>MDTD01010370.1_pt1 | contig 32485 bp, 28 predicted proteins | sample 811221 | NCBI WGS metagenome assembly MDTD01 (sample SAMN05326646, study PRJNA326480) | marine metagenome | isolation source: seawater | place: Pacific Ocean: South West | collected 2011
CGAAAAACTGGACCCTGATGTTGCCGTTGCTCACGGTGGAGATGCGCTCTTCGAAGCGCTTGCCCATGGTTCCCAGGATCGGCAGCGAGCTCGCGAACGCGCTGCCCATGCGCCAGCGCACGCCGGCTTGCTGTGCCGGTGCGGCTGCCTCGCTGCCCGCCGTTTCGGGGGCCGCAGCGTTCTCCGCGGTCACCGGCGCCTCCGGGGTGGGTGCCAGTGCGTACATGCCGACCAGCATGCCCGCCACCAGCGCCACCACGACGGCGATGATCGTACCTGCCTTCATATTTGGTCCTCCCTTGTGGGGAATAACCCCAATGCCCAGGGTCCGTGGTTACTCGACAAGCCGGTGCAACGCAAGGCATCGGCCATGGTCTACACGGCCCTGGGCATCAAGCCGTCTTTGCGAGCGGCGTCGACGTCCCGCTCAGAACTGCGAGGGAACTTCGCTCAGATTGCGCCAGATCGCGTAGTTCTTGCGGAACTCGGTGAGGGAGTCCAAGACCTTCTTGAAATCCGGATCCTTGGCCGCTTCTTCCTGGCTGACTTCCTTCCAGGCATTGAGGAAGGCTTCGAGGAAGCTGTCCGGCCAGCGCCGCAGGGTGACGCCTTTCTCCTGCATCCGTTTCAGCGGCCCGAACTGCGACGCCGCGGACTCGGCGACCTCATGGTAGACGTTGTCGCCGCAGGTGGTCTCGACCAGCGCCTTCTGGTGCTCGGTCAGGGCGTTCCAGCGGTCCATGTTGATGATCAGCTCGCCGATGCTGTCCGGCTGATGCCAGCCGGGGAAGTAGTAGTTCTTGGCGATTTCCTGGAAGCCCAGTTCCTCGTCGATCACCGGCATCGAGAACTCGGTGGCGTCGATCGTGCCGAGCTCAAGGGCGGGATAGATGTCGCCGCCGGCGAGAAGCTGGGTGGAGACGCCGAGCTTCTCCATGACGCGGGCGCCCAGGCCGAAGAACCGCATCTTGAGGCCCTTCAGGTCGTCCAGCGTCTCGATCGGCTTGCGGAACCAGCCGGAGCCTTCGGCCGCGTTCATGAAGCAGGGGATCGGATAGACGTTGTAGGGCTTATAGAGATCGCGCCACAGCTCCAGCCCGCCGCCGTAATAGAGCCAGGCGAGGAACTCGGGAAGCTTTGGGCCGAACGGAACCGTGGTGAAGAACTGGGCGGCAGGGATCTTGCCGGCCCAGTAGCCGGCCGTGGACCAGCCGGCTTCGACCGATCCGGCGGAGACGGCGTCGAACAGCTCCAGCGCCGGCACCAGGGCGCCGGGCTCGAAGAAGCGGACCTGAATGTCGCCGTTGGAGACCAGGCTGATCTTCTCCTCGAAGCGTTTGCCGGACGTGCCCAGGATGGCGAGGGTCGACGGGAAGGCTGAACCCATGCGCCACTTCACACCGGGTTCGCGCTCCGCCGCGGCTTTCGTCGCCGCCGCCGATTCGTCCTCGGCACCCGTGGATGCCGATTGACCGGTGGCCATGGATGTCTTGCCTTCCTCCAGCAAGGGAGCCATCCAGTGGACGCCGACGAATACCCCAATGATCAGTCCGCCGATGGCGGTCAATACTGCCAGTGTTTTCATGGTCTTCTTCCTTTTCCCTGACGCCTGTTCGTCAGTTCGGTAGCGCGCTCAGGTCGCGCCAAATCCGGTATTCTTCGTGAAACGCGGCGAGCGAATCGGAGACACGGGCGAAGTCGGGATCGGTGGCGGACTCTTCCGCCCGCACCTCTTCCCAGGCCTTGTGAAAGGCTTCCAGGAATTCCTTCGGCCAGCGGTGCAGAACGACGCCCTGGGTCTGCAGCCGTTGCAGGGGGCCGAACTGCGAGGCTTCAGAGTCTGCCCACGACGCGATGATGTTGTCGCCGCAGACGGTTTCGATCAGCGCCTGCTGGCGTTCGGTTAGGGCGTTCCAGCGGTCGAGGTTGACGTTGAGCTCGCCGACGCTGTCGGGCTGGTGCCAGCCGGGGAAGTAGTAGTTCTTGGCGATCTCCTGGAAGCCGAGACCCTCGTCGAGCACGGGCATCGAAAACTCGGTGGCGTCGATGGTGCCCAGCTCGAGCGCGGGGTAGATGTCGCCCCCGGCGAGAAGCTGCGTCGAGACGCCGAGCTTCTCCATCGCCCGGGCGCCGAGACCGAAGAACCGCATCTTGAGGCCCTTCAGGTCGTCGAGCGTATCGATCGGATGGCGGAACCAGCCCGAACCCTCGGCCGCGTTCATGTAGCAGGGGATCGGATAGACGTTGTAGGGGCGGTAGAGTTCGCGCCACAGCTCCAGCCCGCCCCCATAGTGGAGCCAGGCGAGCGTCTCCGGCAGTCTGGGGCCGAACGGAACGGTGGTGAAGAACTGCGCCGCGGGGACCTTGCCGGCCCAGTAGCCGGCGGTGGCGAAGCTCGCATCGACCGACCCGGCTGAGACTGCGTCGAACAGTTCCAGTGCCGGGACCAGGGCGCCGGGCTCGAAGAAGCGGATTTCGATGTTGCCGTTCGAGACCAGCGCGATGCGCCGTTCGAACCGTTTACCGGCCGTGCCGGAAATCGCCATCGTCGACGGATAGGCCGAACCCATGCGCCAGTGCACGGCCGGTTCGGCTGCGACATCGGCGGCGGATGAACCCTTGTCGGAAACGGCTGCGGCGGGAGATGTGCTGTCAGTCAGCCGTGGAGCAAGAAAAAGCGCACCGATCAGCGCTCCGACAACGATGCCGGCCAGCGCGGAGATCACCACCGCAACCTTCATGCGCGCCCTCCCGAGGCCGGGAAACCCCCTGCCGACCGCTCTTTATCCGGCGATCTCGAACGTGCTTGGGCCTCCCTCGCGCAAAAGTGTCTCTCATAAAATGGTGCAATTAAAGGGGGGTGGGTGAGAACACGCCCCAACATGGAACAGAGAGACGGCGCGGCGCCCGCACGTCGGGCACCCACATTTTCGGTGTTCCCTTCAGAGCGGCAGGTTACGGAAGGCCCGTTGCCTCTGCTGGCACGCCAACAGAAGCACGGTGGTCACGGAGCTGACGCAGACACTCTCTCAGAACTGCTCGACCAGTACCCGGTCGGGCGGGGAGTGGCCGTCGATGAAGCTTTTGATGTTGACGATCACCTTCTCGCCCATGTCGATGCGGCCCTCGATCGTGGCCGAGCCCATATGCGGCAGAAGGACGACGTTGGGTAGCTCGATGAGCTTCGGGTTGATCGCCGGCTCGTGCTCGAAGACGTCGAGACCGGCGCCCGCGAGTTGCCCTTCGCGGAGGCGGCGGGTGAGGTCCTTCTCGTCGATGACCTCGCCGCGCGAGGTATTGATGATGTATGCGTGGGGACGGATCAGCGCGAGGCGCCGTGCCGACAACAGGTGGTAGGTTGCGGGCGTGTGCGGGCAGTTGACCGAGATGATGTCCATCCGGGCCAGCATCTGGTCGAGACTTTCCCAATAGGTCGCGTCCAGCTCCTGCTCGACTTCCTCGGGCAGGCGGCGGCGGTTGTGGTAGTGGACCGAAAGACCGAAGCCCTTGGCGCGGCGGGCGAGGGCCCGGCCGATGCGCCCCATGCCGATGATGCCGAGCCGCTTGCCCCAGATGCGGTGGCCGAGCATCGAGGTCGGGCCCCACCCCGTCCATTGTCCGGACCGCACCAGCCGCTCGCCTTCGGTCAGCCGGCGCCCGACCGCGAGGATCAGCGCCATGGTCATGTCGGCGGTATCCTCGGTCAGGACGCCCGGGGTATTGGTGACGGTGATGTCGCGGCCGCGCGCGGCGGGAATGTCGATATGGTCGATCCCGGCGCCGAAGCTTGCGATCAGCCTGAGGTTCGGTCCCGCTTCGGCGAGGAGGCTCGCGTCGATGCGGTCGGTGACGGTCGGTACCAGGATATCGGCCGTCTTCACCGCCTCGACCAGCTGTTCGCGGGTCATTGGCTGGTCGTCGTCGTTCAGGCGGGCGTTGAACAGCTCCATCATCCGCGTCTCGACGACATCGGGAAGCTTGCGCGTGACGATGACGAGCGGCTTGCTTCTGGGCATGGCATTCCTGTGCGGTGGTCCGCGCCGATGGCGGTGCCGGTGTTTAGCAAATGCCCGCCAACCTTACAATTCAACCGGGACCGGCGCCGCCGGGTCGCACCGGCCGGCGGGCTTGGGTATAGTCGGCCCGCCTGCCCCCGAGAGGTTCCGATGCGCCTGGTTTGGCTGACGCTCGTCTTTCTGATTCTCGCGCCGATCGTCGCGGCGACCGCCCAGGACGATCCGCGCAAAGCCACCGGCCTGCCGGTTCCACGTTTCGTCAGCCTGGCTTCCGACGAGGTCAACATGCGGGCGGGGCCCGGCATCCGCTATCCGGTGGATTGGGTGTATCGCCGCAAGGGGCTGCCGATGGAGGTGACTGCGGAGTTCGACCAATGGCGGCGCATCCGCGACATCGATGGCACCACGGGCTGGGTGCATCAGAGCATGCTGTCGTCCCGGCGGAGCGTCATCGTCACCGGTCAGACCCGTGAGGTGCGTGAGGAACCTTCCCCCGACTCGCCGCTGGTCGCGCGGGTCGAAGCCGGCGTTCAGGGAAGCCTGCTGGAATGTGCAGAGACCTGGTGCCGAGTCCGCTTCGGCGACTATCGCGGCTGGCTGCCGATGGACGCGATCTGGGGCGTCTATTCCGGCGAAAAATTTGGCTGAAACCAACCGGTTCGACCGTCGGTCGGCGGACTCGACGCATCGAATATTCTTATTGTTCTGCGCTGGTTAGGTGGGAAAGCCGGGACTAAGCGGTTTTTCTACGCCGTGGTGGCTATAGCTCTCATAGATATCGCTGCTTTCTCGCATCGCTAAGCTGACTCTCCATCGATAAGCAAGAACGACTGAGGGAGGTCGTGCCGATGGCTGCGTTGCGGAACGCAGGCCTGCGGGCCGTGCTGGCACTTTCCGTGTCCTGTCTCCTGTGGGGTGCCCCCGCCTCGGCGGCGGAGCGTCTGGGACCTGGCCCTGAAGGCTGGGCGGGCGATCTCTCACCGATATCCGCCGATCAATGGAGCTATGATCGCGCTTACCATCTTCTGGAGCGGGCGGGCTTCGGCGGCACCCCGGCGGATGTGGCGCGTCTCGCGGCGATGACGCCGGAGGACGCCGTCTCGGCCTTGGTCGACTACGAAGGCATCGACGACAGTACGCTGCCGGCGTTCGACGACTCCGGCGCCTTCACCGCCGATATGGAGCCGTTCCCGGCCAGCCGCGCCGACGCGGTGCGCATGGCCCGCGCCGATGGCGAGGCGATGGGCGTCAAGGTGAAGCCGGGCGGCGACCGGCCCCTGCAGCCGGTGGTGAACCGCTTCTTCTACTGGCTCCGCGCCAACCGGCTCGAATCGGTGCGCGCCGGGCAGTGGTGGGCGGATCGCATGGTGGCGACCCCGCGGCCGCTCGAAGAGAAGATGGCGCTGTTCTGGCACGGCCACTTCGCCACATCGAGCGACAAGGTCCGCGACTACCGCAAGATGCTGCAGCAGCGCGATCTGTTCGCCCGCTACGCGACCGGGAACTTCCGCGATCTCGCCGTTGCCGTCGCCAAGAACCCGGCGATGCTGGTCTACCTCGACGCCGCCCAGAACGTGAAGGCCCTGCCCAACGAGAACTTCGGCCGCGAGGTGCTGGAGCTGTTCACCATGGGCATCGGCAACTATTCGGAGACGGACATCCGCGAGGCGTCGCGCGCCTTCACCGGCTGGACCAACGACAGCATGACCTTCGTCGTCGACGAAGCGAACCACGACGAGGGCGAGAAGACCTTCCTCGGCAAGACCGGCAATTTCGACGGCGCCGACATAATCGACATCGCGCTCGAGAAAAAGAGCTCGGCCCGCTTCATCGCCGGCAAGCTCTACCGCTTCTTCGTGAGCGACGAGCCCAACGAAGCGGCTATCGACGGCTTGGCGGCGGTCCTCTACGACAACGGCTACGAGATCGAGCCGTTGCTCAGGACGATGTTCCTGTCGAAGGATTTCTACGCGCCGAAGTCCTACGCTTCGAAGGTGAAAGGGCCGGTAGAACTGGTCGTGTCGTCCTGCCGGAAGCTCGGTCTCGACCATGTGCCGGGGATACCGGACTTCAACGAGACGACCTACGCCCTCGGGCAGGAACTGTTCTATCCGCCGAACGTCGCCGGTTGGGCCGGGGGCCGTAGCTGGGTCACCCCGGCGACGCTGGTCGACCGTGGTAATTTCGCGCGCTCGCTGCTGTTCCCGGACATCGGAGCGTTCAAGGCGCCGGACCGCGAGCTTCCCTCGATCTATCGCGAGGTCGCCGACAAGATCGCCGAAGGTTACGACATCACCTCCGCCACCGTCGAAGGCAAGACGATGTCGATGGCCAACGAGATGGCTGCCGCCGACGAGGACTACAACACCCGCTATGGCGGCTATCACGGCTATGTCGTCGCCTTCGAGCGGGTGAAGCCGATCCCGCGGGTGCCGGCGGAAATCGACTTCACCGCTATGATCGACGCGGCGGGGCTGAAGACGACCGAGGCGGTGGTCGACCACTTCCTGACCCGCCTGCTTTCGGTGCCGCTCGCTCCGGGGCAGAGGCAGGCGATGGTCGACTTCCTGACTCACGAACTCGGTACCGAGACCGTCGCCGAGGCGACGAGCTATCTGGAAGAGCCGGTCAGGGCGCTGGTTCACCTGATCATGAGCACGCCCGAATTCCAGCTCTCCTGAGCGGACGATGCGACCTCTCTTCAATTCCGTCGTTCCCGCGCAGGCGGGAACCCGTAGGCCGGTCCGCTTTTCGGCCCCCGCTTTCAAACGGGGGCGACGGCGGACATTGGTGCCAGTGAGGACCCAGCCATGAGCAAGCGACTTTCCCCCCGTGCGGCCGGCCTGTCCCGCCGCGATCTCCTGCGCGCCGGCCTGTCGGGCGTGGCGCTGAGTACCGGCATGCCGCTGTTCTTCGACCGGCTGTCGGGGGCGCTGGCAGCCGAGGCGACGGCCGGTGCGGACGCCCGGCGCGAGCGCATCCTGGTCGTGGTCGAACTGTCGGGCGGCAATGACGGTCTCAACACCGTCGTTCCCTATGGTGACGACGCCTATTACCGGGCGCGACCGACCATCGGTTTGAAAGCCGAGGACTTGCGGCCGATCGACGACCATTTCGCCTTCCATCGCTCGCTCAAGGGCTTCGACCGGCTGTACAAGGCCGGACGCATGGCGGTCGTCCACGGTTGCGGCTACGACCAGCCGACCGAGTCCCATTTCGCGGCCATGTCCTACTGGCATACCGGCGTCCCCAACGGCGGCGGCGAGACTCTGGGCTGGGTGGGACGCCTCGCCGACGGCATGCAGCCCACACCCCGCGAGAACTACATCGTCAACGTCGCCACCCAGCAGTCGCTGGCGGTGCGCGGCAAAGTCCACACGCCGCTGGTCTTCTCGGACCCGGAAAGCTTCCGGCGCATCGCGACCTACGAGGAAAAGCCGGTGCTGGACGATCTCACCGGACGGCATGGGACCGGTAACGACACCCTCGACTTCCTGAGCGGCGTCGCCGACAGCGCCCAGAAGAGCGCGGCCTTCGTCCGCGATGCCTGGGCGCGGTACAAGTCGCCGGTCGAGTATGGGATCGACATCGGCTTCGCCCGAGACCTCAAGAAGGTCGTCGCGATGATCGATGCCGGCATGCCGACCCGGCTCTACTATACGAGCTTCGCCGGCAACGCCTTCGACACCCACGTCCACCAGGTCGACACCCATGCCCGCCTGCTCGCCTATGCCGGCGATGCGATCCGCGGCTTCCAGGAGGACATCGAGCGCATCGGCCGCGGCGACGACGTCGCCATGGTGGTGTTCACCGAGTTCGGACGGCGGGTCGCCGAGAACGCCAGCGGCGGCACCGACCACGGCACCGCGACGCCGATGTTCGTCGTCGGCAAGGGCGTCACGGGCGGGCTCTACGGCGAACCGCCGAGCCTGACCGAGCTCGCGCAGGGCAACCTGATCAAAACCACCGACTATCGCCGCGTCTATGCGACGATGATCGACGAATGGCTGGGCTATCAGGATACGGCGGCGGTGCTGAAGGGCGAATTCGAGCCGATGGGCATCTTCGCCTGACGGAACGCACTTTCGCAGCGGAGGCGTCCCGGTGACGGCTCCGCTGCGTCTTGCCGTCTATACCGCCGTTTCGGCGGCGTCCGAGAACCGTCCCGTTTCCTTGGGGGCCGCGGCTCGCGTCAAGCGCGGGTTAAGTCGCGTGGCCGATCTGTTGGCGTGGACCGTGGCGGGGCGTTTTACCTTGCGCCAGTACCGCTATGTCCGTCGGCAGTATTCGAACAAAGGCGATATCGCCGTCCGGCTGGCGATCATGCAGATGTTCGGTGAGCATTTCGCCGATCGGCAGATCGCCTGGACCGACATCGGCTGGGACGAAATGAACGAGGCGATGGTCGCGAAGGTCAACGAGACCTGCGACATGCTGCTGATCGGCGGCGGCTTCGTCTTCGTCGACGACGACGGTGGGCCGACGCCGGGCTTCGAGCGGCAGCTCGATCTGCTGTCGGGGCTCAGCGTGCCGATCGTCTCCTGCGCCGTAGGCGTGAACCACCTCTTCGCACCCGATACGGACGCCATGCCCCCGCTGACGTCCGAGGGGGAAGACGCTCTTCGCCGGTTCATGGCGATGAGCGCCGTGGTCACGGTCAGGGACCGGAACAGCCGTAATCTCCTGAGCCGGTTCTCGGACAAGCCAGTCGGCGTCCTGCCCGACTTCGCCTTCTATCTGCACCCGAAGCCGGCACCGGCGCCGGCCTTCCGCAAGCCGGTCAGGATCGGCTGCAACTTCGCCTTCCACAGCAAGGAGCTCGAAGCCGTCCAGGCGCGCACGCTGCGGCCGGCTATCGCTGCCTTGAAAGCCTTGGCAGCGGAGCTGGATGCGGAGATCTGCCACTTCACGCATTCCGATGCCGAGCAGGCGGTGACGACGCTGATGCGCCTCTCGGGCCTTCCGGTCACTGCGATCGAGGGCGGGCCGGCGGAGCTGTTGGACCATTATGGCCGGATGGACATCCATTTCGCCGAGATGATGCATTCGGCGATTCTGGCGATGAGCTGCGGCGTGCCCACCGTCGCCCTCGCCTACGACGTCAAGACGCCGGCGCTCTACGACTTCGTCGGCTTGCCGGCGCTATGCCTCGCCAGGGAAACGACGGCCGATGCGCTGCTCGACGCCCTGCGCGCCGCCCATGCCGATCGGATCGACATCGCCGGCCACCTCAAGGCGTGGAAGGCGGACATGGCCGGGGCCTATGACGACTTCTTCCTCGCCGTCGGCCACTTCCTTCCCACGGGTGCCCCTTAGATATCGAAGGTATAAACGGACGACATTCTGTATTTATGTTAATTTATGCCAGAATTATCTTTTATTTATTGCGTATATTTTATATTTCGTCTGCCTTAAGGTGAGTGTGTACATTAATTTATTTAATGCTGAACCCTTTTGGATTGAATTGTTTAGAAATTATTTCTGATCCTGGAATCTCCGGCTGAGTCGAGTTTCTCCCATTTGAAGGTTGTCAACTCCGCTGAGGACAGGGTATGAAACGCGACTGGTTCTCAGATGCACTTTGTTGACCATCCGTAACGAGCATCCGACGACCTGGAGTTCGCGCCGTTCAAAAGCCATCAAGTGTAGGTAAGGCGTTGAGCCAGAACACCACGGAATTGAACCTCTTTGTGGCCCACAGAAGTGCGCTCATCGATTATGCGAGCCGCATAACGGGTAACCGGGCACAAGCGGAAGACTTAGTGCAGGAAGCTTGGCTGCGCTTCAATCAAGCGTCCCAAGGCCGATTTCTCGACGATGCGAAAGGCTATCTTTATAGGATCGTCAGAAATCTGGCTATGGATACACGGCGGCGTGCGCTCCGTGAAAGCCGGTTGATCGCCGCCGATATCTTCGACCAGGTCGCAGAAACACACGCCGATGAAATGCCGAATCCAGAAACGTTTGTTCTGTATCAGAATGAATATCAGTGTGTCATGAAGGCCATGGAAGGCTTGCCAGAGCGTACCAGGATTGCATTCGAGATGCATCGGTTCGGCGGCGCGAAGCTAAGGGAGATTGCGGAATTCCTTAATATTTCCACGTCTCTTGCTCAGGTCCTGGTGACCGAGGCGGCGGAGTCGTGCAAGGACCACCTCTTTCGATTGCGGAGATCTAGATAATTTCCGGCCGATAGGGCCGAGACTCGGTGCGAATCCACCAGTTCTTTCAGAAGACAAAAAAGAAAAAAGGAGAAAATGTGAAGGGGGATCGAATGTCGGTCAGGGAGAAGGCTTCGCGGGACGCCTCCCTTTGGATGATCCGTCTTCAAGAGAATCCGGAAGATGCCGGGGTAAGGAGACGATTCGAAAGCTGGCTAAGGGATTCCGTGAACGCCGCCGCGTGGGCGGAGACTGAGCGGATGTCCGAAGCGATCGGAGAAGCGGAGCCCCGCCACGCCGATCGCTGGGAGCCCTTTCTTGCCGCGCGCGCGCGGTCCGATGAAACGGTCGATGGCGAGGGCATCGCGAGGGGCCCGCTGCCGCGACGCGACATTCGCGGCGGAACGACCGCTGGCCGCGGTCCATTCACTCGCCGCAAGCGGCGTGTGAAGCTTCATCATGTCGGCGCCGTGGCCGCATTTTCGATTTTTCTCGTCGTCTTGGGGCCCTACCTGCTCCGTGCCATGCAAGCCGACTACATGACCGGAACCGCGGAGCTCAGGACTATCAGCCTTGAAGACGACAGCACTGTAACTCTTGCTCCCGACAGTGCCGTTTCGGTTTCGTTTACGAAGGACGAGCGCCTCGTTCACTTGTTGGCGGGCGAGGCGTTCTTCGAAGTGAATCCCGATTCCCAAAGACCGTTTCGGGTTGCGGGGGACGACGTCCGGGTAACGGCCGTCGGGACCTCCTTCAGCGTTCGCCAGGGTGACGATCAGGCCGGCGTCGGTGTCGCTCAAGGTGTCGTGCGGGTGAACGGCATCGGCGCGTGGCAAGGAACGGAAACCCTTACGATCGGTGAAACCATGCTTGTCGTCGATGGAGGCGGCATCGTCAGAGCAAAAGTGCCAGTCTCGCAGATCGCCGCCTGGCGCCACCATCAGCTCATCGCCGAGGATCAGCCGCTGGAAGAGGTGGTGGGTTATCTCCGGCATTACTTCGCCGGAGCGATCATCGTGACCAGTGAGGAGCTCGTTCGCCAGCCGGTTACCGGGGTCTTCACCCTCGACGATCCGGTACGTGCTCTGCGCGGGATCGCCCGATCGCAGCATGCCCGTGTGCGGCAGATCACGCCGTGGCTGCTCGTGATGTCCGCCTCCTAGGAAACCCCGTTATTTCAACCGGTTATCCGGACCCTCCAACTTTTTCTGGAAAAGCGCTCTCCGCCGGCGTTGTGTGAGTGGGCGAGCAATTGCGACGCATTCTCACGGAGAAGGCGGCGGCATTGCTTGGACTCCGACAACCGGGCAGGAGGTGTGAAGTGGTCCTGGAGGCCAAACCGACCAATCGAAACGGCAGCCGATGCGCGATGCTGGTCAGTGCATTGATGACGACGACCGCGTTGGCATCGGTATTTGTTTCGTCGACCGCATCGGCACAGGGATCGTCTTCAAGCATCCAGATCGCGCAAATGGAAGCTGAGCGGACGTTCGACATCCCGGCTCAGCCTTTGACCCAGGCGCTCACCTTGTTCGGTCAACAGGCGGGTCTCCAAGTCACCGTGCACGGTGCTCTCGTCCGGGACATATCGGTACCCGAAGTGCGAGGCACGATGTCCAGCGAACAAGCTCTGAACCGCCTGCTGGTCGGAAGCGGCCTCACCTATACGATGGCGGACGACGGCACGGTCGCCATTCAGAGGCGAGAACAATCCTCGGGCGATACGGCCATTCAGCTCGATCCGGTCCGGGTCGGGGCGGACATTTCCCCCGGCTACAGGATCGACAGGTCCTCGTCGACCAAATCGACCGCCCCGATCCTCGACACGCCACAGACCGTCGAGATCATTTCGAGCGCGGTGATCGAGGAGCAAGGGGCCCGGAATCTCACCGAAGTCCTCCGGAATACGCCGGGGATCAGCTTCCATGCCGGTGAGAACGGCTTCGCGGCCACGACCAACAACTTCAACCTTCGCGGCTTCGATGCCAGCGGCAACGTCTTCATCGACGGGTCGCGGGATTCGGGTGTCTACTCGCGCGATACCTTCAATGTCGAGCAGGTCGAGGTCATCAAGGGCGCGGCCGCCGACAACGGCCGCGGCGGTGCGGGTGGCTACGTCAATCTGGTGACGAAGACCCCGACGCTGCGCGACTTCGTCTCGGGAGACGTGAGCTACGGTTTCGACGAATACGATTCCGATCCGCGCCGGCGCGCGGTCGTGGACGTCAATCGGGTGCTCGGCGACACCGCGGCCGTTCGCCTCAACCTGATGCTCGAAGACAGCGGGGTCGCCGGTCGCGCCGTGGCCGAAAGAGACGCTTGGGGCATCGCCCCGTCCCTGATGTACGGCATCGGTACGGATGCGCGCTTCACGCTTGCCTACGAGCATGTCGAAAGCAACGACGTCCCGGACTTCGGCGTGCCCGGCCATACGATCAAAGGGCTCGACCTGTTCGATCCGGCGGCCGAAGGGGCGCCACGCGACGCCTTTTACGGTCTGAGATCCGACTTCGACGATACGGTCAGCGATGCGATCGTCGGGCGTATCGAGCACGACTTTACGAGTAACGTCACCATCAGCAACCAGACGCGCTGGGCACGCGTCGAGCGGGATGCGCGCTACACCATCCCATCGAACTACAATGCGGCGACGCAGCAGGTCAGCACGTCGACCCAGTTCTACGACCGGGTCAATACGACCCTCACCAATCTGACGAACCTGTCGGTCGCCTTCACCACCGATTCGATCGAGCACAATCTTTCCACGGGTTTCGAATTCACTCAGGAAAAGTCGCGGTCGAACCGCGCCGGCAACGTCAATCCGGGCAACACCGACGTCTTCAATCCCGACCCCGACCGGTTCGGTGCGGCCGATCAGGCGACCAGCCAGCGGAATGCCGTCGAAATCCAAACGGTGGCGGCCTACGTCTACGATACGGCCGAGATCACCGAGCACTGGGAAGTGACCGGCGGCCTGCGCGCGGAGCAGTATTACGTCGAGATCGAGAGCAAGGATATCGCCGGGAATCCCACCGGCGGTCTCGACGGCTTCGAAGACTCGAAGTTCACCCTCAGCGGCAAGATCGGCGTCGTCTACAAGCCGGTGCGAAGCGGAAGCATCTACGCCTCATATGGCGTGTCGGCGCTTCCCCCCGGCTCCTACCTCTCCAATCCCGACATCTCCCGGACTGGCGACAACGCTTTCCCGGGTTTCGTCGACGGCGCGAAAGGGGTCAGGTCCCATAACTACGAGGTCGGGACCAAGTGGCTCTTCTTCGGTGGGCGTCTTCAGACCTCCGCAGCTCTGTTCCGCACCGAGAAGACGAACGTGCCGATTACCGGGCGGGATCCCGGCGAGACGCAGGACAGCCTGAAGGGGTATGGCAAGCAGATCGTCCAGGGCCTCGAGCTCGGTGTCGCGGGTAACATCACCGACGAGCTGTCGATGTTCGGCGGCATCGCTCTCATCGACAGCGAGCGCAAGCACAGCGCCTATCTGGACGAGGTCCGCAAGCGGGCGTCGCCGGGCGATTACGGACCGCACGACCGGACGAGCGGCGACGAGCTTTCCTTCACGCCCAATATCACGGCGAACCTTTGGGTCACCTATCGCTTCCCGATCGGCGTGACGCTCGGAGGCGGCGTGCAGTATGTCGGGACGTCCTATCTGGGGCGGCCGGACGACGCCAACAGGATCATACCGAACGGCGTGTTCGGAAAGCTGCCGGCCTTCATCGTCTTCGACGCAATGGCCGCTTACGAACTCACCGAAAACGTCGATCTGCGTTTGAACGTCTACAATATCGCAGACGACAAACATGCGATCTCGACGAACTGGAACGGCCGGCGTGCCACGCTCGGAGGACCGCGCACATTCCTTCTGAATCTCGGGTTCGATTTCTGAGGGTCGAGCGGTCTCGGGACCTGGCGGGCGCTCCGGCTTCGGGGCGCCCGCATTGCTTCTTGAAGGAATCGTCGCGGCTCATACCATCGTCGGACGTGATCCATCGAAACACCTATCTCGATCTGGTCTGGGGACGGAAGATGTCTCGTGCTTCAAGGCGTGCCGCCGACGGGCGACCGCGCCCCAACCGACGCGCCGGAGCGTCGTAGTCAGCGGTGCGTATAGTCAGAGAAGTCCTGACGCCGGCCGAACTGCGAAAGTTCCGGGAAGCCCTGGATACCGCGCAGTGGCAGGATGGCCGGCAGACGGCCGGCCACGTCGCCGTCCGGGCGAAGAACAACCAGCAACTGGCGGACGACGATCCGGTCGCGATCGGTCTGGGCCAACTGGTGGTCGACCGGCTGGGCGCCAACGACGCCTTCATGGCTGCGGCGCTCCCGTTGAAAATCCTGCCGCCACGGTTCAATCGCTACAGCGAAGGCCGCGGTTACGCCGATCACATCGACAGCGCCGTCTTCAGCGTGCCGGGGACGCCTCACCGCGTCCGAAGCGATCTCTCCGCAACGTTGTTCCTCAGCGAGCCGGGCGAATACGATGGCGGAGAGCTCGTCATCGCGACGGAGGCGGGGCCGTGCAAGGTCAAGCTCCCCGCGGGCGACATGATCCTCTATCCCGGCAACACCCTGCATCACGTCACCACCGTCGGTCGCGGCGCGCGTTTGGCCGCGTTCTTCTGGATACAAAGCCTCGTCCGCGAGGGCGAACGGCGGGCGATGTTATGGGAGCTGGACGACTCGATCAGGGCCATCAGCACCACGTCGCCCGACGACCCGACGATCACGCGTCTCGTCGGGCTGTACCACAACCTGCTTCGTCATTGGTCGGATACCTGAAAGGACGAGAGGAGACGTGGCCGCCGACGTCCTGACAACTATCCCGAGCCATGTCGTCTCGGTCTCGGACTACGAACCGCTGGCCCGTGAGCGCATGGACGCGCGGACCTGGGCGTACTTGACGAGTGGCGCCGCGGACGAGATCACCATGCACGAGAACCGCGACGCCTTCCGGCGGTTGAAGCTTCGTGCGCGTGCCTTGCGAGACCTGAGTGGCGGTAATACTCACCTGAAGCTGTTCGGCCGTTCGTTCCCGTTTCCGATCTTTCTGGGGCCGGTCGCCTATCAGAAGCTCTTCCACCGGAGCGGAGAACTTGAAACCGCGTTGGCGGCTTCGGCCCAGCAGGCCGGGATGATCGTCAGCACGCAAGCAAGCGTGTCGATCGAAGACATTGCAGGCGCGGCGCGGACGCCCCTGTGGTTCCAGCTGTATGTCCAACCGGATCGCGGCTTTACCGAAGAGCTGGTGCACCGGGCGGAAAACGCCGGTTACGAGGCCCTGGTCGTTACCGTCGATGCCCCGGTGGACGGATTGCGGGACCGCGAACGGCGGGCGGGTTTCGTCTTGCCGGCGGACGTCGAAGCGGTGAATTTGCGCGGCAGCCCGCGCGTCGACGCCGGGACGCATGTCCGACCGTCCGGCCTTCTTCTGGGCGGGCCTCTCCTGCACGTGGCTCCGACCTGGCAAGACATCGACTGGCTGCGGTCCCGAACCCGACTGCCGTTGCTGGTCAAAGGGATCATGAGCGCGGAGGACGCACGGACGGCGATGGCGCAAGGCGCGGACGGGCTGGTGGTTTCGAACCATGGTGGACGCGTCCTGGATACCCAACCGGCCACTATCGACGTGCTCTCGAAAATCGTGACCGAGGTCGAGGGGCGGGCGCCGGTGCTTCTGGACGGGGGAATCCATCGCGGAGCCGATGTCCTCAAAGCGCTCGCCATGGGGGCTACCGCCGTCCTACTGGGGCGCTCGTATATCTTCGGCTTGGCGGCGGCGGGCGCAGTAGGGGTTTCGCACGTGATCCAGATACTGCGCGCGGAACTGGAAGTCGCCATGGCCCTGACGGGGTGTCGCGACCTCGACGCTATCGGCGAGTCCGTTCTGTCGAAGGGTTGAGAGGCGCCCCGCGCCATTTCGGCGCGAGGCGCCCGTGTTCTAGAACAGGAAAACGCCCTTCCCCGTCGTCTGGGTGTCGAACAGGGTATAGGCCTCCGCCGCTTGGTCCTGGCGGAAGCGGTGGCTGATCAATTGCTTCAGCGGCACTTCGTGCTCGGCGATGAAGCGGGCGCAGTCGTCCTGACCGATGGTGTTGAAGGTCCAGGACCCGATCAGGGTGAGCTGGCGGCGGAGGATGTCCGGGCTGACGTCGAGGGTGACTGAATTACCTTCACCCACGAAGCAGGTGGTTCCCCACGTCCGGGTGCTGCGCACAGCGGCGGCGCGGGCGTCGGGGTTGCCGCTGCATTCCAGCGTATAGTCGGCACCGCGTCCGCGGGTCATGCCGCGGATGGCGGTGATCGGGTCGGTCGCCGAGGCGTCGACCGTCTCGTCCGCGCCCATCTGCTTGGCGAGCGCCAGGCGGTCGGCATTGACGTCGACGGCGATCACCCGCGCACCCATGGCGACGGCGAGAAGCGTCGCGCTGAGGCCGACCGGTCCTTGGCCGAAGACGGCGAGGGTGACCCCGCCCGGCATGTCCATCCGCTTCAGCGCGCCGAACGCCGTCCCGGTGCCGCAGGAGATCGCCGCCCCTTCCTCGAACGACAGTTCCTCCGGCAGCGACACCAGCGTGCTCGCTGGCACCTTCATGTAGGGTGCGTGCCCGCCATGGCCGGTGATGCCGTAGACGGTGAAACCATCGGCGCAGAGCTGCGACCAGCCCTGCCGGCAGGAGGGGCAGCCTCCGCAGCCTTTGTAATGATGGACCATGACACGGGCGCCGATCGGCGCCTGGGCCTCGGAGACCTCGGGCCCGCGCGCCGCGACCACGCCGCAGGGCTCATGCCCGCCGATCACCGACGTGCCCTCGCCGCCGAGCCCCAGCGCCGCCGCCGCGGCGGGGCCACCGCCGGGCGAGCGGTAGACATGAAGGTCGCTCCCGCACATGCCCGACGCCTTCATTTCGAGGACTACCTCGCCGGGACCGGGAGTCGGGTCGTCGAAGTCCTGAAGTTCTACTTGCCGGTTTCCGACGAAAACTATGCCCTTCATTCAGCGTCTCCTCACATCCTGGTATGTAAGCCGCTCTTTTTTGCGGTTCTGGGTAATTCTACAGCGAAACCCGCGAAGGCTTCAGGTGTTGATTTCATCGGTAGCAGACAGGGGAGACCCGCGTTCGCTGCCCACCTTCAACTATCCAGGAGGAATGAAGCGTGATCACCAGGACACTCATGGCTGCCACCGGTGCAGCGTTGTTCGCGTTCGCTGGTCTTGCTAACGCCAATGACAAGGTCTCAGACGTGACCTCGGACAACGAGGTCAAGGGCACCGTTCAGGACATCATGTCGGAAGAGAACATGCTGACCCTGGACGACGGAACGCAGTTCATGGTCGACAGCAATGTCGATCTCGATCAGTTCCAGCCCGGCGCCGAGGTCGTCGTGACCTTCGAGGACCGGAACGGTATGCGCCTCGCGACCGATGTCACCAATGCCGACTATGCGCGTGGTGAGGAGGCGCACCCGCAGTCCACGGAGTAAGACCACCATCTCGTCTCATGATGACGCCATGGGACGAGGGCGGGCGCCTTTACCGGGCGCCCGCCACCTTCGTGGGATCTGCACAGTTCGGGGCGCTCCCGTGCGCGGCCAGCGCCGCGGCGGGGGTTCCCTGGGCGATGCACAGGATCGTGGACGTGGCGACCGCGGTCGTTTCTCCCGATAGCGGAAAGTTCACGGGATCGCCACCCGGCACCGCCAGTTTGGCGGTCTTGTATCCCCGCACGATCCCGACCAATCGGCCGGTGCTCGAATCGAAGATGGCACCGCCGCTCGACCCGTAGCTTACCGGAGCGTCGATCATCGCGACCGGTCCGGTCATGGGAATGGACGTGTTGTCCCACTCGCCGCCGATCTGGCTGACGATGCCCGAGACGAGGGTGGCTCGCTTGCCCCAAGGATAGGAGATCACCCACATCGGATCGCCGAGACTCGTTTCGGTCTGCAGTCGGATTTCCGGGACCGCCAGGGGCGGCGTGCTCAACACCGCGACGTCCGTGGCAGCGTCGCTGAAAACGACCACGCCCTTCACGATGCGGTCGGCCCCCGAGCTCACCACCGAAATGGATTGGTCGACGACCGGTTCGACGACATGGGCGGCGGTGACGATCAGCGAACGCTCGTCATCGGTATCGAAGACGACGCCCGAAGCGGCACGATGCACGCCGCCGTCACGTTCCGAAAAAATCTGAACCGTGGACGCGAACGCGCGACGGATTGCGTCGTGCCCGTCAGCGGTGTCACGCGTGCTGGCGTTTCCCGCCAGCAGCAGGAACAGGGCCGTGGCCAGCCCCGCATATGGTAGCCATCGAGTCATGAACACCCCGCATTTTCGACCTTCCCCATGTTGCCTATACCGTAGATCCATGGAGAGACGCAAACATACCGCAGTATGCAGCGAAGAGAGGTCGCATACCTCTTCGGCTTTCACCTAAACGATGAAAGTTAAGAAGCGGGAAATCAGGGCCAATCTTGGTCTGCGTTGCGGGCGATCTGTCCAATCACTTGTCGTCAGGGGTCAGACCTCGACCCACAGGCGCATCAGATTGGCGTGGCTCTTGGACAGAAGGTCGAACTCGCGTGACTTGCCTTCGCGGGCGAACAGGGTCCGGCGGGCGGTATCGATGTCGAACAGGATTTCGCGCCTTTCCGGCGAGCGCACCATGCTTTGGATCCAGGTGACCGCAACCTCGCGCTGGCCCCGCGTCACCGGTGTCACGCGGTGCAGGGTCGTCGATGGATAGACGATCGCCGCCCCGGCCTCCAGCTTGTAGGCTTGCTCCCCCGCGGTCGACTCCATCACAAGCTCGCCGCCGTCATAGCTGTCCGGATCGCACAGAAAGACCGTCATGGAGACGTCGGTCCGCACCGGCGCATTCCCACCCATCAGCGGGTCGTCGACATGGCTGCCGTATTCCATGCTCTCGCTGTAGCGGCTGAACAGCGGCGGGCGGATGACGCGAGGCATCACGGCGGCGCGAAAGACCGTATGGCGTTTCAGGGCTTCGACCAGCAGATTGGCCGCCTCGCGCGTGTTGCTGTCCGGCGCGGCCTGCAGGTTCTGCTTCACGATTCGCGCATGCCAGCCGGCGGTCTTTGCGCCGCTCTCATAGCTGCTCGCCGCGAGAAGGCCCATGATTCGTTCGCGGGTCTCGGTATCGAGCACGTTGGCCAGGCATAGAATCATTCGGGGCTCCTTCTCCCGCCGTGGCACGGGATGCCAGATTAGCGCGACCCCGCCTCCGCTGCCCATCGCTTCCCATGCTACCTTGCGGTCCGTCGCCGGCCCGAGCTTCGGGCAATGCGGGCATTGAATTTGCGAGGGGGTCGCAATATAGGGGCATCCGAAACCAATTGGATCGCTGCAATCGCAGGCCTCGAGGAGATGATGATGAACAACGGTCGGACGAAGCTGTGGATCGGGATGGGCGCGTTCGTGTTCGTAGGCAGTGCGGCGACGGCGTCGCAAGCCGACGTCGCGTCCGTCGACATGCGCCCCGCCGTGACCTCGACTTCGGCGTCGGCGCTCCAGCTCGCCGGCATCGCGCCCCATGACGTGAACAGCCACGGCGGCGCCCGTATCAAGCAGGCCGAGCCGGCAGCCCATGACGACGGCGGCGAAGGCGGAGAAGGTGGTGAGGGCGGAGAAGGCGGCGAAGGTGGTGAGGGAGGAGAAGGCGGCGAAGGCGGTGAAGCTGGCGCCGCTGTCAGCGATCCCCAGGCTGTATTCACCCAGCTGTCCATGATGCGGGCCCACGTCATGGCCGGGCGAGAGCTCGTAGAAGCCGGCAATGGCGCTGCGGCGGCGGACCATTTCGGGGACGAGGTCGTCGAGCACTACGAAAACATCGAGAAGGCGTTGGAAGCCAAGGGCATCGGCACCGAGATCGAAGACGACGCCGAGGCGCTGGCTGACGCCGCCAAGGCGGGCAACGCGGACGACGCCAAGGCGGCGGCCCTCGACACGCGGATCGGCGAGGCCATGGGAGCGGTCGCCGGCGACAAGATGCGCGATCCGGCCTTCGTGGTGCCGGTCACGGTGGCTCTGCTGCGCCATGCCGGGGAGGCCTATGGCGAGTCGATGGAGGAGAGCGGCGACGATGCGGCCGGCGAGTATGCGGAAGGCCGGGGCCTGGCGCTGACGGCGCGCGAGATGTTTGATGGCCTCGCGCCCAAGCTTCGCGACAAGGATTCCGGGGCGGTCGATAACGCCTCAGCCGCCATGGACGAACTGATGACCGCCTGGCCGTCGGCAGCGCGTCCCGACAGCGCTGCCCTCAGCGCGAGCGAGGTCTATGGCCTGATCTCCCGCATCGAGTTCGCGCTCAGCAACTTCGCGTCCATGTCGGACGGCGAAGGCGGAGAAGGTGGTGAGGGCGGAGAAGGCGGAGAAGGCGGCGAGCACGGCTGAGCCGGGTGCCGTCCTCCGATCGTCATCTCCGGCCGAAACGGCCTGTGAGGTAAGTCTCGTTCTCGCGGTGACCGGCGGCGCTCATTCGTCGCCGGCGCCGTCCGAGTTCTCGTCGCTGCCCTCCGCGGCCTCTGCCCCCACGGGCATGCTCGGGTCCGCGGCCGCCTTCTCGGCATAGGCGATCATGCCGCTGCAGTCGTTGTCGTTTGCCAGCCCGAGCGAGACGAACGGTATTTCCTCGATCACCTCGGGCAGGCTGATCGACCAGTCGACGCCGCTCAGCCGGCCCTGGATGTGCACCGGCGAACCGATGCTGAGGATGCTCGGGTCCTTCGGGTGGGCCTGGAAACGGGTGTCCACCAACTCTTCACCGAGATCGATGGTGCCGGCCCCGGTCACGTTGGCGTCGGCCGTGTCGAGAACGAAGTTCTTGAGCGTCATCACTCCCTTCGCCACGTCCAGGATACCGATGCCGCAGCGGAGCGCCGTCGTGTCCTGAGTGTCGTCGGACAGGACCAGAAGCAGGCTTTCGCCGACATCGAGGCCCGCCAGTTCGACGATCAGCGCGGACAGGTTCCCGTCGCCCACGGCGAGCACCACCCGGCCATCGCTCGAGCCCAGGGATTCGCGCACCGAATCGCCGCGGCCGGTGAGCTTGAGGCGGAGGTGGAAGTCGCCTGACGCATCCGCCTCCAGGCCGGCACGCGCGACCACCCGCTCCAGCCGCGCCTTGACGACGGCTATATCGTAGTCGGTGACGACCGGACGGTCCTGGGCATTGATGGTCACGACCGATTCGATACGGCCGCCGGCAAAATCCGCAGTCAGCGGGTCGAGCGCCAGCACGCCGTCGTCAATTTTCACGTTGACCAGCACGTTGCCCCACTCGGCATCGGGGGCGACGATGCGGTCGACGGCATACTTCACGTCGGCGTCGACGGAGCGCACGCCCTCGATCCTGAGCGGTGCGTCGGGAAGGATATAGGGGTCTTCATCTTCTTCGGCCCCGTCGGGTTCCGCCGTCTGCTGTTCACCTTCGGCCGGGATGTCTTCTTCGGCTCGGGCTTCGGCATAGGTCTGCTCGGAGACGCCGATCAGGGGGCCGATGTCGATGAAGTCGACTTCCTTCGAATGCATGTCGCCGGAGATGTGCAGCCGCTCGCCGCTGTTGTCGAAGACGATGTCGCCGGCGAGGTCGGAATTGCCGATCGTTCCGTCGAAGGATTCGAACCGCCACACCCCGTCATTGCCGATCAGGTGACCCTGCAGGCGGTAGGGCGGCGTCGCCGGCGCCAGGATGTTGAAATAGTCGTAGAGCCGCTCGGCATTGGAGCCGGCGATGGCGACGGTCATGTCGATGCCGTCGAACAGCACCGGGTCGGCGATCTGGCCCGAGCCCTTGGCTCGCGTCTCGCCGATTTCGAACGAAAAATCGACCGGATAGGGCGCGGCACCGCTTCGCAGCGCCTCGATCGATCCCGCCGTGACGTCGAGATCGAACGCGGCGCCCTGCAAGGTGCCTTTGCCGGCGATCTGGATCTTGCCGCTTCCGGCGCCGCGCTCGCCTTCCAGCGTTCCGACGTCGGCCTCCAGCGAGAAGCCGGCCGGTGCGTCGTCGTAGCGCAGGCGTCCGTTCTCGATGGCGATGTGATCGACCACCGGTACGTCGGTGCGGTCGTCGGGCAGGGTCGCGTCGACGGTGCCGACGCTGCTGAAGTCCCAGTTCTTGCGTCCTTCGGCGTCCTTCAGCAGACGGATATCGGGCCCTATCAGGTCGACTTCGGGCAGCTTCACCGTCCCGCCGAGCAGCGCCTTGATGTCGATGCGGAAGCGCAGTTCCTCGATCTCGGCGAGGTTCTCGTCCTTCGCCCAATCGGGATTGCCGAGCCGGACGCGCTTGAAGCTGACCAACGGCGTCCAGGAGAGGTGCGGGACATCGATGTCGCCCAGGATCTCCACCTTGCGCCCGGTCCTGTCCGATCCGAAGGCGGTGATCGGGCCCTTCAGCCAGTTCCAGTCGAAGAAGGCGATGAGCAGCACGACGCCGACCACGAGGACCAGCAGGACGGCAGCGATGATCTTCAGGGCCTTCATCGGCGTTATTCGGACACGCGCTGGGTGGATTCGAGGTCTAGGCGTTCCATGCCGCCTCGAAAACGGCTGCGCGAGGGCGTTGGTTCGGCGGCGCTGTCGCCGCCGGGTTGGATTGAGGAGGACGAAACGACATGGCGCGCGTTCGGCACGGCCACCGGAAAGGCCGAAGCGACCTGACGGACGGACTGTTACGGAGAGCCGTGAGGCTGGTGCTGGCCGGCGGGCTGGCGATCGGGGTCGCCGCCTGTGGTCTTCTCGGCGAGGATCCTGCTCTCAGCGGCCCAGGCACCGGCGCCATGGGCGACGACTTCGACGGAGTCGCGGCAGACGAGGCAGGGAAGCCGGCCGTGAAGAAGAGCCCCGGCAGCGAGTCCGAGGCGCCCGAGGACGTCGACATCGACCTGGGCAGCCCCGTCAAGGACTGACGAACCAGGGCCCGGGCCGCCTTTTCGGTGGTGGTGGCGGTGGTGATGGTGGCGGTCGAGGACCAGATCGAACGCCGGTCCCGACATATTCGTCCGAAGGGGAGAATCTATATAACCCACAGTAATAAATAGAAAAAACCGTCCGCGAGCCCTCGTTCTGGCGCTTGGCACAGGCGTTGCGATTGCGCTGTCCCGGGCCCGCTGCCGCGCTCGTTAGAGCCGGTGGCGGTCCGCTAGGGAGACAGAGGAGGAAACGGAATGGAGTATCAGGGGAGGTCGCCGCGTGTCGTGGCGGCCGTGGTCGCGTCGCTGTTTGCAGCGACCGCGGCGGCGGGAACCGCATCCGCCGATACACGCGGGGTCAGTACCGCGGAGTCGCCGACGATCGCCCTCATGCGGGCGATGGACGCTGCCAAGCGGGTCGACGACGCGGCGTTGCGCCAAGCCGATGGCAACATCCGCGACTGGATGACCCATGGGCGTACCTATCGGGAGCAGCGCTTCAGCCCGCTGGATGAGATCAACGACGAGACCGTCGGATCGCTCGGTCTCAAATGGGCGCATAAGCTGAACACCGACCGTGGTGTCGAGGCGACGCCGCTGGTGGTCGATGGAATCATCTACGCCACCCTGCCGTGGAGCAAGATCATCGCGGTCGACGCCCGCAGCGGCGAGCGGCTGTGGACCTACGACCCCGAGGTGCCGGGAAGCTACGCGCAGTTCGCCTGCTGCGACGTCGTCAACCGTGGCCCCGCCCTCTACAAAGGGAAGGTCTATGCCGGCACCATCGACGGGCGGATGGTCGCCGTCGACGCGGCGACCGGCGAGCTGGTCTGGCAGACCCAGACGACCGACCCCGGCACGCCCTATACGATCACCGGCGCGCCGCGCATCGTCAAAGGGCGCGTGCTGATCGGTAATGGCGGCGCCGAGTACGGGGTGCGCGGCTACGTTTCCGCCTATGACGCCGAGACCGGACGGCTCGACTGGCGGTTCTATACGGTCCCGCGGGATCCCGCGCCGCCCTTCGCTTCGCCGGCGCACGAAAAGGCGGCGGAAACCTGGGGTGGCGACATCTGGTACAATGTCGGCGGCGGCGGCACGCCGTGGGATGCGATCGTCTACGACCCCGATCTCAACCTCGTCTTCGTCGGCACCGGCAATCCCTCCCCCTGGCCGCGCCATCATCGCGGCTTCGGAGACAACCTCTACATCAACTCGGTCGTCGCGCTCGACGCCGATTCCGGCGAGCTGGTCTGGTACTACCAGGAAAACCCGGGCGACCATTGGGACTACACCTCGGTCCAGCCGATCAGCCTCGCCGACATCGAGATCGATGGCGAGATGCGGAAGGCGCTGCTGCACGCGCCGAAGAACGGTCATGTCTATGTGCTCGACCGGGCCACGGGCGAGTTCCTGTCCGCCGATCCCTACGTCACCGTTACCTGGGCGGAAGGCTTCGATCCGCAAGGCAGGCCGATCGAGTCGAAGAGCGCGGTCTACGGGCCGGGGCCGCTGACCCCGGTCTGGCCGGGCAACTGGGGCGGCCACAACTGGCATCCGCAGTCCTACAGCCCGGACACAGGCCTGCTCTACATCCCGGCGCAGGAGATCCCGACAGCCTACTCGGTCGTCGAGGACTTCAAGTACAGCCCCGGCGTGATGAACCTCGCGGTCGGCCTCGACATCCCCTACGGGCCGGTTGAGAAGATCGTCGGGAACCTGATCGCCTGGGATCCGGTGCAGCGGCGCGAGGTCTGGCGTCAGCCCTACGATACCGCCTACAACGGCGGAATCCTGTCGACCCACGGCAATCTCGTCTTCCAGGGGACGGCCGACGGTCGCTTCCTGGCCTATGCCGCGGACGACGGCCAGAAGCTGTGGGAGACCTGGACGCCGACCGGCGTGCTGGCCGGCCCGATCAGCTATGAGGTCGATGGCCAGCAGTACGTGACCGTCATGGCCGGCTGGGGGGCGTCCTTCCCGCTGACCGCCGGTGCCGCCGCGGCCAAGTCGATGGTCCGCAGCGACGGTTGGATGCTGACCTTCGCCCTCGATGGCAACGAGAAGATGCCGGCGCCGTTGGAGCCGCGTCCGTTCTTCGATCCGCCGATGCTGGACGCGGAATCCGCTTCGCTCGTGAAGGACGGCGAGGCGCTCTACAACGGCAACTGCTTCGCCTGCCACGGCAAGGGTGCGGTCAGCGCGGTCATCACCGACCTCCGTTTCAACAGCACCGTCGTCCACGACCTCGACCTGATGAAGGAAGTGGTTCTCGAAGGGGCTTACGAAGACAAGGGCATGCCCAACTTCGGCAAGCGTCTTTCCGGCGACGACGTGGCTGCTATCCGTGCCTTCCTGATCGACCGCGCCCATCAGGACTACGAGGGCGCCAAGCACCTTTACGAGCAGAACATGGACAAGTTCCGGGAGCGGCTCGCTCAGTCGTCCCGGTAGTGCGGAGCCTCGTCGTGGTCCCCACGACGCGCTCCTTCATGTAAGCGCACCTTGGAGGCGGCGGCCATGCCGTCGCCTCCCCTTCTTTTCAGCGGACGGCAGTCACGAACCGCCGCCAGATGATCGCCGGCAGGGTGCCGCCGGTGACGTTCTTCATCGCCGAAGAATCGTCGTTCCCCACCCAGACCCCGACCACGAGGCCGGGGACGTAGCCCACGAACCAGGCGTCGCGGAAGTCCTGACTGGTGCCGGTCTTGCCGGCCGCCGGCAGCCCGTCGACGGCCGCCGCCTTGCCGGTGCCCTCCGTCACCACCGCCCGCATCATCCGGGCCATGGCCGACACGGTTTCGGGCGCCAGCACCTGCCCGCCGCCCGATCCGCCGCGCTGATAGAGGGGGATGCCGTTGCGGTCGGTGACGGCGGCGATGCCGTAGGGCAGCACCGCATGGCCGCCATTGGCGATGGCGGCATAGGCGCCAACGGTCTCGACCAGGGTGACCTCTGAGGTGCCGAGGGCGAGGCTCGGCGTTTCGGTGAGCGGCGAGACGACGCCGAGACGCCTGGCCGTCGCCGCGACCTCGCCGATCCCCACCTGCTCGGCAAGCTGCACGGCGGCTGAGTTGCTCGATACCGCAAACGCCTGGACCAGGTCGATCGCCCCACGGTATTTGCCGTGATAGTTGTCGGGGGTCCAGCCGTTGACGGTCACCGGCTGGTCGACGATCCGGTCGGTCGGCGCGAAGCCCGCCTCCAGCGCCGCCAGATAGACGAACAGCTTGAACGCCGATCCCGGCTGGCGCCGCGCCTGGGTCGCGCGGTTGAACTGGCTCTCGGCATAGGAGCGGCCGCCGACCATCGCCTTCACGGCGCCGTCCGGCGTCATCGCCACCAGAGCCGCCTGGCCCGCGCCGAGACGCTCGCCGTCCTGTGAGAGAACCTCGGCGACTGCCGCCGCCGCTGCCCGCTGCATGACCGGGTCGAGGGTGGTGGTGACGGTGACGTCGCTATGCTCGCCGCCGACGAAGCCCGGTACCTGCTCCACCGTCCAGTCGGCGAAGTAGTAGAAGCCGTTCCCCGCAGTCGAGCCGCCGGGCGACGCCGGCCGCGCCTTGGCCTCGGCGGCTTCCTCCGCGCTGATCGCGCCGTCGGCGACCATGGCGTCCAGCACTTGCGCCGCTCGCGCCCGCGCAAGGTCGAGGTCGCGGGTGGGCGCGTAGCGGCTGGGCGCCTTCAGGAGCCCGGCTAGCATCGCCGCTTCCGGTAGCGACACCCGCCGGGCGCTCTTCCCGAAATAGCGCTGGGAGGCCGCTTCGACCCCGTAGGCGCCGGCGCCGAGATAGACCCGGTTGAGGTAGAGGGTGAGGATCTGATCCTTCGAGAAGCGGTGCTCCAGCCATAACGCCAGCAGCACCTCCTGGATCTTGCGGTGGAGGGTACGCTCGGGGCTGAGGAACAGGTTCTTGGCGAGCTGCTGGGTGATGGTGCTGCCGCCCTGGACGACGGCGCCTTCCATCACGTTCACCACCGCCGCCCGCAGGAGGCCCAGCGGGTCGATCCCGAAATGGTCGCGGAAGCGCCGGTCCTCGATCGCCATCACCGCATTGGGCAGCACCGAAGGCAGGTCCGAGACGTCGACATAGCCGGAATGGAGGTCGCCATAGCTCGCCAGCACCGTGCCGTCCATCGTCGCGACGGTGGTGCTGGGGCTCCGCGTCGGCGTTTCCAGATGGCTGATGTCGGGCAGGTCGTAGGCGTGGTAGGCGACGACCATGAACAGGAGCACCGCCCCCCAGATCGCGCCGACCGAGCCCCATTTGAGAACCCAGCGCAGGGCCGAGCGCCGCTTCGGCGGCGGTGTCGCCGCCTTGGCCTTCTTGCCGCGTGGCTTGGCCGGCCCGGTCGACGACGGCCGGTCGGAGGCACGGAGCGACTGGCCCTTGGCTTCCCGCGCCTTGGTCGGCGTGCGCCGAACCGCCGCTCCGGTCGAGCGGGCGGCGGTCGGGTGTTTCGTCTTCTTCTTCGGGTCCTTCGGAGGGCGGGCGGCCATCGGCGCACCCTATGCCGGGTCAGGGGTAATTCAAGCGCTCTTATCGGCCGGCGTGCCGTCGATATGCAGCTTCAGCACGGCGTAGAGGAAGTCGTTCACCGGCGTCGGTACGCCCGAGGCGCGGCCCAGCCGGACCACCGTGCCGCTCAGCCATTCGAGCTCGAGCAGCCGGCCGTGGGTGATGTCGTAATGCATCGAAGACGTCGTGTCGGGTGGCAGGCCGTCGGTGAAGGCGAGCGGTGCCTCGTGCAGCGATTGCGGCAGGCCGATGCCGCGGGCTTCGGCCAGCGCGATGATCTCCTCGACCGCCGCCAGCAGCATGGCGCGGCAGTCGGCGTCGTCGCGGATCGGGCCGATCGGCATCCGCGTCGCCGCCGTCATGCCGGTGTGGGGGCAGAGGATGGCGAATTTCGACCACAGCGCCGAATCGATCGATTCGCTCAGTTCCGCCTCGATGCCGGCATTCCGGCACGCGGCGAGGAAGGCTTCGCCCCGCGCGCTCCGGCTGCCGTCGCGCTCGCCGAAGACGATCTTCTGCATCTTGCCGCCATGGCGGATGACGCCCGGCGCCTCGATCAGCGACAGGATGTAGGCGACGCCGCCCAGCACGTGCTCGGCGCCGACCACCGCCGCCAGCCGGTCCTCGTTCTCGACGCCGTTCTGCAGCGAGATCACGGCCGTGTCGGGGCCGACCAGCGGCTTGGCGAGCTGGGCGGCTTCGTCCGTACCGCCGCTCTTCACCGTGACGATGATGACGTCGGCCGGGTCCAGCCCCTCGGTCGTCTCGACGCAGGTGATGCCCGGAACCGTGAAGTCGCCCAGCGGGCTCAGCACCTTCAGGCCGTCCTTCCGCATCGCCGCCCCGTGCGCACCGCGCTGGACCAGCACCACATCCTCGCCCGCGGCCGCCAGCCGCCCCCCGAAATAGCCGCCGACCCCGCCGGCGCCAATGACCGCGATCCGCATGTGTCCTCCCCGAATTCAAAGCGTGAGCGGAGCCTATCACGGACCGTCTCGCAAGGCACCGCTCCCGCTTGCGAATCCCGCCTCACCGCCTTATGGTCCCGCCGCGGCGCCGAAGTAGCTCAGGGGTAGAGCAACTGATTCGTAATCAGTAGGTCCGCGGTTCAAATCCGCGCTTCGGCACCATAGAAATCAACAGCTTACAAGCGAAAAGGGCGGCCAGTCGGCCGCCCTTTATGTTTTGTGTCCGTCTGGTGTCAGGCGCGCTGTGCTGGTCGCTTCCGTTGCGCCTGGCGCCGTTCGCGCTGCGCCAGGCGGCGCCTCTCTCGCCAAGCATCGGCCCTGTCCTGCATCTGCTGCATCACGGAATAGGCGATTGAGCGATCCTCGGCTGAGGCTAGATGAGGGCCGATATCAAGAATGATTCCCTGCCCAGCATAGACGCGCTGGACGGATGACCGAAGACGAGGCAATCGCGTCTGTGTCGCGACTTCCTCAAGAGCACGGAAAGCGCCCATCAGCCTCTTTGATGGGAATCGAGCATCCCATCTTAACGCTCCAGCTGCGCGTAGCGTCTTGATGGCAGACCAATAGGCGCTGACTAGATCGTGCTCGGCGCGTCGCGCTGTATCCGAAATATAATCCATGCCCCTCTCCTATGGTTGCTTCCTATCTAGAGTAAATACCGCAATGGAGAATGGAGTAAGCAGGAATATGGAGTCAACGTTAAAGTAATTGTATGGCATTATTGAGAATGAAGATTGGTATCTATTCTTATTGTATACACGGCACTCACTTCGACGCCTCGCCGGCGAGACCCGACCCCTGGGGAGGGGGTCGGTCGGGCGCGCGTAAATTCGTAGGGAGCCGGTCTACAAAATTTCGGTGGGGCTGAAATTGTCCGCCTACATTGTAGGTGCTCACGCCGGGCGCTCGGACTGCGGATGGCGGCGGGATCGCCCCCGCCGTCAAGTGGTGCATCTCTGAATTCGCGAGCAATGTGAGCAATCTGAGCAATGGGCGCTCAGGAATCGTTGTTTTCTGCGCCTTTGCGGGCTGCCACGCTCATTGCTCCGCGGCTGTGCATGTGAGCAATGGATGAGCAATGGAGGTGCGAGGACGGGCGGGCCGCTGGCCCAGCCCTGACTGTCGGGTTGCGGCCGGCCAAAAGGGATTGCAATATGGAAGAAAGAGCTAAAGACCGCCCCTCTATTTCCATATGGTGCGCAAAGCAAATGGAAGTACATTCTAGAATATCCGGTCAAACATTTCTGGCCGTAGCTGTTTCTCTTGTGTTTATGATACCTGCCTTGTTTATCGGATGGCTAATTAGCGTTTTTGCTTTCTATTTTATAGAAATAATCCTTTTTGATGATAACCCCTTAAATATTATATTCGATGGTCTGATTCGGGATATGATGCTGGAGGCAATTCCTGTATTCTTGCAAGGAATAGCGGCAGGTATGTTAGTAATATTTGTATGCGCTAGAATACTAAAAAATGCAAATTACAACGTTGTTGCAATAAGTATTGCATCAATATTTATCATTATGTGCATATCATTGATATTGTATATATTAAGTGGAGGGGTGTCGAACATGGGGGCGTTGAGAATTATATTTAACACTGCGGGTATAGTTATCGGCCTCTTTAGCGCAAGCGCGATTGTCAAGGCTGGCTAAATCACCACCCGGAGGCTCCGCGCGGCTAGGTGGGCTTGGGCGGACCACCCTTGCCGCGCGATCCTGTCGGGCTACCGCCCTGCCACGGCGATGATCTCCGCCCGCTTCGCGTCGATGTCGGCCTTGGTAACGCCCGCCTTCGCCTCCAGCGCGGCAAGGCGCACCTCAAGATCGGATGGCGGGGATGGGGCAGGATCCTGAGCGTCGTCCAGAACATCGTTCGGGTCCCGCCCCGGCCGGGTGATTACGACGTGCCGGCGATTGCCCTCGACGGCGACATGCTTGGTCTCGTCGACCTTCAATATCTTCCGAGTCATTCGATCTGAGCTACCACGGTGACGCCGTAGCGGAGGGTGGCCGACGTGCCACGCCGGTTCTCGATGTCGATGCGTGTGGCCGAAACCTTGGACACGGTCAGGGCGCCGTTGGTGCCCGTCGCGCCGGTGAGCGCGCCGGTCGCCACCTCGACCGAAGATGCCGGTTGCCACGCGATGATGGGCGCGGCATTGCCGCGGCAATAGAGGATGCCCGCGGTCGTCGCGGTGCCGGATACGATTTCCAGCAGGCAAGTCCCGCTCTCAAAATCGTTGTCCGGGACGAACGAGAACACCGCATCGTCGGCGACGGTCACCTCGATCTGAGGCGCTTCCCGCAAGCGAACCGTCGCCGTGCTTGCGAAGTCCAAATCGCCATAGTCCCGACCAGAGACAAGAGACCGAGGTCGATCGTGCTGGAGCCGGCCGCGCGCACTAGCGGGATTGCGGCGCCGCAGTCGATGATGGTGATGTCGGCGAGGTCAACGCCGAGTGCCGTGTCGAGCACATCGATGCCGGCCGCCGAGCACGGACCGGCCGCGGTCAGGCCGCGCACCCGGACTGAAATGGCAACCCAGTAGGACGGCGACCGAAGGTAGACCGCGCGCCGGCGGCGACCGTCACGCAATCAGAAAAGACGCCCGCCTCACTGTCGTCGTGCGTGGGGTGCCTTCGCGGCGGAGCGTTGCTCACCGAGAGCGATCAGTCAATAAAAACGGCAAACCCCTGAAATTCTGCCGACCGAAACGCTGACAAAGTAGGTGAAATCATCAATTTTTCCCCAGCGTTTGCGCGCCTATATTGTCAGTGTGGCCCGCCTACATTGTATGTAGACGAGATATGTTTATTGATATTCAAGAAAAGCCGATGCACGATAACCTCAATCGGTGGCTTTTGCCGCCGGCCCAAACAAAGGGATTTGGTGATGAATTGCTCTGTTCTGGATGACTACCTCACGGAAGACCAAGCTGCGGCGAGGTTAGGTGTGACTGTGACCACCCTGCGTTGCTGGGCCGCTCGCCGGAAAGGTCCGGCTCGGATCAAAGCCGGCCGCAAGCCGCTCTACAGGGTGTCCGCAATTGTTGAGTGGCTGAATCGCCACGAAACTGATCCCGAGGACGCGCGCCGCGCGGCCACCGCATGAGGGTCTGAAATGGAAAACCCCGCCGAGGAGCGTGAATCCTGGCGGGGCTGTAATCGCTACCGACACCGTCGTGAGGCGGCGTCTATCTCTTTGAAAGATCAGCACATGAATACTACTCAAATTCGATGCCTGGCGCAAGTCGCTTATCCGGGTGCCAAAGTCGTCACCTGCGACGACCCGGAGTGGCTGGAGCACATCTCTGACCCTTATTGGCAGTGGCGGCTGGCGGCTCAGGTAATGGCAGGAGGTGGCAAGCCGTTAGCCATCATCGAATGCCAGCGGGCGAATGGCGATGTTGACTGCCTCTTGCTCAGCGCACCGGCAGATAGGGCGGCTGAGCGATGAAGGGCCCCAACACTCAGTTCTCTGCTTCCGCCCATCTCCCCTTGCCGTGGAATGAGCCAACCGACTGGTACTCCGCAGTCCAGCAGAATCTTGCCTGGCCGTTGGCTTTGACGCCTTGGGAAACGGGCTTCCTGTTGAGCATCGCACAGCGGGTCGATCTGACCCCCCGGCAGGCCGGCAAGCTGGAGCAGATCACCAATAAGGTCCGAGCGTTCGTCCTCGCCGAGCAGCGGAAGGCGGGCCGATGATGGACTTTAACGTTCCCGAGCCGGAATGGCTCGACCAGCCGCGGCGCCCGCTTGACTTCGACGGCATCAACCGGGCGGCGCTTGCGTCGCTGCCTTCATTGCTGCGGCGATGGTTGCCCGACGGCCGGAAAGAGGCGGGCGAGTACGTGGCTCGGAATCC
>MDTD01093083.1_pt1 | contig 32480 bp, 26 predicted proteins | sample 811221 | NCBI WGS metagenome assembly MDTD01 (sample SAMN05326646, study PRJNA326480) | marine metagenome | isolation source: seawater | place: Pacific Ocean: South West | collected 2011
CGGTTGAGCTCCAGCACGCCGACATCGATGAGCGGGAAGTCGCCGTGGGGCCAGACCTTGGTCAGGTCGAACGGGTTCCAGCCCGTCTTCTGCTCCCACTCGACAGCCTCCTGCTGCGTCATGACCTGAATCTGCACGTTCCAGCGGGGGAAATCGCCCTTCTCGATCGCGGTGAACAGATCGCGCTGGTGGCTTTCGCGGTCGCTGGCAATCGTCGCCGCGCCGTCCTCGTCGGTCATCGTCTGGAAGCCGGCCTGGTTCTTGAAGTGGAACTTCACCCAGACGCGCTCGCCCTCGGCGTTGATCATCGAGTAGGTGTGCGAGCCGTAGCCGTGCATCGTGCGGTAGCTCTTGGGGATGCCGCGGTCAGAGAAAAGGATCGTGACCTGGTGCAGGCTCTCGGGGCACTGGCTCCAGAAATCCCACTGCATGTCGTTGTTGCGGAGGTTGCTCTTGGGCTCGCGCTTCTGGGTGTGGATGAAGTTGGCGAACTTCAAGGGGTCACGGATGAAGAAGACGGGCGTGTTGTTGCCCACGACGTCCCAGTTGCCCTCGTCCGTGTAGAACTTCACCGCAAAGCCGCGCACGTCGCGCTCGGCGTCGGCGGCACCCTTCTCGCCCGCCACCGTCGAGAACCGGAGGAACACCTCGGTCTCCTTGCCCACCTTGCTGAAAACGCTCGCCTTGGAGTACTTGGTGATGTCATTGGTCACCTTGAACGTGCCGTAGGCGCCCGAGCCCTTGGCGTGCACCACACGCTCGGGGATCCGCTCGCGGTTGAAGTGCTGCATCTGCTCGAGCAGCTGCACGTCCTGCATCAGCAGCGGACCCCGCGGCCCCGCGGTCAGCGAGTTCACGTTGTCGGCGATCGGACACCCCTCGGCGGTCGTCAAAGTCGGGCGGTCAGACATGGGTCGGCTCCTGGTCAGGGTCAGTGTGAAGTCGTAGGACCGAGAACGATCCTAGTTTAGAATGACTCTAGACAATCAGGCCCGATCCGTCCACCGCTCCCGGCGCGCACAAGAACGCGGGGACCAAGGCCGGGTGGTCGGGGGAATCGACCGGTGGTCCCCGCGATCGGTTCGATCGGATCCATCCGATCGGGAGCGAAAGTGCTCCTTGTGGCCTGCCCGCAGATGCGGGTCAGGCCGTCTTCTGGCCCGCGTGGACGCCCTCGCGGATCTCCTCGATCAGTTTCTTGTTGAAGGCCGGCAGGTCATCGGGCGTTCGGCTCGTCACCAGCGCCTCGTCGCAGACGACTTCCTTGTCCACCCAGCGTGCGCCCGCGTTCTTCAGGTCGTTCTTGATCGACGGGTAGCTCGTCACCTCGCGACCCTCGATCACGCCGCAGTCGATCAGGATCTGCGGCCCGTGGCAGATCGAGCCCACCGGCTTGCCCGCCTTGAAGAACTCGCGCACGAACGTCGTGGCGTCCTCACGCATGCGGAGTTGATCGGGGTTCATGACGCCCCCGGGCAGCACGAGCGCGTCGTACTCATCCACACGCGACTGCGCCTCGTCGATCGTGCGGTCGACATCGACAGAGTCGCCCCACTCGCCATAGTTCCAGCCGCGGATCTTCCCCGACTTCGGTGCAACAACATGAACCGCAGCGCCCGCATCCTCCAAGGCGCGTACCGGTTCGGTCAGTTCACTCTGCTCAAAGCCATCCGTGGCAAGAACAGCGATCGTTGCGTTGAGCGTACTCATATGTTGGCTCCTCTTTCTTGGTTCGAAGTTCTGTTCGCCGGACTGCCTGCCCGACACAAGAAGCTTCGCTCCCAAGCATGGAGCCACGCATAATTCAGCGTGAATTTGGGTTCATAGTGCCATCTGCCGACGAGGCTTTGGCGCCCTCAATCGTGCAGAACCGCGACTGGAGCTCAGCACCCGGCATTGTAGTTGGACACCCACGCGGAGAAGTCCGCGGGCGTGAGCATGCCGTCGCTGTTCTGATCGGCTCGCATGTCCTGCGAGTTGTAGGCCGAGACCCACGCCGAGAAGTCCGCCGGGCTGAGCGCCCCGTCGCCGTTGACATCCGCGACGCACGCGGGCGCTTCCATCTCACCGATCAGCTCGATCGCCAGACCCGTGACGCCCACATCGCCCTCGTCGAGTCCGAGGCCGTCGTAGAGATCCACGAACACCACGCCGTCACCGGCCGCGCTGGCCCAGCTCCACGACTCGCGCCCTTCTCTTGGCGGCACAAAGTGCATCGCCGACACCGACACCACATACGACTGGCCGCCCGCCAGCTCGACCGGGTCGCCGGCAAGATCAAGCTCGTACGCGAACATCCGCGCCTCTTCATCGCCGAATGTCGCGGCCGTCTCTGCGGGCGAGGCAAACCCCCGCGCGAAACGACGGTCGTGCAGCAGTGTCAGCGATTCCCCGTTCTGCTCGAAGATCTGGAGCCGAAAGCCCATCGTGTTCAGATCGTTCTGCTCGCTCGTCTCGGAGCCGCCCCAGAAGCGGATGCGTTCGACCAACCCCGTGCGCTCGAGCGTCAGGTTCTCGCCCATCTTCTGGTCGTCGTAGATGTACGCCCCGCCCGGTTCTTCCGCCGAGATCGCCCCCTGCGCAGGCGTCTGGGGCGCGTGCCCGCCGATCACGTCCTGCGCCGTAGCCGGCGCAGCTGCACACACAAGCGAGAAAGCAATCAGTCGGCGCACGTCCATGGCGATGTCTCCGTGCGGCAAGGCCGCTGTTCAAAGACATACACCAATCCCGCGACCCCGCACGTCACAAGCCGAAAAGGGAACCAATTCAAACGTTCTCGGGCGTGCCGCGACGAGCTATCCGGACTCAGCCGATCACGCCCGGCAGCCCCATCGCCCGCCGAAGATCCGCCAATTGCCCCGCGTGCGTGCCGCTGTGGAACATGATCCGGGCCGCCAGATCCGCGACCCTGAATGTCCCCTTGCCCCAGGGCTGCTGCTCGTCGAGCTGCGCTCCATCGAGCGACTCGATCGCCGCGCCGATCCGCTCGATCGCGTCCTCGAACACCCGCTGTGCGCGCTCGAGCGTTGGGTAGATCGACGGATCATCAACGGGCCTTGAGCCGAGGCACACCGACTCGGTGTCGAACCGCGTCTCGTTTCCTGACGCTCCATCGCCCGTGACAAAGTCCGACGCGGGCAGAGCCTGCCCGTCGAAGCGCTCGGCGAACCGGTGCATCGTCAGCGCCAGGTGCCCAAGGCACCACGCCGCGTGATTCGGGAGCGTCGGCATCTGCTTCGTCCGGTTCGTGTCGTCGAAGCCCGTCAGAAACCGCGTCACCAAAGGGCCCGTCGCCCGCATCGCCTCGGCCAGCGCCGTCGCGCGATCACAACCCGCCATCACTCGCCCTCCCCCGTCGCAGCCTTCTCGATGTGCCCGCGCCGCTCGAGTTCCTCGAGCATCTGGCCCGGGATCGCCTCCATCTCGGGCGTCTCGAAAATGTTCGAGTGATCCCGGCCCGGCACGATCGTGATGTAGCCGTGATACGCCCGGTTCCCCGCGAACGACAACCCATCGAGCTCGGTCTTGAGCTTTTTCACCGCCTCGTCGAGGTCGTAATTGTCCATGTCGCCCACGATCAGCCGGAGCCTGTCCTTGAGAATGGGCCCGTAGCTGGCGCGTTTGCTCCGCAGCGTGCGCACGATGTCGTACTTCTCGTACTGCCGCGCCACGCCCCGATCGATCGCGCCCGTGCGCGGGTCGAAGAGGTCCGCGGGCGAGCCGTCGGTTCTTCTTGGGCCAAAGACCGCCAGCCACGAGTCCCACTGCTGCCCGCTCGTGTTGCCCGGCCCGAGCACCTCCTCCATCCGGTTCTCCTGACGGATGGTCATGCCGACGTTGCCATGCTCGTCCTTGTAGCTGGGGATCCAGACGATCTCGTTTGCCTTGTCCCGGCTCTTGTCTTCACGCCGGTACATGTTGGCCTCGGTGTAGATGTCGACCGCCTGGAAGGAGCTGAAATCGACCGGGTCGGGCGAGCTGGACCACGCGCCCCCGAAGACATCGGGCCAGTTCAGCATGAGCCAGATCACCGACCACCCGCCCGAGGAGTGCCCGCGCAGGAGCCTGGCGCTGGGCGCGGCGATGGTCTGGAACGCCTCGTCGATCGCGGGGATGAGTTCCCTGGTGAGCGCCTGACTCACCGGGCCGTTGTTCGCCGAGTCCGCAAAGAGATGATGCCCGTTGGGGCCCTCGGGATCGAGCACAACCCAGTACGCGTTGCGCGCCAGACTGCCGATGTCAGAATCCGCGGGCATGGAACGCATCCGCGCACCGACCCAGAGCGCGCGGTTGTGATCGCCGCCGAAGCCCGGCACCTCGTACACCACCGGGTATCGGCGCCCCTCCTCCATATCGACCGGCTCGATCACCGTCGCCTTGAGCGTGACGTCGTGCCCACGGAACGTCGACAGCAGCCGCGACTGCACCGCGATCGGATGCACGCCCTCCTCCGACCGACTCTCGTATGAACCCACACGCTGCGACAGTCGCAGATGCACCACCTGCGCCTGCTCACGCTCGGTCACATCAAACAACACCGGCTCCGAGAACAGGTTCCCCTCCTCGCGGCGCCAGCTGCTGTTCGTTCGGCTCTGATCGAGCACCGCCTGCGCACGATACCGGCCGGGCGACAGCTCGCTGGGCATCACCGGAAAGAAAGCCGCCCCGTCATCGACAACGATCGTCTCCCCCGCGGGCACACCACGCACCCCGACCGAGAACATCGGCTGCGGATCAGAAAAGAACGGCCCATCCGCCGGCTGGGCACGCGAAAGATCCGAATCCAGATCGATCAGGTACACCACCAGCCTGCCATTGGCCGGCGTCGACTGCACCGACGGGTCCACCGTCGCACGGAACTCGATCGACCGCTGCGCCTGCGTCCCCATCGCGCACACAAACGCCACCAGCATGGATAGGTGTTTCATACCCGAATCGTACCGGGATGCGGGCCGGGCGCGTCATACGGCCCATCCCAAGCCGGCCTCACACCTGCCCCACGCCCGGACCGAGCCCCGGCCCGAACCGCTCGTGCATCTGGCGGTTGAAGTCGTCGCTCCCGCCCGGCTTGACCGTGAGCCACTTCCACCCATCGCCCACCAGCATCCGCCCGAGCCACACAATCTGACCCGTGTGATACCCCGCGTGCAAGAGCTGACGGCTCACCGCCTCGGGCACCGTGTGATCCTCGCCCCGGATCGTGATCGTCCGCGTCAGATCCTCTTCCGTCATCGACATCAGCTCGCGGTAGATCGTCACCCACGCGCCGTCCCAGAGCTGCTGCACATCCTCACGCGTCAGCCCCTCGACATCGAACTCCGTCTCGCGGTTTCGCCAGGGCTTCTCGCCGTCGGTCGTGCGCCAATCGGTCCACCGGCTCTTCACGTTGCCCGCGATGTGCTTCATGATCGCCGCCACCGAGTTGAACCCCGGCGCGACCTGCGTGAAGAGCTGTTCGTCGGACATCTGCTCGATCGAGCCGTCGGCCCATTTCTTCGAGCTGGCAAAGGCCGTCAGCCAGCCCTGGATGATGGCGTTGTCGTGACTGGGCGTTTCCATCGCATCAAGCCTCCGTGTACAACTCATCCAATACCGCGCGCCAGTCCGCCAGCGAGCTGACCGCGATCATGCGCTGGCGCACCAGCTCACTCTCCGGGTGGTGCTGGGCAAAGCGGATGCCGAACTTGCGCATCGTCTTGCCCGTGTGCGACTCGGGGCTGCGCACCATCGAGCGGTTGACACTCATCGCGAGCTCGAAGTGGTCCTCGAGGACTTGCCGCTGCTCGGCGATCGTGGGCATGCTCGGCTCGCGCCCGGCCATCAGATCCCGTGCCTGTCTGAAGATCCACGGGTTCCCGATGCACCCGCGCGCGACGCTCACGCCGGACAGGCCCGTGTAGGCCATCATGCGGAAGATGTCGCCCGCGTTCCAGATGTCCCCCGAGCCCAGGATCACGCGATCGGGGCGGGCCTCGCGGATCTCTTTCAGCAAATCCCATCGGCTCGGGCCGACGTATTTCTGCTCGACCGTGCGACCGTGCACCGTCACCCACGCGCAGCCCATGTCGTAGGCCGCGTCGAAGATCTTCCAGAAGCTCTCGATCATCTCGGGCGTGTCGTCGAAGCTGCGGCGCATTTTCACCGTCACGGGCACATGCGTCGGCACCGCCTCGCGCACCGCCTCAAGAATCCGGATCGCGCCCGTCGGCTCGGCCAGCCAGTGCCCGCCCCGCGCCTTCTTGGCGATCTTCTTCACCGGGCACGCCAGGTTCACATCGATGGCAGCAAAGGAGGAACTCTCCTCCCCCGTCGCCGACGGGGGAGGTGCCGAGCGCAAGCGAGGCGGAGGGGGCAAGTAAGCCTCATCATCAGACCCCCTCAGTCGCTCCGCGACAGCTCCCCCGTCGGCGACGGGGGAGCGAATCTCGATCTTCTCCCGCACCTTGTGCCGCGTGATGTCCTCGTACGCCAGATCCCGGTACGCCTTGGCGCCGCGGTTGTCCTGCTCGAGCATCTTCAGCGCCGCCGCAGCCATCTCCGCGGGCTCACTGCCCATGATCTGCCCGACCAGGGGTGCGTCCTCGTCGCCGCCCGGCACATTGTCGTGCAGCTCGCCCAGATCCGCCTTGGCAAACCCCCGTCCGCCCGCCAGCAGCGTCCGATCAAGCAAGGCCTCGGTCACGCAGGCCGGGCAGCCGTGACGCCTCGCGATGATCCGCATCGCCGCGTCGGAGTACCCCGCCAGCCCCGCCTGAAAGAAGGGCGCATCCCACCCCGGCACAGCCCCCGGGATTCTGGGGTCGATCCCCAGCCCGCCGTGCGAGCGCGCCACGTCCTCGGCACATCGCCTCGGATCGAGCCCCTCGCCCCCCGGAGCGATTCCGGGCGCGGGAGCGGTCGCGTTGTTGCTCTGGCAGCCCACCGGGTAGAGGATAGGAACGATGCGACCCACCCCAGCACGTCTCCTCCCGCCCGCCCTCATCGCCCTCGCGGCCGTCCTGCTGCCAGGATGCCTGCGATCGGCCGCCTTCGTCGAGCGGGACCCCTACCCCACCAACTTCACCACGCTCGAGCCCAGCAACATCCAGATCTACCGCCAGGGCCGATCCATCACACTCACCAACACCACCGCCACCAACTTCGGGCCCTCCACCATCTGGCTCAACAAGTGGTTCAGCAAGGAGATCCAGGGCCTCGGCATCGGACAGTCGCTCACGATCAGCCTCGCAGACTTCAAGGACCAGTACAGCGACGCCTTCAAGGGCGGCGGGTTCTTCGCCACCACCGCCCCCGAACGCATCGTCCACGCCGAACTCGAAACCGACGCCTTCGGCGAGCAGGCGCTCCTGCCACTCATCGTCGTCGGTCAGCGGGAGTACTGAGCCATGGCCAACATCCTCGTCATCGGCCCGCACCCGGACGATCAGGAGCTGGGCATGGGCGGCACCATCGCCAAGCTCGCCGCGCAAGGACACAACCTCCTCCTCCTCGACGTCACCAACGGCGAGCCCACGCCCTTCGGCGACCCCGTCACGCGCCAGGGCGAGGCCATGAAAGCCGCCGAGATCCTCGCGCCCAAGGACCAGCCGCCCATCCAGCGCCACCTGCTCGGGCTCAAGAACCGCGAAGTCCTGCACTCGGTCGAGGCCCGCCACAAGCTCGCCGCCATCATCCGCGCACACCAGGCCGACATTCTCTTTGCGCCCTTCTTCGAAGACGCCCACCCGGACCACATCGCCGTCACACGCATCGCCGAGGACGCCCGCTTCGACGCCAAGCTCACCAGCCTCGACCTGCCCGACCCGGTCGACGGCTGGACGGGCGAGTCGATCCCGCTCGGCGAACCGATCTACCCAAAATGGTTCTTCTACTACTACGCCACCCACCTGCGCTGGGTGGCCAACCCGAGCTTCGTCGTCGACGTCACCGGCTACGAACAGACCAAGATCGACTCCATCAACGCCTACCACACCCAGTTCGTCCTGCCCGAGAAGAACCGCAGGATCGTCGACTGGGTCCACGCCTCGCTCACCTACTTCGGCTCACGCATCGGCACCCCCTCGGGCGAGGCCTTTTACACCCGCGAACCCGTCGGCCTCTCGGGGTTTGATTCCCTGGCGTAGCCTTCTCTGTGAATCCCACGAGCCAACTGCTCATGCCCGAGGTCTCCGAGCTCATCGCCCGGCGGGACTTCCGCGCACTGCGCGAAGCGCTCACCGGCGTGCCGCCCGCCGACGTGGCGGACCTGCTCACCGATCTCCCGCTCGAGCAGGCCGCGGTCACATTCCGACTCCTCCCGCGCGACGAGGCGGGCGACGTCTTCGCCGAGCTCGACGCGGATCTCCAGACCGACCTGATCGACCAGCTCGGCGACATCCGCTCGCGCCAGGCGATCGAAGCGCTCGAGCCCGACGACCGCGCCCGCGTGCTCGACGAGCTGCCCACCGAGGTCGCCACGCGCCTGATCGCCTCGCTCAGCCCCGCCACGCGCCGCGAGACGCAGGCCATCCTCGGCTACGACGCCGACATGGTCGGACGGCTTATGACGCCCGACTACGTACGCGTCCGCCCCGAGTGGACCGTCAGCCGCGCACTCGATCACATCCGCAAGTTCGGGCGTGACGCCGAAACCGTCCACTGGATCTTCGTCGTCGACAGCAAGCAGCGCCTCGTCGATGACCTCATGATCCGCCAGCTCCTGATCGCCGACCCTTCGACGCACATCAGCGACCTGATGGACGACTCCTTCCAGTATCTCGACGCGCACGAAGACCGCGAAGAAGCCGTCCGCATGATGGGCCGATACGACCGCACGGCCCTGCCCGTCATCGACTCGCGGGGTGTGCTGCTCGGCATCGTCACCCACGACGACGTCGCCGACGTCGCCGAGGAAGAAGTCACCGAGGACATCCAGAAACAGGCCGGTATGGAGGCGCTCGACAAGCCCTACATGCAGACCGGGCTCCTCGAGATGGTCAAGGCCCGCGGCATCTGGCTCTGCATCCTGCTCATTCTCCAGGTCGCCACCATCGGCGTGCTCGACATGTTCCAGTCGCACCTCGAGAAGGCCGCCATCCTCGTCTCGTTCATCCCGCTCATCATCTCTTCGGGGGGTAACACGGGCACGCAGGCCGCCAGCCTGCTCATCCGCGCCATCTCGCTCGAAGAGATCGAGCACGCCGACTGGCTGCGCGTCATCGTCCGCGAGCTGCGCACGGGGCTTATCCTCGGAGCCGTGCTCGGCGTGCTGGCGTTCGTGGTCGTCGTCACGCTCAACGCGTCGGGCATCGTCACCGACACACGCGCCGCGAGCGTAGGGCTGACCGTCGGGATCTCGATCCTGGCCATCGTGATCTGGGGAGTCACAATCGGCTCGATGTTCCCGATCATCCTCGACCGCATCGGGCTCGACCCGGCGACCATCAGCTCGCCGCTCGTCGCGACGCTCATGGACGTCTCTGGGCTGGTGATCTACCTCGCCTGCGCGTCGATCCTCGTGCTCTAGCGCACGTTCTCGATGATCCAGGACGCCATCTTCTCGATCACGCCCTCGTCGAACGTCGTCTCGATCTGGCCGTACTCATCCATGCTCCCCGTCGTGGCCGGCTGGAACAGATGGTTGAGCCCCTCGAATTCAATCGCGGTCAGCTGGTCGCTCTTGCCGGCCTCCTCGAACACCCGCTCGATCTCAGTCAGATTCTGATCCGCCGCGACCTGCAGATCGAGTGAGCCATTGAGCGCCATGACCGGCTGGGTCATCTCGCGCAGCGCCGGCCGGGGGTCGAGCGTCAGAAACTGCTGCCACCACGGCCCCGTCACCTGCTTGTGCGTCTGATCCACCGCGTCGGTGATCGACCGATCCTGCTCCTCCGGCCCGACGCCGAGTTGCAAACGCACCAGCTTCTCGATCTCCGCCCGGACATCCGCCTCGTCGGCCTCGGAAAGGAGCAGGTCGTACACGCGCTCCATCATCACGGATTGCTTGTCGATGGTCTCATCATCAAGCCCGCCCGCGGCGCTCAGATCGCGCATCTGGCGCATCAGCACCTCACGCCCCGGCACACCGGGCCCGGCAAGCAGCACCACGCATTCCACGTCCGCGTTGCCTTTGGCCACGAACGGCGCAATCAACCCGCCCTCGCTGTGACCGATGATCGCCACGCGATCCACCTCGGGACGCCGACGGATCCATCTGGCGCACGCCTTTGCGTCCTCGGCAAAGTCCAGCGTCGTCGCGCGGGCAAAGTCGCCCGTTGATCCACCAAAGCCCCGGTCGTCGTACCGCAAGACCGCGATCCCCCGACGCGTCAGCTGATCGCTCAGCACCAGGAACGGCTTGTGACCCATGATCGTCTCGTCACGATCCTGTGGCCCCGAACCCGTAATGAGCACCGCGCCCGGGAAAGGCCCCTTCCCAAATTCCTCCTCGCTCGGCACTGTCAGTGTCCCCGCCAGCGTGTGCTCGCCCGCGTCGATCGTCACCTCGATCTCCGCGTACGGGAAAGGCCGCTTGGGATGCTGGGGCCGAATGAGAATCTCCGCCCGGCCCGTCTCATCCAGCGTCATCGTCGTCGGGAACACGCCCCCGGACTGATGCAGCGCTCCACTTGCCGACGTGCCGTCTTTATCAATGGTGACGACCCATTTGGGCCAGACCGCTTCGGGCTGATTCGGGATGGCAAAGACAAATCGAAGCTCGTCGCCCTCGCGCTCCACGGCATGGAGTTGACCGCCTATCAGCCCCTGCGCGGGGATGTCGATGTTGCCGGCCAAACGACCCTCAATCTCGACAATCGTGACCGCAAAGTCGATCACCTGCCCGGGGATCTCCACCTGGCCGAGCCATCGCTCTTCATCAGGGCGCGTCCCATCGGGAGCCTCAACCTCGGGCTGCAGGGCCACTTCCTCCTGCACGTGGGACACCTCCACGATCGCCGCGGGCGATTCGGGCACAGGTGCCGCGACGGCTTCGGATTCACCGCCAAGCAGGATGGAAAGCAGCGCAATCAGCGGCGCCATGGAAAGTCCCCCAAGGATCAGACGGAGCCGATCGGCCCCCGTTACTCCTTGGGATGCGCGCCGTTCACGTTGCAGGCAAGTATTCCATGCGCCGACAAAAGACCGAACCTTTTTCGGATCGCCCCTTAGGCGGGCTGGCTGCGGAGCCCCCGGATCGAGCCCTCGCGACGGACCATGCCCTCGCTCTCGCCCGATTCCTCAGCCACCGCGATGTTCTCGCCGAAGCGGAACAGGCGGAAGCTGTTGGCGATCACGATCACACCCGTGGCGAACTGGTACAGGCCCGCCAGGAAGGGTCCGAACGAGTTATCGAGCGTCCGCGTCGTCGCGAGCCCGAGCCCGATCAGCGCCATGAAGATCGCGATGGCGATGTTCTGCGTCACGATCGCCCGGGCCTTGCGGGACAGCTCCATCAGGAAGGGCACGCGCGACAGATCGTCGTTCATGAGCGCCACGCCCGCGCTGTTGGCCGCGATGTCCGAGCCAGAGAGCCCCATCGCCACGCCCAGCTCAGCCGCCGCCAGCGACGGGCCGTCGTTGATGCCGTCACCGACCATCAGCGTCTTGGCGCCCGACTTGGTCAGCCTGCGGATCTGCTCGTGCTTCTCCTCGGGCAGGCACTCGGCCTCGATCGCATCAATCCCGACCGCCACGCCCACACGCTTGGCCACGCTCACCCGGTCGCCCGTGAACATCGCGATCTTGCGAACGCCCAGCTCACGCAGACGCTCGATCACGCTCTTCGTGTTCTTGCGAACCGTGTCGGCAAGACCCACCGCGCCCAGGTACTTGCCGTCCTGCATCACGTGCACGCCCGTCATGCCCTCGATCTTCGATTCGACCTCGGCAAGCTGCGGCTTGATCTCCGGGTTCAACTCGCTCAGCCACGTCGCGCGACCAACGCACAGCTCACCGATCGATGTCCGCGCCCGCACGCCCCGGCCGTGGACTTCCTCGTAATCCCGCGTGCCGTCCGGATCGATCTTGGCGGCCTTGGCCGTCTTGAGGATCGACTGCGCGAGCGGGTGGTTGGAGTGCTGCTCGCCGTTGACCGCAGCGCGGAGCAGGTCCGCGCCGCTGACACCCTCAGCCGGAACAAGCTTGGACACCTCGAAGACGCCCGTCGTCATCGTGCCCGTCTTGTCCATCACGACCGTGTCGATCGTGGCAGCCGCTTCGAGGTAGGTCGCCTTCTTGATCAGGATGCCGAGCCGAGCCGCCGCAGCGAACGCCGCGACCATCGCCGTCGGGCTGGCAAGCAGGAGCGCCGTCGGGCACGTCACGACCAGGATCTGCACGAACGTCGAGACCGCCGCGTCTCTGGTCGCCTGGTCCTCGCTCCGGCTCATCGCCCACCAGGTCACCGCCGCGACCGCGACCACCACCGGCACAAAGAACTGCGCCACCTGCTCGATGATGAGCTGCCTGGGCGTCTTGGACTTCTCCGCCTCGCCGATGAGCTTGGTCACCTTACCGATCGTCGTTTCCGCGCCGACCTCGGTCACGCGCAGATCAATGCCGCCCGTCAGGTTCGTCGTGCCCGCATACACATGGTCGTTCACCGCGACCTCAACAGGCACGGCTTCACCCGTCAGCGACGCCTGATTGATCGTCGAGCGACCCTCGATCACCACGCCGTCCACCGGCAGGTTCTCGCCGGGACGCACACGGACGATCTGGCCGACCTGGATCTGCTCGAGGGGCACCTCGCGTTCGGCGCCCTCCTCCACGAGCCGGGCGATGTCGGGGGTCAGCCCGATGAGCTGCTCGATCGCCCGCTGGGCACCCCAGGCCGTGCGCCGCACGAACTGATCCGCCACCAGCAGGATGAACGCGAGCGAGCCGGCGACCGCGTACATCTGACTCATGATCGCCGCGAGAATCGCAAGCGAGGCGAGCGTGTTCGAGCTGATCTGCTGCCTGCGGATCTCACCCAGAGCCGCGCCGAACAGTGGCACCGCCAGGATCACCGAGCCGATCAGCGCCGGGATCTGCGCCACCAGCTCGGGCAACAACCCGAATACGTTTGAGATCAAGGTCGTCAGCACAAGCATGCCGCCGATCAGATAGATCAGAACGTAACGCTCGCTTTTGGCCTCCGCGGCCGCGGCCTCGAACGCGTCCGAAGTGCTCGTCGCGCTCTGCTGAAGGCCCATCACCTCGGCGGTCTGTGTCTCTGACATGCGTGGTCGGCTCCCTGGCCCGATCGGGCCGGTGCAAATCTCGTCTGTCGGCTCTGGAATCACTCACCCCGCGCCGACCCACCGGCCGGGCTGGTATCGTAGCGCTCTACGCCCGCGCGCCCACGCGGGTTCACCGCAGACCCACGCGAGGACACAATGACCGATCAAACCACGACCAATATTGCCATCCTCGGCGTCGGACAGATGGGCCTCGTCTGCGCCAACATGCTCGCCGGCTCAGACCCCGGCCTTGGGGGGCAGCGCAAAGCCGTCAACGTCCGAGCATGGGGCCACGACCCAGACGAGGTCGGTGCCCTCGCCCAGACCCACACCTCCAACCGGCTCGCCCACTTCGAGCTCGATGAGACCGTCCGCGTCACGCTCGACCTCGAAGAAGCCCTCTTCGAGAGCCAGATCGTCGTCGTCGCTGTCCCCACACAGCACATCCGCGAGGTCATCGGACGCGTCCGCGAGTGGGTCCCCGAGAGCGCCGGCTTCGTGAGCGTCGCCAAGGGCGTCGAGATCGACACCCTCCTCCGACCCACCCAGATCATCGCCGACGTCCTCGATGACGACCCCGACCGGGCCGCCCGCCCCCTGGGCTGCCTCTCGGGCCCCACCATCGCGACCGAACTGGCCGCCTGCCTCCCGGCGACCATGGTCGCCTCCACAGACCCGGCCACCGACGACGGCTCATTCGCAAGCGCCCTCCAGCGCCTCTTCAACACAAGCTGGCTCCGCGTCTACACCAACGACGACCTGCTCGGCGTCGAACTCGCCGGCGCCACCAAGAACGTCATCGCCATCGCCGCAGGCATCCTCGACGGGCTCCAGGCCGGCGCCAACGCCAAATCCGCACTCCTGGCCCGAGGACTCGCCGAGATCGCACGCCTCGGCGTCGCCATGGGCGCCAGTCGGGACACCTTCTTCGGCGTCGCGGGCGTGGGCGATCTGGCCACCACATGCTTCAGCCCCGAAGGACGCAACCGCTCCTGTGGCGAGGCGCTCGGCAAGGGCGAACCGCTCGACGCCTACCTCAAACGAACACCCTTCGTCGTCGAGGGCGTGGCCACCTCCAAAGCCGTCGTCGCGCTGGCCAAGAAATTCCGCGTCGAGATGCCCATCACCCAGGCCGTCCACTCCGTCCTTTTCGACCGCGTCGATCCACTGGACGCCATCACGAACCTCATGAGCCGCGAACTCAAATCCGAACAGATCGGCTAATCACCAGCCGGCGTTGCGACACCCGGACGATCTATCCGCATTTCCCCCGACTCTTCACATTCTGGTCATGTTTGCCGCTGCGCAATCCACACCCGCTTGTAAACTGGCAGCACCCAACCGCGCTGACCGATCATCCCATCAGCGGGCGGACACGAAAGGCAGCACCATGACAACCCGGCTGTTCTACACCAAAGCACTCGGTCTCGGCGTCGTGCTCACCGCACTCGTCTCCAGCCACGTCTACGCCGAGGACTCCGTCACCAATCTCACGCTCGAGGTCAGCGCCCTCGTGCTCCTGGTCGTCGCCGCGATGGGAAGACTCTGGTCCGCCGCCTTCATCACGGGCAAGAAGAGCAAGGTCCTCGTCACCGACGGCCCGTACTCGCTCGTTCGAAACCCGCTCTACTTCTTCAGCTTCCTCGGCTTCATCGGCGCGGGCCTCGCATTCGAGTCCATCACGCTCGCCATTCTGCTCGCAGCCATCTTCTTTCTCACCCATTGGCCCACGATCCTCAGCGAGGAACGCAAGCTCCGCGACCTCTTCGGCGAAGCCTTCGATGAGTACACCAGCCGCGTCCCGCGGTTCGTCCCGCTTATGCGCAAACCCGCGCTGTGCGAATCCATGGCCGTCTCGCCGCGCATCCTCACCAAGGCGATGCTTGAATCCTCGCTTGTGCTCTGCATCTTCGGCCTTGCGCATATCAACGAATGGGCGCACATGCACCAGCTTCTGCCAACCGTGCTCACCATCTACTAGAACGCAGACGCGCAGGCGAACATGATACCATGCGCTCCCGACCACCCGGAAAGGAGCAACCCATGGCCGCCACCATCCAGTACCTCGGTCACTCCGCCTTCCTCATCGCCGCGGGCGAGTTCCGCGTCCTGATCGACCCGTTCATCACCGGCAACCCCTCCGCCGAGAACGCCGGCATCAAGGCGGACGACCTTCACCCCACCCACATCCTCCTCACCCACGGGCACAGCGACCACGTCGGCGACGCGCCCGCCATCGCCAGACGCACGCAGGCGCAGGTCACCGCCAACTTCGAAGTCTGCGAGTGGCTCCGCACTCGCCACAACTACGACAACATCAACCCGGGCAACCCGGGCGGACGCGTCCCCACATCCTTCGGCTCCGTCGACTTCACACACGCCATCCACTCATCGAGCATCGACGACGGCTTCTACATGGGCGTCGCCTGCGGCCTCATCATCAAAATCGCCGGCCTCACCATCTACCACGCCGGCGACACCGCCCTCTTCTCCGACATGAAACTCATCGGCGAGCTCCACAAACCCGACGTCGCCATCCTCCCCGTGGGCGACCGCTTCACCATGGGCCCCGCACACGCGACCCTCGCCGCCGAGTGGGTCGGCGCCAAGACCGTCATCCCCTGCCACTACAACACCTGGCCACCCATCGAGGTCGATCTGGCCGATTTCAATCCCAAAGACATCCGCGTCAAAGCGCTCGGCGCTGGCGATTCCATCGAGGTCTAGGCCACCCACCTAACCTCTCCCGATGCGTTTCACCTTCTTCGGCACGGGCACCAGCGCCGGCATCCCGCTCATCGGATGCGACTGCGCCGTCTGCACAAGCACCGACCCACGCGACAACCGCACACGCACCAGCGCCCTGATCGAGTGGACCGACCCGACCGGGCAGGATCGGGCTGTCCTCATCGACGCCGGCCCAGACCTCCGCCAACAGGTCCTGCGTCACAACCTCCAGCGCCTCGACGCGATCCTCTTCACCCACAACCACGTCGACCACACCTTCGGCCTCGACGAGGTCCGCCGATTCAACATCACCATGGGCCGGGCGATCGACATCTACGCCAGTGCCCACACACTCGAGCACCTCCGCCGCGTCTACCAGCACATCTTCGAGCCCAGCCGAAACATCCAGAAAAGCTTCGTCGCCTCGCTCATCGCCCACGAAATCCCGAGCAACCACCCCATCGACCTCTTCGGCCTGCGCTTCACGCCCATCAACCTGCTCCACGGCCGACTCCCCGTGCTCGGCTTCCGCATCGAGCCGACTTCCTCGCTGCCCAAGCCGGGCTGGATGCCACTGGCCTACTGCACCGACGTCTCGGCCATCCCCACCGAGAGCTGGGCCAAGTTCGCCGGCCTCAAGACCCTCGTCCTCGACGCCCTCCGCGACCGCAAGCACCCCACCCACCTGACCCTCGACGAGGCCGTCTCGATCGCCACCCGCGTCGACGCCGACCGGACCCTGTTCGTCCACATGAGCCACGAGCTCGCCCACGAAGCCACTAACGCATCCCTCCCCGAGGCCATGGCCCTCGCCCACGACGGCCTGACCCTCTCCTGAACCACCCCCAAACACTGACGCCCAGGACCGACCCATTCGGGCTCGGGGGAACCCCTCGGTTTTCTCAGACCTTCCCCGGGCGTGAATGGATGTCAGCATGGGCAGGTTGCTCCGCCTGTCCGCCCGCTGTCGCCCCCCAAGGCCGATTTCGGATGGATCTCCGGGCCGGGAGCCTTGCCAGCGGGTCATCCGGTGGCCTCTTGCATGACGCAAGCCCGCCCGGGCCAAAGCCGAAGGAGCAAGACATGAGCCCACGACCCAGCCACACCGACCGCAACCGCGTCCGTGAAGGCCTGAGCTTCGCCTTCCCCATGCAGTTGCCCCCCGCAGGCACCGGCGCCGGCTCGTGCCAGGTCCACCCCAAGGCTCAGTCCCACAAGTCGCACCAGGAAGCTGCCAAGAGGCGCTGACAGGGCCGAAACCCGGCCTACCATTGGCCCCATGGGAAAGACCCGCGAAATCAAGAAGCGCATCAAGGCCGTCGGCAACATCAAGCGCATCACGCGCACGATGCAGATGATCGCCACGAGCAAGTTCAGCCGGGCCCTTATCAAGGCCACGGCCACGAAGCCCTACACCGAGGGTGTCTTCGGGCTCGTCACCGAACTCGCCGAGACCGCCGGCAACCTCGACCACCCGCTCATCAACGGGCCCGACGCCGGATTCAAGCCCGATGCCAAGGAGCTCACACTCCTGATCACATCCGACCGAGGACTCTGCGGGCCCTACAACGGCAACATCCTCCGCGTCGCCACCAACCACTTCAAAGCCAACCCCGACGCCAAGAACGGCCGCATCGAGGTCGTCGGCAAGAAGGGCGTCAACTTCCTCAAGTTCAACCAGATCCCCGTCACCACTACACACTCCATCGGTGACAACCCCACCTTCGCACAGATCGAGAAGCTCGCCGAGGATTTCATGGACCGCTTCATGGCCGGCGAGGTCACCGCGGTCCGCGTGATCTACATGCGGTTCATCTCGACCGGCAAGCAGGTGCCCGAGGTGCTCAACCTCCTGCCCCTCAAGCCGCCCGCCGCGGACACCACCGCGCCCAAGTCGGGCCCCGCACTTCAGTACGAGTTCACCCCGAGCGGCCCGGAGCTGCTCGCCGAGCTCCTGCCCAGCACCGTCAAGGCCTCGCTCTTCCAGGCCTTCAACGACGCGATCGTCTCCGAGCACGTCGCACGCATGGTCGCCATGAAGGCCGCCACCGACAACGCCGGCTCCATGGGCAAGGACCTGACCCGCGTCTACAACCGCGCCCGCCAGGCCCAGATCACCACCGAGCTCACCGAGATCATCTCGGGTGCCGCGGCCCTCGACTAAAGCCCGCCCCCATCCCAAGCACACACACAAGCCCCTCGCACAAGCGAGGGGTTTCTCTTTGCACCAACAGTGGCGGAGGCTTCCAGCCTCCGCTGTCCTGAAATCCAAAAGAAAAAGCGGAGGCTGGAAGCCTCCGCCACTGAAACTCAATTGTTCAACTCGACCTTACTCGCCCGCCGGCGTCACGGTCACACTGATCGTGTTGCCCGGCGCGTAGTACTTCGCAAACGCCGCACGCACCTCGTCGGCCGTGAACCTTGCGTAGTCCTCCTCGATCTGCGCCACGTCGTCGAGGTTCACGCCGCGGTACGTCATGTCGCTGAGGACCCCCGTCCAGTAGCCCGGCTCCTTGAGCTGCTCGTCGAGCTGGTTGAAGATCTGCTTGCGAGCCGTCTCGACCTCCCCGCCCGAGGGGCCCTCCTTGGCGAACTCGGCGAACATATTGCCGATCTCGCTGGCGAGCTTGGCCTCGTTGCCCGGCTTGCACGGCCCGGCCGCGTAGATCGTGCCCATCCCCGGGTACGCCGAAGCAGGTCGGTTCACCGCGCGGATCGAGTACACGAGCTGCTGCTCCTCGCGGATGCGTTCAATCATCCGTGTCGACAGGATCTGCGTCGCCAGGTTCACCAGACGCACATCGCGCACGTTCGACGCGTCGGGACCGAAGCTGCCCGCCCACGCGATCGCCATCTCCGTCTGCGTCTGCATCTGCTCGCTCAACTCGAGCGGCCCCATCGGGCGATCGATCATCCGGTGCTCGTCGAGTGTGTCCTCCGAGATCCGCTCCCTCGCCGGCAAGGAACCGATGTACGTCTCCACCAGCTCGATCGCCCGCTCCTTGTCGATGTCGCCCACGACCGACACCTCGATCGGTGCGTGCTGCACCGTGAAGTCCAGCCAGTTCTGCGCCTCGTCCAGCGTCACACGCTCGACGTCCTCCATCGTCAAAGGCAGCATCCGCACCTCACCCGCGGGCGAGGTCGTCTCGCGCAGCAGCTCCTGAAGCTTCGCCTGTGGCGACGTCTCACGCTGCTCGATCGCCTGCTTCTGCGACTCACGCCACTGATCCAGCGCCGCCTGCTCGATCACAGGCTCCGTCAGCAGCAGGTGCGCCAGCTGCAACGCGTGCTCGAAGTCCGAAGGATTCCCCGAGACCGTCAGCCGAACCGTGTCGTCGCCTGCGTACCCGAACACACTGGCCTTCTTGCCCGTCATCAGATCGCGCACGTTCGTGCTCGACAGCCCACGTGTCGCCGGCCGCGAGAGCGCCAAAGCCGCCACGTCCGTGATGCCCCTGGTCGCCCCGCTCTCGAGAATCCGCCCGCCCGCGAGCGTGATCGTGATCGTCGCGCTCTCCTTGCGGTAATCCATCTCGCGAACATGCACACGCACGCCGTTGTCGAGCCAGGCCGACCACACGTCCGTCCCGTCGTGCCGCGCAAGCTCCTTCGCCTTGCCGGGCGTCGGCAGCTCTGCCATCAGCTCCGTCGGGCGCTCCTCATCGACCTCCGCCTCGGGCGTCACACTCAGCGCCGCCTCCGCGATCGAGAGCAGCTCGCTCTCCGTCGGCGCATCCTCGCTCTCGGGAAGCGTCACGAACACCGTCATGTTCTGATCGTCGTACAGATCCAGGAACCGCTGGCTCACCTCCTCGTCCGTGATCGTCGGCACGAGCTCGCGCACCAGCTCCAAATCCTGAGCCGCCGACGTCAGCGTCTCCCCCGAGGCCACCGCGTTGTTGAACTGCCCGAGGATCGCCCGCGCCGGCAGGGTGCCCTCCGATTCCGCCGAACGCTCCGCGCCCGCGATCATCGCCTTGCGCGCGTCCTCGATCTCCCGGCTCGTAAACCCGTGCAGCCGCGCCCGGCGCAGCTCGGCCGCGTTCTCCTCAAGAATCGCCTGCCACGCATCGGGTCGGCCCCCGCCCACGATCATCGACAGACGAAGCGCGTTGAACAGGTCCGCTGCGAACGCGCCCCCGCCCAGCATCGACATCTCGCCCTCGTTCACCTTCTTCGACAACCGGCGGTTGAACACGCTCGAAGCCAGGTTCTCCACCAGCCGATCACGCAGCAGCTCCTTCGTCGTCACCGGCGGCATCGGCTCGCGGATCCCGATCATCTGCACCTGCGCCTCGCGCAGCTCCGCGTCCGTGATCACCACCGCGCGCAAACCCTCGTAAGGCGTCAGGTTGATGTCCAGATCCTCGGGCCGCTCCACAAACGCGCCACGCGAGAAGTGGTTCTTGATCTCCTTCACCACGATCTCCGGGTCCGTGTCCGCCACGACGATCACCGTCATGTTGCTCGGCACGTACCACGTATCCACGTACTGCTGGAAATCCTCGCGATCCACAGACTGGATCGCCTCCTCCGTCCCGATCGGCAGACGCTCGCCGAACGTCGAGCCCGGCGCCAGCTCCTTGAAGAACGCGTCCTGCACCCGCTGCTGCGCACCCAGACGCGTGCGCTTCTCCTCGAGAATCACGCCCCGCTCCTCGTCGATCTGGTCCGGCAGCAGACTCAGCCCGAACGCCACGTCCGAAAGAAAGAGCATGCCATTGTCGATCGTCGCCGGCTCCGCGTCGGGAAGCTCCAGGATGTACGTCGTCTGGTTGAAGCTCGTAAACGCGTTCTGGTGACGCCCGAACGTCAGGCCGATCGACTCAAAGAACGGGATCAGCTCGCCCGGCGGGAAGTTCTCCGAGCCGTTGAACGCCATGTGCTCCAGGAAGTGCGACAGACCACGGATCTCCTCCGTCTCGTTGAGCGAGCCCGTCGAGATGTGCAGATACATCGCGCTCCGACCCGGCGGGTTCGCGTGCTCCTTGACGATGTAGCCCAGCCCGTTGTCCAGCGTCCCCGTCACGATGTCATCGCGTGGCGACAAGGGCTGGGCCGAAACCGCCATAGCCATTCCTGCCGACATCACAAGACCGAGCGTCCGTTGAATCTTCATGCGTATCTCCGCCTGGCGTGCGCACAGTCCCCATCGCCGAGCGCCGCCGGTTCTCTACAAGCCTACCCGGCCAAACCACGTATGTTGCATTCCCGCCCCCTCTCACCGAGGAGAAGGTCCAGGGCCAGATCAGACAACGAGAGAGACTCCAAAGTCGCTGTCCCACGACAGCCCCAGCCGGGCCCCCGCGTCTACTCCGCGCTGCCCATCAGAAGTTCGCACTGCCCCCCGCACCCCTTCTTGGGCGCAAAGTCACCCGCCAGAATCCCCTCAATCGCCTTGTCGATCGCCTTGCGGACTTTCTTGTGGTCGATCTCGTCCAGCCCGATCACACCCCACTCACCCGTCGCAAAGAGCCAGTACTCCGCGCTGCCCGAGAGCTCGTCGATCGTCATGCCCAGCTTCGCCGCCAGCGCCATCGCGTAGATCCCAAGCTGCAGATCGTCTTTCTTCGGCTCGCGCAGCTTGTTCCACGCCTGGCCCGTCTTGTAGTCCACGATCCGGAACCCGTCCGCCAGCCGGTCCACGCGGTCCAGCTTCGCCGAGAATCTGTGCGCCCCCTCATCCGCACCCGCGCGCTCGTAAGCGAACGGCGCATTCTCCTCGAGCAGGATCACCTCCGCGCTCTCGTCGTGCAGCTTCTCGTACCCGAGCCGCAACTGCGCCTCGATCTGATCCAGCTGCGACGCCTCCACCCCGCGCACACGTCGGCTCTCGAACACGAACAACTCGCGCGCGATCCCGATCAGATCATCGAGCGTCGGCTTCGTCTCGCCCTCGACGTCCGCGTCGCTCCATCGCCTGTAAAACCGCTCCAGCGCCGCGTGCGCGACCGTGCCCACGATCTGCTGACTCGTGCCCGGCTCAACCATCCCGAGCACGTACCGCAGATAAAAACACGCCGGGCAGCGGCGATACTGATCGACCTTCGAGTAACTCAATTCCAGCGGGGCCGTCAGCCGACGCAGCCCCGTGCCCTGACCCGACAACTCGATCGCGCCCTCGATCTGCTGCGCCAGCTCGTCCGCGTACGCGTCCGTCCCCGCGAGCCACGGCGGCACAGCAAGACCCGTCTCCACCGCGCGCACGATCGCCAGCCGACGCGCCGACCGACCAAGCTCATCCCCGATCGCGTCCAGCGCGCTCTCATCGGCGATCCCGTCTTCCGCGCGGTCCAGCGCCGCCGCAGCCGCCTTCCGAGCCGTGCGCCTCGCGTCGGCGATCACGCGCGAGCGGATCTCCCGCTCGGTGCCCGCCGAGCCGCTCTCCGCCGAGAGCGCATCGCCACCGCGCAGCACGACCCCCGACTCGCCCGCCTGCGCGACGACCGACTCGCCCTCGTAGAGCGCCACCGACTCGCCCCGCTCGTCCGGACCCATCGGCGCCTTGCCCCGCCACGCCAGCTCCTGGAACAGATGCATCGAGCCGCTGCGCGTCCTGGCACGCTTGCTCAGCAGCACGAGCCGGCGCTCGGCTCGGGTGCACGCGACATAGAAAAGCCGGCGCACCTCGTCCTGCTCGCGCTCATTGACGGAGCGCTCGTCCGCCTCGAACGAACCGAGCGCCGCAGGCAGACACGGGCCCTCGCGCTTCATGACCTGACCGAAACACCCGGCCGCCGCGCCGATCCTCGGCACAAACACCGTGTCAAACTCCAGCCCCTTCGAAGCGTGCGCCGTCAGCAGCTTCACGCCCTCGGCCGAGAGCTCCGCCTCGTCCTCCGACGACTTGCTCTCAAAGCTCGCAAGCCCCTGCGCCTGCTCGTCCGCGTCCAGTTCCTCGTAGTACCGCTGGAACGACGCCAGATCGCCCGGCGCATCGATCCGCGCCTGCAGCGTGCGCACAAACCCGATGAATGTCGCAAGCGCCCGCACCCGACGCGCTTCCTCCCTCGGGCTCGGCAGCTCCCGATGCGCCACACCCGTGCGCTCGATGATCAGACGAACCATCTCCTCGGCGCTCCGCACCGCCGCCTCGGCCACAAACTCCGAGAGCAACTCAGACAACCGCCCCAGACCCGCGTGCTCCTCGGCACGCTCGGCCAGAAACGACCCGACCGACATCGGCTCGGCCCCCTCGACACGCGCCTGACGCTCGTGCGACGCGTACGCCGACACCAGACCCACCGCAAGCTCCGGCGGCAACGCCACCGGCGGGCGCACAAGCAGACGCATTACCCAGGGCCCGGGCACACCCGTCACCAGACCGATCCACGCCTTCACGTCCAGGACCGCCTCGTCCTCCTCGTACCGCTTCGTCTGCGAGAAATCGACCGGGATCCCCTCGAGCTCGAGCGTCCGCCCGATCTCCGACACCGTCGTGTGCGAGCGACCGATCACCGCGATGCGCGACAGATCACGCCCCTCGTGCTCGGCCAGATCCTTCAGGATCATCGCCGCGATCGTGACCCCCTCCTCCGCCGGCCCCGCGACATGCACCGCCTCGACCTGCCCCGGCGCATCCTCAAAGACCCGGCGCGCCTGAATCTCTTTCTCCGGCTCGAAGCGATCGTGAGACGCGGAGATCACTCGATGAGCCGTCGTCAGCACCGCCTCGCTCGAGCGATAATTCTCGGTCAGCGTGACGACCTCGGCCCCCCGCCAGATCTCGGCGAAGTGCTGGAACGCGCGGTCGTCCGAGCCCCGGAAGCCATAAATCGCCTGGTCGTCGTCGCCGACCACGCAGATATCCCGGGTCTTGCCGGGCGGCGACAGCTCGCGCAAAAACGCCAGCTGCGCGCCGTTCACATCCTGAAACTCGTCCACCACCACATGCCGAAGCTCGTCCAGAATCCACGCCCGCGCGCGCTCGGACTCGCGCAGCACGCGGATCGGGAGCATGATGTAGTCGTCAAACCCGAGCAGCCCGCGGTCGAGACGGATCCGCTCGAAGTGCGCGTAGATGGCCGAGCTTGCCGACAGTTCCTCCGCGTTGATGCGCTCGGCGGCTGCCCGCTCGTCGTCCCAATCGTCCGAGCCCTCCTGCTCGTTGATCCACTCCATCCACCTCGTGGCGAGCTTCATGCTTTCATCCGCAAATACCGCCGACGTGCGCAGATACTCGATCCACGCCCACGCCCGCGTGACCAGCGCCTCCACCCCGCCATCGGCCAGCAGCGCGCCCGGCACACGCCCCTCGTCGATCGCCAGCCGACTCGCCTCGCGCAGCATGCGCTTGCGCTGCACCGAGTCCATCAGCTCCGACCGCCCCGGCACACCGATCGTGTCGCCCCAGCGGCCAAGGATCCTCCGCCCGAGACTGTGAAACGTCCCCACGCTCACCTGCGAGGCGGGCGATTCGCCGATGAGCACCCCCAAGCGCTCGCGCATCTCCTTGGCGGCTTTGACCGTGAACGTCACCGCCGCGATCGACTCGGGACGTGAGCCGTCGCGATCGATCAGTCTGGCGATGCGATGCGTGATCACGCGCGTCTTGCCCGTGCCCGGACCCGCGAGCACCGCGACCGGCCCGGCGTCATAGCTCACCGCCTCGCGCTGGGCGGCGTTGAGCCCCTCGGACCAGTGGGCCCTACTCGTCACCGGCGGCGTCCTTGTCGCGCATGTACAGATGAATCGCGGTCGTGCCGTACTCGTGCGTCTCGGGCCCGAGGGCGCCCTCGACCTTCAGGCTGGGCTCGGCGAAGATGCTGCGCACCTTGCCGTCGACTTCTTCAGACCCGACAACATGCTTGAAGGGCCAGGGTGTGCGCAGGACCGCGTAGCCCTCGTCGTCGAGGTTCTGGATCAGCCTGCCGAACTGCTTGATCACGCGCGGGTAGGTCTCGGGATCGTCGACGAGCTTGTAGGGCGGATCGAAGAAGATCAGGTGCACGGGCCTCGGGCAGTGAGCCAGAGCCGCGGCTCCGAGCGCGTCGGCCTTTACTGGCTCGGCCCGCTCGCCCGCGCCGACGTGATCGATGTTCTTCTGCAGCACCTGCATGACGTTCTTGTCACGCTCGATGAAGACGCACCGCTTGGCGCCCCGGCTGATCGCCTCGAGGCCGATCGCGCCCGAACCCGCGAATCCGTCGTAACACTCCTGCCCCTCGACATGGCCGCGGAGAAGGTTGAAAAGGGCCTCCTTGACCAGGTCGGGGATGGGCCTTGTGGGCATTTTCTCCGAGGGGCCATAGAGACGCTTGCGTTTGAACTCGCCACCGATAATGCGCATAGGGATCAGCAAAGCCGATCGGGAGTGGCGGGTCAAGTTGGGGCGAAGAAGTGGTCACCCCTCTGCCCGGCTCTTTCCCGGCCGAGCGGGGGAGGAAACGCTCAGTTCATCAGAGCGTTGATCGAGGCGAAGAGGGCGTCGTCGGCGACAGCCTCGGGGTCTTCGAGCAGGCGGGAGATCGGGCCGGCGATGACCGGGGGGCTCTCGACACCCGACACCACACGCCAGAAGGGCTCGTCCGCCCCGTCGCTGAGCCACCTGCGGAGCTGACCCGATTCCATATCCGCGTAGCCGCGCAGGTCCTCGCCCCCGATGTAGACCACACGGGTGACGAGCAGGTAATCGTCGCTGGCGAACTCGGCCTCGGCGGCCACGCCCGCGATCGCGTCGGCGAGACGTCCGAACAGCTCCTCGTCCGCGCGGATCATCGCGTCCACGTCGTGCCAGACGATGAAGCGGTTCCGCAGAGGCGGGCGTCCCGGGATGACGGGCTGGGCACGCAGGCGGGCCACAACGCCGCTCGGGCCATCGATTCGGCGGCGCATCGGGGCCTCGCCGGGGATCGAACGCTCGAGCTGGTAGCAGAGGCCGTCGAGATCGGTGACATCGCGTCCGAAGATCGGGATGACCTGGGCGTCGTGGATGCCGGCGAGGAACGCGGCCAAACCCGCAGCGAACGAGGCCCGCTCGCCGGTCTGGTTCGACCAGGCTGCGAGGTGGTGCTCGTCGAGCACGCGGGCAAGCTCGGCTTGCCAGCCCCGCATGGGTGAACCCGGAACAGAATTGCCGCGCAGTAATTCCATCGCGCCAAAGTCACGCCCATTTCGGGGCGCCCTCTCCGACGACACGGCTACCGCACGACCGTTCGCTCTTGATCCAGACAACGCGTACGCCCCCACTCAGGGCGACCCGTTTCCCACGTCTGACAGCCAGACCATGCGCCGGAAACAAGCCCCTGCAACCCATTCGATCGGTTCAGCCGTAAAAAGCCCTCCAATCTGGGGCGATACCCTGCCCCGTTTGACATTTTCTTGTTCGGACACACACCCATGCGCGGTGTCCTTCAATACGCCATGCCCAAAGCCCTCTCACACAGCCGACCCATCTTCGCAGCCATCGTGCTGGGGCTCGCCTCAATCACGCCGCTGGCCGGGTGCGACAACGCCGAGGCCCGGCTCGACATCATCTATTCGGGCGTTGCCAAGAACGGGCGGGCCGCGACCTTCGGCAACCTCAAGCGCGAATTCGACGCTGGCAACATCACCTTCGAGAGCGCGATGATCCGGGCCGAGGAGATGCTCCAGGCGGGCGATGCGGACGCGGTCGCCTTCGCAGGCGCGGTGCTCGATCTGTCGGAGGCCATCGAGGACAAGTTCCCCACCGGCGGCGAGTTCGAACTGTTCTGGAGGCGCATCGGCAGGCTCGCCTACACCTCAGCGCACGCGGCCTTCGAGGCGGGCGACTACGAGACGGGCTCGATGCTCGTGCTCGCCGGCCCCGATCGGTGGAAGCGGGACCCCTACTGGATCGCCTACCCGAACCACGAGATCCTCGTCGCCCTGGCGATGGCGTACGAGGGCAACGCGCGGGGCGGGATCGCGCTGCTCAGCCAGCGCACACCCCAGCCTGACGAGTACAAAGAGGCCATCCAGACCATCGCGGAGATCCAGCGGCGTCAGCAGCAGGCAAGAGATCGCGCCGCCGAGAACGAAACCGAAAGCGAATCAGAGAGCGAAGAAGGCGGGTGAATATGTCTACGTGCGGTCGGTGACGCCCAGCTCTTCTTCGCTGATCGTCGCCTCGTCGATGTCGCCCGCGTTTGCGATGTTCGCGGCGTTCTTGGCCTCGAGCTCCTGCGCGATGCGCTTCTCGCCTGAGCCAGCGACCTTGGGTCTCTCGTGCTCGGCGGCCTGGCGGCCGTCGTCGGTCACCTTGTAGGTGATGCCGATCGTCTGCTCGGGCTTGCCCGTGGTCAGGCGGTCGATGAGCTCGACGCCCTGCATGACCGAGTGATCGGTGTTGGCGACCTCGTACTTCCACATGCCGAATCGTCCGCGGGAGTAGATCCCGCGTTCTTCCAGCCAGGGGATGAGCTTGGCGAGCAGTTCGTCGCGCTCGACGCTGGGCGTCGGGTAGCTGTAGTTCACCTTCATGACCCAGGTCGAGACGATGTCGTCGCGCTCGCCGGGCTCAAGCAGGCCCGAGGATTCGAGCCCCGCGATCGTGCGCTCGAGGATGGTTGCTTCGTCCTCCGGCTTGTCTTCGCTGAAGCTCGTCTCGCAGAGGAGCGAGTAGTAGCGCTCGGGGTCGGGCGTCATGCGTGGGGAGTAGTTGCTGAGGTAGGTGACGCGGTAGAAGGGGCTGTCGGCTTCGGGGAAGTACATCCAGCACTTGGTGGACGGGCAGGGCCGTTTGATGCCGACGCCGACCATGTAGCCGCCGGAGTGCATGAGTTTCTGCGCGGTTTCGCGGATATCCGCGGGTGCGTCCTCGATCACGTCGCAGATGAGTTTGTCCAGCGGCATGGTCGAGACGAGCGCGTCGTAGGGCTCGGTCCGAAGCTGGCCCTGATGATCGAACGTCGCGGTGCGGGCTTTCGTGTCGATCGAGACGAGTCTGGTGTGCAGCTGGAGCTGATCGGCAAAGAGCGGTGCGAAGCGGTCGTAGAAATCGCCCGTGCCGCCGAGCGGGTACTTGAAGGTGTTGTTGGGTCCCCAGCCGAAGTCGTCGAGGCCCTCGTCCATGTTGCGCTTGGCGCGCTTCCAGTCGATGACCGCGACGCGTTCGCCGATCCAGGTTTTGTTCATCTTCTCGGGGGCGTAGGCCCAGACCTTGAAGTTGTAAGGCCTCATGAACTGCTGCGCGATCCCGGAGCCAAAGACGTTGTCGATGAACTCCCCGAAGTCGCGCGCGCCGGCGGCTCCTGCCGAGTTGGTCTGCGCCTCGATGAGCCCGTCGATGCAGGCCTTTGCATCGGCCTCGGGGAGATAGCGGAGGTTGTTCTGGAAGGGATACGGCACCCATGTGCCGGCGATGCGGACCCAGCTCTCGCGCTCGTTGGTCGTGTACTGGCCCTGCATGAGCTCTTCGAAGATGCGGTCGTACTCGGCGTAGTGGCTAAAGAGCACGTGCCCGCCCACGTCCCAGGTGAAGCCGACGTCGTCGGTGTAGCTCCGCGCGAGCCCGCCCACGTTGTCCGAGGCTTCGCAGAGGGCGAAATCGGTCAGCCCGAGCTGGCGCAGGCGGTACGCGGCCCCGAGGCCCGTGGGGCCGGCGCCGACGATCAGAACGCGTCCGGGGCTTTGAATCTGTTGCTCGCTCATCGTGCTCCTGTGGGGTCAGACGTGGGAGATGGTAGAGCACCCGATTCGGGTGAATCCCTCGGACGAGGCTGGCGAACACCTGTGGAGATCCGTTTGGCACCCGATCCGGGCGAATCCCCCGAATAGGCTGGATTTTGGGGGGCATTCTACCTATTTTATCGGGAGATGGTGAAGACGCCTGATCATGGTGTATTTCGGGTGTGGATTTTGCCGACGTCCGATAGACTTAGGTATTTCCATCACCCGTGTGTGGGGATGGTTTGGAAGTAAGGGTTGAGTGCCACGCCCGGAGGCCACAATATGGATTCCGAACGAAACAGCGCTCTCGATGCCGTGATGTCCGCGGTGGCAACGTCGACCGAGTCGATTGTCGGTCTGCCAGCGGTGGCGACACTTGAGTGGTGCGATCGCGCGGCTTGGTGTCTGGCCGGTCTTTGTGAGCCGGCGCTTGCCACGCTGACGGTCGGCACACTCTCGCCCACGGGTGATTTGACGACACAGGAAGTCTCGGGCGTCGCAGCCCGAACCGGGGTGGCAAGAGCCAGAGCGATCCGGCGCAGCGAGGGCGAGACCCGGGGCGAGGACCCGCGTATCGCGACGCTCCGTGTGCGCGCTGCACGGTTCCGCCGCGTCGGCGTGCGCGTCCCCACGACGTCGCGCACGATCCCGACCGTTGGTCGGCTGACCGAATTGCCGGGGGGTGAAAACGTGACGCGGGGTGACATCCCGCGCCTCTGGAACGGGCTGGAGTCATCCGATGTGCTCGTCGGCATTCTGGGCATCGGCGACCCCGAAGCGGGGCGGGTGCTTCTGGCACAGGTCGCCCCGATCGGGCAGGGCCTGCGGCTGACGAGTCATCACAACACCGCGATGGCGGCGATCCTGCCCGTGCTCGCGCGGCGGGCGATCCTGGCGCTGGGTGACGGCTCCGACGGGCCGACGAAGTGGCTCACGCAACGCGAGCAGATCGTGCTCGAGCAGCTGACGTTGGGCAAGAGCGTGCGCGAGATCGCGGACGATCTGGGTCGGAGCCCGCACACGGTGCACGACCACGTGAAGAGCCTGCACCGCAAGTTGGGCGCTTCGAGCCGGGGCGAGTTGGTCGCACGGGCGCTTGGCCACATGACCGTTGAAGCCGAGCCGACGACGGCGACGATCGAGCCCAAGCCGGGCGAATCGGTGCATCGTCACGAGGCGATCGAGCCCAAGCCGGGCATCGCGGCCCGCAGGCTCGACTGAGCTATGTGATCACAGAATGACTTTCGAGAGTGGAGGCCTTTGGGCCTCCGCTTTCTTTTTTGCAGCAGGAAGTTGAGTGTCCCGACTGCGGAGGCTGGAAGCCTCCGCCACTAGAACGAGAATGCGTGATTAGTTGGTCGCCAGGCGAGAGCCGATGCGGGAGGCGAGCCTGGCTTCGAGGGCGTGGTCGCGCTGGGTGATGACGGTGAAGCTGCTGGACATGGCCCGGTCGGCCAGGCCCGGGTCGCGTGTGCGCGAGACGCCGACGGGGTGAACGGTCGAGACGCGCTTGTAGGGGCGGTAGACGCGTTCGATGGAGACCTCGACGACGCCGACGAGTTCTTCGGTCGTGCTGGTCTCGGCGATGGATTGCGGCGCGCCCTGCCCGGTGATCTGGGTGATGGGCTCGTCGGTGGGGATGCGGTCGATCTCGGAGGCGGGGCGGAAGCTGATGCGGACGGTCCGCTGCTGCGGGTGGGCGAGGTCTGCGACTTCGGACCGGAGGGAGGCCTGCTCGCGGTCCCAGAGAGTGGCGAGCCCCGCCGAGGACTTGGGCTTGGTGGAGATGACTCCCGAGTAGGCGTCAACGCGGTCGATCGTGAAGCCCAGGCCCACGAGTTCGTCGCGGGCGATGTCGAAGGCGGCGTCGTACGTGCCGGGCTGTGTGACGAATCGGCCAACTGTGCCCGTGGTCGTTGGGCCGGGGGCAGCGCACCCGGTGAGCACGCAGGCGATGAAGAGCAGCATGGCGAATCGTATCGGCATCGCCATGAGCTTACCCGCCTTGTGTGATCGCGGTCGCGACGGCTGACATCTGATCGAAGAGCGCCCGGACGTGCTCGTCGCGCGTGGTTGTGGCTCCGATGGCGACGCGGATGGCGTAGCGGCTGCCGCCCGGCGTGGGGATGGCTGTGTGCGTCAGGTAGCTTGGCCCCCGCTGGTTGAGCGTGTCCATGAGCTGGCGTGTCGCGTCGTCGCCCGCGCGGAGGGCGATGCAGACAAGGTTCATGGTGCGCGGCGTGAGCACCTCGAAGCGGTCATCGGCGCGGACGAGCGATTCGAACAGCTCGGCCTGCGCCAGGCCCTGGCGGACGTGCGAGCGGAGACCCTCGAGCCCGTAGTGGCGGAGCACGAACCAGAGCTTGAGCGCGCGGAAGCGTCGGCCCAGCGGCACGCCCCAGTCGCGGTAGTCGAAGACCTCGCCCGAATCGGTTGCGGCATTGCGGAGGTACTCGGGCGTGACGGACATGCTCGACACGAGCGCCTTGCGGTCGCGCGTCCAGAAGAGATCGCAGTCGAAGTTGACGAGCAGCCACTTGTGCGGGTTGAAGCAGAGCGAGTCGGCGTGCTCGATTCCCTCGATCATCGCGCGGTGTTCGGGGCAGACGAGCAGAGCGCCGGCGTGTGCTGCGTCGACGTGCAGCCAGCAGCCTTTCTCGGTCGCGCCGGTGTCTCGGAGGACGCGTGCGATGTCATCGAGCGGGTCGATCGCGGTGGTGCCCGTCGTGCCGAGCGTGGCGCAGACCATCGCGGGGGTGAGGCCTCGCGCGACGTCTTCGCGGATGGCGGCTTCGAGCTTTGCCGGGTCCATGCGGAGCTGGTCGTCGGTCTCGATCGTGCGGACGCGCGAGGTGTCGGTAACGGTCGAGGCCAGGCCCGTGATGAGTGCGGCTTTGATGAACGAGCTGTGCGTCTGCGACGAGGCGTAGACGGTGGTCTTGTGGAAGTCGGCGCCATTGTCCGAGACGCGACGGCGGCCGGCGACCATGGCGGCGAGTGTGGCGTCGCTGGCGGTGGACTGGATGCACCCGCCGCCGGTTTCGCTCGCGGAGAGGAAGGATTCGGGCAGTCCCATCGCGCGGCCCATCTGATCGAGCAGGGCGCGTTCGAGTTCGCTGGCGGCGGGCGAGGTGGCCCAGAGCATGCCCTGCTGACCGAAGCCGGCGCTCAGCAGCTCGCCGATGATCGCGGGCCCGGTCGAGTTGCACGGGAAGTAGCCGAAGAAGTTCGGCGACTGCCAGTGGGTCATATTGGGGATGACGATGCGTTCAAGGTCATCGAAGATGCGCGTCCACTCGTGCGCATCACCGGGTTGTTCGCTCGCCGATTCGGGGATGTGTTTGAGCACATCGCCCGGCTCGGTCGGCGGGCGCGCGGGGAGGGATTCAACGCGGCGCATGTAGTCCGCGACTGCTTCGACCGCGCGGATCGCCTGCTCGCGGAAGGCATCGGGCGACATGTGGGGCGGGGTCTCGCTCACGCGTGTTCCTCGGGCGGTTACTCGGGGAGCTTGGCCAGTTCGGCTTCGACGCGCGCGACGAGCTTCTCGACGGTCTTGGGGCCGAAGTCGAAGTCGAGGCCCGCGGCGGCAAAGAGCTCGGGCAGCGGTCGGCTGCCGCCTAGGCTGAGGGCGTTGATGTACGCGTCTATGGCGACCTTGGGTCCTTCTTCGAGCGAGCGGATCCAGAGGCCAAGAGCGCCCAGCTGCGCGATGCCGTACTCGATGTAGTAGAAGGGGGAGCCAAACAAGTGGCCCTGCTTCTGCCAGCCCGAGTCGCGGTACTGCTCGAGGCCCTGCCAGCTGAAGCCCTTGCCGAAGCGTTTGTCGAGATTGATCCATTCCTGCGTGCGCTCGTCGCGGGTGTGGGTCGGGTTGGCGTAGACCCAGTGCTGGAAGGCGTCGATGGTGGCGATCCA
>MDTD01054995.1_pt1 | contig 32458 bp, 25 predicted proteins | sample 811221 | NCBI WGS metagenome assembly MDTD01 (sample SAMN05326646, study PRJNA326480) | marine metagenome | isolation source: seawater | place: Pacific Ocean: South West | collected 2011
CTAGCCAGCATGTCCGACACCGGGTTCTTTTTAATCTTTGAGGTATAGGCCTCAATGGCGTGCACCATGGCGTCGATGCCGGTCATGGCCGTCACGTGAGCCGGCAGACCCAGTGTCAGTTCTGCATCGAGCACCGCGATATCGGGCAGCAAGACAGGAGAGCTGATGCCCGCCTTGGTGGTCTCGCCCGTGGTGATGACCGCCACCGGCGTCACCTCGGATCCGGTACCTGCGGTAGTGGGAATGAGAATAAGGGGTAGCCGACCTCCGACAACCTGGTCTACACCATAGGCCTCTGCGAGGGTTTGGGTGCCTGCCGCCAACACGGCGATGGCTTTGGCCACATCCATCGAGCTGCCACCGCCGAGTCCGACCACGCCATCCGCCTCGCCCGCTTGCAGCGCCGACAGTGCATCCAGTACTACCGATTCAGCAGGGTCTGCCGTCACCTCAGAAAAGAGCGCGACGCGCTCGCACTTGGCAGCCATGGCTTCCTGCACCGGGGCAACCAAACCCACTGCGACTAAGCCAGGGTCCGTTACCAGCAGCGGTCGTTTGATGCCCAGCTGGGCGCAATACGCCCCCAGTTCACGCGCGGCACCAAGGCCGACGCGCAGTTCTGGAGCGGTATTGAACCGATAGCCGGTCATATCAGAAGGTGAGAATCACCTTGCCCTTGGCACGGCGTTCCATCATCGCCGCGTAGGCCGCCTCGTACTCATCAATGGGGAAGAGATCGGTGATCACCGGTTTGATCTTGCCCTCTTCAAACCACTGCCACAGGGTCGCGATATTCGCCTGATGCACCTCGGGCTCTTCCATGGTGAAACGGCCCCAGAAGACACCCACAATCGAGCAGCCTTTGAGCAACGTGAGATTAAGCGGAATGCTGGGAATAGGACCTGAGGCAAAACCGATCACCAGATAACGACCGTTCCAACCCATCGAGCGCACCGCGGGCTCACTTAAATCACCGCCAACCGGGTCATAAACCACATCGACACCCCGACCGCCCGTCAACTCTTTCACGCGATCCTTCACGGACTCCGTGCTGTAGTTGATGGTGTGATCAGCACCCAGCTCCTTGCACAGGGCCAGTTTGTCATCGCTGCTCGCCGCCGCGATGACAGTTGCGCCCAGCGCCTTACCCAGTTCCACCGCGGTACTGCCGACGCCGCCCGCGGCACCGAGCACCAACAGCGTCTCGCCGGGCTGGATATTGGCCCGCTGCACCAGCGCGTGGTAGGACGTGAGGTAAGTGATGGTGATGCCCGCCGCCGCCTCGAAGGACAGCGCCGGCGGCTTGGGCAACACCGCAAGCTCGTTGGCGACGATCTCCTCGCAGAAGCTGCCCGAGCCGCCGCTGTGAATGACCTCGTCACCCACTTTCCAGCGAGTGACCGCCACACCAACCTCTTCCACCACGCCGGCACACTCGCCCCCCGGGATAAAGGGTAGTTCGGGTTGGAACTGGTACTTGCCCTGAATGATCAACACATCCGGAAAATTCAGCCCGGCTGCCTTCACTCTGATCAGAACGTCGTTATCACCCAACTCAGGCGATGGCCAATCAGACACCAAGTCCAATCGGTCAGGCAGACCGTGCTCGCGACACACCAATGCTTTCATATCAGAAAACCTCGAATAGACCAGCTGCACCCATGCCGCCACCGACGCACATGGTGACCACGACATACTTGGCACCGCGACGCTTGCCCTCAATCAGCGCATGGCCCAGCAGACGCGAGCCACTCATGCCGTAGGGGTGACCGACGGCAATCGCACCGCCATTTACGTTCAATTTGTCGTTATCAATACCCAGCGTATCGCGGCAGTGCAGGACCTGCACGGCAAAGGCTTCGTTGAGTTCCCAAAGGCCGATATCGTCTACCGTCAGTCCGTGTTGCTTCAGCAACTTCGGCACGGCAAACACCGGGCCAATGCCCATCTCATCGGGTTCACAACCGGCTACTGCGATCCCGCGGTAAGCACCGAGGGGATTCAAGCCCAGCTTCTCTGCGGTTGCCGCTTCCATCACGACCTGGGCCGACGCGCCATCAGATAGCTGGGATGCGTTACCCGCCGTGATAGTGCCACCCTCAATCACAGTGCGAAGCCCTTGAACGCCCTCCAGCGTGGAGGCGCGCACACCCTCATCCGCACTGACGGTCGCTTCTGCCGTGGATTGTTCACCGGTCTCTTTGTTGTAGACGATACGCTCGCAGGTCACGGGCACCAGTTCGTCATCAAACTTACCCGCGGCATAGGCCGCTGCCGCGCGCTCCTGAGACTGAAGGCCATACTCATCCATGACGTCGCGACTGACGCCATAGCGTGCGGCCACCACCTCGGCGGTCTGGAGCATCGGCATATAAATGTCTTTATGCATAGCGAGAAGCTCTTCATCCGCCGCGCGATGCAAGTTCATGTGCTCGTTTTGCACCAGCGAGATGGAGTCCACACCGCCACCCACAGCCACTTCCATTCCATCGTGCAGTACCTGCTTGGCCGCGGTCGCCACCGCCATCATGCCGGAGGAGCACTGTCGATCCAGCGTCATGCCCGACACGGAGACCGGTAATCCTGCGCGCAGCGCCGCGGTGCGACCAATGTTGCCGCCCTGACTTCCCTGAGTCAGCGCACAACCCATAATGCAGTCTTCAACGCGATCGCCCTCGATACCCGCACGCTCCACGGCAGCACGGATCGCGTGGCCGGCTAGTGTGGGGGATGCCAAATTATTGAATCCGCCGCGGTACGCTTTACCAATCGGGGTTCGCGCAGTTGAAACGATGACTGCTTCTCTCATGATGATGTCCTTGTCTACTCTGTTTATGTTGTCTGTATCGTCTACCTAGGGAGACGCGGTCCGGGATAAATCGGGTGTGACGAGCTCCTCAGCATCGTCGTGTAGCCCGCAGCACGTAGCAGGGTGCTAGCACCCACGCGTCAGCTCAAATCCAGCCCCAGTCCTTTGGCCGCTTGGCCCACCATTTTGATGCTCTGCTCGAAACCAGCCTGCAGTGCGCGCTCACCGCCCTCCGAGATTTGGCTCCAATTTGCGGCAATCCCTTCGGGAGTCTGATCGGCCTCGGGTAACCACATCCCTTCGGTCTCGACAATTTTGGCCACTGCGAAGCTGCCTGCACCTGCGGCCAAAATCGTGCGCGTCGGGGCGTCTTCAGCTACCAAAAACAATACCGCGGGCGTCACCGTCTCGGGCGTCAGCAAGGCAAAGGCTTTCTCCTCGATCAGACCCTCGGTCATCCGCGTGCCGGCGGTGGGCGCCAATGCGTTGATCTTGACGTTGTACTTGGCACCCTCCTGCGCGAGCGTGTTCATCATGCCCACGACACCCATTTTCGCTGCGCCGTAATTGGTTTGTCCGAAGTTACCGTAGAGACCACTCGAAGATGAGGTCACCACAATGCGCCCATACTCCTGCTCTTTCATGATGTCCCAGCAGGCCTTGGTGCAATGCATGGTGCCCATCAGGTGAACGTCGGCCACCAGACGAAAGTCCTCGACGGATCCTTTCGAAAAACTCTTGTCCCGCAGAATTCCCGCATTGTTGACGAGAATATCGATCCGGCCCCAGCGATCCATCGTCTGGGCCACCATGTCTTCGACCTGCGCCAGATCGGCCACGTTGGCGCCATGCGCCATCGCCTCGCCACCAAGCGCTTCAATTTCAGCCACCACATCGAGGGAGGCCTGGGAGTTCGCACCTTCGCCCGATACCGAGCCGCCCAGATCGTTCACCACCACCTTTGCACCGCGCTTGGCGAGCTCAATAGCGTGGCTGCGCCCAAGACCACCGCCGGCGCCCGTAACCAGTGCCACTTTTCCGTCGTAACGAATTGTCATCTCTTGTCTCCCGAGTCCTAACTGACTTCACCCAATAATCGACATGCCGAGCCATTCGGCGTACACAGCGGGTGTGTCCTCACCCTCGATCTCAACCGTCACCGCCTGCTTCACAAGGAAACGATTGGCGTCCTTCCGATCCACCGACAAAATTTCAGAATGCGCCCGCACTCGCTTGCCTGCTCTGACAGGATTCAAAAAGCGGACCTTGTCGAGACCATAGTTGACGCCCATGACGATCCCTTCTGGATAGACGCCGTTTTCAGCACACAGCTTGGTCAGTAGTGACAAAGTGAGGAAACCATGTGCGATGGTTCCGCCAAAGGGAGTTTGCGCGGCGGCCGCCTCATCGATATGAATGAACTGATGATCCTCAGTGCAATCCGCAAAGGTGTTAATGCGCTCTTGATCAATTTCAAACCACTCGCCGGGCGCGAGCTTCGTGCCAGCCTGATTTTCCATTTCCTCGGGCTTCACCATGGTCAATGCCATAACCGTTATCTCCTTATTTCTGTGTGTGCCGATCAACCGTCGCGAAAGGTCGCCGCAACGTCGCCCGACTCAGCCAGGTACTGTTTGATTTCGTTACGACCGACCACCATGCGGTGCACGGCATCGGGGCCGTCGGCCAGTCTTAGGGTGCGCTGACCCGACCACATTTCTGCCAAAGGCGTGTCCTGAGAGACGCCGATACCGCCATGAATCTGGATCGCGTCGTCGATCACCTTCAGCGCCATGTTCGGCACTACGGTTTTGATCATCGAGATCCAAATGCGGGCCTCTTTGGGTGAGGTATGGTCCATCTTCCATGCGGTCTTCAGAGTCAGCAGGCGGGCCTGCTCGATGTTCATGCGCGCGTCGGCAATGACGTCAATGTTGGCACCTAATTTATAAAGCGGCCGACCGAAGGCCTCGCGCTGCGTTGCCCGCTCGCAGAGTAATTCCAGAGCTTTTTCCGCAGAGCCAATAGAGCGCATGCAGTGATGGATCCGGCCAGGGCCCAAACGACCCTGAGAGATCTCAAAGCCGCGACCGGGCCCAAGAATCATGTTGTCTTTGGGTACGCGGACATTCTCGAGCTTCACCCGCATGTGACCGTGAGGCGCGTCCAGCATATTGAATACCTTGAGGGGCCGCACAATGTTGACGCCCGGCGTATCCAGAGGCACGAGGATTTGCGATTGCTGCAGATGTTTGGGCGCTTCAGGGTCGGTCTTGACCATGCAGATCATGATCTTGCAGCGCGGATCGCCCGCGCCCGAGGTCCAGTGCTTTTCACCGTTGATGACCCACTCATCACCCTCGAGTGTTGCGGAGGTGCAGATGTTCGTGGCATCCGAGGACGCGACGTCGGGCTCGGTCATACCAAAGCATGAGCGGATCTCACCCGCCAGCAGGGGCTCGAGCCACTGCTTCTTCTGCGCTTCGCTGCCGTACTTGTGCAGCACCTCCATATTGCCTGTGTCCGGGGCAGAGCAATTGAAGATCTCGGCGGCGAGCCGGGACTTACCCATTTCTTCCGCGAGATAAGCGTACTCGACAGTGTTCAGGCCAGAGCCCACATCACCGGTCAAAAAGAAGTTCCATAGACCTGCGTCGCGGGCACGACCTTTCAGGGAGCTCAGAATCTCGAGCTGACGGTCTGTGAGCACAAAGGGATCGTCAACCTCGATCTCGGCAATGAACTCATGCTCTACGGGCAGGATCTGCTCGTGAATAAACTGCCTGACCTGTTCCAGTAACGGCGCAACGCGCTCCGATACACCTAAGTCCATAATGATCCTCTTTCATCGATTGCGCGGTAGATGCCACCGAGTGGAATTTTTAACACAGCAGTCGCCTGGGTCCTGCGACGCCATCTGCCACAGCGCTGGGGAAGCGCCATATAATGACATAATGACTGCCATTACGGGTCCCCGAGCGGCTCCAAAAGTCTCTTCGACATCGTGGTACCGCTATTTTTGAAGGCGTGACAGTAGCGCAGGCCCTATCGGGCCACAAGGCGATAGACCATAGTGCGACCTGATATCCGCCATCACCCCTTTCTATAAGCCGGGTTCACCGCGATTGGCATGATGGAGCGTGCCTCAGACAGGCACCGGCAACATCAAAGATTCGCTCACCTGTTCCATTACGACGTAACTCGTCGATTCGAGCACGCCGGGCAGCGTCAGCAGCGTTTCCCCCAGGAGCGTGCGATAAGCATTCATGTCCGCCACCCGCGCCTTGAGCAAGTAGTCGAAGTTGCCGGATACCAGATAGCACTCCTGGATCTCTGGCAGATCCACGGCGCGGGCGGTGAACTCCTCAAAGATATCCTGTGAGGTGCGATTCAGCCGGATCTGAACAAACACCACCAAGCCCCGGTCCAATGCGGCAGGATTAAGAACTGCTTGGTAGCGCTGAATCACACCATCGCGCTCCAATCTCCGCACGCGCTCCTTGCACGGCGTCGTGCTCAAGCCGACTTTACGGGCCAACTCGGTATGCGCCATGCGCGCATTCTGCTGTAACAACCGAAGGATATTGCGGTCGATTTTGTCCAGTTGATTTGACTGACTCGGCATGGAAAAAACCCCTTGTGGCACCGCATTTTGGGCGCCGGATCGAATAATTTATGACCTTTCATTGATGATAATATAGTCAAATTGACTTTAAATAAGATAATTTTAATTTATATCGATTTTTTAAATCGAGTAATAAAGCTTTTGTAGCCTTTTGCCGGCAGATGCCGCATCGCACAATCCACCGCACAAAGTCAGACGCGTGAGTGGAGCGAGAAAGATGTTGATTGGCGTGCCGAAGGAAATCAAAGCGCAGGAATTTCGAGTGGGCATGACGCCGGCTGGCGTCAGAGAACTGGCGGCCAGCGGGCACCAAGTGCTGGTGCAGCACAGCGCGGGCGAAGGCATCGGCTTAACTGACGCGCTCTACGCTGCGGCGGGCGCTACGATAGTCGATTCAGCAGAGCAGGTTTTCGCAGAGACTGATCTGGTTGTGAAAGTAAAAGAGCCACAGGCGCAGGAGTGCCGATGGCTGCAACCGGGACAAACGCTGTTCACCTACCTGCATCTGGCAGCAGATTTGAAACAAGCGGAATTACTGATGGACTCAGGCGCAACCTGTATCGCTTACGAGACCATTACTTCTCAGCAAGGTGGGCTCCCCCTGCTCGCTCCCATGAGCCTCGTCGCAGGCAGATTATCAGTCCAAGCGGGGGCGCATCACATGGAGGTCCATCAGGGTGGCAACGGCACCCTACTGGGCGGTGTGCCGGGTGTCGCACCTGCCAAGGTTCTGGTGCTCGGCGGCGGTGTTGTCGGCAGCAGCGCGCTCCGCGTTGCACTGGGCATGGGGGCAGACGTCACGGTCACTGATCGTTCCGTCTCGAAACTCACGGAGTTGGACGAACAGTACCGCGGACAACTGCGGACCATTTACTCGACAGCGGAGAGCATCGAAGAACACGCGCGTGAGGCGGACCTGATCATTGGTGCCGTGCTGATCCCCGGCGCCTCTGCACCCAAGCTCATCTCTGCCGATATGTTGCGGCTCCTGAAGCCCGGCAGTGTGCTCGTCGATGTGGCGATAGACCAAGGGGGGTGTTTTGAGACATCCCGCCCCACCACTCACGCGGACCCGACCTACGTCATCGACGACGTTGTGCACTATTGCGTGGCGAACATGCCCGGCGCAGTGGCTCGCACCGCCACGCTGGCGCTTACCAATGCAACCTTGCCCTATGTCGCAAGACTGGCATCAAAAGGTAGCCGCGAGACACTCCTCTCTGACGAGCACTTTAGCGCAGGCCTCAACGTGTTCGAGGGCCAACTGACCCATCAAGCGGTGGCAGAGGCACTCGACACGTCATGGCGTCGACCTTCAGACGTATTGAGTTAGTCGCCGCAACTGAGAAGCGCTTAAAGCAGCCCCTGATTTTCGAGGTCGCGACGCGGGGGCGATTCAGTGCTTCTTGCCGCAACCAATTTACTGCACACTTAAACCCAGACTCGGCAAGAGCATCCATTCATGCATCAGATGAAACCCGACATTGAAGCGCTATCTGAATCCATCCTGGCTTACGCGATGGATCGCATGCGCATGGATCCACCGACGATTGATCACCCGTTACCGCAAACCAAATTGGAAGAGCTGGTGGGTGAAACCATTACCGCAAAAGGTCTGGGCGGTGAGAAAGCCCTGAAATTGTTTGTCGACACGCTGGCACCCGCCTGTATCTCCGAGGACCACCCGCGCTACTTGGCGTTCGTCCCCACCGCGCCCTCTGAGGTTTCTACGCTGTTTGATTTAGTCGTCGGCGCCTCGAATATTTGCGCGAGCAGCTGGCTCGAGGGCGCAGGCGCGATCTACGCCGAGAATCAAGCGCTACGCTGGATTGCCGACATCGCCGGATTGCCGGCCGAGGCTGGTGGTGTCTTCGTGAGCGGTGGAACGGCGGGCAACCTCTCCGCGCTCGTTGCGGCGCGCCACGATTGGCGGCAAAAATCCCCCGATCATCAGCGTCAGCGCGGTCTGATTATTTCCTCACGCGGCGCTCACGCCTCGGTTGATCAGGCGGCGCAGGTCATGGATGCGGACATTTTTCAATCCGGTGGGCATCAGCTTACCGGCGCCGATGTTGCCGCTACGATTGCGGCGCTGTCAGAGGAGGATCGATCTCGACTGTTCGCAGTGGCCTGCACCGCTGGCACGACCAATCTCGGTATCATCGATGACATGCAGGGCATTGGCGATGTCTGTTCGGCTGAAGACATCTGGTTCCATGTAGACGGCGCTTATGGTGGTGCAGCGCTGGCAGCGCCCTCCACGCGGGCGCTGTTTAACGGCATCGAGCGCGCTGACAGCTTCATCGTTGATCCACACAAATGGCTATTCGCGCCCTTCGATTGCTGCGCCCTGATCTATGCCGACCCGGCGAAAGCGCGCACAGCGCATCGGCAGCACGGTGACTATCTCGAAGTATTTTACGATGGCATCTGGAATCCCAGCGATTACGCACACCACCTGTCGCGTCGGGCTCGGGGCCTGCCCTTCTGGTTTAGTCTGGCCGTCCACGGCACCGAGGCCTACGCCCAAGCCGTTGAGACAACGCTGGACTGTGCCCGCGAGGCCGCCACCATGATTGAGGCCCATCCCCATCTGGAAATGGTGACCGAACAGAAGCTGTCTATTTGCGTATTTCGGCGCGTGGGCTGGTCGCCCGAGGACTATAGAAGCTGGAGCGATGCGCTACTGGAGCGCGGAGACGGTTTGGTAACACCGACAAAACACGAAGGCGAGACGGTATTGCGCTTCTGCATTGTCAATCCCCGCACGAGCCGCGAGGACATTCAACTGATACTGGATACGCTCTAAACAGCTATCGCAGAGCTGTCACCCAATGGCTGTAAAGACCTCCTAGCGGTAGCAACCGACATGCGCTTTGTACTTTTTCTGTGCTCTCGGTATGGTGTGGTGGTGACCCAACACGGGTCATCTTTACAACAACATAGGGGGATCACATGAAGAAGGCACTCGTGCTGTTCAGTCTTTTCGCTCTGGCCGCTTGCGGCGGCGAGTCCACATCAACAGAACCCGCAGCAGCCGCACCAGAACCAGCGGTCGAGGCGGCAGCACCACAGGTACCGGCGATAGTCGAATTCGTCTGGCACCAAAAAGCAGACGGCTTTACCGATGAAGCGCTGCAATCACACACCGAGTATTGGGCCAATGTCGCCGGCGAGGCAGATTGGGGCCTCATGGTCGCCGCCGTGATGACACCGCGGTTCGATGCTGAGGGTTTCGATTTCTTGTGGGTGATGGCTTGGCCTACACAAGAAGCACGCGATAACGCCTGGGCTGACTGGGCAGCAAATCATGAGCCAGCGTGGTTAGAACTGACACAAAACACCTTCACCTACTCCGCAGAGCATGCCTATGGCTTCGCACCGTCTCCGGGCAGACAGGCGACCGCTCCGAATACAAGCGGCAGTAGCGTGGTGGAGTTCCTGTTCTGCGAGTACAACGAAGGCAAAGGTGAAGCGGATCGCAAAGCGTTCGAAGCGATGCACGCGGCATTTATGGATGGCTATGAAGCCGAGGTGGGTGCCACCAGCTACTGGTGGACCGCTATGACGCCGATGTTTGAGCTGCCCGACCAGAACACGCCTGACTACATGTGGACGAACTTCTGGGCATCTGACGCCGAGCGCGAAGCGGGTTATGCCGCCTACGCTGAGGCGGATCACGCCGGCAAGGCATTGGAAGATGCGACCTGCCAGGATCCTGCACTGTTTGATTCACGGGTCATTTACGTCCCGCAAGCCTGATGCAGCAAAGCCACTCGTCTCGCTGACGGGACGGGTGGTTCACACCTTCTGCTAACCTATGAGAGGGCCCGTACACCCCGGGTGCTCGGCGAGCAACTCAACGAGACCGCGAAGTGAGACAGCGGTTCGTTACTGACTTCTATCCGTGGGCCGCAAGACAAAACCGCTGCGCCGCAACTCGAACGGTACCCCGAAACAGATAAACTTGCGGAACCCGAGGCCTTTTCTCTCTTTTGTGGCATGCTCCTCGCCGGCATGGATTTACAAGCAGTCGCCTTGAAGCGTCACGGTGATTTTCGTCACACCTGCCAAGATGGCGATGAACGATTTTTGCTGGCGCGAGACCCACTCGTCTGAAGGCTCTAGGGAAACAGGAATATCTGTTATGAGAACTCTTTTCGTATTGGCTCTGGCAGCATTGATCAGCGCGGGACTCTTCACCCCGTGGATGTTCGGAGAAACACGTGGCGCGCAGACAGCATCAAGCTTAGACGCGCCCTTCCCGCTAGTCTTTCCGGACGATTTCGACTGGGGTGTTGCCGTCGCAGCGCAACACGTCGAGCACCAACAGCCCAGCGACTGGACCGCTTTTGAGCGACGCGTGATCCGCGAATCCAAAACCGGCACCGGCGATCAACCAGGCCAGGCCAAACCGGGCCACATTCGCGACCTCGATCAGTACTCAGCCGAAGTCCGGCAGAAAAAAGTCGATTTCGACAACCGTTACAAGAGTGATTTCGCGGAACTCGCCAAACTGGGGCTCAACAGTTACCGCTTTAGCTTGAGCTGGGCACGTCTGTTTCCCCGCGAGGATATGACCGAACCGGATCCCGCCGGCGTCGCTTTTTACCGGGATGTGATTGCCGCCGCAAAAGCAAACGGCCTGAAGCCTCACGTATCGCTCTTTCACTTTTCCACACCCGAGTGGTTTTGGGAGGAGCGGGACGGCCAGCGCGGCTGGGAACGCGGCGATGCACTCTCACACTGGGCACGCTATGTGGAGGCAGTCTCGACACTGCTCGGATCGGAGATCAACCACTGGTGCACACTGAACGAACCCATGGTCTACGTGCTGTGGGGTTACATCGAGGGCATTTTCCCGCCGCTAGAGCAACGCGCCAGCCCCATTGACGTGGCACCAGTGGTCGCGCAGCTGCTGCGCGCGCATGCAGATGCCTATCGCATACTGCACGCCGACGCCGAGGCACGCGGCCAGTCCATATCGGTGGGCCTCACGCAACACACGCGAGCCTTTGAGCCTTGGCGAAATTGGCACCCGGTGGATCGCCTCGCAGCGGGCTTCGTGCAACAAGCCTTTATCTGGGATGTGTTCGACGCGATCGAGTCTGGCACCTACGCGATGACCGACACCGACTTTAACGTTGTCATCGACGGCCTCGAAGGTACCCAGGACTATGTCGGCATCAACTACTACGGCCGCTTTTATGTGCAGATGGACATCGACGCCATGGCGGCAGGACCGGTGACGCATACCCATGATCCCAGCGACCCGGATGAACTCACCAGTGACCTCGGGTGGGCGTTATACCCCATCGGCTTCAGCGCAATCCTCGAGGAAGCCTGGCAGCGCTATCAAAAACCCATTCAGATTCTCGAGAATGGCATTGCCGACGCCGAGCAGCCTGACTCACTTCGGCAGACGTTTTTGGTGAGTCACCTGCGTGAAGTCTGGCACGCCATGAACACCTTGGGCATCGACATTCAGGGCTATTTCCACTGGTCCCACCTCGATAACTTCGAATGGGCAGAGGGATTCGGCCCTCGATTTGGATTGTTTGCCGTCGATTACGACAACGACTTCACCCGCACGCCCAGGGACAGTGCCGGGGTCTACGCCGAAATTATCGAAGCGGGCATCAGCGAGGAGCTGTGGGAAGCGAACCGCGGGCCCTTCTAGCAGGGGCGAGCACCGGGCACGGTCGGTCTGATTGTCACTTAATGATGCGCATCTGAGTAGACAAATCGCCACACAGACAGCACATTCGGTGCCTATGGCCTATCCAATAGGGATGCGAGTGTGATCCCGTGGCGACTGCTTGCTGCATCGCTTGTGCTCAGCATGTTGGGCTGCGCTGGCGCCGTCAAAGCACCTTTCCAACTGCCCGACGCAGAATCGTCGCTGCCTGCGGCCGAATCAGGGGTTCTGGCTGATCTCGAGCATCAGGCACTCACCGACCAACGCGCTGGTGAGGCAACTGGCGGCGTCGAAGAGCCTCATCCGTCAGCTTTCAAATTATTGGACCGGGGTGATGACGCACTGCGATGGCGTCTGGCACTGATTGATTCCGCCACACAAAGCATCGACCTACAGTACTGCCTCTATCACGGCGACAGCACAGGCTTACTGGTCACCAGTCGTTTGGTCGAAGCGGCAGATCGTGGGGTCAGAGTCCGCGTCATCATCGACGTCATCGGCACCATTGCACTCAGTCCGAAACAAGAAAAGCTGCGCGACAGTATGGCGGCGTTGATGATCGCCCACCCCAATATCTCGCTGCGACTCTTCAATAGCGGTCCCAACCGAGATGCGCTCGGTCGAGGAATCGATTTTGCGACGGACTTTGATCAACTCAATCATCGTATGCACAACAAATCACTGACTGCGGACAACCGGGCAACGACTCTCGACAGGCGCAACATTGGTGACGAATACATGGGCCTAAACAGCCACTTCAACTTCAGAGATATCGACGTTTTCGGTATTGGTGCCGTCGCGAGGCAGACATCCGAAGTCTTCGATCTTTTCTGGAATAGTGGCTGGGTGGTATCGGCCAACGACATCAAACGCAGCGAGGCAGAGGCCGTGTTCGCGGAGCAGCGTCAAGCCATGGAGCGTGAACTGCGGCGGTCACCAGAGCTGGAGCGTTTTTCCCTCGTCAATCGCGCCTGGCAATCCGAACTGAACGGCCTGCTACTCACTCTACATTATGGGCGAAGTGAGGTGCTGACGGACCGTCCAGAGGCAGACGGCATCAGCCACGATCTATTCGATTGGCTCACGGCATCGCTCCCCAAGGCAACGTCAGAAGTGATGATGACCAACGCCTATCTCATACCAGACGCGACTGGCCTTGGCATTCTCAGAGACCTCTCGGCCGCAGGTGTTGAAGTCCTCATTCACACAAATTCCTTGGCCTCTCACGATGTGCCCGCAGTGAACAGTCATTACAAAGCTTTGCGTAAACCGATTCTGAAGTCAGGCGCCTCACTCTATGAGGCGCGCCACGACGCTGAAATCAAGCAATCGATCGTCGACACCCAGCCCGTCGCCTCGCGATACATGGGCCTGCACGCCAAATCCATGGTCATTGATCCATGGTCATTGACCGCCGCTACGCGGTCATCGGATCTGCTAACTTTGACCCGCGATCCGCCTACCTCAACTCGGAAATGGTCGCTGTCATCGACAGTGAGAGTCTCGCAGCGGAACTCCGCTCGATCATCCTGAGGGACCTGTCAGGTGCAAACAGCTGGCAAGTGGTGCTCGATGATGATGGCGAGCTAGTCTGGCGCCACGACACGGAAACCACGCGACGGCAACCCGCTAGGGGCGGTTTGCAGCGGTTCCAGGACGCGTTTTTCATGCTGTTTCCGAAGCGTTACTACTGATTCAGCCGACCTAACCCACAGCCACTACCTAATGAGCAGCAGCTCAGCGCGATAGACCGGCGCAAAGCCGGCACCGCATTGAAAAGCAACGACGCAGAAAAAAAACACTGTTGACTGTTTTTGAGGCCACAGGTAACTTGCTGTGGCACTTGTAAGCGTCGTTTTGCGGCCCGCACATTGCATACCGCCAGCGTTTTGGTGCAATGTGAGCGCGTCTGGGGTAACGACTAAAATAAAACATCCAAGGAGACCGAACGTGTCCATTCCAAAGGAAACCCTCTTGCACGCCTATCGCACGATGAAAACCATCCGCGAATTCGAGGAGCGTGTGAACGCCGAAATCATGAACGGCCAAATTCCGGGGTTCACCCACCTCTATACCGGCCAGGAAGCGAACGCCGTTGGCGTCTGTGCGCATCTGGATGAGAGTGACACCATTATCTCCACCCACCGCGGACACGGGCACTGTATTGCCAAAGGCGCAGAAGTGTCGGGCATGATGAAAGAGCTGTTTGGTTCCTCCGAGGGCCTCTGCAAAGGTAAAGGCGGCTCGATGCACGTCGCGGATATCGACAAAGGCATTTTGGGTGCCAACGGCATCGTTGCGGGCGGTCCGCCTATTTCGGTGGGCTCTGCACTAGCGGCCAAGATCCGCAAAAACGGCAAAGTTGCCGTGTCATTTTCGGGTGATGGCTCGGTGAACCAGGGCACCTGCTTTGAAGCGATGAATATGGCCGTGGTACTCCAGGCACCGGCGGTTTTCGTCATCGAGAACAACTATTACTCCGAGCACACTTCAATCAACTACGCGGTGGGCTGTGATGACCTGAAGGCTCGCACCGAAGCATTTGGCTTCCCGGTCTTTGTTGCCGATGGCGCCGACTTCTTTGCCGTTCATGAGGCGGCAGGTAAGGCCATCGCACACGCGCGTGCGGGCAACGGCCCGGCTGGCGTATTCGCAGAGCAAGGGCGTTACCACGGGCACTTCGTTGGCGACCCGCAGGCTTACCGAGCCGAGGGGGAGCTGGAAGATCTCCGCGAAAACCACTGCCCGCTCAAAAACTTCCGGGCACGCATGGCCGAAACGGGCGAACTGAGCGAAGCCGAGCTAGATGCCATTGACGCGGAAGTCATGGCTGAAATTGAACAATCCGTCACCGACGCCAAAGCGGCAGCGCGACCCACTGCTGAGCAGGTCACCGAAGACGTCTACATCCAATACACCGCGACGGCCTGAGGGGGGAACGATCATGCCTGAGAAAACAATGCGCGATGCAATCAATGAGGCCTTGCACCAGGCGATGGAGCAGGACGACTCAGTATTTGTCATCGGAGAAGATGTCGCGGGCTGCAGTGGCAGCGCCGGCGACGTTGGCGCGGTTGGCGGCGTCTTTGGCGTCACTGAAGGTATTTACCACCGCTGGCCAGACCGGTGTATTGATACCCCGATCTCCGAATCAGCCATCGTAGGCGCCGCAGCCGGTGCCGCACTGGTAGGGATGCGACCGGTTGCCGAGATAATGTTCGCCGACTTCATCGGTGTGTGTATGGACCAGATCGTGAATCAGATGGCGAAGTTCCGCTACATGTTCGGTGGCAAAAGCCGCTGCCCGGCGGTTATCCGATTCTCATCTGGTGGCGGCTTCAGCGCAGCAGGTCAGCACAGCCAAGCCATGTATCAAGTCATGACTTCATTCCCCGGACTGAAAGTAGTGGTGCCCTCCAACGCCTACGACGCCAAGGGCCTGATGCTCTCCGCCATTCAGGACGACGATCCCGTGCTCTTCTTTGAGCCCAAGATTCTCTACCAAGAGACCGCAGAAGTACCCGATGAGATATACACCATCCCGTTTGGCGAGGCGAACTTCGTTCGGGAAGGTGATGACGTCACCGTGGTGGCATTTGGTCAAATGGTGCCCAAAGCGGCGGCGGTCATTGACGCCCTCGGCGAAGAAGGCATCAGTTGCGATCTGATTGATCCGCGCACCACCTCTCCATTGGACGAGAACGCTATTTTGGAATCCGTCGAAGCGACCGGTCGGTTAGTCATCGTTGATGAAGCACCCCCTCGTTGCGGCCTGACCGCGGACATTGCGGGCCTCGCGGCAGACAAAGCTTTCAGCAGCCTCAAGGCGCCGATTAAGCAGGTGTCTGCGCCGCATAGCCCAACACCTTTCTCACCGGAGTTAGAGGCGGCTTACTTGCCCGACGCGGAGAAGATTACGGCAGCGATCAAGGCCACACTCGCCTAAGCGGCGACTAATCAGGAGTCACAGAGTGAGCGATATCTACCCCATCGCGGTCCCCAAGTGGGGGATTGAAATGGTCGAAGGCACCATTACCAGCTGGAACAAGTCAGAAGGCGACACCATCGCAAAGGGCGATGAAGTGTTTGAAATGGAATCAGACAAAATTGTGAATGTCTGGGACTCACCGGTGGACGGTGTGTTGCGCAGAGTGCTGGTTCCCGCTGGCGATGCGCATCCCGTGGGCGCCCTGCTTGGCGTGATCGCCGACGCAGCGGTTGCCGACAGCGACATTGATGCTTTCATTGCTCAACATAGCGCGGCACCGTCTGAATCAGCGAGTGACGGCGATGCTGGCGACACCAAGCAGTCGCAGACAACGCAAACCGTTCAGACGGGTGACGCCTATACACGCTCATCGCCAAGCGTCCGCAGATTGGCCGATGAGCTGGGTGTGGACTTAGGCACCGTCACAGGGACTGGACGACGCGGCCGTATCACCGATGAAGACGTCAAAGCAGCGGCAGGCGGCAGCGGTGGCGCTCCCGAGGGTGTCGAAGTCATTCCTCTCAGCGCCACCCGCAAAACCATTGCGCGTCGCCTCACCGAAGCCAAGCAGACGATTCCACACTTCTATCTGACGGCGGAATACGAGCTTGACGGACTCCTGGCGCATCGTGCGACATTGAACGAGTCCAGCGATACGAAAGTGTCAGTCAACGATCTGATCGTTTGGTGTGTTGCGCAGGCACTGATGAAAGAGCCTCGCGTGAATGTGAATCTGGTGGATGACGACATCCATCAATTCAGCGCGGCGCATGTATCAGTCGCGATCGCCACTGAAGACGGGCTCTACCCGGCCACGGTCTATAACGCAGATAGCAAATCTCCGGCAGACATTGCCGCGGCCACGGCCGAGCTGGCAGAAAAAGCTCAAACCGGAAAGCTCACCAAAGAAGATATCTCTGGCGGCTCTTTCACCGTCTCGAACTTGGGGATGTATGGCATCACGCAATTCACCGCCATTGTGAACCCACCTATGGGTGCCATCTTGGCGCTGGGTAAGGCAACCCAACAGGTTGTTGTTGAGAACGGTGAACAACGTATCGCAACCGTGCTGAACGCCACCTTGTCCTGCGACCACCGCGTGATCGATGGTGCAGTGGGTGCACAATACCTGGCGGTGCTCGGTGACGTTATCGCTGCGCTGTAAATGACAAAAGTGACGCAGTTGAAGCGAGTGGTCGAGGTGCGAAAAGGCGGGGCGCGAGCTGGTTAGCAAGCGATTGTCGCTTAGTCGGCCACCATCGCGATCTTTGGAACGAAGATTTGCAGTAGCAGCGCCGAAATGAGGTGCAAGCTGGCGATCATCAGGAACACGCTTTCGTATCCCGCGCCTTGAATCATAAAGCCTGCCAGCAGCCCAAGCAGGCTCCCACCCAGGCTTCCTACCGCGCCGAAGACCCCCCACACTGTTGCTACCCGATCCGCAGGGAACAGGTCGGTGGGTAAGGTAAAGAACACGGCGCCCTTAATCTGAATGGCAAACAAGCCAAAACAAATGAGGGCAAGCGCCAGAGCGCTGGAGTCCGTGTAATAAGCGGGCACGACAGCGACAGCCACCAGTACGGCACCCAACCAGATCACGGTTTTGCGCGCACGATCAATCGACTGCCCTCTCGTCACTAAGGACGAACTCAAGGAGCCGCCAACGAGCGCGCCGAGGTCAGCGGCAACCCAGGGCAACCACGCAAATAAGGCGATCGCGCGAAGATCGAAGCCCCTGACATCAATGAGATATTGCGGCAACCAGAATAAGAAGAAGTAAAAGGGGAAGTCACTGACAACACGGGCGATGAGGATGCCCCAGAACTCTCGATGCGACAGTAACGCACACCAACCCGCCCGGCTCTGCTGACCTGATCGGTTCTCGAGGATCAACGCTTGCTCGGCGGGCTCAATGCTCGGGTGTGCCTCGGGCGAGTGATACCAGCGTTGCCAGAGCACAACCCAAACAAGCCCCATCGAGCCTGGAATAATAAATGCCCACTGCCAGCCCAGCGACTCCATGGTCCAGACTGTGAGGGGCGGCGTGATAATCGCGCCGAGACCCGCCCCCAACATAAAAATGGCCACCGCGGTCGAGCGCTCATTGGCTGGAAACCACTGCGAAACGGCTTTACTGGCAGCCGGGAAATTGGCGGCCTCGGCGAGGCCCAGAATGATTCGCAGCGTGAAAAAACTCCACAATCCGCGACCCAAAGCGTGCAGGATCGTCGCCAGACTCCAGAATATCGCCGCGTAGCTGAAAGCGCGTTTGGTACCCAGACGGTCGATCAATGGGCCCGAGATCAGTTGGCCAATACCGTAAGCCAACAGGAACCCACTGGTGATCAGGCCATAATCAGCATCGTTGATATCGAATTCGCCCCGCACCACAGGCGCCACGACACCGAACACTGACCGGTCGATATAATTGATGGTGGTGATAACCGCCAGCAGTATGGCGATGCGCCAGCGTATGGCCACGGATGCCCCTCTTTATTGTTTTAGGGTTGCTGTCACGCCGAGGTCAGTGTCAGAAAAACGTAGAGCCTAATACGCCAGCAGACAGCGTAATCAGTATCACGCCAAAGCCACGCTCCAACAAGCCACCATATCGATTGAGGCGACCCGACCAAAGAGGACGTGACAGCAGCACCGCAACCGTGCCATACCAAAGGGCATCGATCGCGGCTGCAGTCGTCGCAATAACAAGCTGGGTGCCTGTGGTGGCCTCGGGTTGAATGAACTGACTGAACAGCGCCGCAAAAAACAGGGCAACCTTCGGGTTGGACAACGCAATTACTATGCCCTCGGTCGCCGCCTTGCCGACACCAGTAACCGGATCTTGCCGATCCGCAGGTACCCCGCCGTCCTGACTCAGCAAAGCGCGTGCGCCCAGGTAGAGGAGAAAACCCGCCCCCATCACGCGGAGTCCCTCAAACCAACTTGGCTGAGCCAGTAAGACGGCGCCCAAGCCACTCGTCATCAGCGCCGCCCACAAAAAAATGCCGGCGCCGTGTGAAAGTGCACAGACGACTCCCGCGCGGGTGCCGCTCAGCAATGAGTGGCGCGTCACGATCGCCAGGCTCGGCCCGGGTGACATCGCGCCGAGCAGGCATACCAGCGCAAGGGGTAACCATTGTCCCAGGGTCATATCGACTGCCCCCTTTTCACATGTTTCTTTTGCGCGTCCGATTCTGCCCGATCTCACCCGAAACGACGCTAAGAAACGCCAAATTAGCAATCCGGACCGAGTTGCCCGAACTGCGTATCTAATATATCTTCGAAATGAACAAAAACCGTGTGATATCACTGCGAAGGCAAATCCTGACCGCGCCTTCGACATAAACGCCGTTTGAAGCGGCCTTGGAGGAGTTCATCGTGTCATATCAGTCCAAAACACGTTCTACCACTTTCCATAAAAAGACGATTGTTGCCGGCGTTGCCGCAGCGATCGGTGCCGGTAGCGCCGGTTTGAGCTGGAGTGCCGAGCTTGAGGAAGTCGTTGTAACGGCTCGTCAACGCGCGGAATCCTCTCAGGATATTCCGATGATGGTTCAGTCGATATCAGGCGAAGATATCCAAAAGCAGGGCATCACGACGCTGGAAGATTTTTCTCGTCAGGTGGCGGGACTGAACGTGCAGACGACTACCCCCGGCCAGAACACTATCGTATTCCGTGGTGTCAGTGACGGTGGCGGCTTTTTGGTAGACCCCACCGCTGCGGTCTATCTGGACGAACAACCGATGTCACTCACATCGGCATCACCCGATATTTATCCCGTCGATTTGGCACGTATTGAGGCGCTGGCAGGACCGCAGTCAACGCTGTACGGAGCGTCGTCACAGAGTGGTGCCATTCGTGTCATCACCAACAAACCTGACCCAAGCGGCTTTGAAGCCAACATCGGCGGCGGTATCTCTACCGTGAAGGACGGCGGCACCGGCTATGAAATCGACGGCATGGTGAACATCCCGTTAAGTGACAACGTTGCTATCCGCTTGGCGGGTTTCAGCGCGCGAGACGCCGGCTTCATCGACAACGTGCTGGGCACGACTGTTGACGCGGGCGTTGGGTTCCCGGGCCTAGCCGGCTTGGGCGGTGGCAAGACCAACGCCTCTGCAGTTGCCGATGACATCAATGATGTCGAGTGGATGGGTGCGCGCGCAGCGATTCGTTGGCTGGTCAACGACAACTGGACGGTAACGGGCACGGTTAACTACCAAGACGTCGAAGCCGACGGTTACAACGACTATGACCCTAGCGTAGGTGATCTCCAGACGATCAAATTCAACAAAGAGACCCGCACTGACGAGTGGATCCAGACCAGCCTTATCATTGAGGGCGACCTTGGCTTCGCAAATCTGGTTTCGGCAACGTCCTACTACGACCGGGATATGTTCTATGTAAACGACACGCAGTCGTATGCCGCTTACTTCCATTACTCGTTTGGAATCTATTACGGGTATGCAACCTACGACTTCGGTCTGGACCCTACTGGTTACCTGACAAACGATCAAAAAAACGAGAACTTCTCGCAGGAGTTCCGATTAACGGGCAGCACCGACCGGGTGGATTGGACGCTCGGCGCGTTCTATCAGGAATCTGAGGAATTCTGGGACTTCTTGACCTACGTTGACGACTATCGCAACTCGGCGGCGTTTGAAGCCTTTAATTACTACTACCCAGGTATCGCACCAACTGACGCATGGTGGAATTCATTCCAAGGAACAGACCGCACCGACTACGCAGTATTCGGTGAAGTCGACGTTGAAATTTTGGAAGACCGTCTCACCTTGCTGCTAGGCGGACGCTGGTACGACGTTGACCGAGAGCTCAGCTATTCCGTTGAGCGCCCCGATGGACGGACCGATCGGCAGCTCCCTAACCGGAACGCGACCGATGACGGCTTTATCCCCAAGTACGGCTTGGAGCTACAACTCACAGAAGACGTGATGGTCTACGGAGTCTATTCAGAAGGCTTCAGAGTTGGCGGCACCAACCGCGGTCGAGGCCTCGATCTTGGCGGTCCAACGTTGCCCGTGGTGTATGAGTCGGACATTCTCGAGAATACTGAGTTTGGTCTGAAATCGACCTTCGCTGACGGGAGAGTCATCCTGAACGCGGTCTACTACACGATGAAGTGGAAGGACATGCAGATTGAGGTGACCGACCCCAGTAACCAGCTTGGCAGCCTGAGTGGAGGTGCCTATCAGAACATTCCTTTCCAGGTTGTCGTCGGTAACGTCGGTGACGCGGAGGTCAAAGGATACGACATTGAATTGAAAGCCCTGCTGAGTGAGAACTTTGAAATTGGCTTTAACATGACTGATATTCAGGACGCTTACGTCAATGCCGCTCAGTTCTACGATGAGCCACGCGCCATTGGTGGGCAGGTGCCGTCGGGTCTTGAGCCGCAGTCAGATTTGCCGCTGTTCGCCGATAACAGCTACTACCTGTATGCAGAGTATTCAGGGTTCAACCTGTTCGGTGGCAGCACCGGCATTCGACTGCAGCACAGCCATGTCGGCGAGTCTCTGAATCAGCTAACCGACGGTTTCACGTCGCCGCGGCTGACTCAAGGCGACTATGACATTACCGATGCGATCGTCTCGTGGGAACGAGACAAATGGTCGGCACAGTTGCGCTTCAACAACCTATCCGACGAGCGCGGGATCACCTACGAGGACACCTCGGACTTCGACACTGTGTGGGGCCGAAACAGTTCGGCGGTTATCAGGCCAAGGAGCATTTCATTCTCTCTCCGGCATTATTTCTGATCTGCCTCACTGCACACAAAAAAGGGCGCATCAGCGCCCTTTTTTGTGTCTGCGACTTAACAGCTACCAATGCAAAGGCCAACATTCGAGGCCGTGAATGGCATTTCGAATATCCATAGTGAGGTTCACTGCGGAAAGCCGCTTGCCCTCTACCAGATCAATGATCGCGATCGTTGATGGCGACGAACCAGCGGCCACCAGCCGCTCATTGATCACGCATAAACCGCGTCCGAACCCCTGCCGGGCAATGCGGGAATCATCTACCCCCTGAAACTCGAGTTCCTCTGTGGGGAACATCGGTACTGGCACGGCAACTCCCCCACCGTTTCTTGAGACGTAGCGCACCACATCCGAGCCAGTATCGTTCAGTAGGATGCCTTCATTAAATGGCATGGCGTTGTGACAGCCTCGGGGTAAGTTGCAGATTTCAGAAACCGTCATGTCCGCAGAAAGTGCCAATAGGGCCTGGGTATTCAAACCACTAAACGACACGCCGTTCGCATCGACCCGGACCATATTCAAGTGGTAGGAATTCACGAACGCAGGGCCACCACGGCTTCGTGGATCGAATCTTTGCGCCACCCACTCTTTGCCATTTTTTGACAAGTACAAGCCCCACGTGAAGTCCTTTTGCAACAAATCGAATACCAGAATCGAATCGAACCCCGTCGACGTGAGGAATAGCAGGTGATCCCTACGACATATCTCGTGGCAATGCCGCAGGTATTCGTTACGGTAGGCGCCAATCAGTTCAAATTCAGGTGTGTAACAAAAGAGCTCATCGCTGGCGGCGATCCACACTGCGTCATCGGTAAATTCGATGCCGCGGAGCCCTCGATCCCAGCCACGACCTGTGAAGTCAATGTCACCTGTATTCCAATCGATTTTTTGCTCCACTCGCTGGGTTTCAAAATCGATCAGATAAACGCCACCGTGACTCTGACCCTTCTGGGACCCTCTGACTACCGACGTAGCAATGAGCTTGGGCAACTGGGCGGTCATGACCCTAATCCATCGGCACTCGGGAACACGGGCTGCAGAATATCCCGCAGGGGTTCAAGGTGCGCCTCAAAGCGTTTCCATGTCTGCACTGACCCCGAATAGATAGGCTGCCTCACCTGCTCAGAGCTAGCGGTCCGAACGGCGCGTTCGGTTTGATGGAAGTCGACGCAACCTTGCTCGAACGGTAAGTCACAAAATTCCAAAATCCTGCGAACCTGCGTCTCCAAATCGGCCACGACTTCCTCATATTGCACGTGTAGGACCTGCCCTGGCAGGACCTCGTCCCAGTGATGCATCAGCTGGCAGTACTCCAGATAAAACTCACCCAGCTCGAAAAGGTCGTAAGTGAAAGTTTGCCCTCTCGCAAAATGCTGTTTGAAGCAGCCAAAACAGCTGTCCATGGGATGTCTGCGGGCATCTATGATTTTAGCGTTAGGCAGGATGGTTTTAATGAATCCGACATAAGCGAAATTATTGGGCATTTTATCGGTGAAGAACGGCGCTGCGCCCCGGTGGCGCCGTGTTTGCTCCAGATACTGCTCACCCAGCTCCCTCACTCTGCTATCGCTCAGATCAGGCATACAAAGAGGGAATGCGAGCCCCGAGCGCGGCTGCGTCAGCCCCTGCGCAATCATTGAAATATCAGGCAACTCGCTGGTGCCATCAACGAGTGAGTGGCTGGCGAGAATTTGCTCGAGCAAGGTCGAGCCCGACCTCGGCAAACCGACGATAAAAATAGGGTCAGCGCCTGAACATCCGGATTCAGCACCTCTACTCGCAAAATAATCCGTGCTAAATATCTCGCGCATCCGTTCGTGAGCCACGCCCGTCTGCACAGGATCATAGGCAATAGTGTCGCGATGCAGCTGATTCGCCAGAGCGTAATGCTCAAAAGCCTGATCGTAGTTCTTCTGATCTTCGAAGGCTTTCCCCAATGAGAACGCAAAATGTACCCGGCACTCTACAGGGAGCGATTCATTAGCCAGCCGCTCGCTCATCACCTCGACGTCCTGCTCTGTAAAACGGAACGTCTTGAGATTGGCGAGGCTGTAGTAGGTTTCACCAAAGTTGGGCCGCAACTCGATTGCTCGACGATAGGCGGCAATCCCGCCCTCTTGATCACCCACTGTTTTGAGCACGTGGCCCAGACCGATATGGGCACCCGGTAGCTCGGGATCGATGCTGACAGCCTTTTGATAGGACTGGACGGCGTCTGCAGGTCGCGCCGCCATCGCCAATGCCGCACCGTGGTAGTAATGTGTCAGTGCATTCTCTGGCTCAAGTGCCAGCGCTTTCTCCAGCACCGTCACCGCGTTCTCGTACTCATGACTCTCCTTGAGTACGGTTCCCAAATCATGCCAAGCGGCAATGAATCGTGGCTGCTTGTCGACGATCCGCTCGAGGATCTCGCGGGCGTCGCTGTAGCAATTCGCCATCATGGCCAATCTTGCCAACAGCAGAGCAGCATTAACGTCATGGGGATTCTCACGAACCAGCTCTTGTGCGAGCTTTTCCGACTCTCTGAACTGCCCTTTAATAAACAGCCGCGTGGCCTCATCCAGCTTGGCTTGAATCGGCGACAACGACGCCGCGGCCTGACGAGCAGAACTCGCCTCATTTTTCATTCCGAGTTTTTGGTACACCGCACTCAGCTTGGCTTCCAGCGGCGCATGGGGTGGGCGCAGTGCTTTCGCTCGCTCTAAATGCGGCAAAGCATCTTGAGCGCGATCGGCATTAAGTAACAGCGTGCCAAGGTCTTCCTGCGCCTTGGCGTTGCCCGGCGTAACCTGAACGACCTTACTCAGCAGCCCAATCGCTTCCACCTGTGCACCGCGCGTCGCCAAAATGGACCCAAGTAACGACACAAAATTCATGTCGTCAGGATCTGCCTCGACCTGCTTTCGACACAGCTGCTCCGCTTCCTCGCGCGCTCCGCTCTTGAGAAGTTCAACGCAGCGCTCAAAAATGGCTCTGGGACTCCTGTCGTTCATACTTTCAATCTCCAAGGGGAACACTGCGACGCGCCGCACGCATTGGAAAGTTTGCCAGATTATTGGATCCGCAACATCAGCAACCGCCTCATGATGCGTTGCTATTCAACCAGCCGGATGCGACAGTGCAGATCGCCGCGTTACGCGACACAACACGTAGGGGAAAAACTGGTGACTCATTCAATTCCCACGCCCGCAGAGCACAATCCGTTTGATGATCGGGGCCCATTCCTGCTCAGTTTGTTTATGACGCTAGTGGGTTACAGCGTACTGGTGGCCCTGCCCGCGATTAATAGCGCATGGGTAGATCAACTGGGATTCACCGACGTGCAGGTAAATCGCGTGGCGTCCGCCGATCTCTTGGGTCTTTTCATTGGTGCGGTCTTAACGAGCGCGCTAATAGGTCGTTGGAGCAGACGGGGGCTCACTTATTTGGGCATTGCTTTAGCGATTGGCGCAAACGCCCTGTGCACGCAATACGTCGACTACCATACAACGCTGCTGTTACGGCTCATGGCGGGCCTAGGCGCTGGATTTTATACGGCCGTAGCCGTAGCTGGCCTGGGTGCCCATTCAAAACCCCGGGAAGCCTTCAACTGGATGCTTCTGGCCTTCGCTGTTTCACAGTTCCTAGAGCTACAACTGATCCCACATCTTTCAATGAACGGCATTTACCTGTTCTTCATTGCCACGTACGTAGTGACGTTGCCCTTCGTCAAACTCATTCCTGCCGCCGATACACGGTCACGAGCCGCTGAAACGGTTTCCCCCGACACGCAGCGGCCGACGCTACTCGCTTGGGTTGGTATCGGGGCGATTGTCATCGCTTACATTAATATCGGTGCGTATTGGTCGAACATCGAGCTAGCCGCCGAGGCAGCCGGACTCGATGGCGATTGGGCGGCGCAGGTGATCGCCTGGTGCGTATTACTGTCCTTTGGCGGCTGCTTTACCGCCATGTGGATCCTCAAGAAGTTCGATTACGACCGACCACTGCTGCTAACGTTTTTTCTGATGGTCCTCGCCGTCGGCGTCCTCGCCCTAGACTTCACTGCTGCGCTGTTTGTCTTTAGCGTGGCAATGTTCAACTTCCTGTGGATCTTTATCGACGTCTACCAGATGGGCGGCGTATCGGTCGCAGATCGCTCGGGCAGCGCGGCAGCCTTTATTCCCGGTGCGCAGGGGTTGGGGCAAACCGTGGGCCCATTTGCCGCCTCGATTATGTTGGACTTGGGCTGGGGATTTGATGGCGTCTTCGTGCTGTGCGCTCTGGCGTCCGCCGGCGCACTGTCGGTCTATGCGGTGATCTACCTGAAATATGGCCGCCAAACCGTTTAGGGAGCCACTTTTGCAGAGACAGGTTGACGCCAATTTGCAGCGGGCTCGCTCAATGTTTGCGTTTGGCGGGTTGTTGCTGACTACGCTACTTGGCGGCTGCGGCGACGCCACTAAACCGACCACGAACGGCGCGCCCACCACCACTCTTGATATCGACACCGTTATTCATTGCGGGTCACTGATTGACGGGCTGGCAGATACACCTGTACTACAGCAATCGGTTGCCATTCGTGCAGGACGTATTGTGTCGGTGATGCCGACCTCTAAATTGTCGTCACACAATGCCGATGCGACGGTCGTCGATTTATCTGACATGACTTGCCTACCGGGGCTGATCAATACCCACGTGCACTTCGATGGCAATCCTGAAGACTCGATGGATTACAGCGTTTATGCGACCCGCACGGCGGCAGAAACCCTACAACTGGTTCTCGATAACGCCGAAACCACACTCCTTACGGGCTTCACTACAGTCCGTCATGTCGGTGCCTGGTTCCCCGACGCGGTATACGAGGCACGTGCGCTCATCGAGCGCGGCGACGCAGCCGGGCCCCGCATCCAAACGGCGGGCCCCTATCTGACTATCCCGGGTGGTGGCGGCGACCTGACCTTCCCCGAGATTCCGCCTGAGGATATTCCCCCGGAATCACAGCAAGGGATCGCCAGTACCCCCGAAGAATTCGCTGCGCGGGCTGAAGCGGCCTTTGCAGCAGGCGCAGACTTTCTCAAAGTGATTGCGTCGGGTGCGGTATTTTCGGTGGGCACCGACCCCGGTGCCCCTGAGATGACTCAGGCCGATATCGAGGCAGTAGTCGCTGTCGCGAGGCGCTATGGCAAAAAAGTCACGGCGCACGTGCACAGCGATCAATCGGGAAAGGACGCCATTCTGGCGGGCGTTGACTCGCTGGAGCACGCATCGCTGCTCGAGGACAACACCATCGCCCTGGCCGCGGAGCGCGGCGTGGCGTTCTCGATGGATGTTTATAACGGCACCTACACCGACACGATTGGCAGAGAGCAGGGCTATCCCGAAGTGTTTCTGCAGCGCAATACCGACACCACAGAAGCGCAGCGCATCGTATTTGAAAAAGCCTATCAGGCGGGGGTCACGCTGCTGTATGGCACAGATGCCGCAGTATTGCCTCACAACATGGGTGGCTGGCAGTTTGCCACCATGATTGAGCACGGCATGACCCCGATGGATGCGATTCGATCAGCGACTTCGGTCGCAGCTGACCATATGGACCTTGCCCACGACGTAGGCGCCATCGCACCGGGCAGATTGGCCGATATCATTGCCGTGCAGGGCGATCCCCTGATGCGTCCCAAAACCCTGCGAGACATACCCGTGGTGCTGAAGGCGGGAGTCATCGTTAAAAACGCCGACTAAACCGCCGGCTTGAACCCAAGCGCCCTCTTCGCCATCATCTAGCTCTTACCGGAACCTAGCGGATCGGCCTCTTGGACATTGGTGTACCCATAAAAGACCTTGGCGCGTATGACATCGCGCCGCTTAAAAACAAGATTCTGGGCTTACCAGAGGACGCCTGGTGGGGCAATCAGTTCCGGCAACACGAGTACGAGGTGCACCAGCATACGCAATCCATCGTGATGGTGTTCACTAGCGGTGAAGGCTGGCCGAATATCGAGGTGTCGAAAGACATAGGCTGGGATCTGCTGGCAGAGGAAGCCGTTCCGCTCATGCACAAGATTCTCGCTGATCATTACCCGGCTGGCGGGACAATCATTCGCGCCATGGCAGCAAGGTTGGAAGCGGGCGGCATCATCAAGCCCCACACTGACAAACACCCTTCTTTCCATTCTGGTCACCGGATTCACATCCCGATCTACACCAACCCCAGAGTGCGCTTCATGATTGACGGGCGCCCGCAAAGCATGCCGATTGGCCACGTCTACGAGATCAATAATCAGAAGCAGCACAGCGTGATGAATAAAGGTGATGAGGGTCGCATCAATTTTATTTTCGACTACATCCCGCCGACCCGCATTCAGCGGTAGCCTGCTCTGCCCGCTGACGCTCGCCACGCCTGCGGCAATCTCCAAAAACTATCGATCTATCAGTGAGAGTGTGCACCAGCTCTATGGCGCGAGGTGAGCAGTTAAAGGCAGGGTGCCGGGCGATCCCCCGCTTACGACAACAAGTCATCGCGCGGGGCGACTAGGAAATTCAATCCGGAAAACAACGAGATATCCGGTGGCTATCGGATGTGGTCCGGAAATGCGCGGCGCAGAAAGTCTCGGGCAACTGATCTGGCGCGACGCTTACTTAATTCCCTCGGGGTCACCAATAACCCCAGGTGCAATCCGTCGATCAATGCTGAGTAACCGGTAGCCAGTTCGCGCGCATCGACGCCCCGATAGCCCCCCTCGTCAATAATGCTGGCGAACAAGGTTTCGAGTTTTTGGGCCGCCAATTTGTCTACCGTGGAAACGATTTTTTGGTAAACCGGTCGGGCTCCTGCTTCGCCGTAATAAGCGAACCAAACAGACATTTTTTGTCGCTGGGTCACGCCCCGCCCTAACTGGAAGTCGAGTAAGGCATCGAGTCGCGCCCCCAAATCCGCTAGCTCAGTACCCTCCATGATTTCGATCTGACCATTGTGATATTCCTCGGCGACGTAACGGAGCGTCTCTTTGAGCAAGTTGTCTTTGCTTTCGAAATGCAGATTGGCAATGCCAACACTGAGCCCCGCGTCTCGCGTCACCATCTGCATGGTGACGGCAGACAAGCCATGCTGTGCGATACACCGAATGGTCGCGTCGATCAGTTGCTGCCGGCGTTCTGCCTTGGGCAGGATCTGTCGACGCTTTATCTGGGCATCGGCAAGCACTTCGGGTGTCGCGCTGGATGCGTCTGTCATGGGGCATCTCGACCTTGGAGCACTCCGAGTCTAGGCATTTCACGACAAAGTCTCAACGAAGAATGAACATTCATTCATTCCGGGTAGACGCTATTGCGCCGCCATGGCACTATTTCAGCTCGATGTAGCTCACCGGAGAGTGCAGTGAATCAATACGATGCGATCGTGATTGGCGCAGGCCACAATGGCCTCACCAACGGGGCCTATCTTGCCAAAGCGGGATTAAAAGTAGCTGTGCTGGAGCGCAATCCCTATATTGGGGGCGCCACCGTCAGCCGGGAACTACACAAGGGGTGGTGGTATTCCAACTGCTCCTATGTATCGAGCTTGCTACGCCCGGAAATCACGCGAGACTTAGAGCTACCCCGCCACGGGTTACAGGTCGTGTCGTTCGGTGGCGGCGCAACGTTCATGCGCAACGGCGACTATTTCGGCAACTATAGTGACCATGATCGCCACTACCGTGAGCTGGCGCGTCACTCAAAGCGTGACGCCAATGCCTATGATCGATATGCCGCTGATACCAGCCTGCAGACCAAGCTGATTCGGCCCTATCTTTTGAGAACACCGCCCGATCCCACCTCAATCAAACCACGGGATCTGCGCGATCTGCTCGAATTTGCCCGCTCCTTCATGGATCTGGGTGAAGAAAAGCTGCTCGATACCATTAAGTTCTGGACCGCGAGCGTCGGTGATTACCTAAACGAATACTTTGAAACCGATGTCATCAAAGCCCACATGGCGGGCAGCGGCATTATCGGTACCGCACTGGGTGTTTACTCACCCGGCACCGCCTACGTATTGCTGCACCACTATATGGGGGACGTCGACGGCAATGTGGGTGCCTGGGGCTTTGCACGGGGCGGCATGGGCGCCATCGCCGACGCACTCTCCAAGGCATTCCAATCTTATGGTGGCGAGATTATCTGCGACGCCAACGTCGACGAGATCATCGTCAAAAATGGGCGTGCGGCAGGTGTCGCGCTTAAAGACGGCACGGAGTATCGCGCGCCGATTGTGGTCTCCAACCTCGATCCGAAGCGCACCTTCTTGGATATCACCAACCCGTCTGATCTACCCAAGGACGTGCTGAAAAAAGCGCGTAATTTCAAAATTCGCGGCTCTTCAGGAAAACTCAACATCGCGCTCGATGGTCTTCCCGTGTTCAACGGACTCGACCCGCGCAATCGCCTGATGGCGGGAGACCTGCACTTTAGTGATTCACTGGAGCGGCAGGAACGTGCTTACGACGACTGGAAAGCCGGCACCTGGTCTAAAGACCCCTACCTCGACATGATGATCCCGTCGCTGACGGATCCCACCATGGCGCCACCCGGCAAACACATGATGTCGGTCTTTGTGCAGTACGCGCCGCCAAAAGTGGAAGGGCGTGAGTGGACAGATGAGGACAAGGACGGCTTCGAAAAATCCGTCATCGACCAGATTTCAAACTACAGCCCCAACTTCCGGGACCTCATTTTGCACTGCGAGACGCGCACCCCCCGCGAAATCGAGGCCGAGGTCGGTTTGACTGAAGGCAACATCTTCATGGGTGAGCTGACCTTCGATCAGCTGCTCTTCAACCGGCCCTTCCCGGGTTATGCACAGTACCGCTCGCCGATCAAAGGCATGTACATGTGTAGCTCGGGTACGCACCCGGGAGGCGGCGTGATGGCAGCGCCGGGCGCTAATGCCGCGCGGGAAATCCTGGCTGACCTGAAGAAACCGAACACTGTGCCGGGAGGCTATGCCGATGACTGATTATGACGCGGTAATCATTGGAGCCGGACACAACGGACTGGTCTGCGCGGGATACCTTGCGAAAGCAGGTAAGCGCGTACTGGTGGTCGACGGTCGCTCTGACCCGGGTGGTTGCGCCAGCACACGCGAATTCTCAGCTGGGTTTCAGGTCTCAGACTGCGCGCAGTGGCTCTCACAATTTGACCAGAGCATCGTTAAAGAACTGGACCTGAAGGGTAATGGCCTGCGGCTTGGGCAGCCCAAGTGCACTATTTCGTTGCAACCCGACAGTGACCACCTGATCGTCGATGGCGACACCATCAGTGGTGCCGGCGTGGACTCAGCGGATCAAGCGGCCTACCGCGACTTCAAGAAAATGGTGGCGGGCTTCGCCAAGCTCATGACAACGCTCTATCGCACCCGGCCGCCGAAGCTTGTTGAGCAGAACTGGACAGACCGCCTGACGCTCATGAAGTTGGGCCTCGGGCTCAAGCTCTTGGGCCGCGAGCGGCTGCGCGATCTGATGCGCATAGTCATGATCAACATTTATGACGTCATGAACGAACACTTCTCGCACTCGGCGCTGAAAAGCACCATCGCCCTGGACGCAGTCACCGGAACCAACATGGGTCCACGTTCTCCTAATACCGTCTACAGCTATCTCCACCGAGCGACCGGCGAACACCTCGGGCAATCGGGCACCACCCAAGTCATGGGCGGCATGGGTGCACTGGGACAATCGCTGGCGGGCGCGGCCGAAAAAAGTGGTGCAACGCTTAAGCTGAGCAGTCGCGTCTCTGCGATTACCAAGACAGATGATCGTGTGACGGGCATCACGCTCGACTCCGGAGAAACCGTATCAGCGAAGATTGTGGTCTCCAGCGCTGATCCTACCACCACCTTCCGCGACTTACTCGGCTACGACCAGATGGAGACAGGGATGGCCAAGCGTGTCGAGCATTACCGCTCTCGCAGTGGCACCGCCAAGCTTCATCTCGCACTCAGCGCCTTACCCACTTTCAAGGGGCTCGAGGCAACACAACTTTCACAGCGACTGGTGATCACGCCATCGATGGATGGCATGGAGCAGGCCCTGAATCCGATGAAGTATCGCGAGCTCAGCACGCTGCACACCTTTGATATCAGCATCCCCACCATTGAAGACCCGGCGCTGGCACCCGCCGGACAGCATGTTCTGTCCGCCATAGTGCACTACGTACCCTATGCACCTGACATAGGCTGGGAAACAGGCAAGCCGCAGTTACTCAGCCAACTGATCAGCGAACTCGAGACCTATGCCCCGGGCATTGGCAAGTTGGTGATGGCCAGTGAACTGGTCGTGCCATCTGATCTCGAAGCCTCACACGGCATGACCGGGGGCAACTGGAATCACGGCGAACTCTCCATTGACCAGGCACTGATGATGCGACCCTTCCCCGGCTCTACACAATACGCGACAGGGGTTGAGGGACTCTATCTCTGCGGCGCAGGGGCGCACCCCGGGGGTGGACTACAAGGCCTTCCGGGTCGCAACGCCGCCAAGGAAATTCTCAAGCGAGGAGCACTGTGATGAGCGACGTTAGCCGAGACACCATGCTACTCACCAC
>MDTD01097954.1_pt1 | contig 32448 bp, 25 predicted proteins | sample 811221 | NCBI WGS metagenome assembly MDTD01 (sample SAMN05326646, study PRJNA326480) | marine metagenome | isolation source: seawater | place: Pacific Ocean: South West | collected 2011
ATCGCCGGCGGCGGCGTCACCGGTGCCGGTACTTTTTCCCTGGCCGTGGGCCGTGGGCTGAAGGCCCTGCTGGTGGATGCCAAAGATTTTGCCTGGGGAACCTCCAGCCGATCTTCAAAGATGGTCCATGGCGGGCTGCGATACCTGAAACAGGGTAAATTCCTGTTGACGCGATCCGCTGTAAAAGAGCGGGAACGGTTGCTGAAAACCTACCCGGGACTGGTCACACCCCTGGAATTTTTAATGCCTGTTTACAGGGGGATCGGCCCCTCCCGGACAGCCATGCGGACCGGTCTGAATATCTACAGCCTGATGGCCGGCCGGCGCCAGCACCGTTCCTTTGACCTGGAAACCTGCTGCCGGATGGCCCAAGGGATTCGCCGGGAGGATCTTGTGGCCGGTATGGGGTTCATGGACGCCCAGGTGGATGATGCCCGTCTGGCCCTGCGGTTGATTTTCGATGCCTGTGATGCCGGGGGCCACGCGCTCAACTATACCCGGGCGGCGGGAATCGGAAGAAATGCGAACGGAGCGGTCCGGTCCGTTGTCCTGAAAGATTCGGAAAGCGGAAAAGAGCGGGAGATCCGCACCCGGTGCGTCATCAATGCCACCGGTCCCTTTGCAGAAACCCTCCAGGCCTGCCCCCGGAAAAACTTTCATATCCGGCCGCTGCGGGGCAGCCACCTGATCTTTCCCAAAGACCGCTATCCGCTGGATCGCGTGATTTCCTTTGCCCACCCCGAAGACAGCCGGCCGATTTTCATTTTCCCCTGGGACGGCTGTCTGGTGCTGGGCACCACAGATGTGGATTTTGAAGGGGACCTGCACCAGGAGCCGGGCATTACCGCCAAAGAGATCGACTATCTCATGAACGGCCTTGATTTCCTTCTGCCGGATCTGGGACTGACACCGGGGGATGCCATCTGCGCCACCACAGGTATCCGGCCCGTTTTGAGCAGGAAAACGAGACATTCCGGCAAATCCGCCTCCAATGAATCCAGGGAGCATGTGGTGTGGAAAGACGAGGGACTTGTTACGGTCACGGGGGGGAAACTGACCACCTTCAACCTCCTGGCCGGCGATGCCCTTAAAGCGGCTCAGCCCTGGCTTCCCCGGGCGGTGAGTAGCAATTTCGGTTTAAATTCCTGTCGGCCCCCCATGGACGGCCGTCTGGCAAGCCTCACCGCCGGAGAGCGGCAACGGCTTGGAGGCCGGTACGGCCACCGTGTAACTCAATTTTCTTCCCACCTGGCTGACGTGGGTAAAGCGCCCATTGCCGCCACACATTCCCTCTGGGCTGAACTCCGCCACGGCGCAGCATCGGAACAGGTCCGCCACCTGGACGACCTGCTGTTGAGACGGGTGCGGATCGGGCTGCTCCTGCCCAAGGGCGGTCTTGGGATGATGGACCGGATCCGTGAGGTGGCAGCCCCCGGACTGAACTGGGATGATGCCAGGTGGGAAACGGAGATCCGGGATTACAGGGCGCTGTGGGAAACGGCCTATGCCCCCCACCCCCAGGAGGCAAACCATGACGGATAACTATTTATTGTCCCTGGACTGCGGCACCCAGAGCCTCCGTGCGCTGGTCTTTGACCGAAACGGCAGGCTGCTGGCCCGGGAACAGGTGGCATACAGCCCCTATGTCAGCCCCGCTCCGGGGCTGGCCGAGCAGGACCCTGAAGTATACTGGGAAAGCCTGGTACAGGCCTGCCGCCAGCTTGCGGCAAATGCCCCGAATGTTTGGGCCGGTATTGCCGGGGTGGGGGTCACCACCCAGCGGGCCACCATGGTGAATGTGGATGCTGCAGGAAGTGTGCTTCGGCCGGCCATCGTATGGCTGGACCAGCGGGCGGCATCCCCGGTGTTCGGTACAACGGGGCTTCTCAATGCCGGCGTGAAACTGGTGGGACTGGAAGACCGCCTGATGGCGGCCCAGGCCCAGGGCAAGTGCAACTGGATCAGGCAGAACCAGCCGGATATCTGGGCGGCCACCCATAAGTACTTACAGGTATCCGGTTTCCTGAATCACCGTCTGACCGGCGTGTTTGCCGATGCCGTGGCTGCCCAGATCGGCCACCTTCCCTTTGATTACAAACGGCAGTGCTGGGCCGGCAGGTGGGCGCTGACCCGCAAGCTGTTCCCGGTGGAAGCAGAAAAGCTGCCGCAGCTTCACCCCTCCGGGGAGGTCATCGGCCGGGTGACGGCCAAAGCGGCCGGATTGACGGGCCTCACCGAAGGGACGCCTGTGGTGGCCTGCGGGTCGGACAAGGGCTGTGAGACCTTAGGCTCCGGCGTGGTGGATGAAACCATGGTTTCCTTAAGCTTCGGCACCACGGCCACGGTCCAGACCACTTCGGAACGGTACTTTGAGGCCATTCCCCTGATGCCGCCGTATCCGGCACCGGTGCCCGGCTGCTACAACCCGGAGGTGGAGATTTTCAGGGGGTTCTGGATGATCTCCTGGTTTAAAAAGGAGTTTGCCCACAAGGAAGTGGAAACGGCCAAGGCACTCGGCGTGGCACCGGAGGAACTGCTCAACCAGTGCCTGGATCGCACACCGCCGGGCGCCATGGGGCTTCTGGTTCAGCCCTATTGGGGGCCCGGACTGGATCATCCCGATGCCAAGGGCGCCATGATCGGGTTCGGGGATGTCCACACCCGGGACCACGTTTACCGGGCCGTCATAGAGGGCTTGGGCTTTGCCCTGCTGGAAGGGCTGGAACGCCTCCAGGCCCGGGGCAAAATAAAGGTCACCCGGGCGGCCCTGTCCGGCGGGGCCTCCCAGAGTGACGCCATCTGCCAGATTGCAGCGGATATCTTCAACCTTCCCATGGTAAGGGCCGTCACCCACGAGACTTCAGGTTTAGGGGCTGCCGTCCTAACGGCCAAAGGCATCGGATTGTACGGCGACATCCGGCAGGCTGCCCGGAAAATGACCCGGCCTGCGGCAACATTTATGCCGAACCCGGACCATGTGAGCATATACAAAGCCCTCTACAAAAGGGTTTACAAACGGATGTACAAGGCACTTTCCCCTCTGTACAAAGACATTCAACAGATAACAGGATACCCCGCAAAATGAATACCGGAACCACATCCAAACAGACACCAGATGAAAAGATGACAGGTCAGAAAACGACGGGCCACCCCTCTCCCACATGGATTGAAACGCCTCCGAAGGACAATTCATTTCGTGCCATTTTCAAGTGGGGAAACCCGGAGGCCTTCAAGAATCCCAGCCCCGGATTTCTCCGGGTGATCCAGCGGGAGCTTAAGCTGTCGGACATGGATTTTCAGCGGATGCAATGCATTGGAAACGAACCGGTTTCCATGGAGAAGCCATCTGCCCTTGATCCCCGGGATGTTGAGGTTCTCCGGGATATCGTCGGTGAGGACAACGTGTCCGCTGCCGTCTTTGACCGGCTCAAATTCGCCAGCGGCAAGGCCATGGAAGACTTGATGCAGCTTCGGCAGGGCCGGGTGAAAGATATCTGTGACCTGGTGGTCCATCCCCGGAACCGGGCCGACGTGGAAGCCGTGGTCGGTGTTTGCCACGACAGGGGGATTTCGGTCCATGTCTACGGCGGCGGCAGTTCGGTCACCTTCGGCCTGGATTGCCCAAAAGGCGGGGTCACCCTGGTCATGTCCACCCATATGAACCGGCTGATCCGCTTCAATGAAACCGACCAGACCATTACGGTGGAGTCCGGCATGATGGGACCCGCGTACGAAGATCTGCTCAACCGGGCGCCGGAAACCCTGGGGGCGGACAAGGCCTATACCGGCGGGCATTTTCCCCAGAGTTTCGAGTTTTCTTCCGTGGGGGGCTGGATTACGGCCTTAGGGTCGGGCCAGGCGTCTTCCCTTTACGGGGATGCCGCCGATATTGTGGTGGCACAGGAGTTTATCACCCCCCGGGGCAGGGTGGAAACCCTGGCCTATCCGGCCACGGCCACAGGCCCCAAGGTAAACGATATGATGAAAGGTTCCGAAGGGGCTTTCGGGGTGCTGGTGTCAGTTACCCTCAAGGTGTTTGAATACCTGCCCGAGAACACCCGTAAGTTCGCCTTCATGTTCCCGGATTTTGAATCCGCCGTCTTGGCCGGTCGCAGGATCAGCCAAGGCCGCTTCGGCATGCCCGCCATTTTCAGGATCTCCGATGCCGAGGAGACCGATGTGGCCATGCAGATGTACGGCCTTGAGGGGGGCGTCCTCGACCGGATTCTAAAATTGAGATCCCTGCGGCCGGGCCGGCGCTGCCTGGTCATGGGGCAGGCTGAAGGAGAGTGCGGGTTTGCCGCCAATGTGGTCCGGAATGTCAAGAAAATCGCCCGCAGTCACAATGGGATGTACCTTACGGGCTACCCCATGCGCAAATGGTATCACGGTAGATTTTCCGACCCCTATATGCGGGATGCCCTCAACGATTACGGTATTCTCATCGATACCCTGGAGTGCTCCACCACCTGGGAGAACCTCCATCATCTGCACAGGTCCGTCCGGGCCGTGGTCAAGGCCACCCCCGATACCATCTGTATGACCCACGCCTCCCATTTTTATGCCCAGGGCACCAACCTTTACTTCATCTTTATTACCCGGATGGCGGATATTAAGGCTTTCCGGACCTATCAGCAGTCCATCATCGATGCCATTGAAAAGGCCGGCGGCTCCCTGAGCCACCACCACGGGGTGGGCCGGATGATGGCACCCTGGATGGAACGGCACCTCGGGACGGCACAGATGGATGCCTTAAGGGCGCTTAAAACACATTTTGATCCAAAGGGAATTATGAATCCGGGAAGTTTAGGGCTGTAACAGCTTTTGTTGCGCCCCAAATCTTTGTACCGATCACTGGGGCTTGAGTGCCCCTAAAAACTGGTTGATTTTGGAAAAATAGGCCGTTGCAAACCGGTATTTGAAATCTGGATTTACAGGTGCCTTTTCATGCTCAGCCAGGTAATTATTTGCCCAGGCCGCAGACTGGATGATGGCGGATTTTATCTGTTCTGCCTGGGCTTCTTGTTCCGGGGGCAGATCAAATATCAGTTGCCAGCCGTCTGCCTTCTGCGTCATGCGGATGACCGAGCCTTCCGCCTGGAAATCGGAACAAAATTCTTTGTCTTCCAGGCAGGCCTGAAAACGCTGAAGGACTTTGCATTCCTGATCCCATTCCATGAAAAAATTCATCTTAAAATAGAACGGGCCGTCGGGATTTGCCGCCACAATGGTTGACCATTGCGGTCCGAACAGCTTCTCCCACTTGGGATCCTTACCGGATATGGGAATCTGGATACCCGCAGGTGTCCTGACCGTATCCTGTCCAAAGATCTTTAAGCATCTGGCAAATATTGACTCCGTCAGTGCGTCCAGCAGGTGCATATGCTCTTCAAAGGCGTTTATTTTGGTGTACGAATCCTGGGGCATAAATTCTTCGAACGCCCCCACCTGGCAGTTCAATGCCGCTTTTTTGAGCGATTTTAAATATGGCTTTTCAGCACCGGCGTTCACCGGAAGCGGTGCGGTCAATACGAAAAAAACAAAAAAACATACCATCGTTTGAAACCGTTGAATTATTCTATTCATTTAACCTGCACTCCGATGCGTTAAACGTTTTATATGAAAGAACCAATCAAGTAGCTTAATTCTTTCATGGTTTGTTGTGGGCACAGTGCATGACGTTCATGGCCGGCCCAGTTTCTGCCCTCTGGGTATGGCCGTTATTCGAATTGGGCATAAGCCCCTTGAAAAATTTGTAAGCACAATCTTGAGTGTGTAAAAGACATAATTTGTGTTCAGATAAATACTTCCACAGAATCAGGCACTTAATATCCCTACCGCGATTGGCGGAAGGGAGTCAAGAATAAAGATTGGCGAACTGCCTGTCACTGCCCTTGTGTTGATTCTTTTGGGGGGCTTAAGGGATCAGGCATCAACGGCTGGCACGTTTAGGCATGTTTTAAAACCCGAAAAACGGGTTGGATAGTTTTTCTTCCATGCGGTTGCGTTCGGCCGTTTCCCCCACCCCCCGGGCCAGCAGGTCCAGGCAGTGGTCCACGGACTCTCCGGTGTCGAGGATATCCTTGCAGTCGCGCATCATGTCAAAGAAGGCCTGGACCACCTTGGGATCGAAGCGGGTGCCGGCGTCTTGCCGAAGATGGGTGAGGGCTGTGGCAAGATCCTTTTTGGGGATGCCGGGACGGCCGGTGATCATGGTTTCAAAGGCGTCGCACACCGTAAGAATCCGTGCGCCAAGGGGGATATCATCGCCTTTTTTCCCGTCCGGATAACCGCTGCCGTTGAAAAGTTCGTGGTGGGAGCGGACCATGGGGCCGATATCGCCTAAAAAGGTCAGGGGACGGAGAATATCCGCGCCCCGGGCCGGATGCTGGCGGATGAAGTCCATTTCTTTTTTATTGAGGCGGCCCAGGCGGTCGAGGATGGTGTCCCGGGTGCCGATTTTCCCGATGTCGTGGAGGATGGCGGCATGGTAGATGAGGCGGGCGGCCTCTTCGTTAAGTCCCATTTGAACGGCGGTGGCCCGGGCCAGTCTTGCCACGGTCAGGGAATGGCCGTGGGTGACCGGGTCCTTGGCCTCGATGGCCAGGGTCAGGCCCTGGATGATCTGGCCGTAGAGATCCAGCATTTCCCTGTCGTAGCCGATGGATTTTTCAAGGGCAATGGCCCCCTGTTCCCCCAGGGCCGTGAGCAGTTCGGTTTCGTCAGCGGAAAGGGTACGGTTGCCGGTGAAGTAAACGGCCAGAAGACCTAAGTATGGGCCTGAAATGTCAAAATAAACCCCGGTGATGGCGTTGATCAGGTGTTTGCCCAGCCGTTCCAGGTCCGGGATGCGCTTGTCGTTCCTGGCGTCGGTGATGGTAATGGCGCCTTTTTGTTCCGGGGGAAAGAGGGTGGCCAGGGTCGGGTAATCGGTGAGGGAGAGGCTCCGGTAGTCGAACCCGTGGCAGATTTTGCTTTCAATGGCCAGGTTTGATGTGTTGAGAATCCAGAATATGGCACCCTTGGCCCCGAGAATGTCCGTGATGTTTTCCACGATGCAGGCCAGGATATCCCGGGTGCCGGTGTTGGCGTGGATCTGTTTTGAAATTCTGGCAAATACCCTGAAGTATTCCTTGAACCGATTGTCCTGGGTGTCCTGGGAACTCATGTCGTTTGGGGTCATTGGGGTGTATCCATGGGATAAGGTTGATTCAGTTAAAAAAATTCATCCAGGCCTGGTTGTATGTGGCCGTCATTTTTTTCTGGAACCGGGTCACGGCATCCAGGGCGCGGTCCAGCCGTTTCAGGTCTTCTTTTTCCAGGCGGGAAAGATCAATGCAATTGGCCGGCAGCGGTGGGGCCGCCCTGTCGCAGGGTCTCCCGGCCGGCGATTCCAGGTGGTTGATAAGTTTCAACCGGGTGAGAAATTCAAAGGCTCGTGAAAAATCCCAGGCTTCCTCTTGGGACAGGATGCCGTCTTCCCCCAACTGCTCCAGGCGTTTCAATGTGGCCGGAATTTGGATGCCGTGGTTGACGGCAAACAGCCGTGCGCCGTTGACAATATGGGCCAGGGCCTGGGTTTTAAGGTTGAAGCAGCGTTTGCAACGGCCTTCCCGCCGGGTCCTGATCCGGCCAAGGCGGGTCTTGGGGGCGGCAAAGAGCTGGTCGTCCCGGGCCAGAAAATGGCTGGCGGAGCTATGGTTGCCAAAGTTCTGGAACACCCGTTTCTGGAGCATGGCGGCCAGGCGGAGGTCTCCGAAAACCGCCTTGAAATCCAGGAAAATGGTGAGCTTTCTTACGGCCATAGGATCGGTGGAACCCACCCAGTTGTCCAGGGCGGCCAGCCACTGGTTCAGGGGACGGCACCATTCCGGGTTGGAGGCCATGACCTCCCCTTTGCAGTAAGTGAAGCCGAACCGGTCCAGATCCCGGGTCACCCCTTCTGCCAGGGCTATAAAATAATCCGCTGCCCGATCCTCTTCCCCGGGCGGAGGATCGGCATAAATCAGGGCGTTGTCCTGGTCTGTGCGGATCACCTGTTCCCCCCGGGCATCCGAGCCCATGGAAATCCAGCAAAAGGGCAGGGGAGGGTTTATGTTTTTTTGCGTTTCCAGAAGGGTGATGGCATCACGGATGATCCGGCCGGTGACCGCGGCATTGAATTGCGACACCCTATGGAATAGGCCGGTCAGGGGCAAAGAATCGCCGTCCTTTCTGAGAAGACTGTCGTATATCCAGCGGTCCATGCGGTCGGCAATGGCCGGCATCGTATCGTGGAACCCGGACCCTTCGATATCGGTGAGCAGGGCCTCATAGCGCTGGACTTGGCTGGGGGGCGTCTGGGAAGCGAACGTCATGGGGTGTGCCGTATATCCCGGGCCGTGTGGCACAGGTTAATTGTGTAATTTAGAAGAAGATGGCCAATTCCCAAGTGCGTCCTTGATTTTCTTGTGATATAGTGTAGCATTTCAGTCTCAACTCAAACCCGGTAATTTTCAAATAAGGCCTATGAAACATATACGCAAAGCCCTGCCGCAGGATGCCGATGCCATAACAGAACTCCGTATCCGGGAATTCAGCCGCTCAGCGGATTTTAAACTGCTAAAGCCCGAAGCACTTCAATGGGGGCCGGTGGATGAGGCCCAGACCGTTATCGGGGTCTGGAACGGCCGGAACCAGGCCATTGCCACCATGCGGATGGTCCGGGTAGACGATGCGGACCAGGCCACCGATATCCTGGAATGTGCATTGCCCCCTGTCCTGAATTATCCCGGGCTTGTCTTCAACGCCGCGGCCACCCTGGCCGATTATCGACGCCAGGGGTTTAACCAGCTCCTCAGGTATTATTGTATCCGCTATGCCAGGTCCATGGGTATCCGGTCTCTGCTGAGCCCTGTGTACCAGAGCGCCCCCCGCATCGGGTTTATGAAGCAGCTGGGATATGTCTGCCATGACCTGTCGGATTCCTGGCAGACCAAGCTTAAGCCCAACAGCCCGAGAATCCTCTGCGTATTGGATTCCGGCCGGTTTGACGCTGCCCTGGCCCTCATTGAAACCACGGTTCCCGAATTGATCCGTGACTATCCCTGGCAGGGGGATGCCCTAGATTAACCCCTCCTTAAATTCCATCCATTGAGTTGACAGGCCGGTGAACAAAAAGGTCCTGTCAATCCTCTATTTCCCTGTAAATTTCATCGGCGGCACCCAGAATATCAATGGAGGGGTTGTACCCTACAATGGTGGCTGCTTCGATGTTCAGGGAAAAGGAAAATTCCTTTCCCACATCCATGGGCAGGGTGCCCGGATCCGTTCCTTCAAGTATTTTTACGGCGTATTCCGCGCATTGGGCACCGAATTTTTCCTTGTGCCTGCCGATACCGATGACAAGTCCTTTCTGGATATAGGTCGGTTCACCTGCACTGGGTACCTGGTAGGTTTTAAAGCTGTCGAAAAACAGATCAAAATTCCGGCTGAAGGTGGCTGAAATCTGGACGTAGAAAACATCCACCTGGGGGGCTACGGCATCCAGCGCTTCTTTCAGATTTTTCCGGATGACTTCCTTGGGGTATTTCTTTCCTGTTTCATCCCTCAGGGCAAATCCTTTGGTCACATAGTCGAATCCGATTTCCCGGCTCAGTTTTGTCACCTCCGCAACCGCCCCCTCATGACTGGGCGACCCTTTAAGATAGACCATACCGATGCTTTTAAAGGCAATGAGCTCATACAGCAGGTTGATACCGATGCTGACATAGTTCCGGGTTTCAACGCCTGTGTAGTTGGCACCGGACCCTTTCCAGTCCGTCACCACCCCTGAGGTTTCAGGGGCGCCAAGGTCGGTAAAAACGATGGGTGTGGTCGTTATTTCCTTGACCATGCGTTTGGTGGCCTGGGTGCCGATGCTGTATATCAGGTCCACATCCCCCCTGGTTTTCAGGGCCTGGATGAACTGGTCCAGGGCCGCAAGATCCCCGTTGGCATTATAGTCCTCAAGAACAACGCCATGGGACAGCGGGGACTGCCGGATCCCGTTCACAAACCCCTTGAGCGACAGTTCATAGGGGGCAAAGGTCTGGTGACGGACCGTAACGATGCGGCGCGGATCATTGGCCCAGGCTCCCGATGGAAGGATAATCGTCAGGCAAATGAGGGCAGGCAGGCCTTTTATAAGTTTTGTCATGGCGTCTGTTAAGGCGGTGATCATGGTATTCTTTCCCCCGAAGCGTCTTGGTTTGGGTTTGGGGCTGGGTTAAAGTAAAATAAAAATATGACATTGCCGATGACGCACAGGATGCCGCCCATGGCAATGGCCGTGGTAATGTCGTAGGCAGAGGCGAAAAATCCGTAAAATACGGGGCCTAAAGCGGAGCCGATGCGTTCAAAGGATGAATATACGGATACGGTGGTCTGGTTGCCGAGGGCCTTGGCGGTCCGGGTTTCCAGCAGCAGGGCGGCCTGGGCCGGAAAAGTGATGCTGTTTGACACCCCCAGGATCAAAAGGGTGATGATGGCGGCCGTGGCCTTCATCCACAGGGGGCCGGACATGGGCAGGAAAAAAAAGACAAGCACAATGCCCACAATGATATTGGACCCCACCACCGAGGTCTTGCTTTGCCGGATCTGTTTAATCCCTTTGTTCAAAACACCTGCAAAAAGCACCGAAGGAATGCTGTAGAACATCATGATCCGTCCGATGTCCGCATAGGCAAAATCCGGTTTCAGCAGCACGGGAAGGGAAAAGTAGAAAAAACCGATGAAGGTGATCCGGGTAAATATCCCGTGGACGAACAGGCAGATCAGGTTGGCATCGGTGATGCCGGTGCGAAAAAAACGGGTCAGTCCGGCGGTCTTTACATCCGGAGCAGAGAGGTTGTTGCCGGTTTTATCAGCCATGATCATGTAGTCGAATACATAAATCAAAAGCACGATGGCCGTGGCTGAGAAAAATACGAACTGGTAGGAGAAATAGTCGGCCAGTATACTGCCGATGATGGTTGAGCAGAACAGTCCGCCGGAAAAGGCGGCGGTGAATCCGGCCAGGTGAAGGGCCCGGTCTTTTTTTGTGGCATGTTCAACGATAAACTGCTTGCCGTAGACCACGATAAACGAGAATCCCACACCACAGAGCATCCGGCCGGCAATCAGCTGGATGATGCTGCCGGACAGGCCGCAGAGTACAAGGCCTGCGGCGGTGCTGAAGGTGCCGATGCCCACGGCGTATTCCATGGGCACCCATTGTTTGAACGTCCTGGACCCCATGAACAGCATAAAGAAAAACACCGTGACCATATGGCAGGTAATGGGCAACCCCATGAGGATTTCGTTTGAAAACAATCCGGTGAGAAAGGTGGGGGTTTCCAGCAGCTCCCTGGCAAAAATGGGCAGGAAGGTGGATTGAATATTGGCCCCCAGGAAAAAGAGGAAAATCACCGGACGGATCTGGGAGGGGTCCACAATCCGGGCAGCGCCTCCTGAGGTTTTTGTCATTGCCTGCAAGGTTGCCCGCTGTTTCGCCACGGCGCCAAGCAGGGCCTGGCGGCCGTGGAAGATGGTGCTGACGGTTTCCCTGGCCACCTGGTTCAGGTTGGCAGCCGTCAGGTGGATCTGTTTGAGTCGTATCTGTACATGGTTGCGCACCCGGTCCAGAATCCCCTGAAATTCCACCGGCATGGTGAAATTGTTGTGGGGGTTCATTTCCCTGACCATGGTATTGAAGGTGAGAATGGACTCACGGTAGGGGACCGAAACCAGTTTGACGCTGAAAAAACGGATGATCTCATAGGTGATGATGAGGCCGGCAAAGACAATGGTCACCAGGTCAAAGAGCATGGCAAAGGTCTGTTTTCGCAGTTTTCCGCCCATACCCAGACGGATCTCGGCAATGGGCGCGCCCCCGGAACGAATGGGGACGATAACCTCTTTCATGGCCTTGTTTTCCCGTGTGGCGGAAAAGAGCATTTTGTCTTTTGAGGCCACGCTGATATAGGCAAGTTCCGGGGTGTTTTCAAGGATGGAGCCTAAAAATTGGTCCATACCCCCAAGGTTGGTGATGGGCAGGCCGAACCCAAGGGCGTATTCGATTTCATTTCTGACAATTTCTCCCAGTTCGTTGAGCTGGGCGATATTCTGCTGCTCGTACTCCTTGCGGAACAGGGAGGCATTGACGAACATGTACAGAAAATGGGTGATGCAGACAAATATCAATACGATAACGATAAGGCGTTTGGGCTGCATAATTTGTGTCTCTAATTGACCTGCATCAGGGTTTTTAATTTGTGGTAAAGCCGCTGCCGGTAATCGGCATCAACGTCACTTTGGTTATAAACGGTTGTGTTATCGGGCCTTAGCCATTCCGCAGAACGGATTTCCTTCAGCGTGGTTTCGGTGCGGGCAAGGGGGCTTAAGTCCAAACCGTTCTCCTCAAGCCGTGCATAGTTGTCCTTTCTGAGCCAGGCTTCAACATTCCGGATGAATTTGTTGTAGGGCCGGTTCATGAAAATCGTGAGCATGGCATAGAGTACGGGCAGGGAAATGACCAGGATGATCAGAAAATTGAAAACGGATTTCCGGATCAGATACAGCCGCTTTTCCTTGACTTCCTTATGGGAAACAATGAGGACCAGGTTGCCCTGGATCGCATGGCGGTTTTTCAGGGGAAAAAATATCCGGTAGGCCTCCGGGGTTTTTTCGTTTAAAAAGGTGTCGGACATACTCAGGCGGGCGGCTTCCATCTCTTTTCGGGCCGAGTATAGGATGTCGCCGTCGGTACCGATGATGTACAGGTTGTCCATATCTTTGGGCAGGATATCCGACAGGAGCCGGTCGAAGTTGATATTGGTCAGGGGTTTTCCGAATATCAGGGATTTGTCCAGTTTGCGTTTCATTTCGGTGCCGACAATCCTGTATTTGCGCAGGTTGGCGGTTTCCAGGTTGTTGGCCAGAAAGCCGATTTCCAGAAAACAGTTCAGTCCCTGGACAAAAAGGATGATTAAAAAGGTAATGATCATAATTCTGGAACGAAGTTTCACGAGACCTCCCCCCTGTAGCGGACCATAAGCATGGCAATGTCGTCGTACTGGGGCGCCACATCCGCAAAGGTTTTCAGATCGGATTTAATGGATAACACCGTTTCCTGGCAGGTGTTGTCCACCAGGGCCGATACCTTTTCAAGCAATGTGTGGTCGGAGTAGAATTCCTCAGCCGGATTCTGGGCCTCGGTAACCCCGTCCGTATAAAGGAAGAGGGCATCGCCGGGTTCAAGGGTGAGCGACAGCGGTTTGTACGGGATGCCGTCCATGATGCCCACAACGGGTCCCGAGCTTTCCTTGACGTAGCGGCACCCGCCGGTCCGGGAAATAAGGATGGGCGGATTGTGCCCCCCGTTGCTGTAGGCGACCTTTCCCGTATCAAGATCCAGGATGGCGATGAAGAGCGTGACGAACAGGGACTGGGGGTTATCTCCGGCAATGGCCTCATTCACCTCGATCATGATATCGGCAGGATCCGCATGCTTGCCCGAAGAGGTTTTGATCAGGGTTTTTGTGATGGCCATCATCAATGAGGCCGGCACCCCTTTGCCGGAGACATCGCCAATGGTGAAGCACAGTTTGTTGTCATCCACAAAGTAGAAGTCGTATAGATCTCCACCCACCTCTTTGGCAGGCTCAAGCGATGCGTAAATACCCAGGTCGGACCGCTCCGGAAACGGGGGGAAAATTTTGGGGAGCAACCCCAGCTGAATGGATTTGGCCACGTTGAGTTCGCCGTTGATCCGCTCATTTTCCGCCGTGGTTTCAATGAGCTGCCGGATATTGTCCCGCAGTTCTTTTTTCATAAAGACGAAGGCCTGGGCCAGCCGGCCCACCTCATCCTTGTACTGACCGGCCAGGGTATTGATATAGGTATCTTCCGGCGCATCCTCCCGGGTGAGGTCTTCGTCCGAGAATTCCTTGACCCGGGCCGCCAGGATATTCAGGGGTTTTGAAATCCGGGACACCAGCCAGGCCGTGAATAGAATGCTTAAAAAGAGGATAATGGCGATGAGGGCGGACTGTTTGGTGGTCAGGGCATTCACCGGTTCCATGATTTCGGAAACCGGCACCGTAATTCCTATATACCACCCCAGGGGTTTAAAATAGGAGGTATAGGCCACCATTTCCCCCGCGTTAAACATGTCTGATTCATAGGAGAGAAAACCGTCTCCCCGGCGGGTGGCTTTGGCCATCATGTCCTGAAGCAGCGGGTTGCCGGTCTGCCTGTTGGTGCTGAGCTCAAATTCTTGGGCAAGGGTATCATCCGTTATGGCAAGGATGCGCAGGGAATTGTCAAAGAGGAAGGCGAATCCGGTTTTAGCAACGGTGATTTCCTCAAAGGTTTCGTTCAGTGTGGCAACGATTTTATCAAGCTGTTGCCGGGCCTCCACCTCTATGGTGTCCACGCTCACCATGGTGCCCACAATCCAGTTCCACGGGGTATACCGCTGCATGCACAGCAGCACCTTTTTCCCCACGGCGTTTCGGGAGCCCTCCCAGTTCACCACATCGATGATGGGGGCGTTGTCATACACGGCCGTATTTACCACCTCTTCAACGGTCTTGCGTTTCATATCGATAAACCCGCCGATGTTGACACCCACAAGATCGGGCTGGGCATGGGAGATAATGGTCAGGCTGGGATCTAAAACGAAAAAGGAGCCGAATTTACTTGTTCCGGAGCGGGTGATCCAGTCCAGCACCATTGTCTTTGTGGCCTGGGGCGGCAGAGACTTTTGCACGATCAAATCGTTCTGGTGGTCCAGCATGTTTACCACCATGGCGGTACGGTTCTGCAGCAGGGCCTTGTGGCGGGTGACCGCATCGATTTTATCGGTGATCAGATTGTTGTACTCGCCTTTGATATTCAGATCGATCAGGGAAAGCACATGCCGGGAGAGTTTATCCTGCTGGACCAGCATGGCGTTGCCGATTTCCTTGTTGGCAATGAAAATCAGGATCAGTGCGGTGATCACCATGATAAAAATGATCAGGCCCACTATCTTTGATTGTAATGAGGTGAACATACCGTTTGTTCCGCGCCTGTGTAAGGGGTTATCCGGGTTATTCAGTTCAGATACGCTATTCACTCTTATATCGAATCCATCCGGCTGTTTTCAAGACAATAATGAAAAATGCAGGACTTTGGGTTTTTCCCTGAGAACGGGGTTGATTTATGCCGGAAAAAAAGAGTAAAACCAGTCAGTATGAGCCCGGGATGGACGCCTGCTATTGTTCCCGGAAAGGAACCTTCGGATAAGAAAAATGGATATGAAAGAAAAAACACTGCCCGCGAATTTAGAGAACCTGGCATCCTTTCAGGCGTTTATCTCCCAATGTGCCCAAACCTTTGGCATCGCAGAGCCGATAATCCAGAAAATGCAGCTGGCCGCCGAAGAGGCCCTGGTCAATATATTCAACTATGCCTATCCCGAGGAAACCAAAGGCGATGTAACGGTCACCTGTTCCCTGGCAAGTGAGGGGGAATTCAAAATTCAAATGGAGGACCGTGGCCGCCCCTTTGATATGCTTGCCAAGGATGATCCGGATACCACCCTTTCCATTGATGACCGGGCCGTGGGCGGTCTGGGGATTTTTTTCATCAAACAGATGATGGATAGGGTGGACTACCGCAGGGACGACGGCAAGAACATCCTGACCCTTGTCCTGTCTTTCAACTAAATGAAATTTCAGGTATCGCGGCGTGTGGCGTAGCCTGCGGCGATGTCTCCCGGGGTTACCCCCATCCACCGGCGAAACTGTTTGGTCATGTGGCTCTGGTCCGTGAAACCGCAGAGAGCGGCCGTATCTGCCGGGGATAGTCCCTGTCTTAGGGCATCTTTGGCATGGGAAATTTTAAGCCGGGTCTGGAGCAGGTAGGGAGAGACACCGGTTTGTTTTTTAAACAGCCGCAGCAGGGACCATGGGCTGAGTCCCACCTCTTTGGCAAGGCCTTCAAGGGAGAGCGGTTCTGCAAATTGTTCTTGCAGCATGTCCGTGACCTGTGCCACTTTCCTTTTTTCCCGGGTGTCTGCTGCTGCCGTCATCGGTGGTATGGGTTTAGCAAATTCCGCATGCCGTGAAATCATCAGGTGAAGCAGTTCTAAAAAGACAGCCTCAAGTTTCATTTCCGGGTCTCCGGCGTCAAAGGCATCCATGAACCGGATCAGGCCGTGTGCAAACTCAGGGTCCTTGAAAACAGACTCCGGGAAGACAGGCAGCCGGTTGTCGTCAAGGCCAAGCTGGTTCAAGGCGGTCCGTATCAAAGACAGGTGGGGGTAGATCATGAAATAACCCCACCCAAGCTTCCGGTTCGATGCACAGCCGTTGTGGACCTCGCCGGGGTTCACGATGACGATGCTGCCTTTGGGGGCCACATTGGTTTTTTTGTTGCAGTCATAGGTTTCACAGCCTTTTAAAATGATACCCACGGCATAACCGTCGTGGTAATGACGGCCGAAGGCATGGTCATAGAATACGGCCCGCAGGGTTTCCAGGTTGTCCAGGTGCCTAACCCGGGTATAGGTTTTCCATTCTTTGGGTGTCATCTTAAAAAATGCTGTAAAACTAAACCGTTAAAAAAAATACCGCATCAAGGATACGTATACCACAGTGCCGGCCATGGCAGCCACAAGATTCTTGAATACCAGGGAAACCGCTATGCAGACCAGGGCCGCAGACAGGGGTATCCATCCGCCGTCTGCAATCTGCGGGGCAATAATGGAGATGATGATGGTGCCCGGAATATAATCCAGCAGGCGCTGGACAGCGTGGGGCATGTGCCGGATCCTTGCGGACACCAGATATCCGGACACCCGGGTGGCGTAGGTCACGGCCCCCATGGCGGCAATGGTCAGGTATACGGTGAGGTTATGGGGCAGCATTTCTGTCATGATTCAGCACTCCTGTCAGGCTGCCGGCCATGCAGCCGGCAAGAATATACCATTTCCCGGGAAGGTACCGGGCCGCAAGGACCGCGGTGACGGCAGCGACCGTCCAGGGGATAAAATCCCGGATACCCCGCCACATGCCGGTGGCAAGGAAGATGAAAATAGCGGTAAATGAAAAGTCGATGCCCCATTTCACAGGATCAATGCCCGTGGACCCTAAAGCACAGCCGGCCAGGGTGGAAATGGTCCAGGCCAGAAACAGGCAAACACCTGTACCGGCCAGAAGGCTCTGGTTTCGATTGCCCTGCTGCCACTGGGCCATGGTGTAGGCCCAGTTCTCATCCACCAGGAAAAACAGGGAGCCCAGGGTCTGGGACCGGGTGAGTCCCGTCAGTTTGTCCCTTAACACCGCCCCCATGAGCACATGGCGCAGGTTCACCACCACTGTGGTAAGGATGAGGGGAATCACCGGCAGGGGCGTCACCCACATATCCAGGGCCACAAACTGACTGGCCCCGGCAAATACGAAGCAACTCATGAAAAGGGCTACGGCCTTGTCCATGCCTGCCTGCTGACTTAAGACCCCGAACACCAGCCCGTAGGAAGCCACCCCGACGGCCATGGGCAGGGCTGCACGAAACCCTCCGGCCAGACCGGACAGGTTAAATGCGGCAGGGCCGGGTGCGTCGGGCCTCTTTTTACCCGGGGGGGTGCTTGCTGCATCCAGGGTGTCTGACCGGTCCATTGTCATTGGTGTGTCCTCATCAATTCTTATTTTTTATTTACCTGGCGTTTACTATTTGGATGTTTCCACTCTGTTGTAATTAGTAAAAGAATGTAAAACCGTCTTGTATATTTTTGCGCCAGGGCTATTTTGTCATGCATTACACTGACCTTTGGATAAATTGTGTTGGACAATTGAGTTTTAAGTGTGTATTTTTATATCTCAAGTGAGACTTTAAAGTATCATTTGAGATATAAAAATACAAAACAACAGGAAAATATCCCATGAATCAAACCACGCAGGAACGGATCATTGCCCAGGCCATCGCCTGTATTGCCCAGAATTCCGGTGCAAGCATGGACGAGATCGCAAAGGCTGCCGGTGTGGGCCGTGCCACCTTGTTCCGGCATTTCAAGTCCAGGGCGGAATTGATGCTGGCCATCAAGCTCAATGCCGGGCTGAAACTTCAGGCGGCTGTCGGACCCGTATTTGACACCCAGCTTCCGGCAAGGGAGAAACTTTTGAAGGTGATCACACAGCTTATCCCCTTAGGGGCAAGTCTGAACGTCTCTGCCTATTTTGACCATCCGGTGAGAGACCAGGACCCCAGGGTGCTGGCCCCTTACATGGACTGCATGGAGAGGACCCGGCAACTCTGCCTGGATCTCAAGGCCGAAGGTGATGTGCATTCGGATATACCGGTAAGCTGGCTTGTGGCCAGCATCGACAGCCTGGTTTTTGCGGCTTGGGAAAAGGTGGAAAGCGGAGACATCGCACCCAAACAGGCACCCTGGCTGGTGCTTTCAACATTTTTAACCGGGCACGGCACAGGGCAAACCGCTGCCTGGTTTACCCAACAAAAGGACGTACACCAATGAAGAAAAAACACTATTGGCGGCTGGCCGGAACCGGCCTGCTGTTCACCGCAGTGCTGGCCTGGCAGACAGGCCTCGTTGACAAACACTTGGTATCTGCCTCCACGGGTACAAAGGCGACTGCCGGTCAGGCTGTAACCCTTTCAGGTCAAGGGGAAGCAAAGGAAACTGAAATTAAAACCGTGGGGGTAGTGACCCCCAGACCCATCTTGGATACCGCCGCAGTGGTGCTGCCCGGGCGTGCCAGTGCCGCCACCCAGGCCACTCTTTTTTTCAGGGTATCCGGCCCCCTTGTAAAAGTTCATGCCAATCCCGGGGACCGGGTGCGCAAAGGAGACCTGTTGCTGGAATTGGATGACAGGGACTACCGCCGCCAGGTGCATGTGGTGGAAAGCCAGCTCAAATCCGCCAGGGCCAATTTGCTGAAGATGCAAACCGGTGCCCGCCCGGAAGATATCCGCATCATTGAAGCGTCCTTGAATGCGGCAAAGGCGGACCTGGAACTGGCCCAAAAAGAACTGGCCCGCCACCAGGTGCTTTATAAAAACCAGGCCGTTACAGAGCAGGCCTATGATAGGGCCAGAACCAATGTGCGCAGCCTTTCCGAAAAGGTGGCGTCCCTGACGCAGCAGTTGGCCAGGGATAAAAAAGGGGCCAGGAAAGAGGACCTCATGGCAGCCAGGGCCGGTATCGAAGAACTGACCGCCCGACTTGCCATTGCCAGGGACCAGCTCAATGACACCCGGTTGACCGCCCCTTTTGACGGGGTGGTGGTCAAACGCATCCCCGATGCCCACGAGATGGTGCGTCAGGGGGAATCCGTGATGATGTTGGACGACCTGTCCCGCCTGGAAATTCCGGTGGATGTGCCGGAAAACCATATCCGCAGCATTCTGGCGTTGGCCCATGGAAAACAAAAGGGCTCCGGCAGATTTACCGTCCGTTTCCTAACCACGGGGGACCAGGTTTTTCCGGCGGAACTCACCGAATATTCCAGCCGGGCCCACCAGGCCACCGGCACCTATGAGTTTGTTTTTTCCGTGACGCCGGCTCCGGAAGATCTTGTGTTTCCGGGAATGACCGCCGAGGTGCATGTGCACGCCGGGGAAAAAGGCAAGGGATCTTTGGCCATTCCCCTCCAGAGCCTCATGGGGGTCGCGGGAAATGCAGCTCACGTGTTCCGGGTGGACCCTGTGACCAGAACCGCCGTCCGCCAGCCCGTGGTGTTTGAATCCCTGGCCGGAGGAAACGAAGTGGCCGTAATTTCAGGGCTCTCCGGAAAAGACCTGGTTGTGGCGGAAGGTTCGGCCTTCATCCGCCAGGGAGAAATGCTGACCTACGATATGCCTTAGCACCGGATGCGTTTTAGCACCTGACACGCCGTGGCACATGATACGACATAACCTTTGAAACGTACCTTAAGAAGCGGAAGTAAAATGAATTTTGCACAATCAGTTCTGAAAACCCGGATCATCTCCATCCTGATCTCCGCCCTGGTGGCGGTGGGCGGCCTTGTGGCTTACCAGAAGCTGGGACGGCTGGCATATCCGGATTTCACCATAAAAACCGCCCTGATCATCACCCCCTATGACGGCGCCTCCCCGTTGGAGGTGGAAGCGGAGGTGACCGATAAAATCGAGCAGGCCGTCCAGAGCTTAGGGCAACTTGACCATGTCACTTCCATTTCACAGGAAGGCATGTCCGTGGTCTATGCCGAGATCAAGCCCGAGTTTGATTCGTCCCAGATTCCCCAGATCTGGGACGAACTGCGGCGCAAGGTCAACGATATGGCCGCCTATCTGCCCCCCGGGGCAGGCCCCGTAATGGTCAACGATGATTTCGGGGATGTTTACGGGGTCTATTTTGCCATTTCCGGCGACGGGTTCACCAGCCGGGAGTTGAAAGATTACGCCAAGTACCTGAAAAAAGAACTCCTGCTGGTGGACGAGGTGGCAAAAATTGATATCTGGGGAGACCAGACCGAAGTGATCTATGTGGAATTTCCACGGACACGCCTTTCCCAGCTCGGCATTTCCCCGGATATGATATTTGCCACACTGTCCTCCCAGAACCTGATCACACCGGCAGGCAAGGTAAAGCACGGGCCTGCGTACATCCGCTTTTCCACCACCGGGGAGATCTCCGGGGAAAAGGCCATTGCCGACCTCTACATTGCAGGTGCCCAGGGCCGGCTGTTCCGTCTCGGGGATATCGCAAAGGTTTCCAGGGGCTACCGGGAGCCTGCATCCAACAGGATGCTATTTAACGGGCAGCCCGCCATCGGTCTTGGGGTGTCCACGGAAAAGGGGGGCAACGTAGTCCGTATGGGGGCGGCCATTATGGAACGGCTGCAGGAACTTGAATCCTTAAAGCCTGCCGGCATGAACATCGACGTTATCAACTACCAGGCCTCCCGGGTGACCCAGTCCCTGGACGAATTCATGGTCAATCTGGCTGAAGCCGTGGCCATCGTCATCCTGCTGCTTCTCTTTTTTATGGGGCTACGGGCCGGACTGCTCATCGGCGGGGTGCTGATCCTGACCATTTCCGCCACCTTTGTGGGCATGTTTCTCTGGGATATCACCCTTCAGCTCATCTCTTTGGGCGCCCTGGTACTGGCCCTGGGACTGCTGGTGGACAACGCCATTGTGGTTACGGACGTTTACCTCATCCGCCTTGCCCGGGGAGACGATAAATCCACCGCGGCTGAAACATCCATCCGGTCCACCATGTGGCCCCTGCTGGGGGCGACCCTGGTGGCTATCCTGGCCTTTGTCCCGGTGGGGCTGAACCCCAGCGCCTCCGGTGAGTTCTGCCGCAGTCTTTTTTACGTACTGGCCATTTCACTGGGGTTAAGCTGGGTATTTGCCCTGACCATAACCCCGATTTTGTGCATCCGCTTTCTTAAGCTGCCGGAGAATCCGGGTGCCGATCCCTATGACCGGCCTTTTTACCGGGCGTTCAGACGATTTTTGCACACCTGTATCCGGCAGCGCTGGGTGACCCTTGCCGTGCTGGCGGGCATCCTGGTGATTGCCCTGATAGGATTTTCCTCTGTACCCAAGAACTTTTTTCCCGAGTCCACCCGGAACCAGTTCTTTGTGGATTATTGGCGGGCCCAGGGCACCCATTTCGATGAAACGGAAAAAGATATCCGGAAGATCAGCGGCTTTATCGAGGGGCTCACGGGTGTTGAACAGGTCACCTCCTTTGTGGGGGAGGGGTCCTTGCGGTTTGTGCTGACCTACGATTACCAGTCCGCCAACTCAAGCTACGGCCAATTGCTGGTCCAGGTTAACGATTATAAAAAGGTGGGCGATCTTCTACCGCAGATCCGTGCCTATATCAGTGAAAACTTCCCGGATTCCGAGTTTAAGGCCCAGCGGTTCAAGGAAGGCCCGCCCGTGTCCTATGCCGTGGAGGCCAGATTCCGGGGACCGGACATTAAAGCGCTCCGGCAGGTGGCCGATCAGGCCAAAGAGATGCTCCATACGGTGGATCGCGCCGTAAATATCCGGGATGACTGGCGCCAGCCCGTGAAGGTCCTCAACCCCATCTTCACCGAAACCCGGGGCCGCCGGACCGGCATTACCCGGGCCGCTGTCAGCCAGGCCTTTGACTGGAATTTCTCCGGTCTGACCGTGGGCCTTTACCGGGAAAACGATGAGATGATCCCCATCGTCTCCCGCCCCCTGCCCGAGGAACGGGCCTCCGTGGACCAGTTTCGCCAGATCCAGGTTTTCAGTGCCGCCCTGGGGCAGTATATCCCGGTAGAACAGGTGGTGGAACGCCTGGATTTAAGCGAGGAACAGCCCCTGGTCCGCCGCAGGAACCGCATGCCCACCATCACGGTGCAATGCGATCAGGCCTGGGGCCAGGCCGAGGAACTGGAGGCCATTGTCCGCCCCCTGTTTGAATCCATTGAACTGCCGCCGGGGGCCTCCCTGGACTGGGGGGGAGAATCCGAAGAAAGCGCCAAGGGGCAGGCCTCCATCAAGGCCCTGTTCCCTGTCTGCCTTTTGGGCATGTTTGTCCTGGTGGTCTGTCTTTTCAACGGCTTGCGACAGGCCGCCGTGATTTTCCTGTGCATCCCCTTTTCCTTTGTGGGGGTTACCCTGGGACTGATGGCCTTCCGCCTGCCCTTCGGCTTCATGGCTATCCTGGGGTTCTTAGGGCTTACCGGCATGCTGGTGAAAAATGCCATCGTCCTTCTGGACCAGGTGGCCGAAGATATCCGGTCCGGCAAACCAACCTACCAGGCGGTTCTGGATGCCAGCATCAGCCGTCTGCGGCCGGTGACCATGGCTGCGGGCACCACCATCCTGGGTATGGCACCGTTGCTGTTTCATCCCTTTTTCGCTGCCATGGCCGCAACCATCATGGGCGGATTGCTGGTGGCCACAGGGCTGACATTGATCGTGGTGCCGGTGCTGTATTCCATTTTCTTTAAGATCAGGACAGAGGAGATGGTCTTCTAACATCAGGAAATCTTTAAACCCTGGCAGGGGGTAGAAACCAAAAAAAAACAAAACCCCCGGACGGGCCTTAGGCCTGTCCGGGGGCTAATAGATCATGCCGGGTGACTTAAATCGCAGTCACTCACATGTTTTTCGCAAATAAAACGGCTGACTACATTACGGTGACGTTTTTTGCGGAAGGGCCTCTCTGGCCGTCTTCAATGTCGAAGGTGACGCGGTCGCCTTCGTTCAGGGACTTGAATCCAGCGGCATTAATGCCGGAATGATGTACGAAAACATCCTTTCCGCCGTCTTCCTGTTCGATAAATCCAAAGCCTTTTGAGTCATTAAACCATTTTACGATACCATTTGCCATGTCGGCATTCTCCTAAAAAAATAAAATAAAAAAAAATCGTTTCGTACTTGTTGGGGGGCAAATCACATGAAGTTACAGAGATATACACCTTAAAGAAGGAAACATGCTGCGCATTTTTACGCAATGTTTCTCAGGATACAGGAAATTTTAGGGAAGTCAAATCATTTTTCGTGAAATTCAGAACTTTTTATTGCTATTCTTCCAGGCTCGTGTATGATAAGCACTCTTTGAGTAAGAGCAGATCCCCTGACAGGGGCACACGCCCTTCCAGATTGTCCTCGCTGGCCCACGCTGTCTTAACCCGCATCGTTTGTTACCGTTGATTGTTTGCTGATTACTCCACCGTGGAAGCGCTTGCAATGCGTTTGATGGAAGTGATGCTGTATTTTCCTTATGGTTCATGATGATCCTTCAATAGCTGCCTGTATTTTCACACTATATTGCCGGAAACAACCCGGTAGAATCATAACGATAAGGAATTATATGGATTTCACCCGATTTAATTTTCATCCGGAACTTTGCGCAGGTATTGCTGCCTGCCAGTACACCACACCGACCCCCATCCAGGAAAAGACCATTCCCCCTATTTTAAAAGGCAGGGATGTGCTTGGCCTGGCACAGACCGGCACCGGTAAAACCGCGGCATTCGCCTTGCCCATGCTCCAGCGTTTCCTGGGCCGGAAAAGCACAACAGCCAGGGGACTGATCATGGCACCCACCCGGGAGCTGGCCGAACAGATTCATGACAACATTCAAAAAATGGGTCGCCACACCGGACTGAAGAGTGTTACCGTTTACGGTGGTGTGGGAAAAAATCCGCAAATAAAGGCATTCAGGAGGGGCGTCGACATTGTTGTGGCCTGTCCGGGGCGTCTGCTGGACCTGGTCAATACCGGTGCGGCCGACCTGAGCGGCATTGAGATGCTGGTGCTGGACGAGGCGGACCAGATGCTGGATATGGGGTTTTTGCCCGATATTAAACGGATCATCCGTCAACTGCCGCAAAAACGCCAGTCCCTTGTATTCTCCGCCACCATGCCCGCTGAAATAGCCCGGTTGACCCGGAGCATTCTTCACCGGCCTGAAACGGTTCGGATCAACCCGTCATCATCACTGCCTGCCATATCCCATTCTGTTTTCAAGGTTTCCAAACAGGGCCGGACCTCCCTGCTAAAAGCCTTGTTTCAGGACGACGGCATGGCGAGCACCCTGGTATTCACCCGGACTAAGCATAAGGCCAAAAGCCTGGCGGCCCAGCTGGCAAAAGCCGGCTTCAGTGCGGCCTCTCTTCAGGGCAACCTGTCCCAGAACAAACGGCGGCAGACCATGGACGGATTCCGTGACGGCCGTTTCGACATCCTGGTGGCAACGGATATCGCTGCCAGAGGTATTGATGTGTCCGGGGTGTCCCATGTGGTGAACTACGATCTGCCGGATACCGTGGATACTTATATCCACCGGACCGGCAGAACCGGCCGTGCGAAAAAATCCGGCCGTGCGTATACCTTTGCCGCACAGGAGGATATGAAAATGGTGGCAAGGATTGAAAAAACCCTGGGCCGCAAGATGGAGGCCGTCAGCTAGGGCCACGATCCGGGGCCAAAAATACGATTATCCTGTGGCCCATGGCATTTTCAATGGCCTAAGCCCGATATATCTGATACTGATAGTGGTGTGGCCAGGCTTTTACCTCCCTAAATTGGGACCTGCGGAAGCCGGCCACATTTATCATTCCATGATTATTCATTCGTTTGCTGACCTTGTCACGGTGTGATGATAGCTGTTTGGTACAACGAACACAAACACGGCGTGAAAGGCTGAGCACCTGTCTTTTATTCCCCTAAGATATAAACGATCCGCGGATATGGATGCATATGCCGTTTTCAGATGAACGGCATGGCCTGTTAACGCCTGCGAACAATTGCGCAGGTATACAATAAAAGATAAACCCCACGCTTGAAGGAGGGTAAAATGAAAATCAGTCAGGGTAAAACCGTTTCCATTGCGTACACCATGTCGTTTGAGAGTGGTGAAGAGATCAGCACTAACAAAGGTGGCGATCCATTGGTTTTCGTGCAGGGCGGCCATGACATATTCAGCGGGCTTGAGCAGGCGTTAGAAGGCCTTGAAAAGGGGGCGCAAACCATTGTCACCCTCTCGCCGGGTCAGGCCTATGGGGAAGTTGATCCTGATTCGGTCATCATTGCGCCCATCGAGCAATTGCCCGAGGATGCCAGGGAAACCGGAGCGGTTGTGGAAACCCAGGACAGTGAGGGACAGATGATGACAGGAGAGGTGACCGGAATAACAGAAGAAAGCGTCACCATCGACTTTAACCATCCCCTGGCAGGCCAGACCATACAGTTCGATATTACGGTGATGTCAGTGGCGGCAGAAGGCGGCGCAGCAACCGTTTAACCCTTGCATATCCAACCTGCTGACCTGGAACAGGGCGGCCGGCAACAGTTATCAAACATAGGAATTTGTGTATGAAAATCTATATCGGCAATTTTGTGGACCGGATCACCGAAGATACAATCAGAAAGATGTTTGAGGCGTTTGGCCACGTGGAAAGCGTCAAGATCATCAAGGACAGATTCTCCGGTCGGTCACGGGGCTACGGGTTTGTTGAAATGCCCAGCAATGCTGAGGCAGACCAAGCCATCAAGGCCCTGAACGGTGACATTGTTGAAAAAAAGCCGATGAAGGTCAACCATGCCGATTCCGGCGGTAAAAAGAAGAAAAAAAAGAAGTTCGGAAGACGCAGATCCTGGTAACTGCCCCTGATTGCCCTGTGTTTGTCCCAACGCTTTTCACTTGACGGGTAAAACCATACTGCCGTATGCTTTTCCGGCAGCCGTGAGTTCACGTTTATTTTTGTATTTTTGGGGACTGCTAATAATTTTCAGGATGTGCCATGGATATACCCAAGATCATCAGCCCGGACGGATATGTAAATGCGATTTTTGACAGGGAGCCCAAGGCGGATCCCCATTATTCGGACCTGGTGCGCGCGGAGTTCCTTTTCCCCCAGGTGTCGGACTATATCACCGGAGCGCTGAAGGAAGGAAAACCCTGGTTTTTTTCAGGGCGGAGCGGCAATGCCCAGATGGGACTGCTCACGGACACCCACATGCCCGGGGAAACACCTGCCGAACCGGATGTGGACGGCTCACGGGTTCTGCTCAAGGGGTTGATCCGGAACATGAACCCCCTGCTGAAAAATGCCCTGGATCTCTTTGAAACCGGGGATGAGATCGGCAGGCTGGTGATCATGGACCCGGAACTGAGAATTCGGGATGTCCGGCATTATCTTCACAAGCGCCTTTTCGTGGGGCATCGGATGGGAAAAGGGTACTACCAGGGATTTGACATCAAAACCGAGACCGATCCTGCCACCGGAAAAGAATGCGACTATATCGAAGTGGCCCTGGTGCCTTACCAGTACTGCTTTGAGCCGGCAGCCATGAACCGGTCCAGCTTGAACTCCGTGGTGAAAAAAGGCCGCAGCGCCCTGAATACCATCCGTTCCCGGCAGTCCCTGGATCTTGCAACCGCCGTGCTGAACCCCACCGATCTTTTCATCGGCGCCATCAAGATTTCTTTAGGGGACATTTACGGCATCATTGACGCCGTGGTCACCCCGGAAGCGCACAATATCGTTCATCTGCCCGCCCGGCTGCTGGATCCCTTCCGCACCTTCCGGGATCGTCAGGTGGAACTCTACCATTTTGGCGATACCCCGGTCACCCTGGATAAAATACGGATACGCATCCGGTTTTTCAGAAGCCAAAACCCCCTGGCCGTCCCCCTGGAAAAGACCCGGGTCAAGGAGGGATACCGTCTTTGTGATCTTTTGACCCACGCCGAGGTGGCCAATCTGTTCAGCATCATTGACAACAACTGCGATAGTAATTGTCTTGGGATGATCCTGAACAAGGGTAACTTCGTCCAGGTGCCCAGGGCGTTGAATCCCAACGGCGAGGCCCAGTTGGAAATTATCCGCAGCAGCCTGATGGAAAGTACCCAGAGAAAGCACCGCCCCAGCCTGCCCAACACCGATGATGAAAAATTCAAGGAAACCCTGGCCAAGCTCTCTGTTCTGGGCGGGGTAAACTCACGGGTATTCATCGGCAGGGAATTTCCCGCCAGGGATGTGGTGGACGCCCTGCGCCGCAGCGGCCTGAGAACCTTTCTGATCAATACGGAAAACCCGGCCTTCGGGGATGACTACATCAAGCATATGATCAACCTGAGCCACGCCCCCCAGTCCCGGTGCGAGTTCATGCGCTACGACCCGGATATCGACAAGCTCTACTCCTTTTATCACGGCTGCTTCATGGAACCGGACGACTGGGAGCGCTTTGACCGGGTCCGCTATTGGTTCGCCTTCTACGGCTCCCATACCAACGCGGCGGACAACAAGCTGACCATGGACCTCATCAACCGCCTGGCCGCAGGGCTGGGAGACGAAATGGGCATCGTCCACGGCGGCGGCCCCGGCCTGATGAAAGAGGCCAACGACCTGGCCCGCCAGCACAATATCGTTTCCGTGGGCATTGCCATCGAACTGGAAGGGGAAAACCAGGCATCGCTCACCACCTGCGACGGCCTGATTAAATACAAGGAAGGCCTGCGTCTGGCCCGCCAGGACCATCTTCAAAAACTGAGCAACCTGCCCATCATCAATACCGGCGGCTACGGCAGCGCAGAGGAGCTGGCCATCACCATCACCTCCATGAAGATCCATGAAAACCCTCTGGCTCCCATTATTCTCCTGGACCCGGACAACCTTTGGGAAAACTCCCGGAAGCAGACCGAGGTAATTGCCAAAAAGAAATACGGCCCCGCCTTCACCCCCCATCTGGTGAAATCCTGCAAAACCGCTGCAGAGGCGGAAGAAGAGGTCATCGGTTTCCTGAGCCATCCCGAGAAATGGTACAAGAAAAACAAGATTCCTGCGGACAGCGTGAATAAAGCCAGGGTCAAGGCCTCCCGTATCCGCAAGGCTTTTCTTCGTCAGGGACAGGTGGAGGTTTTTGAGGCGCCCAATCTCCGGCTTACAACCGTGTAGCTTCTTTTGTTTTAAGCGACCAAGGATCCGCTGTGAGTCTAATCCGGGGTATTGCCCGTGCGAATAGCCCCTTGAAGCATGTCCCGGATCCTTTGAATCGCCCGGGGGATTTCCCGGCCTTTGATAACATCCCCATGGCCGGGAACGATGATATCAGGTTGCTTTTCTTCAATCAGATCAAGGGATTTCAGCCACACCTTCCAGTCTTCCGGGCCCCCCTCGCCAAGGTTCGGAATATAATGGGTGACAATGGCGTCCCCGCAAAAAAGAACCTTTTCATCCGGCACCAGGTATGACAGGTTAAACGCTGTATGCCCCGGGGTTTCCAGGACCTGAACCGTTTTGCCGCCAAGGTCAATCACATCCCCTGACTTAACCGTCCTGTTGGGATTTACAACCCGGGTGTGAAGATAATAGGCCTCTTCTTCATTTGCCTCCCGGCGGACGTCGTTCTCAATGGCCCGGTTCAGCTCCCCTTTGGCAGCATCGATCAAGCCTTCCTCACGATTCACGCCCCGGTGGGCGTATATATCGACCCCTTTTTCATGGAAGAAGCAATTGCCCCCGATGTGATCGAAATGCGGCTCCGTGATGGCCACCAATACTTCATTGTCAGGCCGTATGCCATGGGCATATCCGAATATGGTTCTGGCGGACATATAGGTCATGCCCGTATCAATGACGAGTGTCTTTTCCGCCCCGGTTACAAAGCCTGCAATGGGCACCCAGTGGCCGGGCCCTGAAAGCCCTGAAACCATATAGCAATTATCTGAAATTCGCATCTGTTTTTGTCCTCAATCGTGAATCGCCATAATACCCATTCATTGGGAAATGTCCCTTCCTATGGGATTCCCCTCATGGGCGTCATACTACAATTCAATGATTACATACAAGATCAAGGTCCTTGGCGTGTTTGGGCCACCAGTTTTTTTAAGGGAAATCTACGTTTGCCTTCGGGTGTCGCCCAATACCTGGCCGGTTTTTTCCAACAGCTTGTTTTCAGGTTCATTTATCTCACAGACCGGGCCGCGTAACGCCGGGCGAGTATGGATTCAACACCACCGCGGTCTTGGTCCCGGGATCTGTTTTGACAACGGTATGGTGGTAGTAGGAAAACCAGATGCCGATTTTGTTGCCGTCCTGGTCAATGATGTCGGCAGACACCATTGTGTTGGACACGCCGATGTCGGGGCGGTCATCCAATCTGCTGATTTTGTCATAGACATCGTCGTGATCCTCTATTTTAAACCATCCCATGGTACTGAACTGATACTGTTTTTCAAGGCCGATCACGGCGTAGGGCAGATTTGAGCGGCCTGCGTAATAGTAATTATAATCCGGCAAAAGCGCCCTGTTTTCATAGAGACCGGGCAGCGCCGGGTTTCTCATCAAAGAGCCGTAGTTGGCGCTGCAGGCATACAGCAGCATCGACAAAAGCGGCAGGATGCTGACAACCCGTTTCTGGATCATTTTCCTGTTCATTTTTCCTCCTGACGAAAATGGTTGGGTGCGCGCGAAAAAGTGACGCTATATCCATCTGAATATGAATATGGGGTCTTTTGATTTGCCGGCGCACCTTTTTACACGCAAAACGCGTATTTTCAAAAGTGTTCTGCTTTTTTCAGCGGCACATGCACCTGTAATATAAGTCTGAATTTGCCCGGGTAAACCGGGTCATGCCTGGATGATGGATTTCAGAAAACGACCAGCCCCCGGGCCGGGAACCGGACCGGCTGGAGAATTGAACCGATGGAAAAACACGAAAAACTGATCGCCATGACGCTGACACCAGCTAAATGACACAAAGATACCGGCACCAAATTTGAATCTCAATTCTCATGCGGTCCGGTATCCCCTTTGGAGACGGGCAGCCGGATATAGACAGAAGTGCCCTCCTCGCCGGAGGATGACATACCAATATCTCCCCCGAGTACTCTTGCTATCAATTTTGCACTGTATGTACCGAGTCCGGTACCTCTTTTTTTGCCTGCCGTGGCATATTTTTCAAAGAATTTATCCCGCACGGATTTGTGAACGGTTCCTGGATTATGAATGCGAATCACGCCCACATTGCCCTCTATTGACAGATAGACGGATACCCATTCTTTTTCTTTCACCGCTTCAAAGGCATTTTTGATAAGGTTGGACAGCATGGCGTATACGAGCAATGGTTCTCCCCTGATATTAAAGCTATCTGTGTCTGAAAGATCCGTATCATTCATAAGAATGCTCAATCTGCTCTTCTTTACATAAACCAGGCTTCGCAGTTCTTTTTCAATGCTTCTGATCGTATTGATGATATTCACCTCAACCGGTCGAACCTGATACATTCCTTGCTCCATTTTGAAAATATCAAGGGAACCGTTAATCATACCCAGCATTTTCAGTGAGGCTTCTTTGATTATATCCAGCGCTTCAATATGGTCGTGGCTCAGGCCCGGTATCATTTCTATTAGTTCCACCCCAGAAAAGACCCCGGTCAAAGGGTTTTTAAGGTCATGCCTGGCAATCCGTTCCACCTCTTCCCTTAGTCTTGCCGCTTTTTCCAATTCGATGTTTTGGGTTTCAAGTTTTTCAAGCGCCTGACTCAGTTTGAGATGGGTTTGCACTCTGGCAAGGACGATCGGCGGACTGACCGGTCTTTTTATATAGTCAACGCATCCGATGGCAAATCCCTTTGATTCATCTTTATCCTCTCCCTTGGCCGTGACAAAGATCAGTGGAATCTTCTGGGTTTGTGGGGACGCTTTTAATTGTCGGCAAACCTCGTATCCGTCCATATCCGGCATCATAATATCCAGTAAAATCAGATCCGGCCGGTTTTCCGATGCGGCAAGCGACAGGGCGTCCGGTCCATTTGTGGCCACAACGATCCGGTAATCGTCCTGCAGGATTCCGTTTAATACCCTGATGTTACTTGGTGTGTCATCCACCAGCAGCAGCGTTGCTTTTTTCATTTTCAGCTCCTTTTTGACCGGTTTTACCGACTTGGGAAATTAGAGAATCCGCCGTCTTGGCCACTTCTTTGAAATCAAATATTTCGAATGCCTGTTTCATGTGCCGGGTTTCTCCCGGGAAAAGAATGTTGATCTGTTCCTCGATTTGGCTGAACAATTTATCTGATTCCATATCATTGGCTGTTGCCGCTTGCCTTATTTTTTCAAATGTCATGATCAGAGTATGCCAGTCGATATTAAAATCGATGCCTGGAGAATTCTTCTGATGGCGGCGATGAACAACGGGCAGGGCCGCATTTATCTGGGCAATCGTATCATCAAGTGCGACAGCAAGCGCTTTGATCATCGCGTCCGGGTTTGTTTGTTCCTTTTTTAATGCGGACTCGACAATAACTGCAGCCTTGTGGACCGATGTCGCCCCTAGGGTGGCGGATAGTCCCTTTAGTGTATGCACGGTAAGCAGGGATTGTTCCTTTTTTCCTTCATCCAGGGCATTACGGATCCGGTTCGCGGCATCCTTAAAATCCTGAGCGAACTCCGCCAACAGGCTTTCGTATAATACCGTATTCCCGGACACCTGCCTCAGTCCCTTTTGTTGGTCAATGTCCGGCATTATTGTTTGCAAGAAGACGTCAGACTCAGTGTCGGTGGAAGATTGGATGCCCGGTTTTTCTTCTACCTCAATTTTTTTGGGATCTATCCACGTTCTCAGGCAGGCATCAAGCACATCCGGGTCAATGGGTTTGGTGATATGATCATTCATTCCTGCAGCAATGCTCTTCTCCCGATCCCCGACCATGGCATGGGCGGTCATGGCCACAATGGGCAGGGTCTGGTAAGCCTCTCCCATGCCACGGATTTCTTGTACCGCGGTAAAGCCGTCCATCACCGGCATCTGGATATCCATCAATACCAGATCAAATGGGGTGCCGGATATCAGTTCCACAGCTTCTTTCCCATTTTCAGCGACAAACACCTGGACACCTGAGTGTTCAAGCAGTTCAAGGGCCACCTGCTGATTCATGGTGTTGTCTTCCACCAGCAGCACCTTTGCCCCTTTGACAGTA
>MDTD01144704.1_pt1 | contig 32432 bp, 29 predicted proteins | sample 811221 | NCBI WGS metagenome assembly MDTD01 (sample SAMN05326646, study PRJNA326480) | marine metagenome | isolation source: seawater | place: Pacific Ocean: South West | collected 2011
TGTGATTCCTTTTGTCACGGTTGTTGGGTCCGCCCAATCCATTTCTTCGACGTGTTTTCTTGCAGCGTCTAATAACTCAGACTCTTCTTCTTCCATCTGCTCCAATTCTTCTTCGCTAATTCCTAGAGATAGCAACAAATTTCTGTGAGTCGGGATTGGATCTTTATCTTCCCAATAGGTTAGAAGGTCTCTGTCTACATAACCCGGCGGGGTTCCAGAAGGCGCACCAAGGTAAAGGTCATCGTGATGATGAGCGTGTCCACAACCTCTCATTGTCTCAACATGGATTAGGGTTGGTCCGCCTCCGGAAAGCGAAAATTCTCTTGCGCAAGCAACCGATGAATGCCAAGATGCCGGGTCAGAGCCATCAATTGTCCATGATGGCATTCCCATTGCAACTGCCTTATCAGCCCACAACTCTACGTTCGACTGGTTCACAGGAGGTGTGTCTAACGCAATCTGATTATTCTGAAGGATGTAAGAGATTGGTAATCCTCTAGTGGCTGCCAAATTGAGTGCTTCCCACCATTCTCCGGAAGAAGAGGAACCTTCACCGATACAAGCTACGTGGAATCTTTCCTGCCCTTTCTTCCATGATGATAAAGCCATACCGGTCATTGTCACACTTGCGATTGGTAGCGGGGCTGTTGGTGGTAAAACTCCTCTGTGGAAACATCCAACGTGAAGGTCTCTACCGCCTGCTCCATCTATTCCTCCATTCATCACTGAATCGATTTTACCCATTTGTGCCGTCATCAAGTCAGCTGGTGTATCGCCCATAGCCATACACAAGCCAATGTCTCTAATCATCGGTGCAACAAAATCACCCTCGTAAGGTGAACCTGGTTCGTTTTCTGGGAATCTGTTCAGTGCGGTTGCGACTGCAACACAAGCCTCTTGCCAGGTGGAGCGGAATCCTTTGCCTCCAAATTTACCTCCGTCGGGAGTATCCATACCGATTGTGAATATTTCCTTGAGATGGCTGTCGAGATTTCGTGTTCTAGTCATCATCCTCTGCCATTCCATGCGCATGTCGTTTGATATCGACATGTAGTGGGCGAGTCTTCTCAAGCAAAGTGTGATGTCGATTAGGAATCTTTCACCCCTTCTCTCAAGATGGAGTTCAGAATCTCTTCTTGGGATTACTTCTCCCTCGGTTAACCCATTGACCTTCATACGGCCACTGAGACCCTGTTTGAGAGCATCTGTAAACCGATTTGAAAATTCATGCCACTGCTCACCATCGAATGATGTCTCTTCCCTGTGAACGAAGTCCCAAACAGCTCCAACTAGTTGCAAGTGGCCATCATGCCTTTCAGCAGTGAATCGTAGAAGTTCACTCTTTGCAGCATCTGCGGGGAGCGAATTCAGGAATTGAAGAGGCGCTTCAGGCCTCCAATGCAAACCACGAATAGGCGGTAACTGTCCTTGAGTCATGGTTCATCCCAACACGCCGAGAAGGACGTCTTTTATCAGCCATGCCATTGAAATCTACTCAGATTCCAAACGCTTTTCCATCTCAGAATCATAGCATTGTGCTAGCATTTCTTTGTTGGTTAAGGTGATGAGAAGGCCACAGAACATTGGAATTGCTAGTATTCCTAGAGTAATTCCCCACGATCCTGTGTAATCAAAGACTGGACCGATGACCATTGGTCCAATTATTGTGCCTGCAGCCCATGCTGTGCCAAACGCACCGAATGCTAGACCTGCTCCGCCTTTGCCATAGACCTGTGAAGTTGCAGTGTCAACCATAGGCAACATGGGCACCTGTGCTGCTGCGATTGCAAACTGAAAGATTCCAAGAATAACTATGATACAATATGCTGCGAGAATTGCGTCGCTTATCGAATATGCAACATAACCTGCAGCAAGCATTGCGAAAGTAACGATATACCATCCAAATACCATGTAGCGCACAGGCCCATTTTTGTCAACTAAAGCACCCCACATCCATCCACCAATTCCTTGTGCTACCACCATGACTAGGAGAACTGCGCCAATCCAAGCTGCATTCAAACCAAGATTATCTTCCAAGAATAGTGGAATTCCTGCCTCAAGGGCTCCGGTAGCTAGGGTGGTCATTGTAACCAGTAGTCCAATTCTGAATAAAACTGGATTCTGAATGAAAACCTTGAGCGGCACTGCTCCTTGAGCCGGTTCGCTACCATGTCCTAACTCCTTTGTTGTGACATAAACCACTGGAATAATCGCTGCTGTGATGATTGCCAATCCAATGAAAGCATATTCTGGCCCTAATGTATATGCAACACCACCGATTACTGGGCCAAGCAGTCCACCAATGGTTGCCATCGCAATCAACTTACCAGATATTTCTCCAAAATTAGTCGGCCAAATATCGCTTGCTGCGGCGAATCCAGCGGTTAGAATCGCTGCACCAGATAAACCGTGAATCAGTCTTGCAATCGCTAAAACGATGAAACCGTCAACGATTGTAATCCTCATTGCAACCAGATACATCAATGACGCACCCGTCAAACAAAACAGAGAGACAAGAATAGTTCTGCCTGCTCCCAAACGATCGGTCAACCGACCGGTTTTAGGACCCAGCAAAAATAATGGAACCGCCCAAAGGGAAACCAACGCTGTAGCTTCAGTATTGGACAGAGCGAATTCTTGTTTCCATGAAGGCAGGATTGGAACAATGAATGCATAACCCAAGAAATCTACCAAAAATGCGCATGCTAAAGCCCAAAATGCCCAGCGCTTGTCAGATTCCTTCATTCCTCTTCATCCCCATCTGGCAGGGAGGAAATAACATCTCCCAACATTTCGGTTATGTCTTCGATTCGAGTTCTTAGAGTAAGATCGGTTACGTTTCCTGGCCGGCCAATATCCCACATCAATTCGTGGGCCTGCTCAGCAACTAATCTTGTGAATTTTAGAACTGCAGGGTCGATTACGACTTGGTCCCGGTTTGGCAACAATGCAACCATGTCTGGCTTCTCGTCCAAGATTCCGTCCATTATGCCTTCAATTTCGTCTGCGATTCCATCAGCTTGGTTCTGTAGAATCTCTTCCATCGAACTACCGCCGACTTTCATCGTGGAAGATTTTGAGCCCAAAGTAGCACTTTTCTTGCTAGATGGTAGGTTTTGAGGTAGCCCCCCTGATCCATCGCCTTGATTACTGGAGTCAAGGTCACCAACTATGCTGTTCAGTGCAACCCTAAGGATATTTGACATCAACGAAGGGTCAAGTCCTTCCTCGACTTCAATTCCTTCTTCTCCTAATTGCCCGAGAATTTCGTTGATGAAATCCACATTGATTTTCTCAGGTGTAACAATGCCCTTCAGCATCGGCAAAGCCCACTTTCCGTCGCTCATTACCATTGAGACATCGAATGAACCACCACCGCCTCCAGCTGCTGCGTTTGAGACTTCGGCGGGTGGAGGGACAAACTGCTTTCTAGAGTGCTTATCGAGTTGAGCAAGTAGTTTGTTCATGTCAACCGGTTTTGGAATTACTTCGTTGACGCTTGCTCTGGCTGCGGATATGAGATAATCCTGAGACACGTTTCTTGAAAGAATCACTATTCTGCATTTGAAAGCAAATTCCGGATCAGACATCAGACGCTGAGATGCATCTATTGCATCTCCAGTTTTCCATTCACCATCAATAAGGACAATTTCAGGCATTGTCGCTAGTGCCGTACCTTCTGCTTGCCTTAGGGTTCCTGCCCTAGTTACATCGTAGCCTGCCCGCTCTAGAGTACCAGCGAGAAGGTTACGCCGGCCTTCATTCTCGTCGGCTACGATGAGTTTCGGCACAAATCACCTTCGTGCAATTAACCCCTTGAAGGTTGACCCATTAGTTTCTGATTTAGCCGTGAATTATACCTTCAGGGTCGACTCCGGCCCAGCCAATTATTCCGTCTGAAAGATTGTACAATTTTGCTCCATCATAACCTGCTTGGATTAGATGCATAATTGCGATTTGTGACCTCATCCCAGACCTACAGTGAACAAGAATATCGGAATCCTTCGGGACTTTGTCTAGAGAATCTGCTACGTCGGTGTGAGGGCACAAGTATGCTGCCTTGGAGATTCTAGCCTCGCTGTTTTCTTGCTCTGAGCGAACATCGATGAATGTTGGACTCCAGCCTTCTTTCATCTTTGCAATCGCTGTGGCAGAGTCAATTTGTTGGAACATCTGTTCAGGCTGTGGAGGATTAGACTCTTCAATTTGTTTGTTGGAAATTTCTCCAAATTTCAATATCTTTTGGGAAGAACTCAGTGCATCGTATACCAGCAACTTACCCGACAATACTTCTCCAACTTCAAGAATAATCTTCAATGCCTCATTTACTTGTAAGCACCCAATTAATCCAGGCAATACACCTAGTACTCCTGCCTCAGAGCATGATGGAATCAATTCTGGCGGAGGGGCCTCAGGAAACAGGTCTGAGTAGCCCGGACCACCTTGATAATTGAATACAGAGACTTGTCCTTCAAATCTATATACCGAGCCATAGACCCATGGAATTCCTAAATTTCTGCAAGTAGCATCGATAAGATATCTAGTTGGAATATTGTCGGTTCCATCAATAATTATGTCATGTTTTTTGAACAAGTCCTCGGCATTTGATTCGCTCAATCTCTCTGAAATAACATCCACGGAAATTGAGGGATCTAATCTCTTTACGAATCTAAACGCAGATTCGGATTTCAGAATCCCAATTTCTGCTGTGCTGTGAATCACTTGACGTTGCAGGTTCGAAATGTCAACTCGATCGTCATCAATGATTGTCAAATGCCCGATTCCTGCTGCAGCAAGGTATTGGATAACTGGGCTTCCAAGACCTCCTGCACCAACACAGAGCACTCTAGTTTGGGAAATTTTTGCTTGACCTTCTGCACCGACTTGAGGCAACAAAACGTGCCTAGAATGGCGATTTAGGTCAACCACTTGGTCACCTCAGTGTACGTTTTCTTCGAGCCAGCGTTCACAATCAATTGCTGCTTGACAACCTAATCCTGCAGCTGTTATCGCTTGCTTGTATCTAGTATCAACAACGTCACCTGCGGCAAACACTCCAGGTATGCTAGTCATCGTGTGCTCTTTGTGAATCAAGTATCCTTCTTCATCGGTTTCGAGTTGTCCTTCTAAAAATCCGGTTATCGGAGTGTGACCAATTGCAATGAATGCACCGGATACTGCGATTTCTTCGGTGCTGCCATCACGAGGGTCTTCTAGAACCGCACCCGTAAGTCCTGAATCATCTGAAAGCCACTTCTTAACTTGTCTGAATGTTTTGATCTCGATCTTTTCGTGGTTGGCAGCTCTGTCATACATTACCTGCGATGCCCTAAACACGTCTCTGCGATGGACAAGAGTTACTTTGGATGCGAATCTTGTCAAGAATGTCGCCTCTTCCATGGCAGAATCTCCACCACCAACAACTAGAATTTCTTCGTCTCTGAAGAATGCTCCATCACAAGTTGCACATGTCGAGATGCCTCGGCCCTTTTGCGCTTCTTCTCCTTCTGCTCCCAGCCAGATTGATTCCGCACCCGTTGATACAATGATTGCATGCGTTAGGAACTCTTCACCTTCAGTGTAGACTTTGAATGGCCTTTCAGAAAGGTCAACCCTTTCCACATTTCTGTCTTGAACTTCAAGGCCGAATCTCTCTGCTTGTTCCCTCAACTGCATCATCATCTCAGGACCGCCGATTCCCTCAGGATATCCTGGGAAGTTTTCGATGTCGCTTGTTAGCATCAACTGACCACCTGACATGTAGCCTGCAAACATCAGTGGCTCTAGCATTGCTCTTGATGTGTATAACCCAGCAGTGTATCCAGCAGGACCACTTCCAATGATAATCACATTACGTATTTCGGCGCTCATGCTTTCTTCCAAGGCGATAACCTCCTTGAACATTTTCTCTCAATTATCATTAACAGGACTAGGTTCCCTAGGGCTATGGACGTATTTTCCCACTGGCTATGGAGTCTGGCCCTTACAAGGAAGAAAATTTCTTGGAAAGTGAGTGGACCAATGGGCGTTCTACCAGATTTACTTGCCTTCATTCCAGCCTCGATTTACAGGATGGCAAACGGCATACCTAGAACTAGTGTTGACGATGAAACTGTGACTTCAGACATGCCCGTAGCTTGGGAAATATACCAGTGGACCCACTCGCTAACAATTGTCGCATTCTTGTATGGATGTGCTTACTATTTCTTGAAATCTAAAGGACACGAAAAGCCCGGCTACATGGCGTCAATCTTCGTGCTACCATGGTTTTTCCACATTCTAATCGATATCCCAGGACACACATTGAGGTTCTTTCCGACTCCTGTGTTTCATCCATGGAGCGACCTCATGTTTGATGGCGTCAGATGGAGTACATGGTGGCTATGGTTCCCACAATTATTCGTGCTTCTAGGAATCTGGTGGGTTATCTTGAAGAAAGAAAATCACGTGTTACTAAAACCTAGAGCATGGAAGATATTGCAGAAATAGCTGCCCTAGCATGAGGCTCAAGCCTTGGTCCAATATGTTCTGGTTCTGCACCGGGACCGATTATTCCCAAACCGATTGGCTTATTCCATGAGAGTTGTAGGTCGATTATTGACTTCAAAACAGCCTGACCCATCGCTAGACCATGTTGTGTTTGTCCCTTCTCAATGATTCCAAGACATGCTGCACCCACTAATGATTCCCCACTAGCGCTAACAATCCGGTTAAGCGCTAAAGGAACCTCCATTGCCCCGGGAACCCAAACAACCTGTGAGATTGTTAGTCCTTCTTTCTCTGCTTGGTCCCTAGCCAACTCGAGCATCATTTCGATTTCCTTCTTGTGGTAACTACCACATACAACTGCGATATTCTTACTCAATTTCTCGCCTCCAATATTCTCTCTACCGTTGTGACGATTGTTTGGGTTATCGAGTCAACTTCAATGTTGACCTTATCTCCGATTTCTTTACCGCCAATTGTTGTGAGTGCTATTGTTTCTGGAATTAAGTGAAGAGAAAATGACGTTTTGTCAACGTTTCCAATCGTTAATGAGATACCATCTATAGCGATGTAGCCCTTTTCTTGAACGAATTTCATGATATGGCTTGGACAACTTATCCTCAAATCCAAGTTTTCCTTTCCTTCGACTCTTTCAGTTATCTCACCCATTCCCAAAATGTGACCGGAGAGCAAGTGGCCTCCCAATTCATCGCCCATTTTCAGAGCCCTCTCAAGATTTACTTTACTACCCGAAGATTTGCTGCCCAGCGTGGTCTTTTGGAGGGTTTCAGGAATAACATCAAACGAGATCTTTGGAGAGTTTATCTCAACTACTGTAAGGCATGTTCCGTCAATTGAAACCGAAGCACCGGTTTCCAAATTATCTGTTGTAACCGATTCAAAGTCTATGACGATTCTGACAACTTCCTCACCGGACATTTCGCAGATGGTACCGGTTCCAGCTACAATTCCTGTGAACATCTTACCACCAACTCATTCTTTTCTTGCAGAGGATAATTCCAAAATTCTCGCAATGATTTTTCTCGTACCGTCTAAATCATCAGAAAGGCCTTCCACTCTCACGACTCTGATGTGACCTAGTCCTCTATCAATTAATGACGCTCTAATCCTCTCCTCGGCATGCTCTTGGTCATAGCCCAAGGCAATAATATCTGGTTTCACCGCAGGGAGAATATCAAAAATCGGCACATTGGGAGGATTTCCTATTACCGCTTCATCAACGGGTTTCAATCCCTCAACCATTCTCCTACGCAGATCTTGGCCTGTAACGGGTTCATGTTTGCGCTTGCGAACAGTGTCATCATGTGCAACTACAACTGTCAAGTGGTCGCCAAGGGATTTCGCCTGCTCCATGTAATGCAAATGACCTGCATGTAACAAATCAAAAACTCCGACTGCCATTACACGAGTCATATCACTTACTCCAGTAGTTGGGGTATGTTGGCTCACAGGCCTAGTGCTTTAATGAGTTCCTCTCCGGTCAAAAACGGGATTCCTCGCTCTTCTGCCCAAACTCTTGCATCCGCAACTGGAAGGGCCAAATCACCGTCTGGTTGAAGCATTTCTGCTCCGATAACGACTGGAGTCATCCCTGAAAGTCTAGCCAATCCTACTGCCAACTCTGTGTGACCTTGACGGCGTGTAAGCCCTCCTTCTGCTTCTCTGCAAACCGGTATGTGGCCCGGCGTCCTGAACTCCTTGCCTAGCAGTTCAAGCGCATTATCACCTTCTTTCAGTTCTGAATATAGTTCAGCAAATCTACGAGTTGTCAATGCACGGTCTCTATCGGTAATACCTGTGAAGGTTTCACGATGATTCAATGATAATGTGAACGCTGACCTGGTATCATATTGCAAGTCATCAGTCTGTAATTCTCTCAGGACTGGGTGGTCAGACATGAGTCTCTCATCCATGTGCAAATCTTGGAGATAAGGCAGAGAAAATCTCTCTCCGACTTCATGGCCAATTGCGAGGAAAAGTAGGCCTCCGCAATCAAATCTCAATTGCCTCATCGTTGCGGCCTCAGCAAACTGACCCGGAAAGAGCAAATCGGTCTCTCCTTCCCTGTTTTCAGCATCGAATAAACAGACGGGATTACCGTTGCGGAAGGCCTCTATAGCCGCCTCAACATGTTGCTCCATGTCCATACCGGCTGGGTTCATACACATGAAACCAATCCCTCGCTAATTAACCCGAGTTTTTCCCTTCTCACGGAAAGGGGTTAACATAGGGCAGCCCTTCGGCCTGTTCTGCGGGGAGTGGGTTATGCCAGTAAAATTGGGTCCAGCGGGAGTTCCACTATCATGTAAAGGCCGTACAATTGTGGAGGGGATGGACGACATCATCTCTCTCGGTCTTGAGACTATGGAAGTGCAAACTGTAAGAATGGTAGCACCTCAACATTTCGAACAGTATTGGCAAGCCGGAGTACTAGCAAACAAGGCCGGGTTCGAGATGAACATCCACGGTCCTTACTACTCCGAACTACTCGGCGACAGACTCCAAAGAAACCGAAGTTTGGCAAAGGTCGAAGCTGCACTGCAAGCAGCGAAGACAATCAACGCTAGGCACATCACTCTCCACGCTGGACATTACGGTGAAACAGGAAGAGGACAAGCTGCTAACGAGCAGGTCGCTTCAGTGTTCAAGGGAATCGTCCAAAGAATCCATGAAATTTGGAACGATGATGAAGAGATGTATCCTGTATTCCCATGGCTGAAGGAAGGCACACCGTCGAAGATCGGTGTTGAGACAAGCGGACGCCAAGAATTGTGGGGAAGTTTGGAAGAAGTTCTTGAGGTAGTAAACCACGTAGAAGGAACAATCCCCGTACTGAATCTAGCACACATACACGCTAGAGGACACGGCAGACTAAGAACATCCGAAGATTATGGCGAATTGTTTGACCAGGTAAGAGAAACAATCGGAACCAAGGAATTCTATTGCCACTTCTCAGGTGTTGAACACAGAATGGGTAACGCAATGCACTACACACAAATCAAGAAGTCTGATTTGAACTTCGAGCCACTTGCTGAATTCATTATCGAAGAAGGTGCATGGTTAGATATGACACTAATTTCAGATTCTCCGCTCCTAGAGCACGATGCTATGTACATGGTACAGAATATCGAGAGGGCCCGCCACAGGCAACTCGAGAGAAAGGCTCGTGAAGACCGCCGAAAAGCACTCGCAGCGCAAGCAAATATTTCTCCAGAGGAGATGGCTGCAAGAGAGGCAGAAATTGCTGCAGCCAGAGCGAAAGATGCTCTCGCAGCATCGAATCCTCCTGAACCAAAGAAGGAAGAGAAGGTCGCTGAAGAACCAAAGAAGGCTCAAGCAAAGAAAGCAGAGCCAAAAGAGGACACAAATGACGACCTATTCGCAGTTGAAGAGGATGATGACGACCTATTCTGATTAAGAGTCGATCACATGTCTTTACCAATTCTCTACTCGTTTAGACGCTGCCCATACGCAATGCGTGCTAGAATGGCTATAGTCAGAACGGATTTCCAAGTCGAGCACCGTGAGGTTATCCTGCGCGACCGGCCTGCACATATGATGAAAATATCCCCAAAAGGTACAGTACCGGTATTGCTACTTGCAGATGGCACGGTTATCGAAGAGAGCTTGGAAATCATGGAATATGTTCAGTCATGGGAGTTAACTCCCGTTGAGCGAGAATGGGTTAACAGAAATGATGAGGAATTCAAATTCCATCTTGACCGCTACAAATATCCTAATCGTTACGACAATGTTGACCATATTGAGCATCGTGAAGCCGCATCCAAATTTATCCAAGATTTGAATGAAGAAATCCCTGAAGGTAACCTCAGCGACGCAATTTTCCCATTTGTTAGGCAGTTTGCGAACCATGACCGAGAATGGTTCGACTCACAGGATTGGGATAATGTACACTCGTGGCTTGATGGAAATCTATCTAGTGATGAATTCAAAATATGCATGACTAAACATCAACAGTGGATTGCTCCCAACTGAGTTTTACGTCCATTGTTGTTGAGTTTCTTTTCAAACAATGCACAACAATAGCGACCGTGAGCTGTACCATTGCAAATGTGATATTCCATGTAAGGCTAAATACTAATCTTGGGTATTCTGGAGAGAAAGATATTACGCTCAAACAACCAAGAATAATCAACGACTGCAGAATAATGTAGGGGTGTAGGTTAACTCCAGAGTTTTGTAAATTTTTCATAATCATTAGAGATGTTATCAGAATTGGACTTGCTATCATCAAGATCATCCAATACAAGTTTGGATTTTCCCTAGCTCCTACGTATCCGCCTCTGACAATAATCGTACCGGGGTCTAGTTCTCTAGGGTGGGGGCAAATCCCTTCAAAACAGGTCTGAACACCATTCACCTGTCCAAGTAATGTCCACCACAAAATCCATACAATCCATGGAAGGACTGCCATAGCAAGTATAGTTCTGTTATTCTGGTATTGATTTCCATTGGTCTCATAACTAACGATTTTCCAAATTCTACTTGAGCATGAGATGGTCAACATAGTGGCAAAAGCAGACCATGGGCCCCATGTAAGGAGCATTTGCATTGATATCCCCGCAATTCCATAATCTGCTGATTTATGCAAGTCAGGTGAAACTGCGTAATGATACAGAGACAAGGCATACATTACAATTACAAGAAATAATGTCACTATGTCTACGTATGAATTCTCAGAAACAGATACCACTAGGCCGTAGTTGAGCCAAAATGCCAAAGCTACAATCTTGCTTTTTTGACTAGTTTCATTTGATATGCGTATTGTTAATATCGCTCCAAATATCAGTAGGACTGATGGCATTATCATAGTTTGAATATCTCTAGGCCAAGCTTTTTCCACTGCTTCGAGGAGATAATGCTCACCGAATATTCTTCTGTGAACGAAAAATACTGCAAAAAATGTCAACATAGCCATCGAAATTGCTGCTAATCTATCATTCTGGGGATTAAACTTGAATTCAGATTGGAATATTTTCCCAAGAAGAATGAAGAACAATGGAAGTAACGTATACCACAGTCTAATACTTCCATATGTAGCACATATTATTGCTATAATCAATGGTACGTAGTGGTGTTTACCATTGTTGAAAATTGGTCTACTATTCATTGCGGCATTCACAGAATATAGTACTGAGTACAATAACAAAGTGCTTACCACTGAGATTAAAATTGACCAAGAGATTACGGCTATTAATACCGAAACAGAGCACCATAGCATAGGTTTATGCAACAAATCATCGATTACTACTTTCGATTTTTTATGGCTGGTTATGCTACTAACATTGGACAGAGCGTATCCTACCAACCAAACAGAGCACAATCCGCCTACAGCTCTAGGTATCATTGCTGAGTGCTTCAACATAGCATGACTTGTTAATGAAATTACAATACAACCCACAAATACTGTGAATATTTTCCAATCACGAGTTATTTCCTTCCGAGAGATTCCCAGAACCAATATTACACAAAAAGAAATCAAAAACCACGTTAGTATCGAGATAAATACATCAATTGGTCTAGAAAATTCACTCTCCCCGGATATAGAATCCCAGTCCGCTTTATTCGGGTTGAGATTGAAATTGGATTCATCTTCGTTGAAAAATAACTGCCTATTGTAAGCAGCCTCCCAGTTCCATTGTTCTATCAATTCCTTCTCATCCTCACTGTAATCGAATAATTCCAATGGAATTCTTCCATGCAATTGATTTGGAAATGGCAGACCAAGAATTAAGGGTACGAGTGCCGAGATATCTCGCTGATGATTGTTGGTTAAAGCACCTGCATTGATATTTGGACCGGAAATGATTGCAGCCACATTACGAGTGATGTCTTCCGAAGAGCCATGAGTGCCCATATCAGTCATTCCATGATCAGCTGTCAATACTACAGACCAGTTTCTAGGAATTTTGTCCAAGAGAGTAGAAACTTCCTTGTCTATGAGGGATAATTTTTCTTTGTATTCTTCACTATCTGCCCCCCAAGTATGGCCAACTTTATCTGGGCCTGAGAAATGAATTGCCATAACATTGTACCTGTAATCTTCTAGCCACTCTTTTGCTACATCTGAAGTCTCCCGATCTCCTGCATAGTAGTCGGAGTGTCCCTTGAACGTGTTACGAAATTCTATTTCATCAAAACTACCGTACAAGTTACCCATTACATAACTACCAACTATCCCCACTCTATACCGAGGATCGTTTGCTGCTAGCAACCAAGGATCATTGTACCCAGGGTGATTGAGGTCAAAATTGCGCAATCCATCTATTGGAGCATTAGGAACACCCGTCATCATTTCACTCACACACGTAGCGGACAGAGTTAGAGGGCCGGTTGTGATGTGTGCAGTTGCTGAACGTTGTCTGTAGGTGTTTATCTCTGGCATAGATTGCTCATCAAGGAAATAATCCCGACCTACTCCATCCAATACAATTAGGACAAAACCTTCTGACTCAACTGAAATATTTGAGGGAAAATCAATTTCGCCGTCTGGATTTTCTGGAGCAAGTAAAACATGAGGAACAGTGTATGTAATTGGCAGTATCATCAAAAAAAATATCAAGATTAAAGGGTATTTCCTAATTTTTGAGCAAAAAACTTCCGTGGTTAACAAATTTGCAACTCCAAGGTGTATGCTTACTTTTAGGATGCCCTAAACCATGCACCTTATACTTTGTTCTCCAAATTTATTCGCTTGAAAATAAATGTCTGAAAATTAGCATTTTCTTACTGTTTACAGGGAAATTGCCTAAAGGGATTAGTAAGCCAAGCAAGACTATGGCTCATATTGCTGTGCTTGGCTTAGGGAACTGGGGGAGCGCTATTGCCCGATTATGGCTTTTAGAAGGACATAAGGTCAAAGGATGGACTATCGAACAAGAAGTTTACGAGTCGATAACTATGGAAGGCATGAATCACAAGTACCTAGCAGACCATTCTTTGGAAGGCTTGGAAGCAACTATGCATGTCGAAGAAGCACTCGAAGGCAGCGAAATCATAGTTCTTGCAGTCCCATCTTCGGTGATTCTGAATGTTGTTGAAGACATCATTCCACATCTTAGACCAGGCCATGTATTATTGGATTTAGCAAAAGGATTAGCGCCAGGAAAGAGGTTGATCAGTGAAGCGATCCATCAAATGCTTAACGACAAGAATATGCATAATCCGCTTGCAGTATTGACTGGCCCAACAATTGCTCCAGAGGCTGCTGGAGGTGTTATGACAACCGCTTTGGTAGCGAGTGAGGATGTGTCGGTTGCTGAAAATTTGGCAACTACCCTAACAACTCCTACATTTATTCTGCACGCTGCTTCCGATCCTGCGGGTGCTGAACTTTGGGGTGCGTTCAAGAACGTCGTTGCCCTTGCTTGCGGACTAGTAGATGGTCTAAAGAAAACCGGAACGCTAGGTGGAGATAATCTCAAGGCTGCAATATTCAATGCTGGATTTAGAGAGGGATGTTTACTATTACCTCAACTTGGAGCGAGGGCCGAAGTTGCCTTTGGGCCAGCGGGGCTTGGCGACCTCTACGTAACAGCAACATCTCCTCACGGAAGAAATCGCAGAATGGGGGAGAAACTAGGAAGCGGTCTAAGCCTTGAAGAGGCTTTGGAAGAAATGGTGATGGTGGCTGAAGGTGTAAGAGCTGCGAGAATGTTCAGAGATAGAGCAATTGACATGGGAATTGATGTGCCATTCGTCATCGCACTGAACACACTCCTTGACGGATTTATCACATCCGAGGAGTGTTGTCGAAGGATGGTAGCACTATCTTGAGAGCAGTAGTATTGATTTGCTTTGAGGGTGTGGGATAACTATGTCCGAGTTAACCGAGTTCGAATTACGCCTATTTGAGTGGATTAGACAATCTGACTTTGAGAGCGTTGCTTGGTCTACAAAGAAGGCTGCTAAGTCTTTCAAGTGCACAGAAGATGAGATTTACGAAGGTGTTGCCTCTCTAACTAAAAAGGTCCCAACGAGGATTCAGATTTACTACGAAGAAGGAAACTTACACATCGCTGCGGAGTGATATGGAACAAAGCACCCTACTGGTCGATGGTTATTGTGCGCTATGTACAAACATTGGAAAGTTCATACAAAGAAGGCTGGTTAAGCCTTTACGTATAATCGAATTGTCTTCTAAAGAGGGAAATGAATTACTCTCGAAGTACAAAATCAATAAAGAAACTGTTGTACTGATTAGGAACGGAAAAGCACGCACTTCATCATCGGCTGCAATACGTTGTTTACTATACATGAGATGGAATTGGAGATGGATTTACCCTTTTTTGTGGATTGTTCCTCTACCACTTCGCAATTTTATTTTTGAAGAGATATCGCTAAGAAGATTTAGGGAGGCCTAAAATATATTAACAAGTCGTTTTTAGGGCCCCCTAATTGTGATACTATGAAGCCGAAAGTGAGCCTCCCGATTTTAGTAATGATTTTCTTTGTAAGTGCTAGTCTTCCAGGCTGCCTGTTCTCCGATTCCACAACAGTTACATTCGAAAAATGTGAAGATGAGGACAACTGTCTAACAATTGCATTCGAGACAAAAGAAGAATACAAGAATACCGAAGAGAATCCACAAGAGCTGGCTGACAGACTTGCTGAACTATTAGGTATGGAAGTAGAAATCTACCCAGTAAGTGGTCCTGGAGCAACAATTGAAGCGCTAAGATTCGGCCATGCCGACATTGGATTCCTTGACGGCGGAGCAGCATGGCTGAGTTGGCAAACTCATGACCTACAAGTCCTAGGTGCGGAACAAAAGCAGGATGGAAGACCATTTTACAATGCAATCGCTTGGGTGCACAAAGACTCAGACATGGCGCTTGCAGATCAGGACGATGATAATTCAACAGACCCATTTGCTTTGATGGAAGGTAAGACATCATGCCACACATCTGCTCTAGGTAGTTCTGGTATGCTGCTTCCAATGGGCTGGATGATAGATAGAGGGTATGTGGAAGTAGTAGGTGACCCAGACGACATAAGTTCACTTACAGACACTGTATACAATCACTTTTCTGATGATTCAAGTATTCCTGATAGTGGTACAAAATATCACAAGTACATAGGTTCGCTACGATGCCTTGCAGAGGGTGGCAAAGATTTCATCTCATTTGCTAAAGACCCCACAGTTCCTGATTATTGTGGAAATGAAGACCCAGATGATAATGAAGAATGGTGCTTCGAAGGCGAGTTCAAGGATGTGAATGATTACTACCCTCTACCTACTTTCGGTAAAGCCCCAAGCCATCCAATCATGTACAATCCCGACTACATGACTGATGAAATGGTTACTGCAATTCAAAATGCGTTTTCTACAATGAGTTCCAATTCGGATGATGTCGAAATTCTTCAAGACGTAATGAGTACTCCGGGAATAACGATAATCAACACTGAAGATCACTTGGGGCATTATGGTTCCCTCATAGAGGACGTACCAGGAATCACTGCTTACTTCAACGATAAATACGATTGATATGCACAAAATAACAATATGGTTTGTGCCAATTATTGTTCTATCATGCGCTTTCTCTGGATGTTTTGGAGATGACCCTGTCGAGGAAGAGAAAGGTTTTAGCTGGCCGGAGCAAGTGGAGAAAGGATGCGTTATTGCCAATGAATCAGGATTGGTTTGTGAATACTACGCTGAATTAAATTCTACACCTGTTCTCACTCTAGATGATCCGGATGGCAGTGGGTTTTGGTTAGTGAGCCTTGATGGTTTAATCACTAGTTGGGACACAGATGTCGGATCAGAATTACCCACTCAGAAAAGCGTAGTTGGAGACTTATCAAGCATCGTTTCAAGATGTCACTATGAGCAAGGTCTGCTTGGTATGGAATTTGACCAAGACTACCAAAACACTAATCGCGTTTTACTTGTTTACAATGAAAATAAAACTTGTGAAACAGCCAAGAATTCGAATGTTGTACTATCACATGCCAAGGTAGTGAATGGCCAAATTGACCTAACGACACTTGAAGTATTGATAGAAGTGAATAAATCAAATAGAAACCACAATGGTGGCAATGTTTTGTCTGTCGGAGATCATAACTATATTTGGAGCATAGGGGATGGAGGTGGAAGTTTTGACCCCTATGATAACGGACAGAATGCTTCTACAATGCTTGGTACAATTCAGATGATAAAATACCAAAATGAGTCAATTATACCCGTTGAGGGAACGGGTAATCTAAGCTATACACTACATCATGGGCTAAGAAATCCTTGGAGGATTGATATCGACTCAAATGATAACCTTTGGATTGCTGACGTAGGACAACTATGCTATGAAGAAGTAAATGTTGTTCCTTTGATGTATAGTTCTAATTTTGGTTGGGCAGACAGGGAAGGTTTCCATGATATTGATCCCGAGAAGGGATGCTTCGAGAATAGGTCTGCTCCAAATTCAAATTATACTGATCCAGTTATTCAATATGGACATGTTGATAATCACTGTTCAATCATAGGAGGATTCTGGATGGACTGGGGCCCTGAAAACTTACAAAATGGTTATCTGTATGGCGATTTTTGTAGTGGTCAGATCTGGTCTGCACAGTACATAGATGGTAATTGGACTGCAGTTGAAGTAGGCAATGTTGGAACAATGATTGTTGGATTTGGAAAAGGTGGTAATGACCAACTTCTCATCTTTAGTTGGGCTGGTGCTATTTACCAACTAAATGAAAATCATTCTTCTTCAGAATTACCATGATGAATTTCCGTTGCTTTGTTTGGTGAAAGGAATATTGTTGACCAGGATGGTCTTTTTACATCACCGTCTTCGGTTACGAAAGACCTGATGTACATCGATATTAGATCTATGACAATTACGACTACTAGAATTACAATCAAGAAAGCCATGACATTTTGATACATCAATAATCCCATGTAAAATTGGAGGTAATATCCAATCCCACCTGCGCCTACTAGGCCAAGAACTGACCCATGTCTGACATTGTACTCGAACATGAATAATAACTGACTTAGCAGGTTGTTACTTGATTCAGGTATCACGACGTTGGTTACTATCTCGGGATGTGACAATCCCATTGCGCGAGCTGCTTCTAGTGGACTGTTTTGGACTCCTTCCATCTCTTCATACTGTAATTTCCCAAGATATCCTACTGTGTAGAAAGTCATTGCAAGCACACCTGCTAAGGGTCCAAGTCCAACGATTACCACAAATATAATTGCCCAAATTATTGAAGGAAGGCTTCTAGTTGCAGCAAGGACTATTCTCATAGGGATGTACACCCAGGCGGAAGTCAGATTTTTGGCAGCAAATGGAGATAACAGAATAGCGATAAAAAATCCAACAACCGTGGAAACAAATGCCATCTTCAATGTTTCAAGCATTCCAATGTAAGCCTTTGAACAAAAGAATCCAATACTCGATTGACATTCTGGATATTTTCTTGCTTCAAGCATGCTCCATTCAGGAGGCCAGAGTGATTCATTCCAGAATGTGGAGAGGTTTGACCAACTACCTGAGATAAGACCCCAATTTCCTTGTAATAAATCATCGAGCACGACATAGCAAAGAATAGCAAGAATAAATGCGGTAAGCAATATTCTCTTCAATGCCTTATTCAAGGAACCACCTCACCGTCTGAATCCGCTTCCAGTCCAATGGTTGTTTCATTCATTTTGAAATCCACCAGTTTCCCTTCCTCTACCTTGAGTAGCCTATCAGAGATTTCGGAAGCACGTTGAATGTTGTGTTCGACGATAATCATCGCAGATTCACTTTCTACCATGTACTCTCTGACAGCATCCAAAACTATCGAAATATTATCATCATCTAGTTCACTGAGAAATTCATCAGCCAGGATTAATTTTGGCTTTTGGGCAAGTGTTCTCGCTGTGGCAACTCGTCTCTGCTGACCACCTGATAGCCTCCTGACGGGTTCACTAATTTTATCGCGCAAGCCCATTCTGTCGATAGCATTGAGAACTCTTTCATGTCTGCGTTTGAACCACGTTGTAGGTTCAGGGAACAAACGCGCACCCGACCTAGCTCCAAGATCCACGTTGTGATATACACTGGTGTGACGGACAAGACCTAGTTTCTGTGGAATGTATCCAATGCCGCCACGTCTTGGGGTGTTACAATCAATCTTTCCTGAAATTGGCTTAACGAGACCTGCTACAGTGCGCAGTATAGTGGTTTTCCCTATACCTGACGGTCCGACGACTGCAATAACTTCTCCCGCATGAAGATCAAGATTGATTTCTGAAACCAAAGCATCTTTGTAGCCCACCGAGAGATTCTTCACAGAGAGGACTAATGACTTACTTTGCAGAATTACCCCCCCCAGACCGTGCGACTTGCATCGTATATTCAAAACCTTACAATAGGTCTAATCCAGACTCCTTGCCCTCTTTACAAGCGTGATTATTTCCTTGCGAGCATCTTCAGAATCTGATACCTGATTATCGAAGGCAAGGCGAATGGGCCGATCTCCGTCGTTAGTTACGGCTGACATCTCAAACCCATATCGGTCTATTGAAACCATCAATGCATCTGTTGTGTCAACAGCTTTACTCATTTTTTGACATAATACAATCATTGCATCTCTATGGTCATCATTCATGTGTTCAATAATATCTTCTGCTGATGAATCCAAAGGATCAGGGTCTGAGTTAAACCAATCTTTGGATTCAACCCATGACATTCTTCCAAATCCTCCAATGTATCTCACAGAATCAACTTTCAGACAATAAAACTCGAAATCTTCAAAATCAACGTAAAATCTGGCACTAGGGTGTTTCTCTAAAAATGTAGATTTTGCGATTGGTCTTTCATTTTCAGGCAACTTTTTGCACTCACCAATCAAAGTAATTCGCCCCATTGCAAGCGGGTTATCCTCTCCGCCTTCCGCTATCAGTAATGATGACCTAGGGTCTTCTTGCAAATTCTTGGTATGTTCTGCTAGCTTACTTATCAAAAATATTGGATTGCCCTTGTGCATGGCATATGTCACGAACGAGCCATATGGGTGTTTACCTTGATTTTTCGAAATAGTGCATAGTGTCGCTGTATTCTTTTTGTGCGCCATTGTCACGGAATACTCCGCATGACTTGGGGTTGCTACGTCAGGGTCGTATAGCAATTCTTGTTGAACCCTTCTCTTTCCTTTTGGCAGACCATGCCTTGGCAGGTTGTCTTGTTTATTTGTCATATTTATTCCTCACTTTCCTTGATCTCATCGTTAACTACGATGCGAATATAATTTCCACTCTCATAACTTATTGAAGAAGATACACCAAATACATCAGCGATATTTTCTACCGTAAGTACCTCAGATGGTGGTCCAAAGGCCTTTATCGAACCATTGTCAAGCAATATTATTCGATCTGAGTATCTTGCTGCAATGTTGATATCATGTATTGCAATTAATGCAGATTTTGGAGTATCCGATTCTGAGATTAGGTTTCTTATACACTTCATTATTTGAATTTGATTTCTTAAATCTAAATCACTTGTAGGCTCGTCAAACAAGTACAAATTTGGGTCCTGAGCTATTGCTTTGGCGATAAGCACTCGTTGACGCTCGCCCCCAGATAGTTTGTCGAATTTCCTAAATGCAAAATCCTCTAAATCAAGATATCTCAGTGTGTCACTTACCTTATCACGATCGCTCTCACTTATTCTCCACTTTAAGTGAGGCCTACGTCCAAGTAATACAACATCAAAGACATCCATTGAAAAACTAGATCTAATCGACTGAGGTACATATGAAGACGTTTTCGATATGCTAACTAAGTCTAAACTTGATAGGTCTCTAAGAACGGAATCAGCTGCTCCTTCGGGCTTTGAGATTACCTCGATTTTGCCCTTGTTTGGCTTTAGAATGCCGTTCAGGCATTTTATGAGCGTAGATTTACCAGCGCCATTAATGCCCAAAATAGAAACAACCTCATTTGAGTTTATTCTGAAATTTATATCTTCAAGGACTCTTTTTTTGCCCCAAGAAAAATTAAGTCCGCTCACATTCAATATATCTACGATATTAATCACCCCTCCTAAGCAATAGATACATGAAGAAAGGTCCGCCAATAATCGACAACATAACTCCAACTGGTATCACAATCGGAGCAAACAAGGTCCTACCTAAAGTGTCAGCAAAAATCATCAGGAAGGCACCAAAAATACCTGAAGCAGGTATTAGTTTTCTAAAATCATTGCCAACAATTAATCTGCTCATGTGAGGTGCTGCTAAACCCACAAAACCAATCAGGCCAGTAAAAGCAATGATTACAGATGTCATGAGTGCTGAAATTATCAGGATATTCTTTCTCAAAGAACTAGGGTTTACGCCAGTAGAAATGGCAAATTCATCACCACCCATAGATACGGCATTGAGATCCCAAGACCACCTTATTGCAGTTGGTAAAATCCCAAGAACAACAAGTCCCATGAAAGCAACATTTTCCATATTTGGCCTTGATAATGAGCCGAATGACCAATGTGCTAATTGGGAAAGTTGAGCATCTGAGGCGAAATACTGCATAGTTGAAACAATTGCTCCACAAATAAACGTGATTGCTATTCCTACTAGGATATATGATTCAGCAGATATCGACCTTATTTTTCCTAGTTGGATAATCACGGCTACAACTATTAAGGAAAATACAAACGAGTTTACAACTATTGCAAGCGCCGGGACAGCGAGAATGGTAAAACCGAGGACGATTGCAAGAGCTGCCCCAAGTGCAGCACCAGATGCAACACCCAACGTGAGTGGAGACACCAGCGGGTTACCCAGGCAACCCTGCATCAAACATCCTGCAACAGCCAATGCTATACCACCAATTACTGCTGCTAAAATTCTTGGAAACCTCCACTCATAAATTATCGAATTTTGTAAATGAGTGCCCTCTCGATTTAGGCCATGCAACAAAGATATACTTTCGCAAGATGAAGACAAACAGCCGATGTTGTGAGAGAGATTATCATAAACAGTATCCAAATTAAGTAAGAAAATCCACATATCTGAAAGAACAATCTTCCATGTTTTCCCCATGCTGAGACTAGATGATGACCCCAAACCGAGCCCAAATACTGAGGATAGGAAGGTTAAGGTCGCAAGAATCAATATCAAAACGACTTGATATTTTCCCTTCTCAATGTGCTTTAGAGTGATCGAATCCATAGACTCCTCACCTAAGCGCTACAAACAAATTTACCAATACGGTCGACACCATGGTAGGTAGTAAAGTAATTGTCCAAGTAAGATTCAGCATCTACATCATCAAATAGATCAGGATGGAGATACTTTGCCAGTGTGGGCAGACCATGAATCATCATTGGCCCAGCAAATTCACCTGACAAGACAAGCATCCTACCATCCTCGACTGCCTGTATTTCGTCAAATCCTGCTCTCTCCTCTATGTGCTGCATATGATTAGAGCAAGTCAATCCATCTTCATCGAAGTTATTGTAACCTATATCAAAGGTGATTCCATCAAACATTATTACATCTGGATTCGCATCTAAAATCGCCTCCATATCAACATGGGTTGTATGGCCAGCCAAATCTTCAAACACGTTCACTCCGCCGGCTTTGTTTATCAAATCAGTCCATTGTGAACTTCCAGTTAGTACAACCGGATCTCGTGTTAGTGAAGCATGGTGCTCCATGACAATTTTGGGTCGTTCTGAGAATTTCAGATTACCAATTTTTTCTGATACCATACTCTCAATTTCATCTAAATCATCGAACAGGAGATTCATTTCTGTCTGCTTGTTGAAGAGCGTTGCCATGACATTGATCTCAGTTCTTAGGGTGTCATACTTGTAAAAATCTAAAGCGACCACTCTAATTCCAACCGGCTCCAACTTCTCTCTAATGCCTGCAGTATCTACCATACCATTTGTTGCAAATACGATGTAAATATCTGGATTAGTATCCAGTATAGCTTCAAAGTCTATTTCAGAGTGTGCAGATTGTTGTATCATTGCTTTTTGTGAAAGTACCGGCCAAAGTGTTTCGTCACCAAAATCACCTGAAACTCCGACAATGTAAGATTCGTCAATATCTAACATCCGCATTACTGTTGCTGCATATGTATTTGCAATTGCAACCCGCTTTGGAGTTTCATCGAATGCGTGCTCTTCACCACTTGAATCTGTAACTATTATTTCCCCCGAAACTTCATCATTGTCTTTGATAACAATGTGGTAAACGCCTACACAACAAAAGACAATTATCGTTGCTTGGAAAATCGAAATTAGGGCATTAGATCCCATTCAATCACCTTTCTCGAAAATCAGAACTCCACCCATGGTAATAGCAATTAGAGCTACTATTAACAAAGGTTGGAATAATCCTTTGAGGAATGAGGATGACTCTTCACTCTCGGTGACTTCAACAAATATTGAGTCTGACATCTCCGAATATTTACCATCAGATGTTCCTGCTGCGACTCTTAACCTATATAGTCCCGGCTCCAAGTTTGTCAATTGACACTCTAAGTCGGTTCCGTTGTACAATTCTGAAGAAACTCCGTTTGAGTCCCAAACAGTGACAGAGTACCAAACCGAGTCTTCAACATGATTCCAGCTCAGAGTTACCTCTTCTCCCTCTACTGCTGAATCGGTACTTGATACTAGATTTGGAGGTAATACAACATGAAGAACATCAATGGACAATATTTCACCAGTCAGAATATAATTCTCTGATAATTTGGCATTAATTTGGAACGAAAAACTACCATCTTTACTATCTTGAACGGTGTATGATGTCTCAATTCCTGAGTAAATTACATTCCCATCTTGAGTGAGTTCGTATGAACTGGCACCTTGGAATGGAGCCCATTCAATCGAGAAATCTTTTGTAGACACATTTGAATTCTCAGTAACAAACTGTGGAGTAATAGGGACTTCGTATGATGTTAGTTCCATTACTACAGAATCTGAATGAGACCCAGGTAATCGATCAATTTTCTTAACCCAATTCCTAACTGTTTCATTATACCAGAGTTCCCAAGACTTGATGCCATCGTTGTTGTCGATTATACAGATGTATGTTGTCGAGAAATTTCCTGCTTGAGTAGTTATTTCTACATTCGGAGTGATTTCTACGGAATTGAAAGTGTCATCATAGCCGTTAGGATGCCCAGGCACCCCAATTATGTTTGTACGGTTGAAGTGCAAATTGAGTTCCTCATAAGCTGTCAACAGGTTAGTTTCTACCCCTAATTGATTAGTAAAATTCCAGCCGAGATACCCCTCTTGGAAGTAGGATGATGAATCTGGATCGTCTTCCCAGTATGTGTGCAAGTATAGCAGATTCTTGGAGTCAACCCATCTGTATGATTTTTCTTCATCTTCAAAGTGAGGTCCGGTCATTCTAACAAGGAATGATTCCCTCTCAACTCCGAAAGCATCGACAACCAATTCCTTACCAATTGCTGTCATTGTTAGATTTCTATTGTCATTACTTGGAGAGTAGGTTGCAGTATAATTCCAGTGCATACCTACAGCCCATAGATCTGAACTCGTTTGCTCAGGTAAAACCATCAATACGAGACTTTTGAAAGCGATAGTTGTGCCATTAACATTATTCGAGTGGAGTGTAAACTCAAAATTGCCCGTGCTTTGGGGAGTGAAAGTGTATTGTGTTAGTGTACCTTCGTAGGCTATAATTCCATTTCTGTAAAGTGAAAACGTATCGGTGTAATTACCTCCATCCCATTCAATCAAACATGGTTCACCTTGTTCAATAACCTGAACTTGAGTAGTGAAAGATGCGTTTCCTGGAAGAATGATTTCGATTGTTGCAGTATTGTTTAGCCATCCCTCTCCCGGAGTAATTATTTCTGTAATTGTCGGTGCTACTTCAGTCTCACCATGTTTGAATGTGAGATCAACACTGTCCCCAATTGAGAGATTTTGCAGTAAAAAGAACCCATCTGAATTCGTGCTTACAGTTTGAGTACCATCGCTCACTGTAACTCCTTGCATAGCATTCCCAACAGAGTCTTTCACAAATCCATATCTGCTATTCATACCCTGGACTATATTGAAATCATTGATATCAAATTCTGTCGCTGAGCCTGATTCCAATTTGAAATGTATGAAATGGGTTGAATTTTCACTGACTCCAAAAGAGGATCTGATTGTGTAGTATTCACCAATCAAATAAGACCCAAAAGAGACTCGTCCATTTTCTGGAGTTGCAGACTCATTCTTCTGCAATAATTTTACTTCTGCATTGGAGTGGTTTTGGAATAAATTCCCAGATTCATCGTATAATTTAGCAGTAACCCAATTTTTGTTTGGGTACCAGTCAAGATTCATGTCTGAATCGATGTATATCTGTCTGTAAACGACACCATGACCGTTATTCATAAAGTAAGCTCTAACGGTATGTTCTCCTTCTGGAATATCACTAATCGAGTATGTGCCGTTTTCTGCCCATATTGATCCTCTAGGAACGATTTTCATCGAAGTTTTAGCCGCATAATTACCTTCCTCGTCGTAGATGTTACCGTACAAAGTGTACAAATCGTCATCTCCGCTTTCGGTTGGGTCCCCCGAAGCAATGTCCGGGGGGATTGCAACTAAAAGAAAAAGAACACAAAAAAACGCATACCACAATCTCATACTAGCAACTCCAAGTGGGGTGGCTGGCTGTTGGTTGGCGTTTCAGCCAGCCACCCCTAGATTCCGAGTTAATGCGAGGAGGACAATCTCACATTGAGCCGATGTCAGATGACGTGATTTCGTAGTGATCCCAAACAGGTTGTAACCATGCTGTAACATCGTAAGAAGTGCCTAGCTGTGAAGCGTCAGTCAAATCCAAGACGTTGTTCATAAGAGTAGCAGCATAGTTATCCTGGTAGTATTGAGAAGTGTATCCGTCACATCCTGCTTCATCAACAGCGTCAGTAGAGACCATGTGGTTTACTGTGTTGTAGCACGTATCCTTTGTACCGTTAGGGTCTTGTGAAGCATTCGTCCAAACGAAAGCGTCGCAAGCAGATGCATCGATTTCTCCCATCATCATTACTTTGTGTCCGACTGCCATGTTGTAGCAGCCGTCGTGCATGTGAGGAGCAGCGTATGCTTCGATAGCCTTCCAGAATGCATATCCTTCAGCCTGGTACTTTTCAGCAGTAGTATTGCTATCCATCTTGGATGTGTACTTTAGAACAGCCTGTGAGTAAACGATAACTAGGTTCTTCAAAATTTCATCACGAGCGTCTACTACGCCTTGCATGTTTTCATTTTGTAGAGCAGTCAATCCTGCGTTCATTGCAGCTTCTGTTGCTGCAAATGTTGCTGCAACACCGTCTGCGTCTGCAGTTCCGAAGTCAGCAGCTCTCTTCTCCATTACCTTCGCAGGTGAGCATCCGTAGTGCTCATCTGGCCCGTGGAAGAAAGCCCATCCTTCGTCCCATGCGTGTTGTGCATCATCAGTTCCCCAGTTTCCTGCTTCAGCCTTTAGAATAGCAGCGTTGAGTTCGTGTAGTGTGTAAGCAACCATTCCCAAGTTGACAGTCAACTTAGCGATTCCTTGGTATCTGACTGTGTCGGAAGTTCCCTCGAAATCTCCAGTTCCTTCAAGTGCAGCCATTATGTGTGCGTCAACAGATCCGTCAATTCCATAATAGGAGTCATAGTCATGGTTCTTACCTGTTGCAGAAGCGAATCCTGCAAGTGTTCTGAATGAACCGTCGCTCTTTTCAGCGTTCTTTCCATTCATGTAGATATCTTTCGCAGTTGCGAAGTCATAACCACCGTCAGAACTTGCTGCAGCCTTTATTTCACACAGGTCGTTCATCAAAGAACGATGGTTGTCAACATCTGAAGCATAGGTGTAACCTCCATCTGATGCGTCGAGCCACTCTGGCTTTCCGTCATCACTTTCTTTCTCATCTTTATCTTCATCACTTCCAAGACAGCCAGCCATAGCAGCGCAACTCATCAGTAATACCATTAGCATTGATTTCATTCTCAAACTCATATAAATCATCTCGATTTAGGGCACCCGAAAAGCCGGATATACATAAGTTTTAGGTTACCCTAAAAATACAATATTTTGTCCATCCTTCAACGACTATTCGAGGTACTGCAGGACCAATTTCTCTTCGAAAACGTCATCCTGTGACGATGTAATTGGACGCGTGATTGTGAGTAATGTTAACTCGCCACCAGCATTTGGGAAGCCAACAACTAGAACTGTTGCAAGTATTGTTTCAAAGCCATCACGCTTTACGTTAAATCTTGAGATGAATAATTCCTCACCTCCATATTCATGTCCACCCTCGCTTTCAACGTCTTCAAGCCAGAAAGCTTCAGCGTCGATACTGAACGTAGGGATATAGGAATTCATGACCTCAATCGATTGTCTCATCCTTTCTTCATGGACCCCTAGCATTACACCCAATGCCATGCTGGATGAATCCTGGGAGAACTGGGAAAATGTGTGTGGTGTTCTTGCATTAACAACTGCAATAACTGCCCCATCATAGAACCAAGTATACTGTTCACTAGCTGGCCATGCTGGAGCATGTGGGTTTTCTGTCGCTATTGGATTACCCCATTCACTTGGAGCCTCCGGTTCACCAACTGGATAAAATCCGAAAGAATTCAACAATAACACAACAATGATTCCTATCGCGATTCGTCTATTTTTGAACCTAGTCCACTCTTCTCGAGCGGCTGGACTTGAGAAAGACACAACCAATGTCAGCGGAATTAGTACGAATATTCCCCACGGCACTATCCACAATAACGCAATGAATGCTACCAATCCAAGCATCAGTGTCTTGTCAAAATCTTCTGCTCGGAATTTTACCATTCCATAAAGCGCAGCGATGGTTACCAGTGATGCAATTATGCCACCCAGCACAAAGCGGCCTGTGAACTAACAAGCATAAGTTCAACCCTAGATGTGTAGGTCAAGCGGCACATTGTAATGGGTGAATGTGGGCTTCCGGTCCGATGGAAACCATCCTGAGTCTGGCCGAGGTGTCGTGGCGGCACCAAGTTCGAGACTTTTCATCGTGGAAGCCTTGGGCAAAGAGGGATGGCGCAGGAATTTATTCGATTGACCTAGAAATCAAATCTGGTACAATATTGGGTCTGATCGGTCCAAACGGAGCTGGAAAAACCACTCTGATGCGAGCGATATGCGGATTGTATGATTGCGAAGGATTCGATAAATCGTGTGAAACCAGGAGGGTAGAGATCGGTTACATGCCGGAACAAGTTCGCTGGGAAGGGAGAATCACGGTAAATCATGCATTGAAATCCATAGCAATGATGCGAGAGGATTCAGTGGATGTCGAGAGTTTGATACAAACCGTTGGTCTTTCATCCAAATCTGACCAGATGCTTGATAATCTCTCTCAAGGAATGCGACAGAGGTTATCTCTAGCCTGCGCATTGATTGGTAATCCAAAACTTCTCGTTATGGATGAACCTTTGAATGGACTTGACCCATTAGCTCAAAGGGCATTTTCTAACCTATTGAGGAACCTAGCCAAAAAGGGTGTTGCAGTCGTAATTTCATCTCACCAAGTTGCTGACCTTGAGTCATTAGTCGATGAAATTGCACTTCTTCATCAAGGTCAGTTATTGATTGAAGGAAGTCTACCAAAGGTCAGAAAAGATCTCGGTCTCGAAGACAATTCTGGAATTGTAGAAATGATATGTTCTGCTACTGGTATAGACCCTGATGACGTAAGTTTGGAGTTGTCAAGAGACAACATGCTTCCATTCAAGAGTCTTGGAGGTGAGGAGGAATGAACGCCTTTTCACTCGGAGTTCAAATTATGAAAGAACGTCTGACTGCAGGACGAATGATGGTCATTTGGCCACTTCTTGCTATGTTCATTCTATTCTCGAGTTGGGGGTTGTCTGACCCTAAAGTGAATCTACCAGCCAGTATCGTAATCGATTCAGCCTATGATGTGATGTTCGTTTCTACAGCCTTCATCATTTTCTCTGCGACTTTAGGTGCCGTTCTGATTTCATTTGATGGAGTTAGCAGAGATAGGTTATCTGGAGTACTAGAAGTGAAATTATCCCAACCAATCAATCGTTCAGTTTTTGCAAAGTCTTTGTTGTTTGGACATTGGAGCGCAATATTCCTGCCCGTGATGGTTTTGAATTTGGTAAGTTTGTTTGTAATTTGGTACAGGATGGATGACTTTCCAAGCATCGAGGAATTATTCATCCACACCCTAGGAACCGCTCTTTTGCTGCTTTGGTATACCTCGATACAACTTCTAGCATCATCATGGGCTAAGGACATGGGCTCTTCCATCGCTGTAGGATTAGGAGTTTGGATGATTTTCACTCTACTTTGGTTAGTTTTGACCACGGTAGTTGCTGGTTTGTCCGGAGTAGGAGTGGATGACCTAAATTCTACAGAATATGTGAGAATAGATGCAATAATGGATCTATTTTCTCCAAATGGAGTCTATCATCATCTTCTAGAAATGCCATTAGACGATGTTGACAGAGGCATGTCTCCGTTTTACATCAGCATCGCAGCAATCCTGTGGAGCATAATCCCAATCCATCTATTCACTAGACGAATAGAACGCCTCCAACCTTAGCAAACATAGGAACACACTAAGAGGAGTTTGCCTTACGCATGGAACATGAAGAGAAGGTTATGTGCGGTCTTGCTTGCTGTTTTGATGGCAACAGTGTCGTTGACCAACACTACAATGGCAGAGGATTCTGGACGTCAAATGGAAGACGTGGACTGTTCAGGTTACACATTCGAAGATTTGTTTGAGTATGATAACGCTGTATTCATGTTCGAGATATTAGATGATTGGGCCACTTCGGATTTGTACGCAAATTCCTGGGTTAACGAAAGCCGTGCTGCTACAGTTCGTGAAAACCTAGATGGTTTGTTTGATGGATTCCCTGGAGGAAACAATTCTTGGATTTCAACTGACGAAAGAGATGCTGTAAGGTCTATCGGTGCAAAGTGCATTGCTGACATGTACACAAGAATCGGAATTCGTGAAGGTCTACCTCACAGAGGTGGAGTCGATTGGAACGACGTAGAATTCGTAGAAGAGGGAATAGGCCTCGAAGAAGTCAACTTGATTCCAGAAGGCCATCCTGAAGAGAGATCTTGCTCTGGTAGGTATGCTTTCGCTAGTGCGGACTGCCAAGAGGTACCAGTTACAGCAACTAATAACCTCGAAATCTCGATGTTCACAAAAGAAGAAGAAACTCACAACACTCGATTTAACAAATTGCCAAATTCCGGACAGAGTGACTTCACAGTTGCCATGAATGTTACGAACGTAACGAGCGCTACAATGATGTTCACATTCCCGTTTATTGACGGAATGCGAATGGCTAACTGGACAATCTTAGATGATGGTGTTGAGAACCTCGGTGCAGGTTCAATTGAAGAGATATTCTTGCCAGACGGTAGCGTCAGAGTAAGCGTCGACATTCAATATGACAAGGCGGATTATCCAATGATTCGCAACATATTCTTCGACATGACTACCTCGCCTCCTGATACAAACGACTTCCCGGTTTGGACAGGCAATGAACCAGCGGATGACACAATCGTTCCAATGATCAAAGATGGTAGCGAGGTTGTTGCAATCTCTGGCGAGACTATGTTGGACTGGGCATCCGATAACGATGCTTGGGGACTTGATTGTCAGTTCACTGAAACTGGATGGTCAAGCAGGATGAACTCTGATGGTGACTTACTGGTCACATCAGGAAGTTCACAATCTTCTGATGCAACTTGCCACCTTGTAGACCCATACGGAGCCACTAGCAATGCAAGCCACACATGGAGATTCGGTCAACCTGCAAGCTTTTCAGCAACCGCAGGTATGTTCACTGATTCAGTAGAAATTGATTCTACACCGTCTCTTCTTGTGCAAAACCTTGCTGTAGCAATTTCAGCAAATCAAGGAAGTACAACAGGAGTTGCAACAAATGTCAACCTAGGTTCAACAACTTCTAGTGATTCGGTAAGTCTGTCTGGAATCTCTCCTGGTGCATTCATGATTCACGTGATGGCAACATCCCCAGGAATGTTAGATTGGGAAGCAGAGTTCGATTTGGGATTGGAAAAGAGAAACTCCCTACCAGTTGTTAGCATCAATTATGACTCAATCGAAGGAACATACGCAACATGGTCTTCTGACCAGTATTCATTCACACTTACCGGAACTGCGGTTGACCCTGATGGTGGAAGTGTAACACTGTCAGCTGACATGTGTGATGAGACATCAACAGGATTCACCACCAACGGTGACGATTGGAGTGTCACACTATCAATTGCAAATTGTGTCGCACAAGGATTAACTGAGTACTATGTTGTAATCACAGCAAAAGACTCTGTGGATGCAATCAGTTCCACAGATGTCACTGTACCAGACCCATATTCCACAGATAACTCAGGCACAGAAAACACAGGTGACACGTCTGAAGAAGAGAGCGGATTACCATCCCTAGGCATGTTTGCATCAATCGTTGCAATGCTTGGTGCAGCACTACTGGCCAGAAGAGACTGAAACCGGCATTAGTCGGAGGTAATTGCGATGTTCAAAGGAAGGGTGGAAAAGGTCAGCCATGAGGGTGGTCTTTTGGTGAGTTATACTGGAGCATGCCCTGCGTTGGGAAGTGTGATGGTAGACTCAAGTGAAACCTACATCGGCAAAGTCGACGGCGTAATCGGCAATCTCGAAAACTCCCTAGTCCACGTTGCTCACCTTGATAGGAAAGCGAACGCACAGGGAATGGTCGGCCTAGAGATCACAATCCGAAGCAAAAAACCTCGAGATAATCAGCGCTCACGAGACAATTATCGCTCGAGAGACGATAATCGCTCAAATGACAATCGCCGAGGTCGCAATGACAGGCGTTCTAATGACAGAGGACGACGAGACGATAGAGACAGAGGTCACTCTAGAGATGACAGGGGCAGAGGCCGTTCAAGGGATGACAGAGGCGGCAATCGTAGAGACAGAGGTAACAACAACCGTCGCCAAAATGAAAATCACTCCAGAAATGACTGGGTTTGTGGAGAATGTGGCAACACTAATTTCTCGTTTAGAACAGAATGTAATCGTTGTGGAGCACCAAAGGGACGTGGCGGTAGAGGTCCATCAAAACAGTGGACTGGAAACGATAGAAGAGCTGGCGATAGAAACGAAGCTCCACAACCTCGTGCGGGAGATTGGGAATGCCGCAAGTGCAAGAAAATGAACTTCGCAAAGAGAAGTGAGTGTTTCAGTTGTGGAACTCCAAAACGTGTTGGTGGGCCAAGGAGAAAGGGCCACCATAGAAGCCATAGAGACCCGCCTCCTCTTCACTCAGCAAAATACGGCAGAGGTAGGAGGGATGACAGGTGAGTGCTGAGGGCCATTACCTCGATGCGATTGAAGCTGAGGAAGAAGGTGATTTTGACGCTGCTTTAGAGCACGCCCAACTGGCTGTAAAATCAGACCCTGAACACTCAAACGCTTGGTGGATGGTCACTTGTTTGTTGGCCCCAGATGGCAAATACCCAGATATCGAACAGGCGTCAAAAGCCCTTTCCGCCTGTACAAAAGTCGTCGAATTAGACCCTGCAAGAGTTGACGCCTGGGTCAAAGGTGGACGCTTAATGGTCGACCACTTAGGTCTGTTTGAGGACGCACTTCATTGGTGGCAGAAATGCAGAGAAGCTGCACCTCTTGAATCCGTACCTATTCTAGAACAAACTACGATTTTAGCGGATCTTGGAATGTACCCCGAGGCTAGGGATAGATTGAGTGCTCTGTTCGAGGAAAACTTGGACATATCAAACTCACAACTAGCAAAAGTAAGTCAGTTACACAAAACGCTGGAAATGTCCGCTCAGCAGGACACTAATTCCCATTTCAAACCGTGGAAGAA
>MDTD01112956.1_pt1 | contig 32427 bp, 31 predicted proteins | sample 811221 | NCBI WGS metagenome assembly MDTD01 (sample SAMN05326646, study PRJNA326480) | marine metagenome | isolation source: seawater | place: Pacific Ocean: South West | collected 2011
CATCCAGGTATTTCTTGGGCAGGTGATTCCTGAACATGTCCGGCGGTTCAACGATGTGATCGTCGACGCTGATCAGGATCATGTCGTCCCTGTGCATGGTGAAGCTCCTCCCACCTGCGGGTCTGTCGGTGCAGATCGCATACCACTGCTGTTCTCCTACCGAGGAAACTATCTTCTCCACAGGCGAGAATCAACGTCTGGGATGGGCATCGGCGCCGCCTGGCAGGGGCATTGCCCCTCGGTCGCCACATCAACGACATCGCTGACGGACCGATGCCGTTGACGTTCCGACAGAAAACTGGAAACCTATTGCTCGAATATGAGAATCTGATTCTCATGAACGAGAGGAGGGCGTCGGTGCGAGTGGCTCCACTGCCGGCGGACCAGTGGGACGAGACCGTCGACCAGGCTCTGTCCGGCCTGATGCCCGCTGAGCGCCGCAATCCCGAGGCGACCGGGAACCTGGTGGCTACGCTGATGCGTCACCCCAAACTGGCGCGCGGCTTCCTGCGGTTCAACTTCCACCTGCTGTACGGTTCGACGCTGCCTGCACGGCTGCGCGAGCTGGCCGTCCTGCGCGTCGCGCACGTGATGAACTGCGAGTACGAGTGGCTCCACCACGTCGCCATGGGCCGCGACGCCGGGCTCTCCGACGACGTGATCGCCGGAATCCAGCGCGGCGAGGCGGCCGACGAGCTCGACGCCGCCATCATCGCGGCCGTCGACGAACTCCAGCGAGACGCCAGCGTCTCGGATCCGACCTGGACGACGCTGTCCGCCCATCTCGGCGAACGCCAGCTGATGGATCTGGTCTTCACAATCGGCTGCTATGGCTCGCTGGCCATGGCGATCAACACCTTCGGCGTAGAGCCCGATCAGGAGAGGTAGACACCCGTGGCATTTTTCAAGAAGCCGGACGTCGGCAGCTGGACCGAGAACTGGCCCGAGCTCGGCACGGGTCCGGTCAACTACGAGGACTCGATCGACCCGGAACAGTGGAAGCTGGAGCAACAGGCCATCTTCCGTAAGACCTGGTTGCAGATGGGCCGGGTGGAGCTGATCCCCAAGAAGGGCCGATACATCACCCGCGAGCTGCCCTCGGTCGGCCCGGGCACCTCGATCATCATCGTCAACGACGGCGAGCAGATCCGCGCCTTCTACAACCTGTGCCGCCATCGTGGCAACAAGCTGGTGTGGAATGACTACCCCGGCGAAGAGGTTTCCGGGAGCTGCCGCCAATTCGTGTGCAAGTACCACGCCTGGCGTTACGACCTGCAGGGCAACCTGACGTTCATCCAGCAGGAGCAGGAGTTCTTCGACGTCGACAAGGCCGACTACCCGCTCAAGCCGGTGCGGTGCGAGGTGTGGGAGGGCTTCATCTTCGTCAACTTCGATGACGACGCAGTCTCGCTCGAGGAATATCTGGGCGAGTTCGGCCAGGGCTTGAAGGGCTATCCCTTCCACGAGATGACCGAGCACTACAGCTATCGCGCCGAGGTCAGGTCGAACTGGAAGTTGTTCATCGACGCGTTCGTCGAGTTCTACCACGCACCGATCCTGCACATGAAGCAGGCCGAGAAGGAAGAAGCCGAGAAGCTGGCCAAATTCGGCTTCGAAGCGCTGCATTACGACATCAAGGGCGACCACTCGATGATCTCGTCGTGGGGCGGCATGAGCCCGCCCAAGGATCTGAACATGGTCAAACCCATCGAGCGGATCCTGCACAGCGGCCTGTTCGGGCCCTGGGACCGGCCTGCCATCAAGGGCATTCTGCCCGACGAACTGCCGCCGGCGATCAATCCGGGCCGTCACAAGACGTGGGGCCAGGACTCGTTCGAGTTCTTCCCGAATTTCACGCTGTTGTTCTGGGTGCCGGGCTGGTATCTGACGTACAACTACTGGCCCACCGGTGTGGACACCCACATCTTCGAGGCCAACCTGTACTTCGTGCCGCCGAAGAACCTGCGTGAGCGCCTCTCCCAGGAACTCGCCGCGGTGACGTTCAAGGAGTACGCGTTCCAGGACGCCAACACGTTGGAGGCCACCCAGACCCAGATCGGCACCCGTGCCGTCCTCGACTTCCCGCTGTGCGACCAGGAGGTGCTGCTGCGCCACCTCCACCACACCGCACACAAGTACGTGGACCGGTACAAAGCCAGCCTCAACGGCAACGGTTCGTCCGCCGATCGCACTCGCGCCGGCCATGAAGCACCCACGAAGGATGAGGTCAATGCCTAAGCTGCCCGAGGAGTTCGCCGATCTCGAGAAGTTCAGCGACTGGTGCCTGCCCACCGAGGAGGAGCGCTATCAGAAGCGACTCAACTCGTCGATGGAAGAGATGCAGGAGCTCTATGACGCGGGCACGGCTCGCCTCGAGGACATCATGGTCTACGTCGACGCGCGCTTCCCGCTCAAGGGCATGCCCGACGACGCCAAGGCGCTGGTGCATCTGGGACAGTCCATTGTGATGGTGAGCTTCCCGGTCGAGGTGTGGAAGCAGCCACGGGTGCTCGACAGCGGCGCGGCCTACATCAACCTGATCAAGGAGCCGGTGGTCTAGTGCGGTTGACCGTCAAGGCCGCGGGTCTGCTCGACGTCGACGCCGGCGAGATCATCCGGCCCGGCGTCATCACCGTCGCCGACGGCCGCATCGTCGGCATCGGCGGCACGGCTCAGGCTGGTCCTGTCGGCTCCGCCGACGAAGGCGATGTCGTCGATCTGGGCGACTCGATTCTCTTGCCAGGACTGATGGACATGGAGGTCAACCTGCTGATGGGCGGCCGGGGAGAGAACCCCGGCCTGTCCCAGGTGCAGGACGATCCGGCCACCCGGGTGCTGCGCGCGGTCGGCAACGCCCGGCGCACCCTGCGTGCCGGATTCACCACGGTGCGAAACCTCGGCTTGTTCGTCAAGACCGGCGGATACCTGCTGGACGTCGCGCTGAGCAGGGCGATCGACGCGGGCTGGATCGACGGTCCGCGGGTGATTCCGGCAGGGCACGCGATCACGCCGACAGGCGGGCATCTCGACCCGACGATGTTCGCGGCGTTCATGCCCGGCGTGCTCGAGTTGACCGTCGAAGAAGGCATCGCCAACGGAGTCGACGAGATCCGCAAAGCAGTGCGCTATCAGATCAAGCATGGCGCGCAGCTGATCAAGGTGTGCTGCTCGGGCGGGGTGATGTCGCTGACCGGCGAAGCTGGCGCCCAGCATTATTCGGACGAAGAGCTGCGGGTGATCGTCGACGAGGCGCACCGCCGCGGGCTCAAGGTGGCGGCGCACACCCACGGCGCCGAAGCGGTCAAACATGCGGTGGCCTGCGGCATCGACTGCATCGAACACGGATTCCTGATGGACGACGAAGCGATCCAGATGCTGGTCGACCACGACCGCTTCCTGGTGACGACCAGGCGCCTGGCGCAGGCGATGGATGTCTCCAAAGCGCCGAAAGTGCTGCAGGACAAGGCCGCCGAAATGTTTCCCAAAGCCGAGACGTCGATCAAGGCTGCCTACGAAGCCGGAGTCAAGATCGCTGTCGGCACCGACGCGCCGGCCATCCCGCACGGCAAGAACGCCGACGAGCTCGTCACCCTCGTCGAGTGGGGCATGCCGCCTGCGGCGGTGTTGCGCGCAGCGACCGTCGTCGCTGCCGACCTGATCGACAAGCCCGAGCTCGGCCGTCTCGCCGAGGGATGCGTGGCCGACATCATCGCGGTCCCCGGTGACCCGCTGTCGGACATCACCGTTACACGGGATGTCAATTTTGTAATGAAGGGCGGTAAGGTCTTCAAGAATGACTGCGCCAACTGAATCCTCCCGCACCGCGGACCTGGTCGAGATCCAGCAGCTCCTCGCCAAATACGCGGTCACGATCACCCAGGGTGACACCGATGGGCTGATGTCGGTGTTCACGCCGGACGGCACGTACAGCGCCTTCGGGTCGACCTATACGCTGGCGCGCTTCCCGGAACTGGTCGACGCCGCGCCCAAAGGGTTGTTCATGACCGGCACGTCGCTGGTCGAACTCGACCCCGCGGACCCGGACAACGCCACCGGCACCCAGCCACTGTGTTTCATCGAGCACTCCCAACACGACATGCGCATCGGCTATTACAACGACACCTACGTCCGTACCGATGACGGCTGGCGGCTGAAGACCCGCGCGATGACGTTCATCCGCCGCAGCGGCGACCACGACTCGGGTCGCCCGCACGCCATCGGAAGGCCCGAAGCAGGATGACCGACCTGTTCGAGCCCGCCGCGTTCCGGGCCGCACTGCAGGCCTGGCTCGGCGACAACGACCTCACTCCCCCCGACGACGACAGCCTCGAAGGCCACCTCCGGCAGTTCGCCCGGGTGCAGCGTGCGCTCTACGACGGCGGATGGAGCCGCTACGGCTGGCCGGAGCATGCGGGAGGACTCGGGGGGCCGGCGGTGTTGCGCGCCATCGTGGGTGAGGAGGTCGTCGGCCGACGCCTGGCCGAGCCGGGACCGTACTCGATGCTCGAGGTGTTGGCCCCCACGATGATCGACTACGCCTCACCGGAGCTCGCCGCCGAGATGGTGCCGCGACTGCTGCGGGGCGACGAGCAATGGTGCCAAGGCTTTTCCGAGCCGGGGTCGGGTAGCGACCTGGCCTCGTTGACCACCCGGGCCGTCGAGAAGGACGGCAGATGGGTCATCACCGGGCAGAAGGTCTGGACGAGCTTCGCCCAGTACTCCCATCGGTGCATCCTGCTCACCCGCACCGGCGACGCGGGCACACCCGATCACCAGGCGATCACGGCCTTCTTCGTCGACCTCAACACCCCGGGCATCACGGTGCGCCCGCTACGCACCATGCACGGCGTCGACGAATTCTGCGAGGTCTACTTCGACGACGTCGTCGTCGACGCGAACAGGATGCTGGGCAATCCGGGAGACGGCTGGCAGCTCGCCATGGATCTGCTGCCCTACGAGCGCTCGACATGCTTCTGGCAGCGCATCGCCTACCTGTACTCGCGATTCGATGCGCTGATCGGGGACGTCAAGGATCAGGGTCAGGGTGTGGACTCCGAGCTCGGCGAGGTCTACCTGGCGCTGCACACACTGCGGTGCCGCTCACTGGTCACCCAGCAGCGACTGGCCGACGGCACGAAGCTGGGGCCCGACACCTCGGTCGACAAGGTGTTGCTGGCAGGCGCGGAGCAACGGCTCTACGACACCGTGCGCGACCTACGGCCGGGCACGATCGAGCTCGACGACGACGAGTGGCGCACCGAGTTCCTGTATTCGCGGGCGGCCACCATCTACGGCGGTACCGCCGAAGTGCAGCGCAACATCATCGCGCGCCGGCTGCTCGATCTCGGGAAGGAATGACGATGACCGACCGCGCCGAGACTTCCGAACTCGACCTGCTCGAAGACGCCTTGCGCAAGACGATGCTGAGCCATTCGGGCGCCGAACTGGATGCCGCACTGGCCGAGCTGGGCTGGGCCGAGATGCTGGCCGACGTACCCGACCAGGCGATCCCGCTCGTGTTCCGCCTCCTCGGCGAAACAGGTTCGCACGCATCGATTCTCAACGATGTCATTCTGGAGACCATCGGCGGTGTACCCGGAGGCACCCCGCCCATGCCCTATGCCGGCGGCGACTGGGTGGTGTGGAGCCGCTCGGCGGTGGAGGACCCGACACTGGGTGGGCTGCCCCTGCATCGGGTGCCCGACGGACAGACCATGCGACTGGGCGAGGCACGCCGGGCGGCCGGCTGGTGGCTGGTCGGATCGGCGCGGGCCATGCTCGCCCTGGCCCGCCAGCATGCGCTGGACCGGACGCAGTTCGGCAAGCCGATCGCCGGTTTCCAGGCCATCCGCCACCGCTTGGCCGACACGTTGGTTGCCATCGAAGGCGCCGAGGCGACACTGCGCCTGCCCGGGATCGAGAGCCCCGATCTCACCGCGATGTTGGCCAAGGCCGCCGCCGGCAAGGCGGCACTGACGGCCGCCAAACACTGCCAGCAGGTGCTCGGTGGTATCGGCTTCACCGAGGAACACGCGCTGCAGCATCATGTCAAACGCGCACTGGTCCTCGACGGGTTGCTCGGCAGCTCAAGGGAATTGACCCGCAGGGCCGGTGCCGGCCTACGGGCGCGCGGCTCGGCGCCCCGCCTGGCCGTCCTCTGACACCTCCCGCGAGCACCTAGCTGGTGTTGGCGGCCTTCATCTGCTCCAGGTCCACCAGGACCGGCCAGCCACCGACGGACAACGCGTTGCCGTGCCCTGTCTGATGCACGTCGAAGACCGACTGGATGGCAGCGTAGAAGCCTTGCACGTCCAGCGTCTGGTTGACCGCCCGCTTGGCCTGCCTCAGCGCGAACGGCGGCATCTTGGCGATCTGTTCGGCCAACGCCCGCGTCTCGGTGTCGAGTTGGTCCCGCGGCACCACGCGGTTGACCATGCCTGTGCTCAGCACCTCGTCGGCGGTCATGGCCCGGCCGGTGAACAAGATCTCCTTGGCCTTTCGGGGCCCCAGTTCCCAGGTATGCCCGTGGTATTCGACGCCACCGATGCCCATCAACACCACCGGGTCGGAGAACTGAGCATCGTCAGCGGCGACGATCAGATCGCACGGCCAGCACAACAACAGTCCGCCGGAGATGCACCGACCCTGCACGGCGGCGATCGACGGCTTGGGGACGTTGCGCCACCGCAGCGTGTACTCGAGATAGCGTTTCGCCTCGTGCTCGATGATGAACTCGAGCGTGATCTTGTCCGGCACCGGTCCCCCGCCTTTGAGGTCGTGTCCGGCGGAGAAGTGCTTGCCGTTGGCCCGCAGGACGATCACCGACACCTCACTGTCGGCGGCCGCGCGGGACCACGCCGCATCCAGTTCGTCGAGTAACTCGGGATTCTGGGCATTGGCCGCCTCGGGACGATTGAGCGTGATGGTCGCGATCCTGTCGGCAACGTCGTAGTCGATGTACACGGGTGTGTCCTCCAGACGGGTTGGGGATGACATGGGCGGGTACCACGGGTGGCGCGACAGGCCGCGTGGGGAATGCCGGCGCGCACACGACGGTTGAGTGGAGCGTGTCTCGTCCCACTATCCTCGAGGGCCTTCTGTTATCTCGAAAATGAGAATACTATTCTCAGGATGAGGAAGTTACAATCTCTGACACGTGGGCCGAGAGGGGGTCGCGGACCGCTATGGCAAGGCGTTCTCCGGTACAGTCAGTTCATGTTCTCCCCAGTCGGCCTGCAGTCGAGTCGCCGGTGACCAGTCCCAGCGAGGAGCCCGCCTGGAAGCAACGGGCGGTCGAGCGCTCCATCAAGACCGCCAAGCTGCGGGCAGCTCAGCGCGTGCAGCGCTTCCTCGACGCCGCGCAGGCGATCATCATCGAGAAGGGCAGCACCGACTTCACCGTGCAGGAAGTCGTGGACCGGTCCCGGCAGTCGTTGCGCAGCTTCTACCTGCAGTTCGACGGCAAGCATGAGCTCCTGCTCGCCCTGTTCGAGGACGCCCTGAGTCGGTCTGCGGACCAGATCCGGGCTGCGACCGCCAGCCAGACCGACCCCTTGGAGCGCCTCGAGGTGGCCGTCAAGCTGCTGTTCGAGTCGTCCCGCCCGGACCCGTCTGCCAAACGCCCGCTGTTCACCGATTTCGCCCCACGACTGCTGGTCTCGCACCCGTCCGAGGTCAAGATCGCTCATGCCCCGCTGCTCGCACTGCTCACCGAGCTGATGGAGGAGGCCAGCGCCGCCGGCCAGCTGCGGGAAAGCATCAATCCGAAGCGGATGGCCGCCATGACGATGCAGACCGTGATGTTCGTCGCGCAGTCCAGCAGCGACGGTGACGAGGGCGCCGCCCATCCGATCACAGCCGACGAGGTGTGGGACTTCTGCTCCCACGGTTTCGCCGCCGAATAGGCGAGAATCTCGCTCTCCACTCGCTAGAATTCCGTTCGCGCTAGCGCGCTCCTTTCGACTGCTGAGCGGAGCGCTGCCGCAGCACTTCCGCGATTGAGAAGATCATTCTTCTCAACGCAGAGTCCAACTCGCGACAAAAGAGTCGGGCATTGACACGCGCCTAGCGGCGATGCCAAAGTTGTGAGACAAATCGTAGCCTGATGTCTTACGCCAAGACTGGTCCAGCGAGAGGACACCTGTGACGATCAGCGCCGAGAACTCCGACCTACCGGGCGCCTCGACGGCCGACGAGTTGTACTACGACCCGTACAGCGTCGAACTGAACATGAACCCATACCCGGTGTTCGCCCGGATGCGTGAAGAAGCGCCGCTGTACTACAACGACAAGCACGACTTCTACGCCTTGAGCCGATTCGATGACGTCAACAAGGCGGTCATCGATCACGACACCTTCATCTCCGGCCGTGGAGCGCTCCTCGAGATCATCAAATCCGGCATGGAGATCCCACCCGGCACCTTGATCTTCGAGGATCCGCCGATCCACAACATCCACCGGAATCTGCTGTCGCGCATGTTCACTCCGCGCAAGGTGCTGGCACTAGAGCCCCAGATTCGCGAGTTCACCGCGCGGTGCCTGGATCCACTCGTGGGGTCCGGCCGCTTCGACTTCGTCAACGACCTCGGTGAACAAATGCCCATGCGGGTCATCGGCATGTTGCTCGGCATCCCCGAGGAACACCAGCGCCGCGTTGCCGACCACGGCGAGGCAACGCTGATGAACGAACAGGTCGATCTCCTGGCGACCGGTGAGGTGTTCGCCGAGTTCATCGACTACCGCACCGAGCATCCCTCCGACGACATCATGACCGACCTGCTGACTGCCGAGTTCACCGACGAGACCGGGACGGTGCGGCGGTTGCGCCGTGACGAGTTGCTGATGTATCTGACGGTGGTCGCCACCGCGGGCGCCGAGACCACCACCCGCCTCATCGGGTGGGCCGGCAAGACGTTGGCCGACTACCCCGACCAACGGCGCGAGCTCGCCGAGAACCCCGGCCTCATCCCCCAGGCGGTCGAGGAGATCCTGCGGTGGGAGCCGCCGGCGTTGCAGATCGCGCGCTACGTCAGCCGAGACGTCTCCTACTACGGACAGACGGTGCCCGAGGGCTCGGCCATGCTGATGCTGGTCGGCGCGGCCAACCGAGACAACCGCCGCTTCCCGCCCGACGGCGATGTCTTCGACATCCACCGGGAACAGCGCTGGCACATGACGTTCGGAGCCGGCACCCACTTCTGCATGGGCAATGCGCTGGCCCGGCTCGAGGGCCGCATCGCACTCGAGGAGATCCTCAAGCGGTTCCCCGAATGGGATGTCGACTGGGCCAACGCTGCACCGTCGCCGACCACCGCCGTACGCGGCTGGCAAGCCATGCCCACCTTCGTTTCCTGACGTCAACCACCACATCGATCAGAAGGACCACACATCATGGCAGGACGGGTAGAAGGCAAGGTCGCGTTCATCACCGGCGCGGCGCGCGGTCAGGGCCGGGCGCACGCCGTGCGCATGGCCCAGGAGGGCGCCGACATCATCGCCGTCGACATCTGCAAGCAGATCGACAGCGTGCTGATCCCCCTGTCCTCACCGGAGGACTTGGCCGAGACCGCGGATATGGTCAAGAACGCGGGCGGCCGCATCCACACCGCGGAGGTCGACGTCCGTGACTACGACGCGCTGAAGGCCGCCGTCGATGCCGGTGTCGAGGAGTTCGGCAAGCTCGACATCATCGTCGCCAACGCGGGAATCGGTAACGGCGGTCAGACGCTGGACAAGACTGGTGAGCCCGACTGGGATGACATGATCGGGGTGAACCTGTCCGGGGTGTGGAAGACGGTGAAAGCCGGTGTGCCGCACATCCTGGCCGGGGGCAACGGCGGCTCGATCATCTTGACCAGCTCGGTCGGCGGCCTGAAGGCCTACCCGCACACAGGGCACTACGTTGCCGCCAAGCACGGTGTGGTCGGATTGATGCGCACCTTCGCCGTCGAGCTCGGGGCACAGAACATCCGGGTGAACTCGGTGCACCCGACCAACGTGAACACCCCGCTGTTCATGAACGAACCGACGATGAAGCTGTTCCGCCCCGATCTGGAGAACCCGGGTCCGGAAGACATGAAGGTGGTCGGCCAGCTCATGCACACCCTGCCGATCGGCTGGGTGGAGCCCGAGGACATCGCCAACGCGGTCTTGTTCCTCGCCTCCGACGAGGCACGCTTCATCACGGGGGTGACATTGCCGGTGGACGGCGGCAGCTGCCTGAAGTGACGACGTCGGCGGAGTTGTCCATACCACAGGGCTGGGATGCGATCACGCCTTCCTGGATGACTTCGGTTCTGGCGCAGCATTTTCCCGGAGCAGTGGTCAGTGACGTCCGAGTCGCGCTCCGCGATGACGGCACGAATCGCCGGGCGCGGCTGGCGGTGACGTACTCCGCCGGCGCGGGGCCGGCCACGGTGTTCGCCAAGGCGGTCGACCCTGCCCACGCCGATCTGGTCGCGCTCACCAGCGGGCTTTATCATGAACCGCGGCTGTTCTCGTGCGGTGTGACGTTGCCGCTCGATCACCCCACGGTGTACGCGGCGGTCATCGACGAGGAACGGCGCGATTTCCTGATGGTGATGGAAGACGTCGTCGCGCGCGGCGCCGACCCACGCGACTCCACCAGACCGATGACCGTCACGCAGGCGACTTCGGGGGTGCGGGGGTTGGCGCGATTGCACAGCCGGTTCTGGGGACAGCGGCTCACCGGGCACCCCGCCCTGGGCTGGGTCGAGCCGTTCGTCGCCTTCGCCGGGCTGGAGTACGCCCCGTTGCACATCGCGCACGAGCGTCTGGGCGACACCGTCCCCGCCGAGATCATCGCCCTGTCCGGCTCGGATCTGTTCGTCGATGTCTGGGCCCGCTACATCGGGTCGCTGCTCACGTCGGCACCGACTCTGCTGCACGGAGACCCACACATCGGCAACACCTATGTGCTGCCGGGTGACGACGTCGGGTTCCTGGACTGGCAGATGGTGCGGCGGGGAAGCTTCGGACTCGACCTCGGCTACTTCCTGCAGGGTGCGTTGACCGTCGAGGCCCGCCGCGACGCGGAACGAGAGTTGCTCGGCGAGTACCGCGACGCGCTGGAGCTACCCGCTGAGGAGGTGCCGTCGGCAGACGACATCTGGCTCGCCTACCGCGCATCGGTCGCGCACGGTCTGGCGATCTGGATGGCCACGCTATCCGGAGGTGACGCCTGGCAACGGGCCGACATCTGCCTGGCCTTCGCGCAGCGCTACGCGGCGGCGTTCGTCGACCTGGAGACATCGGACGCGTTGAACACACTCTGCGACTGACGAATTCCACCGAATTTCCGATGATCATGATGTTCGGGTGGTTGCATGTCTGTCCATGAAGCGGCTCAACGGCATGGATGCCATGCTGTTGTACAGCGAGACCCCGAACCTGCACACCCACACGCTGAAGGTCGCGATACTCGATGCGTCGGGCTACGCGGGCGAGGACGGAGCGCCCTATGGGTTCGAGGCCTTCCGCCGGACGGTCGCGCGCCGGCTGCATCTGCTGGACCCGCTGCGCTACCGACTGGTCGACATACCGTGGCACCTGCATCACCCGATGTGGCTGCCGGACTGTCCGGTGGACCTGGACTATCACCTTCGTCGGGTCCGGGTCCCCGGCCCCGGCGGGCGCCGTGAACTCGACCGGGTGATCGGCGAGATCGCCAGCACGCCGCTGGACCGCAGCAAGCCGTTGTGGGAATTTCACTTCGCCGAGGGCATGGCCGACCAGCGATTCGCCCTGATCGGGAAGGTGCACCACACCCTCGCCGACGGGGTGGCCTCAGCCAATCTGCTTGCCCGGCTGATGGATCTGTCCGGCGACGAGCAGGACGAACGTGATGATCCGCCGGCCAGCTGTGATGCCCCGTCCGACGGGGAACTACTCAAAGAGGCCCAGCTGGACCACTTTCAGAACATCGCCGAGCTGCCGAGACTGGTCGCCGACGCGGCGCGGGGACTCACCCGGCTGCGGCGGCGGTCCCGCCAGCGTCGCGCTCACCCGGATCTGGCCAAACCCTTCAATGCCCCGCCCACGTTCCTCAACCACGTCGTGTCACCGGTCCGCACATTCGCGACGGCGTCCCTGTCACTGGCCGAGGTCAAGGAGACCGCCAGGCACCTGGGCGTGACCTTCAACGACGTCGTACTGACCGTGGCCGCCGGTGGACTGCGCGAGTTGCTGTTGCGTTATGACGGGCGGGCCGACCGCCCCATCCTGGCGACGGTGCCCGTCGCCATCGACAAATCCGCGGAGCGGGTCACCGGAAACGAAATCGGCGGGATGATGGTCTCGCTGCCGGTGCACATCGACGACGCCAGGCAACGGGTGAGGCTGACGTCGCTGGCGGCCACCCGCGCCAAGGAGGACAACGAGCTGCTCGGGCCGGCGCTGCAGGGCCGGATGCTCGAGTACCTCCCCCCGCCGCTTGCTCCGACGCTGTTTCGCCTGCAGGCCAAGCGCGCGGATCACAACAGGCTGATGAACGTCGCGGTGTCCAACGTGCCCGGTCCGCGGAGGCGGGGACACATCGGCGGCGCGCCCGTCACCGAAATCTATTCGGTGGGTGTGCTTTCGGCGGGCAGTGCGTTCAACATGACGGTGTGGAGCTATGTCGACCAGGTCGACATCGCGGTGTTGTCCGACGATGCCACCTTCGACGATCCCCACGAGGCGACCGACGCGATGGTGCACGCGTTCGAAGAGTTGCGTCGCGTCTGCGGACTACCGATCCCCGGTGTCGTGGCCTCGGCGATGGCTCCGGCACCGGCCGAGAGCTAGCCTGACCGGCTACGCAACTCGTTGCGGAGGATCTTGCCGGTGCTGCCGCGCGGCAACGCGGGCAGCAGTGTGATGTCGCGTGGCACCTTGTAATTGGCGAGGTTGTCACGGACGTGCTGCTTGAGGTCGTCCACCTCGACGGACGCCCCCTTGTCGAGCACCACGAACGCCGCCAATCGCTGGCCGTACTGCTCGTCGTCCACACCGAGCACCGCCGCTTCGGCCACGCCCGGATGGGCGGTGAGGGTCTTCTCCACCTCGATGGGATAGACGTTCTCCCCGCCGGAGACGATCATCTCGTCGTCGCGACCGACCACGAACAGCCTGCCGGCCGCGTCCAGGTATCCCATGTCCCCCGAGGCCATGAAACCTTCGTGGAATTCCTTGGTGGCACCCGAGGTGTATCCGTCGAACAGCGTCGAGCTGCGCACGAAGATCTGGCCGACCTCGCCGTCGCCGACCTCGCGGTGGTCGCCGTCGAGGATCCGCAGTTCGGTACCGTCGGCGGGACGACCTGCGGTGTCCGGCGCAGCGCGCAGGTCCGCGGGTGTGGCCGTGGCGATCATGCCCGCTTCGGTCGCGTTGTAGTTGTTGTAGATGACGTCGCCGAACTGATCCATGAACGCGGTGACCACATCCGGGCGCATCCTGGAGCCCGACGCGGTGGCGAATCGAAGCGACCTGGCGCTGTAGCGGTTTCGCACGTCGTCGGGCAGCTCCATGATGCGGTCGAACATGACCGGTACGACGGCCAGACCGGTGGCTCGGTGCCGGTCGATCAGCGCCAGCGTCGCCTCCGGATCGAACCTGCGGCGGGTGACGATCGGGCAGGCCAGCAGCGCGGCGAACAGTAGCTGGGAGAAGCCCCACGCGTGAAACATCGGTGCGGCGATGACGATAGGCTCCTCGGCGCGCCACGGAGTGCGGTCCAGGACTGCCTTCAGGTCACCGGCGCCGCCGCTGCCCGCGGATCGTTTGGCGCCTTTCGGCGCTCCGGTGGTGCCGGAGGTCAACAGGATCACGTCGCTCTTGCGGCCGGCGGGCTGCGGACGCGTGCCGAGGTGAGCCTCGATGAGCGAGTCGACTGTGGCGGTGGCGCTGTCGGTGTTGTCGGTCCAGGCCAGGATCCGTGTGGCGTTCGGAACGTCGTGCAGCGCCCGCTCGACGGTGTCGGTGAACTCCTCGTCGTAGATCACGGTGACCGGTCTGCCGGCGCTCTCCCGTTCGATCACCTCAGCCATGGCAGGTCCGGCGAACGACGTGTTCAACAGCAGAACATCGGCACCGATCCGGTTGGCGCCGACCAGCGCCTCGATGAATCCGCGATGGTTTCGGCACATCACCGCCACGGTCGCCGGGAGGTCGGACCCCGAATTTCTCTGCTGCAGCGCCACACCCATTGCGTCACAACGGTCGTCGAGCTGTTCCCAGGTCAGGGTGCCGCGCTCGTCGATCAGGCCAGTGCGGCCGGGACAGCGCTGGGCCGCGGCAGCGAAGCCGACGGTGGCGGTCAGGCCGGCACGTCGCATCGCCATCCCCATGCGCAGGTAACGGTCGGGGCGCATCGGCGCGATGAGTCTGGCGCGCCACAGCGTTCCGAACAATCCCCGGGCATCCGCCATGTTTGTCAGCCCAGTATCGGGAACCGGCGCTTGCGAGCCAGATCGTCGAGCGCCGCCTGCATGACGGCGCGCACGTGCAGATCGACCTGCTCGACATCGGGGTTCTCGCCGAATTCGGCGACCACGTCGATAGGTTCCAGGACGCGGGTCACGATCTTGGCCGGGAGCGGGAGGTTGGGTGGGACGATCAGCGAGAGCCCAAAAGGAAAGCCGACGCTGACGGGCAGAATCTCCATCCGCGCGCGGGTCAGGCCGAGGCGGCGGGCGAGCGAGTCGCCGCGGGCCAGGAAGAGCTGGGTTTCCTGCGCACCGATGGACACCATCGGCACGATCGGCACACCGGATTCGACGGCGGTACGCACATATCCGGTGCGGCCGTTGAAATCCACGACGTTCGCCGTCATCGTCGGACGGTAGGAGTCGTAGTCACCACCCGGAAACACCAGTACCACCGCGCCCGATCGCAATGCCGCTGCCGCGTTCTCGCGGCTGGCCTCGATCACGCCCGCCTTGCGCAGGTAGTCGCCGAGCGGACCCATGAACACGCCGTAATGCGCCAGGGTGTAGAGCGGCCGGTCGAAGCCGAAGTGTCCGTAGAACTGGGGCGCGAAGACCAGCACGTCAGGGGTGAGCATGCCGCCCGAGTGATTCGACACCACCAGCGCACCGCCGGCGGCGGGCAGGGAATCCATGCCGCGGACTTCCGCACGGAAGTATCGTTTGATGACCGGCCCCACCCAACTGGTGATCTGGCGGGTGAAGCCGGGATCCCATTTGGTCATCTCGGCCGGCTCGTCGGACATGATGACCGATTATGCTACTCTCGGTTTTGGAGAATGTCATATCCGCAGCTAGGGGGCGTTGATGCCGGGTACGGTGCTGGTCACCGGCGGTTTCGGACTGGTCGGATCGGCGACGGTGCGGCGACTCGCCGAGCTCGGACGTCCCGTCGTCGTCGCCGACTTGGACAGCCCAGCCAACCGCGAGGCGCAGGCGACACTGCCGGCCGGGGTCACGGCCCGGTGGGTCGACCTCACCGACCCCGAGCAGACCGCGGAGCTGGTCGCCGACGTCGCTCCCGAGGTGATCATCCACCTGGCTGCGATCATCCCCCCGGGGATCTACAAGAACCGATCGCTGGCCCGTAAGGTCAACGTCGACGCGACCGCGTCCCTGGTGAAGATCGCCGAGGCACAGCCTGAACCACCACGGTTCGTGCAGGCGTCCAGCAATGCCGTCTTCGGTTCACGGAATCCGCACCGCGCGACCGGACCGGTGACCGCGGACATGCCGCTGAAGCACTCCGACCTCTACAGCGCCCACAAGGCCCAGGCCGAGGAGATCGTGCGGGCGTCGTCGCTCCCGTGGGTGGTGTTACGACTCGGCGGGGTCCTCAGCGTTGATCCGAAGGCGATTCCGTTCTCCTCCGAAGCGCTGTACTTCGAGAGCCTGTTGCCCACCGACGGCAGACTTCACAGTGTCGACGTTCGGGACGTCGCGTGGGCGTTTGCCGCAGCGACGACCGCCGACGTGGTGGGTGAGATCCTGCTGATCGCCGGGGACGACTCCCACCGACGGGTGCAGGGTGAGGTGGGCAAGGCGCTGGCCGAGTCCCGCGGCCTCAAAGGCGGTTTGGTGCCCGGCCGCAAGGGTGACCCGAACAGCGACGACGACTGGTTCGTCACCGACTGGATGGACACCGCCCGAGCTCAGGAAGCGCTGCAGTTCCAGCACTATTCGTGGCAGGACATGCTGAACGAGTCGCGTGCACAGGCCGGGCCGTCCCGGTATGTCCTTCCGCTGCTGGCACCGCTGGTGCGGGCGCTGCTGAAACGCCGTGGGGCCTACTGGAAGCAGCCGGGACAGTACGCCGATCCGTGGGGCGCCGTCCGCCGCAAGCTGGGAGACCCGTCCCCGGACACATGACCCTCACCCGGGGCCGAGGGTGGCTTCGCCCGTCTGCGGATGGAAGTACCAACCGCCGGCGGCCTCGGTGCCGCCGTCGACGTGGATTGTCTGTCCAGTGACGTAAGAAGCCATGTCGGAGGCGAGGAACACCGCCGCCGCTGCCATCTCGTCGACATCCCCGGCTCGGCGCATCGGGATTGCGCCGCCGACCCCGTCGAGGCGACCTCCGGTCAGCCCGCGCACACCCTCCGTCATCGTCAGGTCCGGCGCCAGCGCGTTCACCCGGATACCGTGGGGCGCCAGCTCGAAAGACGCGGTCTTGGTGTAGTTGATCACGCCCGCCTTGGCGGCCGCGTAGGCCGCGTATCCAGGGGCTGCGCGGGCGCCCTCGATCGAGGTGATGTTGATGACGCTGCCCTGGCTCGACGTGTCGACGAGACGGCGCGCCACCCGCTGCGTACACAGCAGGACATGGCGGAGGTTGCTGCGATACAACGCATCCCAGCCGTTCTCGGAGGTGTCCAGCAGAGGCGAGTTGAAGGTACCGCCGGCGTTGTTGACCAGAATCGACACCAGGCCGAGTTCCTGTTCGGTGCGCTGGAGCGCGGCGTCGACGGCCTCGCTGTCTCGCACGTCGGTCGTCAGGCCCAGCCCCCCGACCGCCTCCGCCGCCGCGGCGCAGGTCTGCGGATCCCGCTCCCAGATGGCCACCGATGCCCCGAATGCCGTCAGACCCGCGGCGATTCCGCGGCCGATACCCGCCCCTCCCCCGGTCACGACCGCGACGCGACCGGTCAGCAGGATGTCAGACGGCGTGATCGTCATGGACTGTGAGGCTAGCGGGCCGGCGAGCTTCCGATGATGCCTTCGGCTTCGAGCCGGTCGACGTCGCCGTCGTCGAGCCCGATCTCCCGGAGCAGTTCGCGGTTGTGCTGGCCGAGCAGTGGGGCGGGGGTGGTGTGCACCCGCTCCGGCCCGCGGGAGAAGCGAAACGGCAACGTGCTGTGAAGCGTCGTCGGGTTGACCGGGTGCTCGACCGGCTCGAAGAAATTCCGCGATCGCAGCTGCGCGAGTTCGTTCTGGCGGTGCGGCTGGAGCACCTTGGCCACCGGCACGTCGTGCGCCCACAGTGCGGATACGATCTCGTCGCCGGTGTGCTCGGCACACCAGGTGGACAGTCGCCGGTCGATCATGTCGTGGTGCGCGTGCCGCTGGTCCGCGGTGGCCAGCTCACCGGACACCATCCACTCGGGACGGCCCATCGCATCACACAGGCCGGACCACTGCGCGTCGGTGGCCACGGCAATCGCCACCCAGCTGTCGGGGCGGCCGAACTCATCGATCTCGTTGGTGCGGTACAGGTTCTGCGGCGCGGCAGCGGGACCGCGATTACCGGCACGTTCCAGCAACGCGCCGTACGCGGAGTGTTCGATGACCTGCTCGGCCGCTACATTCAGCGCGGCATCGACCATGGCGGCCTCCACCATCGAACCCTCACCGGTCCGCTGCCGGTGTGCCAGCGCGAGCAAAAGCGCGTTGAGAGCGTGGATGCCGGCGTTGGGATCGCCGACCGAGTACGGCTCGTACGGATTCTGGTCGGGATAGCCCGTCAGCCAGCTGATTCCGGCGGCCGCTTCGATGACATAGGCGAACGCCGGGTTGTCGCGCCACGGGCCGTCGAGACCGAAACCCGGCATCCGCAGCATGATCACGTCGGGGCGGACGGCCCTGACCTCGTCGTAGGTCAGTCCCATGCTCTCCAGCACCCGCGGGGTAAAGTTCTCCACCAGGACATCGGAGGTGGCGATCAGTCGCCTGAGCAGGTCGCGGCCCTCCCCGCTCTGCAGGTTCAGCGTCACCCCACGCTTGTTGGTGTTCAGGCCTGAGAAGATCGGCGAGCGTTCCCACCAGAGTTCCTCGGTGACCGGGATGCCTGCGATCAGCCTGGTGCCGTCGGGATGGCGGGTCGATTCCACATGAATCACGTCGGCGCCGAGCATGGCCAGCAGGTGGGTGCAACTCGGGCCGGCCCAGAAGGTGGTCATGTCGATCACCCGCAGACCGTCGAACGGCAACCCGTTGCGCGGCGCACTCAGCCGCGAAATAAGATTCCGGGCTGTGCTTTCGCCAGATTCACGACCCGGAATACTATTTCGCGGCAGCGAGCGGTAGTGGTCGGTGTGCTCGCCGAGGCGCGGGGCGGGCTCGGGGGGGCGCAGCGCCGCGGGCGCCATGCGATAGGGGTGGGACGGTTGGGTGAAGCCGTCGCGCGGGTTGACGACGAACGACTGCCGAGCGACGAAATGGTCCAGTCCTTCGACGTTGGCACCGTTGGCCACGGGGGCGTTGGGGATGCGGAAGGCGGTGGCCAGGTCCCGGATCTCGTCGACGGTCTGCTCACTCACCCACGCGTAGAGCTCCTCGGCCTTCTCGTTGGCCTGTTGGGTGATCGACAGCGGCGAGTCCTCGTCGATCCAGTCGTCGTGTCCGGTCATCGCACACAGGTCGAACCACTGCTGAGCCGTGCCGCAACCGATGTCGATCAGACCGTCCTTGGCGCGGGCGATGCCCGGCACCGTCAGACGACGCGCGTCGCGCCAGGGCCGGCCCAGCATCTCGTAGTAACTGACCGGGTAGTAGGTCAGCCCGAGGACGGCGGTCTCCAGCTTCGACACGTCGACGAGCTCGGCGCCACCACGCAACCGGGAGGCCATCGTCGCCGCGCTGGCGTACGCGCCGGCGAGATACTCGCCGACCTGACCGCCGACGTAGACCGGCGCTCGGTCCGGAGCCCCGCGGCCCAGGCCGACGATCCCACCAGACCAGGCTTGCAGCGTGAATTCGGTCGCGGCCTTGCCTTTCCAGGGCCCCTCGAGCCCGAACGAGGTGATCGCGGTGACCGTCAGGTGCGGGTGGCGCTGCCGGATCACCTCGGGTGCGAACCGGCCGCTGCCGGCCACGCCGGGCCCTGGGGACCAGATGGCGGCGTGCGCCCCAGCCAGCAGGGCATCGACGAACGCATCGTCGGCGACCGGCGCGGCGATCACGGAGCGTTTCGAGCAGGCCAGGAACGAGAACAGCGCACCGTCGGCGCCGTCGGGGATCTCGGCACCCGAGGCCGACCAGCCGCGCAGCGGGTCGCCTTCGGGTGGCTCGACCTTGATCACCTCGGCGCCACCGTCGGCGAGCAGTTTCGTGCAGTACGCGCCGGCGATCCCGCTGGACATGTCGATGACGACGTAGCCGCCGAGGGGTGGGTCAGGCTCTGGGGGCACCGAGGGTCTAGTCCTCCTTGGCCCGGTTGCGCTTGCTCAACCGGAATTCGGGCGGGAACTTGCTGTCGTTGTCGTTGACTGCCGCGGACAGGCCGGAGTCGATCGACTCGAACATGTCCAGGTCGTCGTCGCTGTCGTTGGCGACCCCGTTGCCCATCGATTCGAAGAAGGCGCTGAGCAGGCTTCCCATGTACTCGCCCTGCTGCTGCTTGAAGATCTCGAAGAACATCTTCTGCTGAAACACCGTGTCCACCGGTCGGTTGCGTGCACATGCCAGTGCGTACTTCTGTGTCTCTGCCTCCAGCTGGTCACGTGCAACCACCTTGTTGAGGAAGTTGCAGTCGTACATCTCGGCGGCGGTGAACGGCCGGCCGGTGAAGACCATCTCCTGGAACTTGCGCAGACCCATCATCTGCACCCAGGTCCACATCCGTGGGCCCCACCCGTGGTATCGGAACGACGGATGACCGAACAGTGCGTCGTCGGAGGAGATCACCAGGTCGGCATCGGCACACTGATAGAAGTGCCAGCCGTAACAGTAACCCTTGGCTTCGACGATGCTGATCTTCTTGAAGTCCTGCAACGCACGGTTACCGGCCTGGGAGTTCGCGTACCAGGAACTGATCGTGGCACCGTTGCGGAAGGTGCCTTTCGGCGGATAGGCCACCTCACCGACCCCGTCGTCCTCCAGGCGCAGTTCTGCGAGCCGCGCGGCGGGATTGTCGTTGCCCTCCATGAACTCCGGCAGATCCGCACCGCTGCCCAGATTGTCGCCGACACCGCGGATGACGACCACTTTGACGTCGTTGTCCGCGTTCGCCGCGCGAAGCACGTCGGCGTAGCGCAACCGGGCCATGGAGGTCGGCGCGTTGAGGAACTCCGGACGATTGAACGTGATCGTCGCGATCTTGGTCCGGCGATCCTTTTCGTAGAGGATGATCTCCTCGGGCGATGGCCGCTCAGCCATGGACGGCCTCGCCGTACGCCGGCACCGTCGACAGTATCTCGGCGCCGTCGGCGGTGATCAACACCGCATCCCGGGTGAGAACGGCACCGACGCCCTGCTCCCAGACGTAGGCGGTCAGCGCCAGCACCATCCCCTGTTCGAGGACGTCGGTCTCGGCGGTGGTCCGCAACCCCGGCGAGACCACCGGCGGGTCGAATCCCAGACCCAGACCGTGGGCGACCGGCATCGCCGGAAGCTGCTCCCCCGCCTGCTGATAGGCGTCCAGTAAGACGCTCGTGGTCATGCCGGGTCGACACGCCGCGACCAACCTGTCCCACAACTCATCCCGGCGGCGGTAGAGCGCTCCGACGGCGTCTGACGGCTCTCCGACCACGAGCGTGCGGGCCACCTCGGCGACGTACCCGTCGGCCAAGACCCCGGCCGACAACACCACCAGATCACCGTCGCGGACCCGGCCGTCGCCCTCGGCGCGACGCCACGGATGCTGCTTCGACGTCACCCACGCGGCGTCCTGCGTCGCCGGGGTGCTGACCCCTCCGGCGGCCTCGGCCTCCAGTATCGCGCCCGCCAGGGTCTTCTCGCTGGTTCCGGCGCTGAGCGCGGCAACACCGGCGGCCAGCCCCTTCTCGGCGATCACGAGAGCGTTGCGCAGCGCCGCCACCTCCTCGGGCGTCTTGATGCGACGAGCCGCCTGCATGGCTTGCTCGGCATCGACCAGCTCCGCGTTCGGGAACGCCATCGGCAGCAACTGGGCGAACATCGGCGTCAGAGCGTCGGTGCCGACGCGCCGGAAAGTCTCGGCGCCCTTGATGTTCTGCAGGACCCCGACCAGCGTCATCGGATTCCACGCGAACCCGTAGAGGTTCTCGTGCGGGATCTCCGCCGGTATGCCCTCGTCCCACGTGCTGTTGAGGTGGATCTCTCCGGTTTCCCGGACGAACTCGCATATCGGACCGAACGGTCGGGTGCCCACCACCCACAGTTGTGGCGCGCCGGAGATGTAGCGGACGTTGGCTTGCCGACCGAGCACCAATACGTCGAGGTCATGAGCCTCCATCTGGGCCAGGGCTCGTTCGCGCCGGCTGAAACGCAGCGCTCGGCCGTCGGCCTCGATCTCAGTTCCCATCGGTCACCTCATACGGGTCGTACGGATACGCGGTCAGCGGCATCCAGCCGCCCTCGGTGACCACCACGATCTCTTCGCCGCGATAGCCCCCTGTGCCGTCCTCCCACACCAGCGGTTCCAGCACCAACAACATGCCGGCCGGGAAAACGAACTCGTCATCCCATTTCTGGCCGAGGTCCGTGCCGATCATGGGCATTTCGGCAGCACTGGTCCCGATACCGTGACCAAGATAGAAGTGCGGCAGCCACGGCTTCTCCCCGCCCGCCGCCGCGGTCGCGGCTCGGCCGAGGTCACCGCAGGTGGCACCGGCTCTGGTCACCGCGAGTACCTCGTCGACGATCTGTCTCCACCTGTCGAACTGCCCCTGCTGGGCGGGAGTCGGATCCTGGCCGACGATCCAGGTGCGCCCGTGGTCAGAGCAGTAGCCGTGGTAGGCGATGGACACGTCGGTCCACAGCACGTCGCCCTGCGCCAGTTCGCGCTCGGTCGTCAGCAGCGGAAGGGCCAGATCACCGGTGGTGGTCCAGGTTCCCTCGGCTTTCGAGGCGGGCATGACCTGCCAGATCGAGTCGAACATGTTGGTGGTCGCCCCGAGTTCGAAGGTGCGCCGAACGAACTCGGCGGACAGGTCGATCTGACGGGCGCCGGGCCTCAGGGACTTCTGGATCTCCCCGACCGCCACCTCGGTGATCTGGCAGGCGCGCCGGATACACGCGATCTGGTCGATGGTCTTGACCAGTTTGGCCGCCCCGATCACCGGGCCGGCATCCACCGGTGCGCTGGGGAACAACGCGCTGCCGGCGCGTCGCATCGCCCCGGTCAGCTCGTCCGTCGCAACGGTGGCGCTCACTGGGATCAGCTCGGCCAGGATGGTGGCGAACTGCGCGACACCTTCGTCGAATTCGAGGTAGACCGGCCCGTGCACGTGGTCGTCCGGCAGGCCCGACTCCATCACCGCGCCTTCTCGGAAGGGCAGGAACAGGTGCGGATGCTCGTCCCCGGCGAGAACCACGGCGACCGGACGCTCGACATGCGACAGCCCGGCGTCGGCCAGCGGCCAGCTGATCCCGGTGGCGTACATGACGTTGCCGTTGCCGAGCAGGACCACAGCGTCGACGCCTTGCTCGGCCATCGCCGCGCGCAGTCGTGCACCGACCTCTCTACGCATCCGCGCGAAATCGGGCTCCTGCGGAATGTCGAGCCAGCTGTACCCGGTCCGGGCGATCTGGGTCACGCCGGCATCAAGGGACGCGGTTCTCGACGCCGTCGCGGACGTGTTTCCGGAACCGGACATTGTCATAGTCCCAGGAACTTCTGCACATTGGTGCTGACGACCTTCACCGCCGCCTCAGGGCCGACCGTCTCGACGACGGAAGCCAGCGACTTCTCGGAATAGCCGAACGTGCTCTCGTTGTGTGGGTAGTCCGACGACCACATGACGTTGTCCACGCCGATGTGGTCGATCAACTGCAGCCCGAGCGGATCCACCATGAACGACGCGCTCATGTGGTGATCCCAGTAGTGGCGCACATCGTGCTCGAGCTGATGATTGAACATGTGCCGATATGACGCGAGCATGTGCTCGGCGTCCTGCAGCGCGGTGGGCACCCAAGCGATTCCGCCCTCAAACCACCCGATCTCGAGCGCGGGATGACGATCGAGGATCCCGGAGAACACGTACTTGGCGAACTGCTCGCGGAATGAGTCGACGTTGACCATCATGCCGACGACGACGCTGTTGTGCTGGCACGGCGTCTTGGGCGGGGTCTCGCCGATGTGGTGGCTCACCGGGACACCGGCTGCCTCGATCTCGTCCCACACCGCGTCCATGGCGGTACTGCCGTAGTCGTAGATGTTGCCGTCGTCGTCCTTACCCGGATTCAACGGCAGCAGGAACGTCCTGAGCCCCAACGCCTTCAGTTCCTCGAGCGTGCTGCGGGTGCCCTTGGGGTCCCACCAGTTGATCAGCCCCACCCCGTAGAAGTGACCGTTGGACCGCTCCTGCAGGTCGGCGATGTGTTCGTTGTAGATGCGGAAGACGCGTTCGCGCAGAGACTTGTCGGGGTAGTGGAACAATGCGAGCACAGCGTTGGGAAACGCCAGCTCCTTGTCGATGCCGTCCTCTTTCAGTTCGCGGATGCGCGCCTCGATGTTGTTGGACGCCGCACCGGCGAGGTCGTCGTACTGCATGAGGACGCGGCCGAAGTCACCACCGGTCCATGCCTTGCCCTTCATGCCGACCATGTAGGCGCCGTCCTCGTACCAGATGCGCGGCGCTGCGCCCTTGAGCTCCTCGGGAAAGCGTTCGTAGAAGATGTCGTCGGCGACCGAGATGTGGTTGTCCGCGGAGAAGATCGTGGTGTCGGCGGGCAGTCCGGGGATTCCGCCGCCGGAGTGGCCGTGACGGTTCTTGGGTGCGCCGAAACCCTCCGGCGGATACCAGGTCGGGGGGTGAGCGGGTGAAGGTGTGGCTGTCGGGGTCGACATCGTTGTTACTCCAATCGGGCTGTGGGACTGGTCTTGCGGTGGTTACCAGGCCACCGGGAGCTCGTAGACGCCGTAGGCGAGCCGGTCGTGCTTGAACGGCACTTCGCCGAACGGGATCGCCAGCTTCATCGTCGGCATACGGCGGAGCAGGGTGTGGAACACGATCTGCAGTTCCGCACGGGCCAGCTGCTGGCCCACGCACTGGTGCCTGCCGTAGCCGAACCCGAGCTGCTGGGCCGCGTCGCGGGTGAGGTCCAGCTTGTCGGGATGCGGGAAGGCGTGCGCGTCCCAATTGGCCGGCGCAAGGTCGAGGATGATGCCCTCACCGGCCCGAATGGTCTCGCCGCCGATCTCGATGTCCTCGATCGCCACCCGGCGCTGACCGTTCTGGATGATGGACAGGTAACGCATCAGCTCTTCGACGGCGTTGGCGATGAACTTCGGGTCGTTCGAATCCCGCAGTAGCGCAGCCTGTTCAGGGTTCTCCAGCAGCGCGAGGATACCGATGCCGATCATGTTGGCGGTGGTCTCGTGCCCGGCGATCAACAATCCGGTGCCGAGCTGCGCAGCCTCCTTGACGCTGATCTCGCCGGCGGTGACCCGCTCGGCCAGATCCGATACGGCGTCCTCGGCGGGATTGGCCTGCTTCTCCTCGACCAAATTGATCAGATACTGATGAAGACTCATCGCGCCTTTTTGCATCGCATCGGCCGCCGCATAGCGAGCCAGACCGGCGTTGGCGTGTTCCTGGAAGAACTCATGGTCCTCGTAGGGCACCCCGAGCATGTCGCTGATCACGCGGGTGGGTACCGGAAGGGCGAGTTCGGCGACCATGTCGGCGGGCTGAGGACCGGCGAGGATCTGGTCGATGCACTCGTCGGTGACCTCCTGGATCACCGACCGCAGGCCCTCGACACGCCGGAAGGTGAACGGTTTGGACAGCATCCGGCGGAAGCGGGTGTGCTCCTCGGCATCGGAGGTGAACACCGACCTGGGCCGCTTGTCGACGGTCGCCAACATGTGCTCGTTCCAGTGCGGGAAGCCCTCGCGGCGGTCGTCGACGCTGACACGCGAGTCCGCGAACAACGCCCGGGCCACCTCGTGCCCCGTCACCAGCCACGGTGTCGTTCCGTTCCAGATCCGCACCCGTGACAGCGGCGTGCTGTCGTTCATGTCGAGCATCTGTTGCGGCGGCGCGAACGGACACTGCGCATCCCGTTCCATCGGATACTCGGGGACGTCAGCGGAAACCTTGCCTTCGGCAAGCGTGTCGGTCATTTCGCCTCCTCGCGCAAGCGCTCGTCAGTCATTTCGCCTCTCCCCCTAGCCTTCGGCGGGGTTGTGCCCCCACGCGCAAGCGCTCGTCGGTCATGTCACTCCTCGATGTGGATGGCCAGGGCCGGACAGGCGGCCGCGGCCTTTCGGGTCTCCTCGGCGTGTTCGGGGCCGGGCTCGGCGATCAAGAGATCGACGACGCCGTCGTCGTCGCGTTGGTCGAAGACCTCGCCGGCGTTGAGGACGCACTGCCCCGACGACACGCACTTGTCCTGGTCGACAGTGACCCGCACGTCAGGGCACCTCCGTCACCGGCGCATGCCACAGTCCGATGATGGCGTCGATCAGGCCGGTGGCGGCGGCCTGCCAGGACGGCCGGGCCACCGCCGCGCCCTGCGCCAGCAGGCGTTCACGTTCAGCGCAGCTGTGCATCAACAGGTTCCGGCCCATGATGTTGCGTTCGACGCGTACGTCGACCGGCAGATCCGGCAGGCATCCGTTGATGCCGTCGAGCACGCGCACCAGCGACTCGGACGACAGGGCGTCCTTGACGATGATGTTGTGATAAGCCGGATCGGTCATCACCTGCGCGGCGAACCGGGCGTACCACGTCGGGTTGCCCAGCGCGGCAAGGTGATCGGTGAGCGGGCAGACCAGTGCGGCGACCCAGTCACGCATGTCGGTCGAGTCGCCGATGTCGGCGATGCGCTGTTGACGCAGCTCTTCGATCGGACCGCGATGCTTGTGCTCGATGGCGCGCACCAGATCCGCCTTGGTGCCGAAGTGATAGCCGACCGCAGCGTTGTTGCCCTGCCCGGCGGCCTCGCTGACCTGACGGTTGGACACGGCGAAGACCCCATGCTCGGCGTAGAGGCGTTCAGCCGCCTTCAAGATCGCTTCCTGGGTGGTGCTCGCCCGTTCTGCCCGCACACTTCTCGCCGTCGTCACCCCTTCAGTGAACCGCGTCACAACGGCTAAGTCAAGCGACTGCTTTAAAACGATCATCGCTCAGTCGCTCGCCCTGTCGGACTCACGGACGATGACCTTGCCCGCGACGGTTCCGCCGTCCACGGGCAGCACGGTGCCCGTGACGTAACGTGACCGGGCCGTCGCCAGGTACAGCGCCGCTTCGGCCACGTCCTCGGCGGTGCCCTCCCGCTTGAGCGGCCGATCGTTGCGCATCTGCTGACGGATCCGGGCCTCGAAACGCTCCAGCCGGTCGCGGTCCTCGTCGGTGGCCGACGTCGCAAGAATCGGCGTCGGGATGTTGCCGGGGGCCAGACAGTTGACGCGGACCTCGTAGTGCGCCAGCTCGATCGCAGCACCCTTGGTGAAATGGATGATGGCCGCCTTGGAGGCGCGGTAGACGGGCACCCCGCCGCCGGCCTGGATGCCCCCGATCGAGCCGAGATTGATGATCGAACCGCCGCCGTTGTCGGCCATGTGCCGGGCGGCCTCGCGGGTGCCGGCCATCACGCCGAGCAGATTGACCCGCATGACACGGTCGAACTCCTCGAAGTCCTCGGCGAACAGCCCTTTTCGCAGGGGGCTGGAGATGCCGGCGTTGTTGACCATCACATGCAGCCCGCCGAACGCGGACACCGCCGATGCCACCAGCTCGCTGACCTGCGCCTGGTCGCCGACGTCGGTTCGGCGGAATACGGTGGTGTACCCCTGGGCGTTCAGCTCGTCCGCCAGTTCGGCGCCCAGGTCGTCACGGACATCGGCGATGACCACGCCGGCACCCTCCGCGGCGAACCGCTCGGCGATACCGCGGCCGATCCCGGACGCGCCGCCGGTGACGATCGCGACCTTGCCCGCCAGCTCGTCCGTCATTCGTTCCCGATCCCTTCGAAGAAGTCCAACAGAAGCGCGTTGACCCTGTCGGGCTGCTCGATCTGCGGACAGTGCCCGGCACGATCGATCACGGCGCTGCGCCCGTGTTTGATCTGGCCGGCGATCTCGGCAGCCCACCCCTCGGGGAGCAGCTTGTCGGCGCCGCCCTCCACCACGAGGGCCGGCACGGTGACGCGCTCGTAGGCGCGCGAACTGCTCGGAGTAGTCGGTGGCTCCAGACCGGGACGGCGAAAACGCGCTGCTGCCAGTGATTCCCACGCTCCCGGCGCGATGCTCGAGTCATACCGCCGCCGCACATAGTTCTCGTCGGCCGGGTACGACACGTCATGGAACAAGGCTGCGACGATCCTGCGCATACCCTCGAGGGTGGCGTCGTAGTCATAGAGTGCGCTGACGTGCTCGTTGCGCTGGATCTCGCCGCCGCCGCAGATGGCCACGATGCTGCGGACCGGCAGGACAGGTGCCTCCGAGGTGGCGTCGACGAGGATGTTGATGGCGCCCATCGAGTTGCCGACGAAGTGCGCCGAGCCCACGCCCATCACCTCGCAGAAGCGGGCGAGGTGTCTGATACGCATGCCGCGACCGTCGGTGAAGTCGACGACCTTGGCCGACTCGCCGAAGCCGAGCATGTCGGGCGCGAGCACCCGGTATCGCTGAGCCAGCGCTTCGATGGTGTGTTCCCACCCGATCCGTGCGTTCGCTCCGAACTCCCCGCCGTGCAGCAACACCACCGGCTCGCCCTGTCCGGCTTCCAGATAGCCGGTGACCAGACCGTCGACCAGCACGCTGTGCTGGTCGATCACGCCGATACCTGTGTGGTCTGTGCGAACGCGAGCAGTTGAGAAGCCAACAGATCCAGCTGATTGGCCACCGCCCTGCCCTGTTCGGTGTCGGCGAGCTCACCCGAGGGCGCCCAGACGGCATCGGCGGAGTTGATGGCGACGCCCAGCGGCGTCGGCCAGGCGCGCAGCGCGTGACCGATGCTCCGCAGCTGCGTCAGCGTCCCGACCGCGGCCTGCCAGCCGTAAGCGCAGCTGATGCAACCCCACGGCGTGTTGTCGAGATAGACGCGAGGGTCTTCACGGAGATCCTCGATGTAGTCGAGGGCGTTCTTGACCAGACCGGAGACCGCGCCGTGGTAGCCGGGAGAGCCCACCACAACGGCGTCGGCGTCACGCAGCGCCTTCACCAACTCCAGCGCCCGCGGGGTCCGTTCGAGTTCGTGCGGCGCGTACATCGGAAGATCGAGTTCCTCGGCGGCGAACAACCTGGTCCGCCCGCCCTGTCGCTCCACCGCGGCCAGACAGTGGCGCAGCGCGCGCTCGGTCGACGAGTTGGCGCGCAGGGTTCCGCCGAGGCCGACGATGAACGGTTGAGATGTGGTTGTCACGTCATCACTCACTTGATCGCAATCGGGCTGACAGGTGCTCCCACCGCACCGACCACCTTCAGCGGCGATGCGACGAGCTGGAATTCGTACACGTGATCGGCGGCGCAGTCAGCCGCCAGAGGACCGAGGTCCCAGTACTCGCCGAGCATCAATCCCATGTCGCGCAGGCACAGCATGTGCATCGGCAGGAACGTTCCGTCGACACCGTTGCCCGGATCGGGGTCCTCGACCATCAGGTTGTCCGCGGCCACCGCCGCGACCTGATGCTCGTGCAGCCAGGCGGCGCACGTCCAGTGCAGGCCGGAGCCCGCCTCGGCACCGTCCCCGGTCGAGAGGAATCGCGTCCACCATCCCGTGTGCACGACGACGACGTCACCGGAACGGATCTCGACGTTCTGCGCGGCGACCACGTCGTCGAGTTCGGCCGGGGTGATGGGCGAACCTGGTTCGCAGAACACCTCGGCGCCGCGATGAGCCACCACATCAAGCAGCACGCCCCGCGACGTGATGCCCTTGGTGTCCACCTTGTCGATGCCGCAATGAAAGGCGCCGAAGCTGGTCACCGAGTCGGCCGGGAATCCGTTGTAGAGCTTGTCCTCGTAGTACACGTGTGACAGCGCGTCCCACTGTGTTGCCGCCTGCAACGGCATCACGATGAGGTCGTCGTTGAAGCGGAACGGGTTGTCGGCGAAGAAGGCGCTGACGTCCGAGGCCACGGCGTTGCGCAACCATTGCGGCCCGTATTCGACCAGTGTCGAGGCGTCTCCGCCGTCGACCGTCATGACGTGCTGCGGGTTCTGCCGGAACTTGAACGCACCCTGCGGTCCTCCGGCGCTGAAGTCACCCCCGAGCGAGATCACCTTGCCCTGCTTGACCGTGGCGGCCGCCTCGGCGACTTTGTCGGCGGTGATGAAGTTCAGCGTGCCGATCTCGTCGGCGTCACCCCAGCGACCCCAGTTGCGTACGTCGTCGGCCATCCGGCGGAAGTCGCTCATGCTGTCGGCCATGGTCGGATCCCTCAATTCCCCTGCGGCGCTTGCGCGGTCTCGGTGGCATCGTGCAATGTGTCCGCGAACCGCTGGGCGAGGATCCCACCGTCGGTCCACAGCACCTGACCGGAGATGTATCCGGCCGCCCTGCTGCCGAGGAACACCACAGCGGCGGCCTGCTCGCCGGCATTCGAGACGCGGCCCAGCGGGGCGGTGAACGAGTCGAGGAACTGCTGCCCGTAGGCCGATCGCAGTTGGTCGAGGATCGGGGTCTCGGTGACCCCGGGTGCCGTGCAGTTGATCCTGATGCCCCGGGCGCCGAAGTCGGCTACCCGGCTCACGCCGTAGAGAATGACCGCCTCCTTGGACAGCCGGTACCCGCCGTCCGCGAGGGCGCCGGGATTCTCAGCGCACCAACGCAACCCCTCGTCCACCGATCGGGTCCGCAGCAGTCCTGCGGTGACGTCCGCGTTCTCGCGGTAACCCGAGGCCGCCAGAGAGGACACGTTCGTGATCGCTGCGCCGACCGGCATGCGGTCGATCAGCGCCTCGGTGAACTGCCGCATACCCAGGAAGTTGATCCGGACCACCAGCAGCGGATCCCCGATACCCGAGGACACACCGGCAACATTGAACAGCGCATCGACGTCGCCCTCGATCGCGGCAGCGGCCGCCGCCACAGATTCGGGATCGGCCAGATCCATCGGGATGTACCGGCCGCCGGAACTGTCGGTCGTTGCCCGCAGGTCCAACTGCGTGACCCGGGCACCGAGTCGGGCGAGCTGGTGCGCCACCTGCGCTCCGATTCCGGATGCACATCCGGTGACGACGACATGCTTGCCGTCGTAGCGCACCAGCTCATCGAACGCCGTCACCGTCAGCCCGCGGCTTCCCGCGCCGCCTTCTCCTGCTGCGCGGCCTTGACGCGGCCCTCGTTGATCTCAGCCATCGCCTCGGGAATCTCACCGGCGGTGAACTTGTTGCGCCCGGTCGGCAACCCGCCGAAGGCGTAGGTCTCGTCGAACATCGGCGCCTCCGACGGCCGCCGGCGCGCCTCCACCTTCTCGATCACCGGCTCCAGCCGTTTGGCCTTGTCTGCTACGGCCTTCTCGTCGCGCTCGATGAACTCGGGCAGGATCTCGTTGCCCATGATCTCGATGGATTCCATGGTGCCCTCATGGCTGCGGGGGTTGAGCAGCAGGATGATCTCGTCCACGCCGCTGGCCTCGTAGCCGCGCAGGAACTCCCGGACCGTGTCGGGTGAGCCGATCGCACCGCGACCAGGGCCGTAGGCCAGCGTCGGATCCTCTTTGACCGCTTCCTGATAGCGCTCCCACACCTTGGTTCGCCCCGGCGTGTGCATACCCGTGAGGTAGTAGTGCATGATGCCGAACGAGAAGAACCCGCCGCCGGTGCCGAGCCGCTCGAGCGCCTCCTCGTCGCTCTTGGCCACCATCATCGACAGATCACCGCCGATAGCGAGGATGTTCGGGTTGATCGCCGGGGTGATCGGTGCGCCCTGCTCCTCGAAGTCACGGTAGTACCCGTCGACGCGCTCCTTGAGTGCCTCCGGACCGGTGTAGGCGAAGCTCAGCGCGCCGATGGCCTTCTGGGCAGCCATCTCGACCGACGACGGGCGGGTGCAGGCCACCCAGACCGGCGGATGTGGCTTCTGCAGCGGCTTGGGAACCACGTTGCGGGCCGGCATCTCGACGTGCTCGCCCTTGAACCCACTGAATGGTTCTTCGGTCATACACCGGATGGAGACCTCGAGCGCCTCCTCCCACTGTGCCCGCTTGTCGGCCGGGTCGACGTTGAAGCCGCCGAGCTCGGCCACCGAGGAGCCCTCGCCGGTGCCGTATTCCACCCGGCCGTTGGACAGGTGGTCGAGGGTGGCGACACGCTCGGCGATGCGTGCCGGCGGGTTGATGTTCGGCAGCAGATGCATGACCCCGAAACCCAGTCGGATGTTCTCGGTGCGCTGGCTGGCCGCGGCCAGGAACATCTCCGGCGCCGTCGAGTGGCAGTACTCCTCGAGGAAGTGGTGCTCGGTGAGCCACACCGTGGAGAACCCCGCCTTGTCGGCCGCCTCGACCTCGGTGAGGCCGTGCTGGAACAGCTGGTGTTCGTCGTCCTCCGACCATGGTCGGGGCAGCGGGAATTCGTAGAACAGGGAAATCTTCATTGTCGGTTACCTCCTTGAAGTTCCGGGTGAATCAATTGCTGAGTCGGGTTCGGCAGAGGTCGACCGGTCGGCCGCCTCCGGGGTGGTGTCGGCCATGTGCCGGGCGGCGACATAACCGAACGTCATGGCCGGGCCGATGGTCGCCCCTGCGCCCGCATAGCTGCGGCCCATCACCGCCGCGGATGCGTTACCGACGGCGTACAGGCCGGCGACCACGCTGTCGTCGGCGCGGAGCACCCGCGCGTACTCGTCGGTGCGCAGACCGCCCGACGTTCCGAGATCACCGAGGATGATCTGGAAGGCGTAGTAGGGCGGATCCCCCAGCGGGTGCAGATTCGGGTTCGGCAGGGTCGGGTCGCCGTAATAGTTGTCGTAGGCGCTGTCCCCGCGGTTGAAGTCGTCGTCGTGGCCCCGGCGGGCCAGTTCGTTGAACCGCTCGGCGGTCGCGCGCAACCGGTCGCCCGGCACTCCGATCGCCGCCGCGAGTTCCTCCCAGCTGGAACCCTGCTTGACCACACCGGAATCCAGCCAGGCCTGGGGCA
>MDTD01110896.1_pt1 | contig 32425 bp, 62 predicted proteins | sample 811221 | NCBI WGS metagenome assembly MDTD01 (sample SAMN05326646, study PRJNA326480) | marine metagenome | isolation source: seawater | place: Pacific Ocean: South West | collected 2011
TCCACATCATTAAACATAATTAGTCCTCTTTCATATACTCCATGTTTGATTTCCAATGTCCTATCGGCAGGTCATTAGTTTCCATCCAATAGATATGTGCTTCGGTAATTCGTTTGTGTCCGAGGTTTTTAGCACTTGCTTCTCCATTGGCTATCAGATTAGCCACTGCTGTTTCTATCCATTCAGCGATAAAGTATTTCGCATTTGTTGATACTGTTAAGTCAGTAACTTCTTTGATTATCTTAGGAATACTCAAAGTGGTTTTGCGTTTATACTTCGGCTTTGCAGGAATTTCCGGTACTATCAATTTACTGTTCTCAATATAAGGACATTCTTCGACTCTAACTAATTTTGCTCTGCCCTTATCAGTGGTTACATCTTTCAAATGGGCCATACCATTTTCCACTCTAATACATCTGTATGTGACAAATTTAATCATTGTTAATTCTCCTTCTTTAATCATTCTAATCTCTCCACATCTTCTAAAGTATTGATGTCTGCCGCAAACTTATCATCACGGATTCTTTTACATCTTGGAAATCTCAAACCTAAATTACCCTTTTCATCTCTTGAAACTAAATCAGCACTAACTTCTAAGACTACTCTTGGCAAGAAGTAATAGGTATCATTCTCAAAATTCTCCACATTTCTTCTAAGGTTGTGTGTTAGACTAACTAAATCTGCATCACTAAAACCTGTGCCTACTTTACCAACTGATACAATTCCTTTATCAGACTTAACACCAATCTCAAAAGTACCAAAAACATTGGCTCTTTTTCCTTCACCGTACTTAGCCGACATGATAACTACATCTAATTCTATTCGGGGCGGTTTATACTTAGCCCAAAATGCGCTTCTTTTTCCTGCTTCATAGGGAACATCAGCATTTTTTACTATGATTCCTTCAAAGCCGTCATTGATTGCTTGATTGTAAAAGGCCATTACATTATCATCCTTCATTCGGTGAGCCTGATTTGGCACATTTTTCATCTTCTTCAATCTTTCAGAGAAAGAAATATCCATAATTGTTTCATCATTTAATTTAAGACAATCAAAAATGACCCATTTTACTGCGACTTTATCCAATGCCTCTTGATGATTCTTTGAATGTACTCTCGTTGCCATCTTTTTATGCTCATCAGGACTACCATCTTCTTTAATTGGGTATATTTCACCATCAAATATTCCATTATGTATGGGATAACCAGAAACTAATTCTGCAATATCAGTAAATTGATGGGTAACTACTTTCCCTTTACGATTAAAAATAATTACATTCTTATCTTCTAAATGAATTTGGTATCTATTACCATCATATTTGTAATCAACAATTTTGTTAGTTGGCCATTTTTCCATAGGTACTTCTTTTGCTAACATTGGTGAAACGAAAGAGCCATGAACCAAATTAGTTGAAGGCGTTTCTTCATTTTCATATGAAGTAATAACAGTTTCAACTGAATTAAAATTCAAATGCTTCTTTACCTCTTTCAATTTTTTATTATAATGTTTAGCAATAACTTTAGTTACTGTTCCAGAATTAATTCCGTTTCTTGGTGTTCTTAACCAAAAGCGAATAAACCACTTTCTTGCTAATGATGACATTGAAGTAATGCTTTCTGAAAGTAAAGTAAATTGGTTTGAATTAATTTTACTACAATCTAATTCTAAAAGACGAATGATTGTTTGAAGAGTGAAGTCGCCCTGTTTTTCTGCTTGGCTATCTAAGTAATAGACAACATCACCTAAATCATCATATGTTGAATAGTCTGCATTTATCTCACTATCAAATACATTATACATCTTGGCTACCCACTTCTTAGCCTTAGATATTCCAATATTATTGATTTCGTATGCTTGCGCTAATATTCTCAATAGGCTTGACTTATCCTCAAACTTATTTAATTCTCTTGAAATTACTGTTACTTGTTGTGTTGGTGTAACTCTATCAGTCACTTCCAATAGTCTCGTCATGTTCTCCCATGTCATCTATAATCACTTCCATATTTTCATTTATTTTTTGTATTAATTCTTTAAGCAATATGCTTAATTTACCATCATGTGTATCTGAAAAATCCCACATTATATTAGCAAGATAAATCCATTCACTCTTCTTCATTCTTAGCACCTGCTTCTATTACGCCTAATAGTCTAAGGAAATTAGTCATAATTTGACTCATCGCTTGGACTTCTGCATCTTTACCTTGCTCAATTAATCGGTGCAACATATGAATCATTGTTGCCTGAGTAATAGCAGGGGCTATTCTTGCTAAGTTGTTATCAGAATATATTTCCCAATAGCAAACAAAAGACGCTCTCGCTAAGTAATTACCATTTCTAATGTCTGCATAACCAGCATCAAAATGTTCTAATGCCATAGGATTTTTTCTTCTCTTTAGTTTAATTTTGGTTTGTTTATACCACTCATCAAACTTCTTGAGATTTACTGTTATCATATACAACTTATTGTTCATTCATTTCACCATCCATGAATTCTCTCATTCCTTGATAGAAGTTACCAAAGCACAATTCAATGTGTTCTTTAGTAATACGACAACCTCTCCCTCCATTTGGAGGAACAGTCATTTTTTGTTCAACATACTTGGCAAATAAATCCATAATCTTTCCAGAGCAAATACCAAACTTTTGTACTGAACCCATAGCGTATTGTCGTTTTTCGTTTGCGCTTCTCAAACTTCTTTTTGCAGATTTTTCACTGACTCTCTTCATCTAACTCTCTCCTTAATATTTTCATTAATTGTCTTGCTTCGTCTAAATTAAGACGAATACCTTTATTTGTAGGCTTATCATTTTTGAACCATCTAATATCAATGACCTCAATGTTCCACCACTTTCCTTTTTTTATAAGGCAATCAGTCGTGGCATCCCGCACTATGCGCCCGACTGTTGGCATAGTATTATCATTCACTAAACCACCCCTGTTTGAATTTATCCAATTCTTTTCTTGATGTGAAATAGCGGGGAGTATCTAATTCATCTAAACGATTCACTACCCAACAAGCACCACCTAAAGATGATACTTGTACTATTTCGTACTGCCCTCCATTTATTTCAATTACTTCAATTGTATTGACTTCGGGAACAAGCCCATACTTCTTAGTAATTTCATTAGCAACATCATGTATGTTCTCAACAACATACTTGATAATGTGCGCTCTTTGAATAGGTATCTTTGGCGCAACATCAATCTTCAAATTACCTGTCATATTACAGACTACACATTTATTCCCTTTACAAATAGGACATTTAATCTGTGCTTTATGCGGGGCAGGTAATGTAACGGTTATTGCTCTCTTCTTCATTACTTTTGCCTCCTTCACTCAACTAAATATCCATCAGGGTTTCTTACAAGAATAATCATAGAACCATCTGAATAAACAATAGTCATTCTTTCAATTTCTTTATCATTAAGCATTTTTAATCCTCCATATTGATTCATCCAAATTACCTTTCCATTCGGGTTCATTTGCTCTATTCATATAAAATCCTATAATATCATCAACTAAATGAGGTTGGTTGCTAACAACATCTAAATAACCTTCTTCGTCAAGGAGAGGCATTTTACAATCAGAACAAATATAAAAAGCAATAAACTTTTTACTATATTCATCTTCTGATAATTGCTTATATGTTATTTCTATATCATCAGTTTCATTACAACAATCCTTTTCCCAAGTCATACTCATTCCTCCAACAATACTGCAACATCTGTTGAATAGAATAACTGTGCAATTGACATAGCCGCAAGGAAACTATTCTTAGTTACTTTAACGGGGTCAACAACATTCTGTAAATTTTCTATTTTACCTGTTAAGGCATTGAATCCTATCCCATTAGCAGGAATAATTTCTGTCATTGTTTTGCCTACATCTAAATTACTATTAGCAATTAATGTTCTAATTGGTTCATGGAGAGCATCAACCAGCCAAGCCAAATCATATCCTAATTTGTTATTAGTTTCAATACCAGCAAGTGCTAAAGTTAATCCTCCACCAACAACAATACCTTCTGCTAATGCTGCTTTAGTTGCATTAAGCGCATCATCAAGTCTTTCTTTCTTTTCTCTCATCTCAATAGAAGAACCAGCACCAACTCTAATTGTAGCAATTCCGCCCTTTAGACGAGTAATTCTGCTCTTAATTCGACCAGCATCATATCCTGTCATATCCTTTAGAGTTTCTTTTAGACGATTAATTCGTGATGTAGTATCGCCATCAGCACCAACAAAGGTAGTTTTCTCTTTTGTAATTATAACCTGTTCACAAGTCCCAAAACTTTCTGCTACGACAAGTGTTGGGTCAGCCTTAGATTCAGCATTAAAAATCTCTCCACCAATCAAAGTTTTGATGTCACCCAATTCATCTAATTGAGCATCACCAAAGTTAGGTGCAAGTATTACTGCACAATCAACAGTCTTATTCAGAATATTCATTAATAGATTATTCAATGAAGAACCCTCCATTCCTTTACATAGAATAAGCAAAGGTCTTTTCTGCGAAGCCGCTAATTCTAACATTGGCAATAATTCACCAAAGTTTCTAAATGGAATATTAGAAAGGAATACTAATGGATTATTGAATACTACTTTACCTTCATCATTAGCCATCAAATGACTAATGTAGCCTTCGGGTATTTCCATTCCCTCTCTAACCACTAATTCGGTTAGGTGTGATTTAGATTCTTCAACAGTTACTACTCCATCTCTCCCCACTTTCTCAAGTGCATCAGCAATTAATTGTCCCATATCAGAGTCATTATTTGCGGCTATTGTGGCAATATCAAGAATACCACTATCATTTACAGGATAGGAGGCTTGTTCTAAGAAGTGAATAATTTGCTCTTTAGCCTCTTCCATTCGCTTATTAAATTCTTGAACAGACATTTCGCCTAATGAATCCATAATTCTATGACAAATTGCTTGAGCCAAAATACAAGCGGTAGTGGTTCCATCTCCACTGCCTTCTTGTGCTTTACTTGCTAAGTTTTGAACCAATTGGATTCCCATTTGGACATAAGCATCTTCATGTGAAATATACTTAGTAATTGTAACCCCGTCATTAATTACAACCGGAGGATTACCTTGAAGAATTACTGTCTTTGCTTGCGGCCCTAATGTTGGTTTAACTGTGTTAGCAACCAAATCAATTCCTTGCAATAACTTCTGTTTTACTTCTTCTCCATTGATAATCATTCTGAATCACCTTCAGTCACAATTGCGAATACATTATCATAAGGCACAAACATATGTTGTCCTTGACTTTTGTAAATATGGCTATCATCATATACTACTCGACAACCAACCAAAGTCTTGTCTTTTGCACAAGATACAACTAATCCTATGTTGTTATGTTTAATCTTAATTCCACTTTCAGTGGTGTTTTCTTCTGTTTTAATAATTACATATTCTCCTACTGCTATCATTTTTTCACTCCCTTAAATTTATTCTTTCTCGCTATTTGGCAACATACTCTAATCTTATCCGTTGAATGAAGGCTCCAAAACTCTCCATTCTCCCAACCAAACTTATGTTCAATATATTGACATAATTGTTTTCTTGACATCTTTTCAAAATCCTCATCAATTTCTATTCCAAGAATAGGGCCACCTTCATTCTTTAGAAATGAATCGAGAATAACATAAACTCGGCCCATGCCGTTGATTGTTTTTCTAAGTAACCATTGAATCATTTCCTACCACCCTTCTTCTTTTTACCACTAAAAACCCATTTGTTTGGGTTTGGAATGTTTTTGTCATTAGGGTGATTAAGTGCATGTTGTTTCTTTCTTTCAAGAACAGTCATAGTTGCATTATAACTTGCTCTTTCGGGATATTTTCTTGCAGTTGATTGTCCTTTCTTTAATGTTCTGAATCTCATTCTTCTTCATCTCCCCACTCTTGTACTCTTTCCGGTTCAAAGTCACGGAATATCTGTAATTGTTTTGGATTTTTATTGTCCCAATAACCATAATGACCTATTCCGCCTAATACAAATGCAGTTTTCATTAATGGTTCCCAAATACTAACTGTTCTAATATCTGTTCCACTAAAATATGCACTACCGAATGGATGAGTATGAATCCATGTCTTAATAGGTAATTTCATACCAACAGGGTCTATTTTGAAATCAACATAACCAGAAGTACCGGATGAAATGAATATCTTATCTTCTGAATCAATAACTACTTGCACTTCTAATTTAGGTAGTATTTCTGTGGAGGCATGCCAAATACCCTCCATTAATTCATCATTATGCCATGTCTTATTCTCATAACCATCTCTAATGTAATACTCTGCTTCTGCTCTTGCTATTTCTAAATCTGAATAACCATCATCACCATTTCTTTTTTCTTCTTCTCTCATAGCCCAATCACTGCTCTTGCTCATTATTGTCACCTCTTAAATTTTTGAGTACGGATTGAGTTAGTTTCTCAATCTTTGCTTGTAGTTTGCGTATTTTACTCACTTTACGCTTGACTCTCCACGATTCTTCAGTCAATGCGGCCAAGTGTAACTTCTTGACTCTAATCGTGTCTGTGGCCTTCATAACCTGCATAATATGTTCGGGTTCTGTGCTATCAACAAGGTATTCTAAACGACTTGCGATTTGCCCGTAACTTCGACCATATCGTGCTTTTGCTTCATCTATGCTTAATTCATAGAAATGGATTAACAAATCCAAATCCTTTTCAGAATCCCAAAAATCATCTGAATTAGATAATGGTGTTACAAATACTGATTCGTTATTTGCCATGTATTCACCTATTTCTTTTGCAAATTGCTCATAGGATGAAAAACTACCTGTTGGAAAATCTTCTTCAATACCAAGATAATGAGCAGTTTCTTCTTGAACCTCCACACTATTACCAATTTCAGCGATTTCCTCAATCAATTGCTTATCCAATTTCTTAACTCTGTTTTTACATGCTGGAATACTTCTCTGTAATTCTCTTGAAATGTCCTCCCAAGATACTTCATCATTTACATATTCCAACAATTGTGTTTCTTCTTCTTTACTCCATCTGCATGTCTTGTAACCCATTTACGCCACCATCTCTTCATTTGTTTCTTGTTTGAATTCCCAATTATGGAAATACTCATGTCTGGCCAGAAACCCGCCAGCCTCATTCATTGGGCCAATATATTCTGCTGAACATATCGAACACCAAACGGCTACTATTTTCTCATTCCAAATACAACCGTTCTTATCCTCATATTCGAGAATTTCTCCTACATTGTCTAAACTAAACTTCATTCTTTTACCTCCATTAATATTCTGTGCATTAATTCACGCATTTCCCAATCCTCTTGGGTATCGTTTTCTGTACCTGTATTTTGTGAGAAGTAATCTAACAGTTTATCCCATGCTTTAGCCTTTATATCATTCAATTCTCTAATCATGCGTTCATCACCATGTATTCTTTTACATCTTCGCCATTAAACCATCTTTGCACCCATTGTGCGCCAATTCCTGCAATAGCAATTTGCATAAATTGTACTCCTTTATTTGAGCCATCCCAAGAATCTCCTTGACAAGAGAATGAACCGGATGGGCCAGCCAATAAGGTATCATACATCTTAGGGTCTGCTTTATGTGACACAAGTGCGGCATTTCTGCCTTGCGCTCTCAAATCGAGCCATTTAAGACTTGTGTTATACAAGGTCTTTCTGATGCCTAAATTATCCACACAACAGATAACTAAATCATATCCTTTCATTTGTTGTTCACTAAGAATAGGAAATCGGTGCGTGTTTAATACGCTATCATATCTTGCGATAGCATCCACCTTTCTTTTAGATATTTCTGACTTTGTGAAGTTTTGATATGGTATATTCTTCGCTTCAACAATATCGGGGTCTGCTACTGTAATAGCATACAAATCCACTTTATCTAAAAACTGAATCAAGAATGACCCAATTCCGCCTGTTCCTATAACTAATATTTTTCTTTTCATTTTTATTCCTCCTTCTTTCCGTAGTGCTTTTCTTTAATCGCATCGTATTTTTTTCTATACTTGATATGTGCGTGTTTGTAAAGCACAACATCAAGTTCACCGTTACTAACAGGAATTAATACTACACAATCACGGCAAGCCGGTAGTCCTGTTTTATCACAATCAGTTACGCTTGTATTGCTACAAGTAGTACATCTTGCTCTTTTACTTTCCATATTATCTAAATTCATTTTTATTCACCTATAAAGTTAATATCCTTTCCTCTCATTTCCTTTACTGCATTAAAACCAAGAAGGGATATAATCTTCTTAGTTTCTTTATGGATATTCCATCTTCTGAATCCTGTCATTTCAGAAATCAGAACCGAAGTTATATCGCTTCTAACAAAGACATTTGCAGTTATCCAGCAAACTGCTGCAAAATAACTCTGCGCTCTATTATGTTCTGCTCTATTCAAAACAGGTTCTATTCTTTCTAAGACCTGCTTTGCCTGAAGATGAAACACATTATCATTAGTAATTAGATTCAATACTCTTTGAAGACTAAAAGAAGGATTAGTTTGCTTTAGGATTCTATTACCATAATGCTGGTTAATCTTTCTTGTTAATCTCATTACTCTTGTTTTATTACAATCAAACTCAGAACATATCTCCTTGAAAGTATATGGCGTACCATTTTCTTTCAAAGCATAATGTACGATAGCGGCCCCTCGTTCTTCATAAGAATAGTTGGCCATTTTCTTTGCTGTATATAATTCAAGATATATCTTTTCGACTCTTTCACCCAAATTCATTTGGGGTGCAATAGCGGCTAATGTCATATTACAGTGCATTAGTCCATTTTGCACATTCTTAGGAGTGACACTATTCTTGCCAAACTTATTGAATTTGGAGGAACCTCTGCCGCTAACTATTGAGCCTAATTTACCATTATCTGCCGAATGGACAACATCTCCTGTTTTATTCAGAATATGAACATTCTGCTCAAAGATTTCCTGTACTAATACAAGTCCACAATCACTACAGACTCTTTCTCCCATTCTTTCATCAAAATAATTTTCTGTTGCGCCGCATTCATTACATTTCATTAAAATCAACTCTTTCATTGTCATTTGGTTTTTTAATTAGGTATCTTCTTATTGTTGATACTATTTTTATTGTAAAAGTGTCATTAAGCAAGGCTAATGCTCTTGCCGCAAATTGGTCGCCTAATGGCGAATCTGAAGTCATATTGTCTATACAAATCGGCCCTCTCCACTGCCAAGGGTTTTTAGGCATCTTTGGTGGAGTCAATTCTGACTCACTGTATTTTATGCCTAATCCTGCCTCATATTCTGCTAATGCCTCTCGATATTTAACCATCATCTCACGGAATTCACCATCTCTATATTGAGGTTGCCAAACATAAGTCTTTACCATTTGAATTTGAGATTTGAATTTATCATTCGTTAGCATCCAATCATATTCCTTTCCATGAACATAAATTTTCTGCAAATCTCCATTCTCATAAACGGCTTTTAATCGAGAGCCATGTTGTAATAGCAAATCATTTACTAATTGAATTGCTCTCTTTTCAACAAGGTCTGAAGTTCGGTTTTGTTTCAAAAACTCAATCATTAAAGTTAATTCTGAATCTGAAGGCTTTCTGCCAACTGTTCTCTCAAAAAGATTAGCAGGAGAAACATACTTCCATCTGCCTTTCTTATGTCCTTGGACATAAAAGGAACAATAGGACTCTAACTCCTTATTTTTAATAACTCCCCATGTACCGTCACTTACTTCAACTGCACATTCCTTAGCACTAATTTGCTGAATGTTTAGACGACACTCAATCTTTTCAAAATTATCAAAGAAATGATAAGGCGCACGATTCTCTAAACAATACTTGATATTTTCAGATAGAGAAAGACTACTCATCAAAGTTTTCATTAGCACAGGGGCTTCTGTTTCAAAACAAGATTTGAATGTAACTCTTGCTAAGGCATTACAGATGGTATTTAGGCTCTCAGCCTTTCCATTGATGTAATATCTAATACCTTCTTTAGAAATAATGATAGGTAATTTTTGAATATAGATTGTATGTTCATATTCACTACTTTCTCCATAGTGATTGTAATAGCCTCGGTGCTTTCTAACTGCTAATTCCTTTTTCCACCAATTAACAAGACCTGCATGAACAGGGTCTTTTTTGCTTCTAATGAAGTAACAATGATTGTTACTGAATCGTTTAGTTTCACTTTTGATATTGGTTCGGGAATATTGACCTGCATCATTTGGTTTTTGTATTTGTAAAATTATTTCTGTCATTATCATCACATCATATACATATTAGTATTGTCTATATCGCACTTTTCGTGCATTTCTTTATTGATTTCTTCAGCAGTCAATAACTGCCCTCCACATACCCTACATCGGGTTGCGGTGTTCTTATTCTTTCGTTTATTCTTAATATATTTAGGGTCTTTGTCTTTCATTAATATTCACCACATATTCTATTCATTTGTTTATGAATGGTTTCGCATACTCCGCATTCTTCTAAATCGTGAGTCCAGCAATCTTCCCAATTAACATCATGGTATGCTAAAGCCTCTTTTATTTTATTAGATTGATTAATCAAATAATTATCAAATCCTTGTAATACGGCCTCTTGTATGTCCCACAAACATTCCTTAAACGAGTATGTTAATCTAAATATTTTATCTGCGTCTTTATTATAAGATTCGCAAACATTTATTGCATTTTTTATTCTAATCAAAGACTCTTCTTTGAGTCCTTGACACATGATTATTATTACTCTCACACACTCTTCATAATCCTTGAAGAGTTTCATTTATTTCACCTAAATTTCACATAGTCCACCGGCACAGGCTACTTCGCCTTTCAAATCGGTGTTGTCTTGAGTTTCAACAACTCTTGTCAAATCAACATCAGTTAATGACTTAGATAGACCGTAATAAGTTTCCTTATCACAGGTTTCAAATGGTGCTTGAACATATGTTCCACCATCATACGGTAATACAGATAGACCATTGTAATAATGTCTATTCATCCATAGCCAATCTCCAACTTCAACCCATTCATCTTCTTTCACAGAAATAGTCGCTGAAACATTATGAGTATTTAATCCGTCTTTGTGTCCTGCACGAACCCAACGAATACTGAAATTCTTTACACGCTCTAATAAATCAAATACTGACTCATGGCGAGTAATAGCATTACTTGGTGCTTGTTGAGGAACAGAAATAACTGCCGTATCATGTGGAGAGAAGTATTCATCCTCAATTAATTCCGCATGATTATCATAAAGATATGAGTAAATAGGTTCATTCTTTCCAACTCTAATTCTTCTTAGATAGAATTCATCATGCCATGCGTGAATACCACTTGAAGTACCTAATACAAGAGAAGTGGTTCCTGCTGGTTTTACACAGGTTGTTCTCGCCGCAGGTTTAATCCCAATTAACTTAGCAACCTTTTCATTCTCCTTCTTTACTTCAAGAGCCGCCATTTCTAAGTCTAAATGCTCAACAACATTTGAAGCAATACCTGTCATAGATACACCTAATAGTGCATCTTTTTCAGTGTTCTTTCTCCATATCTCTCTAAGATAATGAAAATCAGTGTAACCTGCTTGTAGTGTTCCTAAGAACGAAGCCGCACTAACTCTCATTTCTAAGTCTGCTTGGTCTTTTACATCAGAAGCATTTACTTCAGTTAAATTACAAAACTGATATGGTCTTAATGCTATTTCACAACATGGGTTTGTTCCCCAATCTTTATCATTACTGAAATAAATTCCGGGTTCTCCGCTACCACTTAATTCAATTCTTTTCCACAAATCCAAAAAGAAATCTTTAGTAATTCTGTGTCTTAGTAATACTGCTGAATTATTTGCACGACCTCTTTGTGGGTTATTTTCCCACCAACTACCGGATTTACATGAAATCATTTCATTATCATCTGCTGAAAACAAACTAATCATAGCGGCTCGTCTGATACCGCCACTTAATACTGCATCAGCAATATGGCACATAATATCATGTGCTTGAATAGGAGTTAATTTAGAACCATTAGAAAGAGAATCAAGTATTCCTTGAATCTTTACTAAACATTCTCTTAGTGGTTGAGGGCCGGGGGCTTTTCCGCCAGAAGTAATTAGAATTGCGCCTTTCTCTCTAATATCTGAAAAATCAAATACAGGAGTTGATGTTCTAATTCCCATATAACATTCCATTAGTATTTTAATAGAATCAGCCCAACCTTCAATTGAATCTGCAACTAAATATCTTCGTTGTCTGTTGGGATTAGGTTTTTGAATTTCATTAACTAATTCAACATGGTGTCTTTGAACAGAATAACCTACTCCTGTTCCACCGAGTAAAAGAAACATAGCCTCGCTAAATGCTATGTGTGAATCTATTGGCATGTATGCACAATTATAGACACGATTAGGACTCAATTCAATTGGTTTGCCACCGAATTGCATAGAGCGCATTGAAGGTAATACTTTCTTAGGAACAACAAAATGCTCATACACATTTCTAATGTCTTGTTCTAATTGAGGATATGTCTTAATGTGCATATTCATGTTTCTATCACATATCTCTCTCCAAGTTTCTCTTCGTAACTTTTCAGAATCGTATTTTGCATACTTCATATGTACTGTAATATCTGATAATATCTGTGTATTCTTCATCATCTTTAACACCTTAGTTTTGTTCTTTTTGGCCATTTATCTAATGTGGTGAAGGAATGTAACCAATCCAATCCTGTTTTTGTCACCACCCATTCTTTCTCTTCAAGAAATAGCCAATCTTGAAAATCATCTAATGCTTTAGTACCATGTTTATCAAGTAAATCCTGTGTTGAGGAATACTCTTCATCACGGTATTTTATGCGAGTATCACCACACGCATAAATATATCCCTTTTTGCTTCTCGCAATTACATAATTATTGGGATAAAAGTCGGGCTTTACAACGGCTACGCCATCTATTAATATGGGCGTAACGAGCGACCAACCCTTAATTTCGCTCAAATATATTTTAAGTCCATCTTCAGCAATAAAATTAACTAAATCAGTTATCATCACTGAAAAAAGGGGAGAGCGATTTTGCCACAATGAGCGAAGGCAAAATCACTCCCCCCAAGAGGGTGAAAATAGGCTTAACCTATCTAACAAGAACCTCCAACAACAGCAGGGGTTAGGTCAACATTCTGTACCGTGTCCCAATTAATGTTGGCAATTTCTTCTCTCGCAACCATTTCACCATCAATGAAACACCAATGGGTCGGGTGTGAGTCAATCTGTTCGATGATTGAGTCGGACTCAAGCATCAATTCTGTGTGGCCTGTTTCGTTTAGAATTCTAATTTTAATCATAGTTTCCATCTCCGTATTTTCCTATATTTTTCACCCTATATTAAGGAGGACATTCAACCTCATTGAAGTCATGCCAAAATCGGCTGGCGGTGTCCATCGCCTTCTGTCTTGTGATGTGGGTTCCTCTATTAACATTTAATAGAATAAGCCAATCAGCAATTTGCTCAATTGTATCACCATTACTCAACATAATGTGTAATTCACTCATTAATCCCATCATTCATCATCTCCAAATCATCTTTCTCAAATTGTCTTTGTTCTTGTAAATATCCTGTTAGAAGCATATCCATCTTCTCTTGCATATTCTCAAGAATACCTGCAATTATCTTTCTATTTAGACTAATCCATATTCTATGATATGTATTAATGACAACCTTTGGGCCATCATCCTCCGTTTGTGTAATTACAATCGGTGGCATTTCACTTGTATTTATTACTCTAAATTCAACATTTGTTTTCATTTCCATTTTTCATCATCTCCGATATTATTTCTCCCAATACTAACAGTCGGGTTCTGTCTTTTGTTGCAATCAGTGGCTCAAATTTATTTTCCACTTCATCATCTCCTGTTGCATTTACAAGCATTGTAGCAACGATTTGTGCTAACTTCTGTGGGCTTGCATTCATTAACAGTTTAGTTATTCTTTCCTTTACATCATCATTGTATTGAATAACACTTAGACAATCTAAGCAATCCATCTTTGCCATATTGTCTGCATGTTTATCATACACTAAATAGTATAAATTTCCATTACATATTTCACACTTCATTGTTATTCACCTTATCTTCTAATGCTTGGAAACAATCATAGCAATAGTATCTATCTTTGCTAATTGGTTTTTCACAAGCCATACATCTTTCTTGCATTGTTATTCCTCCTTCATTATATTCATTCTGTATTTAGGATTGGTAGCGTTCCATGCTCTTGCTTTAACATTGTATTTCTTAGCAAAGTGAAACTTAGGCCACCAAGCCGGTCTTTCTCGCTTTTTCCATTCAGCAAATCGCCATTTACCTTCAAGGTAATAATGACGATAAGATTCAATCACAAACTCCCAACAATGGTTTGCATGATTATTAGGTATTCTGTACTCATCAAACATAGCAATTGTTACAGGAGTCAATTCTTCGCAAGGAAAATTATGGCTTCTAAGTAATTTACCATAATCATCAACATCACGAATTCTGTCATGTGAACCATGACGCTTGTTATATCTAAAAGAATACTCTTCGCAAAGGGCTTTACCATGTGCTAAAAGCCAATTGAAGTTATCTAAAGATTCTCTCGCCCAAATAGTCGAAGGATGATTTAGCATAGCAGGTTTCATCAAATTAGATTTGATATGTTTGTGATACGCTTTCAAGTTTTTTAGTGAAGGTTCTGCATCAGGTTTCTCCAAACGAAACATCATATACAGAATATTAGTATGTAACATTTGACAAGTTTCTGTTGGCATTTTTACAACATGCTTGTCTATCATTTGTTGTGCCGCTTCTCTTGGGCATTCCGATAATGCAAATATATTCATTCTTCACCAACCCCTTCAAAGGATACTAATAAAGTCATAGCAGTATCTCTCGCACCTTCAATATTCCCTTCATCAATTTGTTTGATAATGAGAGCAGTGAAAGACACTAAGAGTTTTCTGTGTCTATCCCATTCTTTTTCAAGACGGGAGGCTATATCTCGTACTTTTTTCATTTTCCCGCCTCCATTAAGTCTAATCCTAATGTTTTATACAACCAATCAATGAAATGTTCATCATTCATATTTTGTTGTACGCATTCTATACATGCTATTGCTTTTTTATAACGGTTCATTTAAATTTCCTCCTTGCTTCTTCAAATATCTTGTAATGGTCTTTACGACCCAATAGTAATTGCTCTCGGCAATACTTTCTTCTTTTGTCAATTACCTTAACATTAGTGTTAAGATAATCTGTTTTCCAGAATCTATGTTCTGCTTTTCTTATCCTGTCTTTCATTTTCATCTTTATTCCACCTTATTATCGGGGCAGGTAGCCCATTATTGTTATATTTGGATAGTACCTCATCCTTACAACCGTCACAAAGCCGCAACAACACCTTAGATAATTCGTCTAAGTCTAATGACTTGACTTCTATCTGCATGTAATTTGTTGCGCTTAGAGCGCATATATCACATTTAGGTGGTGGACTTTGTGACGGTCTTTGAAAGGAGCGTAACAATCTTCTAATCATCCTGTTGCCTCTTCAATCTATTGATTTCCCAACTTGCTTGACGCTTAGTTAGTTTATCGAAATCATCTTCATAACCTAAGTCTTTGAGATAAGCAATTTGCTTTTCTGTCGCTGAATCTTGGTCTAAGATTTTTCGTAGTTTATTTATTTGATTGATTGTCAATTCTCTCTCTTCAGTTAGTTTCATCTTAATGTCGGCTAAGAAGTTAGTTTCCCAAGCATTAGAAGCAAAGGACTCATTAAATGCAGGAATGCCGTAATATCCACACATATTCTCAAATGTGTGGTTATTAGCACTCAAAAATCGAGCATTTTCGATTGCTCTAATTTTTTCTCTTTCTGCCTGTCTTTTAGCCTCTTCTTCTCGCTTCTTCTTCATTTTTAATTTATAAATTTCTTGAGCCGCTTCTCTTGCTGGTCTATCTCTTTCCCACTGTTCTCTGCGAAGTCTTTCTCTTTCACGCTGTTCAGCCTGTCTTTGTTCTCTTATGACTCTCAATCTTTCTCTCTTCTCAATTACTTCTTGCTTTCGTTCTTCTATTTCAGTCTTATATTTTTCATATTCAGCAATCTTCTGATTAGACATAACGAACAAATAAGACAAGTCACGCATCAAAAGGTCATTTGGATAACCTCTTGTTGTTTGCTGATTCTTAGGATTATTAGGATGATTCCATCTCCAAACCACTGAAGCCATTTTGAAAAAGCGAGTACCGAATTCACCACTACCTACCTTTCTAATCTTAGTTACATAACGGTATCTTTCAGTTTCATTACACCAATAGGTAGTATTAGTAGTATGAACATTAAAATGCAAATCAATTTCTTTGACTTTGTTAAACATCATCTTAAACGATTCACCGTTTTCAGCCCACCATGCTTCTGCTTTCATAGAAGCCACACGAACATTAATCCATTCTTGGATTTGTGCATCAGTAATTGCATCAATAGGGATTCCCTTATCTTCAGCAATTGCTTTCATAATTAGATAAGTATTGATATGGTCTGAACCAACACATTCAACAACGCCATTTTCAGTATTAACTATCTCAAAATGATATACAACCGGATGGCCACAAAGACATTTACCACGGCCCATTTGAGAATTAGTTACCCAATCGGGGGCCGCATCATCATTACCCCACCATACTTGTCCTGTGGCAACCCACTCTTCTTTGGCTTCTTCATAATTATCAGCATTAGATAATTCAGTTAGTCTTTGCTTTAGGACTTTATCCCATCTGCCGTTTCCTAATTTTCTTTTAGCCACTAATGTTTCAGCCATTTCACTCACCATCTCTGTATTTAGCATAAGCCATATCGTCGGCTTGTGCCATTAAAGCATCTCTATCAATCCATTCAAAAATATCTGTTGCTATTTTTTCGACTTCTTCTTTGACGAAATCAACTGCATCTTGAGGATTATTAACTAAGTCCTGTAAGAAATCAGACATTTCTGCCTGTGTCATGTGGTCGTTTAGTAAATCGAATGCGGTGTTATATCCGCAAAACTCCAATAAATCTTCTAACATTTTATCACCTCAGTTAATCTGCGGTTTAGGCCCGCAATAGAATAAGTTTTTCTTTGCTCTTGTAATTGCTACATAGCAAATGTTGTTTTCTTCGCTACCGCCTTTTGGATGGGGCATTCTATCCGTAGCAAGAATAAAGACATTATCCGCTTCAAGACCCTTAGCCTTGTGAACAGTGGAAAGCATAATCTCTCCTTCTTCATTGTTATCAAATACTCTTTTAATTTCAGAGATAATTCCACCAACGGTGGTAGCCTTGTCTGTGAAGATAGCGATACATTCTTTCTTATCTTCAAGAGCAAGTGCTTGATTAACCTTATCTTGGCTAATCAACTTAGCATGGTTGAATTCAAAGTCGGCCATAAATAACTGCCAGAATTCTTCTGTACCCATATGGTTGTTACTTGTAATCTTCTTAACAGCATTAACCAATCCAGCCGTCATATCACGGCCAAGAATGTATGCTGATTTACCTTGACTAATCAAATCGTAAAATGCACTAACTAATGGTGCATTATATCGACACAATACCATATCGTTTCGTAGTGGTGTAAATGCCGCATTAACAATTACATTTCCTTCGGGTGCATCCTCATGTGCATGATAATCCGCAACATATCGGTTTGCTTCAGAAACAACCGATTTAGGACAACGCCATGTAGTAGTTAGTGGGAAATGACTTATTTCTCTTGAACCATTTCTAAGACGCTTCTCAAACATACCAATTGAGTTTGAATCAGCACCACGGAATCCGTAAATTGCTTGGTTTTTATCACCGACAATAATACATCGGCCACCATTTACGCATCTTGAAATCAATTCTCTTTGGACTTCATTGAAATCCTGTGCTTCATCAACGAACATAATATCGTAGTGTGGCAAAGGATAGTTATTTACAATTGGCATCCAAACCATATCATCAAAATCAATCATATGAGTTTGAGTTTGGCACATCTGAAGAATAGTCGGCATTATTTGAATTGCTTGTTGTTCTTCTCTCTCTGATTGAAACTGAATATTGTATTCATCAATCAAACCACGAATTGCAGTTACATTGTTTCCTTCAACCATAGCACCCTTTACAAGCGATACTAACTTCTTTAGTGGTGTAACATAATAGTCAGCACCTAATACTTCTTTAATGATGTTATTTACCTTGTAATTATTTACTTTAGTTTTAATACCAGCATTTCTAATTGCTGCAAATCCAAACGCATGGAAAGTCTTTGCTTCAACATTATATGGCAGTTTCTTTGCTAATTCAGTTGCAATAGATTTGTTAAATGCTAAGAAAGCACAATCCTTGTCTTGTACTCTATTTGCACCTTCAACAATTGTAAAGGTCTTGCCTGTTCCTGCACCAGCATTAACAAACACATGGCCCTCTGTGTTCTGTATAGCGTTCCAAATCGCTTCTTGTTCTTTTGTTCCTTTTATCATTTTTATTCCTCCTTATTGTTATTAATAGGGAATGTGAAAAGTCCGATTTTCTCAGACGGTGAAATTGTGTAAAAATTTACACTGTGAATGTGGCGGGCTATGCAGGATTTGAACCTGCGACCAACGGATGTCTTTTGGGGAAATAACTGTGTAAAGATAAAAAACACATTACCGGAAGGAGGTGATATGTTATTATTACTCGGCAAACCCCATTAAAAGCCCGTTGCGCTACCTGACTGCGCCAATAGCCCAAGGATAGGTTTAGGGAAAACTGTAAATTATGTCTAATTTACTTAACTTCGTTAGTTGCGCCTGTTTTGCAACCTAAACCTAAAATGAGAAGCATTGTTTTTTGTTGGTGGAATTGCTCACGCATTCTTGCTTACTCAATCCATCCCCCCTGTACAGTATAGGTTCGCCCCGCACACCTGCCTCGACTTCATAATCCATATGAAAAGAAATCCTAAACAATTCAACAACAAAAAAGAAAGCCTCCCATTTCCCCGAAGAGAGATGGGAGGCAAATTCAGTGACACCTACACTGTAGCGACATCACTGTACGCATGAAAAGTTGATATTTTCACTCTTCTTCATCAGATGGCGTTAGGCTTTCCAAAAGGCCATCCCAAGCACCTGTTGAATACATCTTTTGCAGTTTTGCTCGCTCTCGCTTCATAACTACATTTGCATATTCTTCTGCGTTTTCATACTGTCCTCCACCGGACTTAGTGTGCTTTAGAGTAATTACACTCATAATTGGGTGGTGGTTGTAGTAATTAGTTGCGGCTTCTGTAACCAATGCACAAATCTTGTCAATTGATACTCTAACTGCGGCTGGCACATTTGATTTTGTTCCTCTTCTGCCGAAAGGTGAACCTTCTCTGCCTTTTAGGATAGCCTTTAGTGCTTTTTCACAAGGTTCTCTCTCTTCAGCATTTGCGGTTCCAATCTGCAAATTCAATTCAACGATTTTTCGTACACCTGCCGGTAGTGCGTCAGTTGCGACATACTCGTTGACCTCTGCAACCAATCCATTCCATGTTTCATCATCCATATTTTTCATCTCCATTTTTACGGGCCTCTCGGCCAAAATAGCACTACTCCGGCACTATATTAAGGAGGACAATTACCAACCTAACCGATACTATTGCTAAAGAAAGAGCGAGAGATTTTTTCACAAATTGAACAAACAAGTTAATCCATTTTCGCCCATGTTAAGGTCAATGAAAGATAACTATTATTCTCACGATTGTTCGCATTTTGAGAAATATGGGTTGTGCAACACAACCCTATCAAAACACATCGAAACCTGCAAAAACAATACTTCTCTTCTCTTCTCATGGGGGGTGTCCTTTTTCTTCTCATGGGGGTGTCTTTTTTCATTTATTCTGTGGGGCATAAGTCCTCTATAATGATAGGGTTATGTAAGACCACTGAAAAAAATGCCTCCCCCCCATGAGAAATGAGAAATATGAGAAATATAAAAATAATAAATAATTTATGTTACATAACCCCTCCGTTTTGGCCTCGATTCTTCTCTTCTCATTCTTGAGAAACGATGAGAAGTATTGAATACTTCACCATTATATTGTATAATATTATTATTCATATAAGGTCAATTGAAGATAAGAGTAACAAATTGTTATTCTATTATAGGACATATTTGTTGTATAATTTTGTTCTGTGTTTATAGGCGAATTAGGTATGAGTCGCTTTGTGATGAAAACCCTGTACTAAATCAAAGCGTGTAGTTATGGGCATAACATATACACGCACTATGACCTTCACTTATGAGGGTGACATAAACCATACGCAAGAAGCAAAGTTAGCAAAAGACCTTCAAGATAAAGGCTTGACATTATTTGCCAGATTTGGGCCAATACAAGAGTATGGTTACAGAGAAGTAACTGAAGAAAGAACAGTTTGGGAAATACGACAAGCAGACCCTAACGGCGACACACTAATGAGATGCAAGTGGAGAAGTGATGCACAGAAAGCATATGACGCATTCCACACTTTAGTTGATATTGAATTGGTTACTATTGAAACGACCTCCACTTCTCAACAGTGGGTTTCTGCTCAAGGTGCTTGGCTTCACTTTTCAGAAGACCTATTGGATAAATTAGATGGTGTTAAGGACATTATCAAGGGCAACCTACTATACCACATGGAAAATGATGAGCATAACCACATTGTAATGCGACCATCATTAGTTTTGGACACTTATGGAAAGCATGTCTTAACATTTGAAATTACTTGGAATCCTGAGAAAATTCAGCGCAAAGACGCTATTGAATCCGCTATGGTTGATACTGTATTCAATGACATGGTTACTCTGAAGAAGATTATCGAAAGCAGACTAAAATTGAAGAAATACGGGATTGATGTTTCAAACCCTGAAGTGGACTGCAATTTCAAGGCTCATACTCTAAATGAGTCTAAGTGTGCGCCCGATATTATTCAGAATATCAAGGATGGCAAGAAGGGCTGATTCAATATGTCCTCAAAAAAACCCTCTAAAATCTCAACTCCTTTAGAGGGTTTTCCCTGTACGGACAGGGTTTTTTAACTGCAAAGCATTACAATACCATATGGTTGGCTTTGCCGTGTAACGAAAACCCTAATGTGTACTCCCTCTTAGAAGGGGCTTGTATGAATGCCAGATTTATTCGTATTCATACAAGCCCCGTGAGGATAAGGCGCAACGAGAGGAATAATCAGCATCATTCCTCTTCGTCGCCCTCCGTAGCGGTTGTGGTTGCCTCTTTAACAGGAGGCGGGGTCATCAATGGCACATTACCATCCATGGAACCATCCCAACGGGAACCGTTCTTATCTTTGTGTGCATTAAGAAGCGCACGATAAGCCTTGTTACCCATTTCTTCAGCAAGGTCGTTAATAGTAGCATAAGCACCGCCAGAGCGACCGTGTGGCAAGATAACCTTTAGAATTACATCAGCATCAGTAAGTGCAGCAAAGGCACTGATTACCGTGTTCTTCACAGAAGTAGCATTTAATAGTACCTCGTCTGGAAGGTCTGATTCTCGCCCTCTGCGGGCTGATGGGAAATCTGAGTATTTCTTACCAAGGTTTCTAATTGCACCCCAATAAGTATCTCTCTCATCGTCGTTTTCTGCGTCGTTACCAAGCATGATTGATAATTCAATCGCTGGATTGACGGGTCGAGCCTCTTTCTCAAGCCACAATGTAACTTGAGCCGTGTTCATATTCCAATTCTCTATCTTCATCTTAAATCACCTAATTATAAGTGGTTTGATACTTCATATTCCTCTCGAAGCAACCTAACCTGCGTGTGGAGTATAGGGTTGCAATTAAACAAGCGCAAAGCGATTACAACCATATGGTCGTGCGATTTATCTTTGTTGAGTGACCCTAAACTTGGCCAAAATGGTGTTATTGAGGAATACCAATGAAGTTGGAAAACTACAATGAGAAGGTTGAACTCATCGAGCCGTGGTTGGCTAAGAAAAAGGGGGTTGTTGAAGCCAAACTTCAGCAATTTGACCCTGATTCTGACAATTACGACGAAGAGGCATATAAAGAGGCCAAAGCAGAGAAAAAACTGCTTATGGGCGTCGAAATGTGCCTTGCGATGTGTGAAGACCTTGACGAAAGCGATGAAGATACGAAAGCCCGAGCATCTTATTGGAATACAATGAGAATTAGCGGCTCTAAGTTTTCTGATTGGCCTATTGAGAGCAAGAACACAGGTAGTAACCTGACCACTGACCAAAAAATCGTTGCACTGCGTGAAAAAGCGATTGCCCAGCCAATTATCAATAAAATATTGGCTATTGATGGCGCACCCACTGTACTACAACGAATTTTCACGCCAAGTGCGAGAAAAGGTGGTTGGTTTGGTCTTGATGTGCTTGAAGATGAGATAAACAAAGCCCACGACAAGGCGGTTAAGTCTGCACTAACAGACAAAAAGCCTCGATTGGTCTTTGATGAGTCTAAAGCGGTTGAAGGTGTACTTACCTACATCGAAATGCCGCCTCTGAAGCCTAAAATCGTGCGAAAGCCGAAAGATAAGGCCAAAGAAGCACCAAAAGCACCGGAATCGGCTGAAGAAGAGGAATAATCCTCTAAATCAGCAGTATTCTCGATTGTTACGCCCAAATACGGGATATTCGCCTTCATAGGGGGTTCGCCCCCTATGGAGGCTCACTTTTTTTTGGATTTTGACCTATACCCCAAAATTTAGCCCTCCCTACCCAATATTAAACAAAGATACAATACCATATGGTAGTGGCTTTGCCATTACCGTATCATAGTGTATTCTCATAATAGGTTACTTGGAGAGATATATTATGTCAAGGTTGCATGTAATAATGGTTAAGGAAATGTCTAAAGGAATGGAAAAATATCAATTTGAAAAGTTTCAAGATGCACTATTCCTAACTATGGAGTCTAATGGATGCGAGTCCTTTTTGGCTACTATGGAGGCTGAAGCAAAAGGATTCATGGAATGTGTCCTAATAGAATTAGCAAAAGAAGCGGCATTCCTTGTAGGAGAAATATTGGGGGAGTAAAAATGAATTGGAAAGAAACAGAAAATTACAAGAATTTTATCAAAAATGTAAAGAAGTACGGTATGAGTAAAACACAGTGGCGCAGATTGCGCCATGTTCAGAAGGGGGTTAAACAATGACTTGGAATCCACCACGCGGGAAATCAGATTTTATGATTGATACAGAAACAATGACGGCTCACTTTTGGGCTAATAACAAGCAGGATTTGAAAACTATGCTAAACATGCAGTTAGTAAGTTTAGCATTAGGGGGCTTCAAAATCAAGTGTTATGATGTTTCAGATGTAAAACCAGAAATATTTGGAGATGATTAAGAATGAGAGTATTGATGTGTGTTAAGTGTGGTAATTCTGTGGGGTTCTGTGTATCATTTGGATGCGTGGAACCCCACTAATGGGGCAAGTAAATTACAAAGCAACCATATGGTTGTAATAACTTTGTGATAATGTAATGTTACAACCCTATATTTGCGACCACTGTTTTTATTGCCGGGGAGTAATTACCCCCGGAGGGAATGACCGAATAACGCTACGGGTTGGCGTTAAGGTACGATATTTCGTGTGGTGCGACACAACCCCATAATGATGCTCTAATGAGTAAGTTATGGGAAGTGTGAAAGTCATTAAGCCTCAAAAGGGGCCACCCTGCCAAGGTGGTTGATAATATCGGTATAGTGGCTCTTAAGAACAAGAGCAACCCAAAGTCAGTGCGAGTCAATCGCATCACTATTTCAGGTACGCAGTCCTGATTCCCACCCATTATATTCCTATGGCGATTAGTGGCCATAAAACCATAGTGGAACAAACCGGAAACACGCGTTGTAAGTCTAAGCCGGACACAATACCAATTAGCCATGGCTTAAAGGTAGGGAAACAAGTGGTGATAGTAGTAATTCGGGTGCATGGAGTACGGGGCGTTCCATTAGGGTTCGTTTCACTGTTACAAAGATAAAACCATATGGTGTGGCTTTGCCAATAAAATAAACTCCCTATTGGGCCACTCACTGTAATAGATTCAGTAATCCCCTTCCTAAGAGGCTTCCAAATTACCTATTACCCGTATCAAACTCTTTGAACAGGATTCTATTACAGTGAGTGGTGGAATATTACTTTTTAGGCTTCCAGCCCTTCTTCCAAACCGGCAAGTGAGGATAGGGCTTATGGCCAAGTATTCTTATAGCAGTCCAATATTTGTCTTTATTGTACTCTGATTTATCTTCTTCAGTTTTGAAGTATAAGACGCATGAAAAACGCATAGCAACAATAACATGGCATTTATCGTCTTGTTCATCTATCCAATTCAAAAGCCAACGGACTCTTTCATCTCTTCTTTGTGTCATTTTAATCACCATACCTGCGGAATACCGTTACCAATATATTGAGAAGTGCCACCCCAATAAGTACCGTTTAGAAACCACATATAGTTGCGTTGAACGATGTTAACATTTGGTAGGGCATTCAATCTGTTCTTGGTAGTGCGTGTCATAAATCCACTGTGACTAATCCAAAGTTGTTGGCTTCTTGGTGTAATCCATGCAATTAAATTGCCATGTAATAGCATTTCAGAAGCCGTTCCTTCGGGGTATTCAGTGTGAGTAACTACTGTGTTGCCTCTCTTGAATGGTATTTTATTCATCAGTGCATAAGCCGCATCAATATCAATTTGTGCCATAGTTATCCTCCGCTTTATGTTTCAGACAGGGTTTTGCAAAGCACAACCATATGGCTTTGTTCAAATTTTTTATTTTACCTTCTCATTCAAATATTAGGTTCTAAAGGCTCTTGTTTAGCGATTTCGGCTTTAATTATCATGGAGATTAGCCGCAGCATTTATATGATGGGCCACTTTGGACATTATTGTTTGATATGGCCAATGGTGACGAGGCATTAGAGATACTGAATGATATTAATAAATACATTAAAGAAATGATAGACGATATTAAGCAAAAAAGAAAGTCACCTCAGCAAATAGACGATACCGACAATAGCAAATTAGACAAGATTACCAAACAATTAAGAGATGCTAAAACCAAAATAACAGAATATATTAATCTAATATACAGACAAACTTCACTAACTGATTTTAAACAATAAATAAAACTACATAATTAAATGATATGATTTTTATTCTGGGAATATAAATGAGAAAAATTAAAACCGGGCGCAAGTGCCAAAAAAATTCCGCCACATTTTTTGAGAAATTTTACTTCATTATGGACAAATAACAGGAATTGATGATTATGACATGGAAAGACGAAATAAGAAAAGATGTTGACCCCTATGATAACACGGCTATGTTAAATAGTCAAATTAGTGGTATTAGAGGAATCAAACCCAATGTTGCAATAGAACTTTTAAATGCCGTATATAATAATGATGAGGGAAAACTAAGATTAACTGAGAAACAAATACAAACAATAAGTAATACGGTAGGAGTACTTGATTCTATGGATAAAGATACCATTATTACTAAATTAGCAGTAATAAGTGCTTTGGGACTAAGACTAAAAGAGTTTGACGAACTTAAAATTAGAATGGGGGAGTGATTAATATGACATGGAAAGACGAGATTAAGAAAGAAAGAGTAAGTGAAGAACATAAAGATAGAATGAGGGCGTTACCTTCTTATTCAATTCCTCAATTCGATGAAGGGGCAAATCCATTTGATGAAGTGTATGATGGAATAGTAAAATTAGAGCAAATGGTTAAGGGCCAAATTGAAAATTTAATGCAAAGCGCACAATCGGCTTTTATGAGAGAATATGATGTTAAACAAAGAGGTAGTATTCTCGGTGATGTCCGAACAGAAGACGCTATTGAAGATGCCTTTGAAAAAATTAGAGCAGTAGTAAATGAAGCACTGAATAAAGAAGATAAAAGTTTAGCGCAACTATCTAAGAGGTGATTAATATGACATGGAAAAATATGATTAAGAAAGAAGATGGACAAGAAGGAACCACAGATGAAGAAAAAGAAAAATATGATATAATTTCGCCCCTATTAGAAAAGATAGAAGAATATATGAAAAAGTATAATTTAGATTTTGGAGAATCAAAGAAAGCCTTTGAAGAATTAGAGTTTCATTTATTGACTGATATTGGATATACAGGTAAATATGAAAATGAGGGTGCCACTCCTATGGAAGATGCTATGTATCGTGAAAGAGAAGCACAAGGCGATAGATATTATTCTATGGGCACTATGTGATTAATATGACAAGATGCACATTACTTGACACTTGGTTTGATGCTAAGTCTAAGGAATTAGATAAAGCAGAAAAAGAGAAGAAGAAAGATTTGATTACAGGTGAGAAGAAATGAATTGGCAAAATGAGATTAAAAAACAATCAGACCCATATACTAAGATTATACACAGTCCAATGTCAAAAGAGGCTGATAAAGTGATGGATATACTTGCTGAAGCATATATGATGATGTATAAAGATAAAGAATTACAAGAAAGGTTTTGGGCGTTTCATAGTGGATTCGCAGATGAATTTCAAGAAAAAGAAGATATTTCAGAATATAAAGAAAAAGCAAAAAAGGATTTTGATGAAGGATTCAAAGCACTTGGCATTTTCTTGAGTAATTTTAGGTGAGAAGAAATAGATTTATATTACCCAATGAAAAACATATATGAAGAAATGGTTAAAGAAAGACAACGAAATATGTCGAGGTAATAAATATGTCTTGGAGAGATATTGTTAAGGGAATAGAATTTACTGCCGATGATGAATGGCAGAAAAAACTTCGAGAAGAAATTGATTCATTAGACTATGATGAAGTCGAAGGCGAAGAAGTCCTAAAACCCGAAAATAGAATTAACCCTATGAATACAGAACATATGATGGACATATTCTATCTTGCGGCAAGAGAACATAAAGGTAAATCTATTACTCCCGAACATAAAAAAATGTTAGATGAAAACTATCCTATTTTAGAACAAATGGAAAAAGGCGTTCCAACTTTCCTTCATGTTCTTGCTATGGTTGAAACCAAAGATGAAGATACTGATGAAAGAGATGAAAGAATGGGATATTCTGAAGACCCACTACATAGGTGAAATAAATGACTTGGTTTGATATACTTAAAAATCCTTATCCTAACCATATGACTAATAGAAAAGGTCGTGGGGGCCGAAGGGCGATAAGAGGTAGTGGCCAAGGTGGATTATTTAGATACCACGAATTAAGTGACATTGACCCCGAAGTTACACCACTTGTTGATGCCGCATATGAAAAAGAAATTGCTAAAGAGATGGATAAGCATACTAAATATGCGGTTAAAAGAATGAAGAAAGAAAATAAAGAAGTTAGTGCTTCTTTACTTAATCATATTAGAAAAAGAGTGACTGAAGCATTACAGAAACAAAAAGAAAGAAATCTTTATGCTACTTATTACGGTTCTCATCAAAAAGGAGATTCTCGATTTGAAGGAAATAAAAAGAAATGGTTTCATGGGAGAATTCCTGCTTTGGGTGTAAATCCTGACGATAAGCAAAAAGTAGGGGCATTATTGCGAACTGTTCATGGTGCGGCTAAATATGCCGGAGTTGGTTGGGATAAACCAACGCCTAAGTCACAAAAACCATCAGAAGAAGAGGAATGATTAGAATGTCTTGGCGAGATATTATCAAAGCGTTTCCCGATGTAATCCATGATAAAAACGGCGAAGCATTTCACTTTGTTGGCAGACAAGGTAACTTAGGTAAATATTCTAACGGCGAAAAAGAAATCCTATTTGATGAAAAGAAGGCTAAACTCAATTCACCATCTAAAGGATTAACTATGGTTGATGATGTCAAATTCCAAATAGAGGATGATACTAAAGGCACATCTTTTCAAGAATTCAAAGAGGCTATGGCTGGCGCAGTAACTACTACTTCTTCGCCAGCACTGTTTAATACTACATATGGCCAGCGAAAAAAGAAGAAGGAGGATGAGGAATGAGTAAAAAGAAAAAGACAAGTACCACCAAGAAAAATCAGAAAGATTGGAAAGGTATGAAAATTACTCAAAATACTTCAAAGTCTGAATTTATTCAAGACTACCTTGCTTGGAAAAGAACCTGTACCGGAATTAAAAGTGGAAAAATGATGGTTCAAGGTATTCCAACATTGTATGATTTTTTGGTTGAGCATATTACTTCGACTTCAATAAGAACAGGTAGCAGAAACCGAGGCCATGTGAATTCGGGTGCAAATAAATACATCAAATTACTTGACAATCTATTAGAAAGAAAATTCTATACTGTTGGCGATGAAATGATTATCAAAAACTTAGGAGATGCTTTAATGGCTCTGAAAGGTACAGGAAAAGAAACTGATGATTCACCGGCTTTAGACCCCGGTTTTATTCTATTTACTGAAAGTAAAAGAGGCAGAAGAAATCAAAAATTAGCACCCAAGATTGTTCAAGGACATTATCGAACAGAAGCCTATGCTAAGAAAAACAAAACTACTGCCGCACCCGGCCATTGGTTCACAGGTACTAATTTACCACACAAGGCTTTGTTTAACGAAAGTGCTGATGATGAATTTAAGTCAAGAGGATTAGCAGTAATTATGCAAGATGTAAAAGGAAAACTTGCAGACATTACAAATGAAGTTGATGATATTCCTATTCCCGAAGATGATAATATCCAAGAATATGAGGCTCTTGGTGACATTGAACAATTCTTTGACAAGGTTGTTAGAAATGTAGGATTTTGGAGTAAAGATGGTCGTCTATTAGTTGGGCCTCTCAAGAGAGAATTTGAAAATACTAAATTCAAATTAGGTGTTCAAGACCAAGATGTAATTAGAGAGTTTCCAAGATTAAAGCAAAAAGATGCACCAGCAGGTAAAATTACATCAGTTACTTTTGAGGCTTCACCACTAACATTAGTGACTTTAGTTGATAGAGCATTGATACGACAACAGCCATCTGGCCGTAAAGGTCGTATTGCACCTAACGACCAAATGGCTTGGCAGAATGCAATTAGAACAGGATTCGATTATAGAATAGCCGGAGAAGAAGAATTAGTGTTCCCTGTAAATAGTGTTAGAATAGCAAAAGAATTAGCAAAGATACCGGAGATTAAACGATTTGCTCAAGGACTTTTAAGAAAAACTAACCTATACAATGGGCCAAATTTCCAAACTTCCAATGCGGCTAAACTCTTAGCAGAAAAGAAATTTAATTATTCTCCTACTTCTCAACAAGCAATTCTTAATTTGTTTAGGAAAGAAAAAGCGCAACCTAAATCCATTCAGTTGAAATTAACTAAGAATGCTATGAAGGCTCTTTTGAACCAATCGGTAATTACTCGAACAAGAGATTTACAGAGTATGAATGCACCTAACACTGATGAGAAAATTGTTCTGAAAGGAATGTGGCAAAGCCTTCTATGGAGTTGATTTTATGGCAGTCAATAGAAAGCGTTGCGGTTTGTGTCAAGCAGACAATAGACAAGAATTAGAGGATGCTCTTGAAAACGGTACTATGACTTGTGATGAAATAGATGCGGCTAATGGTTGGAGAAGTGGAACTGCGGCACAACATCAAAGAAATCATATGGGGGATTATGTTATGTCGGCTAATCCTAAATGTGTTTTATGCACAGACCCAATGAGAAAACATTACGAACAGGCATTGAGTAATGGAGAGATAGACAGTGAAGCGGTGGCTTTGGCATTAGATACTACAAAAGCACAAATTCAACGACATATGAAACATCACTTAACTCCAATTGTGCAGCAATCCGCAGCCGCCATAATTGCTAAGAAGGAGGTAAATGAAATTGATTTGCTTTCTAACAATGTTGAGAAGTTAGATGCGAGATTAGAGCAAGTGTTCAATGAATTAGGAAATGACTTAGACCCTAAGATGATTGATGCTCTAACTAAGTTAGCAAGAGAAATTAGAGAGTCACTAAAGTATCTGATGGAATTCAAAGGCAAACTTATTCATAAGCGACAAGATACTGTTATTGTTGCACAAATGCAAATTGTTCAAGAAGTGTTAGCACAAAACAATCCTGAGATTTGGTTAGATATTAAGAAAAGAATGCAGGAGAAATTACAATGAGTTGGAAAGATACTATTAACAAAGAATTGCAAAGAGGACAGTTTGCACAATTATTTGATGTTTTAAGAACTTTTTTGTCACCGGATGCTATGCGAGATATTGAAAGACATACAGCCCATACTCCTGAAGAATTACAAAATCTCATAAATATACTTAAAAAAGTTACAAGGAGAGATTAGAATGAATTGGCAAGATATTATTAAACAAGTTAATAAAGATAAAATAAAAGAGATTAGAGAGTTTCTTTTTGCTTATGGTATGCCCGATGATGAAGAAGAAGCATTAGAAATGGGTAAAAAAATAGACGAGGCTATGAAAGATATGCCAAGAAGAAAAGGCTTTCATAGGCTTGCTCACAAACCACCACGCTCACATAAAGATAAGAAAACAAGGGATAAATATTGGCAAATAATTCATGAATATTTAGATGCGTTAGAAGGGGAATCACAATGAGTTGGCAAAATATAGTTAAAGCAAGTTATTCTTCTAAGAATCTAAAAATGCTAAAAGAATCAGTTGAAGAATTATATGCCACTATTCCTGTTGGAACTGTTTTCAAAAGTAATGATATGTATGAAAAATTTGTTGAAATAGTTGCACCTAAAATCGGCTCAGGAAATCAAGAAAGAAGACAGTGGACTGTTTGGAGTAAAGGAAAAGGACAGAATTGGTTTCCTAACTATTTTACTAATTATGGTATGCGTAATAACTACATAGAGAGAGAAGGCAGTAGGGATAAGGCTAAGTTAAAGAGGGTTTGATATGGCTTGGAAAAAAATAATTAAATCTGATTGGCGAGAACAGGCCAGAGGTGATTTAGAAACACCAGCAGAATTAATTATTTTACAACAGTCATTATTTTACATGGAGGAATTGCTCAAGATGATGAAGCAACCCGAACCTAATGTTCCCGATATGATTGAATTTTTAGAATACAATATCAAAACAGTGAGAGGTGAATTAGATTGAGTTGGATAAAAATATTGAAGAAAGATAAGAAAGATATGCGAGTAGGTCGAGTCTATCCTTCTGATAGAGCAGGTAAAAAAATTATGATGCTAACACATGAAGGTAAAAAAATTCATGCTGGTGCTAAAGGATATGGGAATTACAAAGGCAAAGGAAAGAATAGAGGCGGAGGAACCCATACTAATAAAAAGCGTAGGGCTAATTTCAAAGCAAGGCATAACTGCGACCAATGCAAAGGGAGAATTACTACCCCTAAATGTTTAGCATGTAAAAAATTGTGGTGATAATATGGATTGGAAAGATGTCCTAAAAAATGATGTTGAGAAAGGACTCTTAGATGTAATGGGTCTTAGGTTTCCTAATCAAGAAGCCAAAGAATTTTATCAGAGAGAATTACAAAACTCTATTCATTGGGGCGGAAATTCATATGCAAAAAAAGCATTCACTCAAGCAATTTATAGAATGCCTAAAGCAAACAGAACCATTGAAGGTATTAGGCTCGCTCTAAAGCAAGTAGGTTCATCTGCTCATGGCCTCCCAGAAAAAGAAACGCCGGCATCATCACAAGTTAATAGTGCTATGAGATTAATACAAGAACAAAGAAATCCGCCGCCTCTGTCTAATTTTGGTACTACGGGTTCTGACCCCGCAAGAAATCTAACTAATCCGTATAAGAAAAAAATGCTGAAAGGCGGCAGTAAGCCCATGAATAGATGGGGGCCAATTATTGATGAAATTATGTCGGATGGATATAATAGAACTTCAAGAGGCATTATTGAAAGTTTATACACTTATCAGAATAATAAAAAGCAATCAACAAGAGGTATTCCTACTAAAAAAGCAGTAGCCATGTATCTTAAATCGAATCCTGAATATATTAAGATGAGTTCATCAAGTTATGGTACAGAATATAGACTAAAAGATACAGTTACTAAATTAATGAAGGGAATGGAAACCGCAACCCGTTCAGCAGAATTATGGATTGCTAATGATTATGACTTAAATCAAATGGCACTTGGCTACATTAAAAGTTTAGTCCAATCTGGGCACGATAAAGCCAAAATAATGTCTAAGTTAAGCGCATGGTTGCCTAATATGATGGTTCATCATAGTGGTTTTATGGATGAGTTAGAAGGATATGGTGAAATAGACGCTATTAGTGATGTTGAATGGGCCAATGTAGCGGAAATTTTTGCAGAACATATTGACGATTTCGTGGAGGATTTGCAGTGAGTCGCAATTGGTTTCAGATTTTGAAGAAACCTGTTGGTTATCCGTACATTGACGACCCAA
>MDTD01168173.1_pt1 | contig 32421 bp, 28 predicted proteins | sample 811221 | NCBI WGS metagenome assembly MDTD01 (sample SAMN05326646, study PRJNA326480) | marine metagenome | isolation source: seawater | place: Pacific Ocean: South West | collected 2011
AAACTTTAGGAAAATATTTTTTTAAGTTTTCTTTATAATTTTTTGAACTAATAGAATACGTCAGGGGTCTTAAGTGCCCGTACTTTTCTAAAAACTTTTTTTTTTTATTTGAATTTTTCCATATTTTAGAGGAATCACGCTTAATTTGTTTAGATATAGTATCAATACTCTCATATATTTTGCTTAAATCATTGTTAGATAAAACTTTAATACTATTAAGTGATTTTAACAAACTAGTACCAATAAATCCACACCTAGCTAGACCAGAGAAAGGTAGTGCACTATTTCTTTTACAAATCTGTGTTAGAAAAAAAATATTCTGAATATGACTTAATTTCTTTTTATTTAGATCTTCAATTAAGTAAAAAACTTTATCTATTATTCTTTTCTCACTGTTAAGAAAATCAAATTTTAATATATTTTGCGTGATTAACTTTAGCTCATTTAAATACTCGTTTGCTTCAGTTTTGTTTAAATATTTTTTGACTTTGCTTTTAGAATTAAAATCAAAACAAGTCTCAATTACGTCAAATTCAATTTTATCATGAAGATGTTTATTTTTGGAAAGATAATCAACTCTATTGTTGATAATTTTTTTACATAAATTTTTACTTAAATTTTTTGGAAGAAAAGAATTAAAATCAGTCCTTATATCAATAAATGGTTTTCCATAAATATTATACATTAAAGCATTAGGTCTTACGTCTTGATACCCATATTTTCGTCTTTGATTTGCCCACATATCATTAGTTATTAATTCTGAATATAATGATATTGCTAACGGTTTAGGTGTTGAACCTATCATTTCAGCAGGATTCCAGTCTGCCATGTTGCTTAAAATAGTTTTTTTTCCAATTAAAGTAGGATTATGATTTATTTTTAATATTTTTTTTTTAATATTTTTAAGATGTTCATCAATCTTATAATTTTTTTTAGATTTTAATAGTGGTCTACATTGGAAAATGAATAACTTATTTTTTTTTAAACCAAACTCAATATCTAAACTATTGTTTTTAAAAATTTTTTCTATTTTTTCTATTTTTTTTAGAATTTTTTTAAATTTTTTATCAAGGGTTATTTTATTTTTATAAATTATATTTGTTTTCATTGATAAATTCTTAGAGCCAGAGGTAATCAAATCAGTTTTGCCTGATGTATCGTAATTTACAATATAATAATCAGAATTTGTTCTTGGGTCTTTTGTAAATATTACACCTGATAAATCTAAATTTTCAATAAGGTCTTGAACAAGAATTTGATCTTTATTATTTTTAAAATCTTTAGTTACGTTTTGAATATTTTCATCTATTTTTTTTAATGAAATAGTTTTAACTCTCTTTGATTTGTATTTTCCTGCTAAACTTGAATTAAATCCATCCTCATCTTTTCCAGAAGACCTTATAATAATACTTTTAGAAAATTTGTTTAATATTTTTGAGATAATATTATTTTTATTTTTAAAGTAATAACCTTTTTCAAAAAAAAATAATTTTGGGATTATAATATTTTTATCATTTTTTAATTTTGATGACAAAAAATTTAAAGCTTCAGCTTTAGTAAATTGTTTCACTCTTAATTTTTATCTGATTTTTTTTTTGTAAACTTCTTAAAAAAATCTTTTACTTTTTTCCAATAAAAACTCATATAAGAACCTATCAATGCAATAACCGCAATTATTGCTTGCAATATTATAGACCCTGTACCTGGATCTAAATAGGCAAACGCATTTGTAGTTTGAGCAAAATATATAGATATTAAAGTTATTGAAATTTTTATCATTTTTTCTATTTAATCATGTTAATTTATAAAAATGTCTAAACAAAATCTATCCTTAAATTTATTGTCGTTGATTTTGTTAATGATTTTTTTTATTTTGCCGTTATCAGTTTTAGGTAATTTTTTAAAATATCAAAATGATATTTTTTTCAACATTATTCAAAGAGGTAGTACTAATTTTTTAGAGATAAGTATATTAATTTTTTTAACTTTTCTCTTTTTGATGATTATCACCATTTGCTATTATTTTTTGAAGCTAAACAATATGATAAAATCTAATTTGGCATATTTTTTATGTTTTGTTTGTATATGGATATTCCTTTCTGGTTTTTTTTTCCCAACATCATCTTTGACAGGAATAATAGACCCAAGCAGCGCGGGTGTAAATAAACGTAATTTGATAATTGTAATTTTATCCTCTTTAATATTACCTTACTTTTTATGTAAAGAAAAAATATCTAAAATATTCATATATTTCATATATTTTTTTTTATTTATAAATCTTATTATCTCATGCTTAGAATTATTTTCTAAAAGCGCAACAAACAAATTAAATTTAAATGAAAATTTAATAACTAACAAAAATAATTTATTAAGATCAGCAAAGCTTAACCCAACAAATAACATATTAGTTATAAGTTTTGATGGAATTAGCTCTTTAATATTGGAGGATATTTTTTTAACAAATCCAGAAATCAAAGAAGTTTTTAAGGATTTTGAATTTTATAATAATATTATATCTCAAGCCCCAGCTACAACATTATCTTTAGCCGGAGAACTTTATGGAAATTTAGAATATAAAAAAATTTCCTCTGACGAAAATTTATTAATAAACGAGCTAAAAGACTTACCTAATATTCTTAAAGAAACAACTGATTACTTCACATTTGGAGATTATAATACCTTTAATAATAATAATAATAGAAAAATATTAAATTACATAAATTATCAAGAAAGAGATAAGGTTATAAAAATACTCAACAATCACGAAACATCGCTCGAAATTTATAGATATTCTATGTCAAGATTTGGAACAAGATTATTAGTGAATTTCTTTGATGATTTAAAATTCTATCTTTATAAAAAATTTTTTAAAATAAATATTAATAACCTAGATTTAAAAGATAAAATTTTCTTCCATAGAGGTGCATCTTTTGAAAAAAAAACGTTAACTGATATACAAATATTTAAAGAATTTACAGAAAAAATTAATGTAGATAATTTAGCAAAAAACAAAATTTCATTAAGAATGTTTCATTTTAATTTTTCTCATTTTCCTGTAGATTTTGACGATAACTGCAACTACTTCAGTTATAATAGAAAGTTATTTTTAATTAATCAGAAATACGAAAGTGTAAAAAAAGAAACATTATGTTCAGTTAACTTAATGATTGATTTTCTAAAAAAATTAAAAGATTTAGATTTATACGAAAATTCTACAATAATTTTGAAAAGTGATCATGGGATACCTAGTAATTATTTTATTCAATCGAAATTTTCTGATATTAATTACGATATTAATAATCATAAACAGTTTGGATATCTAAGATATAAACCTTTTTTAATGATAAAAAAAAATAACGAAACAAGGTCTAAAATAAAAATAAATAATAATTTTAAATCGCTTAATTATTTAAACTATATTTATTGTGATATATTGCAAAAAAATAACTGTAAATTTGATAATATTGTCCAAATTTATGTCCCACAGAAAAATAATTCGTCTTTTGAAATTAAAGATTTGATTAAATTACAAGTTAAATCAAAAAATGAATTTATAAATTTAATTTTAAATACTAAATAGTAAAACTTTTTTTCTTGCCTCTATGCAGTGATTTTTGTGTTACTACACCTGTTATTTGACATGTAAATTTTGGTGATATCCCACAATTTGATGATAAATGGTATATTCCAGCTTCCCATGTATATAAATCTCCTGCTTTCCAATTTGCTAAAACATTATTACCGATTTGTAAAATATGTCCCCAATCCCAATCCTCAAGAAAAAGTAAATATCTTTTTATTTTTTTTAAATCTTTGTCTTCTAAACCTGCACGTTTCAATGCACTTGAGTAAGTATCAAAATGCCATGGATTTGTATTTCCTGGATCTTGCTTAAAACATGCAATAGTTGCATGATCTAAACCACAACATTTTTTTATTTTTTCAAACTCAGATGGCATTTTATCTCTACTATCTATCCACTGATAATATCTAGAATTATGATCGCTATATCCATGTTTAATATGGTCAAGTTTCGATGCCCCAATACTATTAGGACTTAATTGTGTTGGAATAATTTTACCATTCCTAAAATCATCTTTGTAAAGCTGAACACTAGATTCTGATTTTTTTTTAGATAATTTTGATTTTATTTTATTAAAGTTTAAATTTTTTATTCTTCCTATATATTTACAGTCTCTTGATTTAACACTTGGATTATAGTGCCAATCCTTAGTTGATTTTTTGTATTCAAAAAGACTGGTAAATGTTTTAGGCATTAATATCTTTCATATTTCCTAATATAGATGATATACAAATTCTTCTCCATTTTGAACCTCTATTAAAATTTTTGTATTTTTTTTTATCACCTAAACCAAATATTACACAATCAGATGGAATTAAATTTAGTTTTTTACAAATATTCAACTGTTTATCTCTAAATTTTTTTTGGCAATGATCTGTGTCATATTTTTTTATTAATTTTAGTCCTAAACCAACAGAAATCCGAGACAGCATACCCATTTCAGTAAAAAGATCTACCGAATCATAATCAATGCTTTTCTTACATCTTATGCCTATTCTAACTCGTTCAGTCCCATAAAAAGCTTTACTCAAGCTGAAGGTTAAAACCTTGATACATTTTCTATTAAGATTAAAGTTAATATTCCTTGCTATTGAATAGTAAGCCAAATCTATTAACACTGGTACGTTTAATTTATCACATCTACTTATAACTTGCTTCATTAAGGGGTGTTCGTTTCCAAAATCTGAAAATGGCAATGATATTATAACCGCATCATTTTTTTCTATTTTTTCTTTTTCTATATATTGCCATTTGATTTTATTTTCTCTCCAAATTATTTCATGGTATTTGAACTCTCCTTTAAATACCCTAAATCTCCTACTTTTATATGTGCTATAAAAATCATCAAATGCTTGGGAGGTTCCATGTACAAATGATAATTTATTAAATAAATTTAACCCTTCTAGTTTATTCAATGAGCTCTTTTGTAACCATTGAAAATATTTTATTAAGAAATTTGTATGCAATTTTTTTTCGTAAATATATTTTGATTTCACATTTTTATTAACAAACTTAAAAATATCTGAATCTGGTATTGGTCTAGCTCTTTTTGTTATTTTTTTTAACATATATAATTTAAAATAAAATTTTTTATAATTATGTAAGAGAACGCCTTTGAAAATAGCTTAAAAAATTTAATAAAAAAAGGGTAAATTTTGTTATTCTAATTATTTTTATTAATAGCAGAAATAAAGAGTTTTTAATAGTTTTTAGCCATATGATACCTTAATACTCATCTAAATACTTTCGTAATTATTTAAATATTAGATAATTTTAATTTTTGCAAAATATTACATTCATAAAAAAGAACCATTATAGTTTAATTTTCTTTACTAGGAAATTCAACCAAACAAAAAAAATACTATATAATAAGAAAAAAGATTACTTAAGTTATGATAAAAAATTTAATTAATTGTTCAAAAAAGTATATTTATTTTGAATGTTGTATATTAATATAACTTATAGTTTATAATTTAGTTATAAATTAAATTTAAATGAATAAAAAAAACTTTATAGATGTAGTATTTATTAATCCTTCAGTCAAAAATAACTATCAATCTCTTAAGTCTAAATATACTGCCATAGAGCCTCCAACTTGGTCTCTACTTCTTGCTCAGTCCATGAGAAATTTTGGATTTAATGTTTCAATCATTGATGCAAATGCTGAAGATCAAACTGAAGAGCAAATTTATAATAAAGTTGAAAGTTTAAAACCCAGATTAATAGTTTTTGTGGTGTACGGTCAGAATGTTAATGCTGGTACAACAAATATGGAGGGTGCTTTAATATTAAGTAAATATTTTAAAGCAAGAAACAATAATTTAAAAATTTCTTATATTGGTTCATATGTTCAGGCTGTTCCAATGCAAGCTTTAAGAGAAGAGTCTAGTATAGATTTTGTTTTTACTAATGAAGGGGTATATGCATTGAAAAATGTTTTAAAATTAAGCGAATTCAGTAACATTGAACTAAAAAAAATTAAGGGGATTGCATACAGGGAAAGAACTGAAATCATACTAAATAAACCAGAGATAGCAGTACCTAACGAAAGAATGGATATTGATCTACCTGGTTATGCTTGGGATCTTTTACCATTTAAAAATCAACCATTAGATTTGTATAGAGCTCCAATGTGGCATGCAGAATACGATGAGGAAAAACGATCTCCATATGCTGCAATTCAATCATCACTCGGATGTCAATTCAAATGTAGTTTTTGTATGATAAATTTAATTAATAGAAATGATACAGATGAAATTGGTGTTTCCTCTAACTACAGTGGCATGCGTTTCTGGAGTCCTGATTTTATAATTAATGAATTTAAAAAACTTATAAGTATGGGTGTAAAAACAATTAAAATTACAGACGAAATGTTTTTACTGAATCCAAAATATTATTTACCATTATGTAAAAAATTAGAGGAGCTAAATTCAGATGATAGTTTAAGAATGTGGGCATACTCGAGAATAGATACTGTAAAAAATCCAAAGACACTTTCAACTGTTAGAAAGGCTGGAATAAAGTGGCTTTGTTTGGGTATTGAAAGCGGTGAAAAAAAGGTCAGATTAGAGGTCGCTAAAGGTAAGTTTGAAGATGTAGATGTTAGGAAAATAATAAATCAAGTACATGAAGCAGATATTGAAGTGATGGCCAATTATATGTATGGACTTCCTGGTGATGATCAAGAAACTATCAAAAAAACATATGAGCTTAGCGTAGAACTTTGTACTTCTGGGTGGAATACATACCCAGCAATGGCCTTACCAGGTAGTGCTTTGTATAAGGAGGCAATTGAAAAAGGTATTAAAATGCCAAAAAGCTATTCAGGATATTCCTTTCTTGCATATGATACCATATGCCTTCCAACAAGCAAATTAGAGGCCTGGGAAATCTTAAAACTAAGAGATGATGCATTTGTAAATTATCATTTAAATCCTAAATTTTTAGAAAGAATTAAAAATAAATTTGGCGATAAGGCTGTTCAGAACATTAAACAGATGTCAAAAATTAAACTTACAAGAAAAATAGTTGAAGAGAATTTAAATACTTAATTATTTTTTTTATCAAAATATTAATAATTAATGAAATATAAAAATATATTATATTTTATGATTAATTTAATATTATATTTTATAAAAAAGAGTTAAAGATTTACACTGTTAGATACTAGTTTGGCTTCTTTTAAAAATTTATTTTTTAATATTTGCTCAAACGTATTTAAATTTAATTATATAGGAAATTGTTTTTTGAAAGTAAATTGAAGCAGTAATTAAATATAATATAATTTTTTCATATGTTTTTAAATCCTTGCTATTAGCAATTGATTTACTAATTTTGACTGAAAAGTTAAATTGGTACTTAAAAATTGAAATTAAAGATGACAATTTCCAATATTTAGGACCAGATTTTCTCAGTTTTTCAATTAGATTTCGGTTTTTTGATAAAAAATAAAAATAATTCTTATTTATATTTCCTACTTTTTTATTAAGTAAAAAATTGAAAATAAACAAATTATCATGATTAGACATCGATTGATCAAAATAATTGTAATAATTTTGAAGTTCCATGAAAGATTTTGTTCTGTATATCCCAAAAATAATTGGATTAATATTTCTATAGATAATAAAATTTGAAAGATTTAGAAATTTTGATTTTTTAAATGAATATATAGGTTTGTTTGTCTTACTTAACACCGAACCTTGAGAGTTAACAATCTGATAATTTGTGTAAACCAAGTCTAATTTTTGCTTAGTTAATTTATTTATTGCAGATGCTATAAAATTTCTATGATAATATTCGTCATCTGTTGCTAAAAAAAAATATTCAAACTTTTTAAAATATTTTTTAATAAGATAGTTTTGTGCCGCAACAACATTCCTTTTTTTCTTATCAATTAAAATTTTTATATTTATATTTTTTTTTTTATTTTTTTTCTTAATTTTTTTCAGCAATTTAACCGTATTATCGTCAGATCTATTATCTAAGATAATAATATTAACTTTGCCGATGTAACTTTGATTAATGATAGAACTTACGGTTTTTTCGATTGTTTTTGAACCATTCCAAACACATAGAGCCACACCAATTATAATATTTCTTTCTCTCATGATTTATTTATTTTTTAATATTTGATATAAAACTTGTGTTTATCTCTTTTTAATTCTTTTTAAGAGAAATAACTACAATATAAATTACTATATAATTCTTGGAAAAAAAGATAATTTGAATTTTATCTATGAAAAAAATTTTTATTATTATTGTTTCTATAATATTTTTAGAATTATTTATAAGGGCAACAATACCAATTTATGGAAAGAGATACATAAATAAAATTCCCGAGTCCAATAAAACTAATATGTTTGGAATAAATATTTATAATAAATATTTTGGTTTAAATAATAATTTTGAAATTAGAGATTCAAAAGTTGATATAAGTTATAATGATAAAGATATAATAATTGATCTCATCGGTGATAGCGTATCGAAAGGATATGGCTTAAGATATCAAGACACCTTTTTTTCAGTAAGTGAAAATATCTTAAATCAAATGAAATATAATCTTTCAATTATTCCATTCGCATTTTCTGGAACAAATCTAATTAACACATTTGATTATTATAAAGAATATTATAAAAACAAACCATCAATAAATAATAAGATACTAATATACCAGTTTAATTTTAACGATATAGTTCCATCAAATGATCCAAGAATGAGATGGCAAAACAAAGACCTTTCAATAATTCAAAAAATAATAATTGAAACTGGAAAATTCCGTTATAAATATTTAAATCGATCAGCTATTTTATCTTTAATTCAATTTAATTTAGGAAAAATTAAATACAAAAAAAATAAAACTTGTGAAGAAAGAGAAATTTTTGCTTTAGGACCTTATTCATACTCTTATGGGGCCAAAGGATTTGAAGATGTTTCAGAAAGAGAGTGGGAAAAATTTGAAAATAAGATCATCGAAGTAAATAATTTTGCTAAAGATAATAATCTTACTTTTATAGTGTTAATTATTCCAACAATTCTTGATTTTGATTACAAAGGATCAAGTAATCCATATAATTTTAATCTTTCTTGTTCCACTATAGATGCTAATGATAGAATAACGAAAATATTAAAGAGAAATAATGTTACTTTTATTCAACCAAAAAATTACATGAAAAAGCTATTAAATAATTATTTGAAAGAAGATAATCCGATAAGCCCTTTTTTTGACCTAGACTCAAACCATCCTAATGAGGTAGGTAGTAGAATGATTGGAGAATATCTTGCTATTAATATTATAGATTATCTAGATAAATAATATCAAAATGTAATAAATCAGTAATGAAAAAAATTTTAAAAAAAAACTTAATTGAATTTGAGGAGGAAATTGCTTTTTTATTTAATAGTGCAAAAATTAAATCACCAATTCATCTATACTATGGAAATGAGGACGAAATAATTAAAGTATTTTCTAAAATTAAAAAAAGAGATTGGGTTTTTTGTTCATGGAGATCACATTATCAATGTTTACTTAAAGGAGTTCCAAAAAAAGAGATAAAAAAAAAAATATTTGATGGAAAATCAATATCGTTATGTTTTCCAAATTATAATATTTATTCTTCAGCAATCGTAGGAGGAATAATACCAATAGCTCTTGGAACTGCACTTTCTATAAAAAGAAAAAAACAAAAATCGAAAGTTTTTTGTTTTGTTGGTGATATGACAAGTGAGACTGGCATTATGCACGAAGCGTATAAGTATGCAAAGAATTTTAATTTGCCTATAAAATTTATTGTAGAAGATAATAATCTGTCTGTTTGTACAGACACAAGAAAAACTTGGAACCAAAAAAAATTATCCTTCGAAAATAAGAATAATAAATTTATCAAATATTATAAATATAAAAATAAGTATCCACATGCAGGTGCAGGAAAAAGAGTTCAATTTTAATGAAATATTTCAACGAATTAAAAAGATCTATGGAATACTTAGCTTCCAATAAAAAGACAATTTTTCTGGGACAGGCAGTTGAAGTACCAGGTACAGCAATGTCAAATACTTTAAAAAATGTAAAAAAAAGTAAACTTATAGAATTACCTGTAGCTGAGGAAATGCAAATGGGAATAACCATTGGAATGGTAATGAATGGATTAATTCCTGTGAGTATTTATCCAAGATGGAATTTCCTACTTTTGGCAATAAATCAATTGGTTAACCACTTAGATAAACTTAATGAAATGACAGAAAATAAATATAAATCTAAAGCAATAATTAGAACAAGTATAGGATCTCAAAGACCTTTAGATCCTCAATCACAACATACTGGCGATTTTACAAAACCGATACAATTGTTATCAAAGAATATTAATATTATTAAATTAAACGAACCAAGGAAAATATTTCCTGCTTATAAAAAAGCTATTGATAGAAATGATAATATTTCAACAATATTAGTCGAATATGGAGATTATTATAATGAAAAGTAAATTTTTTTATGATTATTTCTAAAACACCGTATAGAATATCATTTTTTGGAGGTGGCACAGACTATCCTCAATGGTATTTAAAAAATGGTGGAGAAGTTATTTCTACTACTATAGATAAATATATTTATTTGACATGCCGATACTTACCACCCTTCTTTAATTATAAACATAGAATAGTTTGGAAAATACTTGAAAGAACAAAAAATACGAACCAAATTAAACATAATGTGGTGAGAGAATGCATAAGGTATTTAAAATTAAACAAAGGCATAGAATTACATTATGATGGCGATCTACCTGCACAAAGCGGAATGGGATCTAGTTCATCTTTTACGGTCGGGCTTCTAAATACACTGTATAGATTAAGAAATATTAATTTAACAAAAAAAGAATTAGCAAATAAAAGTCTTTTTTTTGAGCAAAAAATACTTAAAGAAATAGTTGGATCTCAAGATCAAATTGCAAGTTCTTTTGGCGGTTTTAATTCAATTAAATTTAGTAAAACAGGCAATTATAAAATAAATAAATTTAATCTATCAAAAAAAGATATTAGAATTTTTGAAAGTAATTTATTTTTGATTTATAGTAATCAATCAAGAAGAGCACATGATATTGCAAGTAGCTATGTTTTTAAATTAAACAAAGAAAAAAAAATTCAAATGTTTGAAATACAAAATTTTGTTAACTCTGCAAAAAATTTTATAAAAAAAAAGCAATTCGATGATTTTGGATATTTACTTGGGGAAAGTTGGATAAAGAAAAGAGAATTAGCTAAGAAAATTTCTACAGGTAAAATTGATTTTTTATTTTCAAAAGGCATGAAAAACGGAGCAATAGGTGGTAAATTGCTCGGCGCTGGTGGTGGAGGGATGTTTTTATTTTATGTTCCGATAAATAACCAGGATAAATTTTTGGCAAATTTTAAAAAAAACTTAATTATTCCGTTTAAATTTGAAACCGATGGAAGTTCAATTATATTTAATAGCTCAAATAAATTATAAAATATGAAAAAATTATTTCACCCTTTAATGTACAATAATTTTTCAAGGGAGGACATTAATTGTGTCATTAAGTTTTTAAGACATAATAAAAATGTCATTTTAACACAATCAAAAAAGGTAAGAGAATTCGAAAAAAAATGGTCAAAGTGGCTAGGTAGCAAATATAGTGTTTTTGTAAATTCTGGATCCTCGGCAAACTTAATTACTTTACAAGCATTAAAATTAATTCACGGCGAAGGCGAAATAATCGTTCCTACATTAACATGGATTTCTGATATATCATCTGTTCTGCAGAACAATTTCAAACCTGTATTTGTTGATATTAACCCCAGAACTTTATCTATGAATGAAGATCAAGTTATACAAAGAATAAATAAAAAAACTAAAGCAGTTTTTATTTCTCACATTCAGGGTTTTAATGGTTTAACCACAAAGCTGCTTAATTTTTTAAAAAAAAAAAAAATAATTCTTATTGAAGATGTTTGTGAGTCACACGGAGCTAAATTTAAAAATAAAAAACTTGGTACATATGGTTTGGCCTCAAACTTTTCATTTTATTATGCTCATCATATGTCAACTATAGAAGGGGGTATGATTTCTACAAATAACAAAAAATTTTATGAAACCGTTAGAATTTTAAGATCACATGGTATGCTAAGAGAAGGTGATAATAAAAAATATGAGAAAATAATAATTAAAAAATATCCTCAATTATCCCCTAAATTTATATTTTTGTACCCGGCATATAATTTAAGAAATAACGAAATATCAGCTGTGATTGGAATTAATCAATTGAAGAGACTGGATAAAAATAACAAAATTAGAATAAGAAATCTTGAATATTTTTTAAAAAATATTAACAGTAAAATTTATAAAACAGATTTTGAGTTAAATGGATCTTGTAATTATGCTTTCCCCTTAATCTTAAAACAAAAAAATTTTAAGCTTAGAACAAGGCTTGAAAAACAAATGAATAAACATGGCATTGAATATAGAAGAGGTAATGCTGGTGGTGGAAACCAATTACGACAGCCTTACTTAAAAAATTACAAAAAAAAAATTAAATTGTCGATATTTAAAGAAGTAGATCATATTCATTTTTTTGGTTATTATATTGGAAATTATCCCTCTTTAAAAAAATCTAAAATTTTAAAAATTTGTAAGATATTAAATGAAGTTGAATAAAAATAGAAAATTCAAAAATTGTTTTATAACAGGTATAACAGGCTCAGGAGGTAGTTATTTAGCTGAACATATTTATAAAAAAGATAAAACGGTAAAGTTACATGGATCCTATAGATCAACAGGATATAAAAAAATTTTAAAAAAAAGTATTAGCAATATTAACCTGATAAAATTAGACTTGAGAAATTATAGTAAAATAAAAAAAACTCTTAAAAAAATAAAACCAGATTTAATTTTTCACTTGGCATCTAATGCAGACGTAAGAGGATCATTTGATGAACCAATCTCTCATACTCAGAACAACAATCTTATTACGATAAATTTGTTAGAAGCCATCAGAGAACTTAGACTAAAATCTCTTGTCATTATTTGTAGTACTTCTGAAGTATATGGAAATGTACCTAAATCTAAATTACCAATTGATGAACTACAAAAAATAGCACCGATTAATCCTTACGCTGTAACAAAGACGTTTCAAGATTTGATTGCTCAGGTATATTTTAAATCTTTTAATTTAAATATTATAATTACTAGAATGTTCTCATATACTAATGCAAGACGAAAAAATTTATTTCAAACATCATTTGCGAGACAAATTGTAGATATAGAAAAAGGTAGATTAAAATTTTTAAGACATGGAAATTTAAAAAGTGTTAGAACTTTTGTTGATATAGAGGATGCAATGCAAGCATATTGGCTTGCTGCAAAAAAAGGCTTAATTGGTCAAATATATAATATAGGAGGAAACCAAGTAATTTCTGTGAGAGAATTCTTAAAAGTTTTAGTTGATATGTCTAAAACATCAATCAAGTGCGTCCCAGATAGAAAATTGTTTAGACCAAGAGATATTGGTATTCAAATTAGTAATTCAAATAAATTTAAGAAGCACACGGGATGGAGACCTAAAATTAAATTTAAAAAATCAGTAGATAAACTTCTAAATTACTGTAGAGAAAATTATTAATATGAAAAATAAAATTTTAGTTACAGGTGCCGCCGGATATATTGGATCAATGCTTTGCACCGAATTAGTTATGATGAATTATAATGTGGTTGCAGTTGACACATTAAAATATATACAAAATTCTTTATCGCACCTTCATTATTATAAAAATTTTAAATTCGTTAAAGGTGATGTAACAAACAAAAATACACTTAAACAGGTTCTTAAAGGTTGTGATTTTATTATCCCATTAGCAGCATTAGTTGGAGCTCCATTATGTGAAAAATTTAGAAAAAATGCTGTTGAATTAAATGTTAATTCTATAAAACTTTTGTTGAGCTTGATGAAGAAAAAACAGAAAATTATTTACCCAACTACAAATTCAGGATATGGAGTGGGTGAAAAAGGGAAGTATTGTGATGAGAGTTCTCCATTAAGGCCAGTTTCATTATACGGAGTTACAAAACTTAAAGCAGAAAAATTGGTTTTATCTCATAAAAATTCAGTTTGTTTTAGGCTTGCAACGGTTTTTGGTTATTCATATAGGATGAGAACTGATCTGATTGTAAATAATTTTGTTCAAAAAGCAGTTAATGAAAACAAACTAGATATTTTTGAACCACATTTTAGAAGAAACTTTGTTCACATAAAAGATGTTGTTGCCTCTTTTATTTTTGCGATCAAAAATTTTAATAAAATAAAAAATAATATATTTAATTTAGGTCTATCAACAGCAAACATAACGAAATTAGCACTAGCTAAAAAAATAAAAAAAAATGTTAAAAAATTAAAAATTAACATCGTAAAAAATGCAAAAGATCCTGACCAAAGAGATTATTTCGTAAGTAATAAAAAAATAGAAAAAGCTGGTTTTAAGGCTACAATATCTTTGGAAACAGGTATAAGTGAGCTAGTTAATTTGTTTAATTCTTCGACTATAAAATTTATTAATAACTATTAAAAACAATATTGGAAAATAAGTGATTATAAAAAAAAATTTAGAAATTTTTTTAAAATTTCTAGAGAAAAAGCAAAAAGCTAAATTTTATTTTATAATTTTTCTCCAGTTGATAGGATCTATTTTAGAGGCATTTGGAATTGCACTGATACTTCCTATACTAGGTATAATATTAGGCCAAGAAACAAATTTATTTTCTGGATTTCTTAATAATATCACATCTTCATATTCATTTATTAACAAAGAATATTTATTGATAATTTCTATAATAATTATTTTTTTATTTTTTGTTTTAAAAAATACTATCTTAATGTTTGTTTATAAAAAAATTTTTACTTTTGCGTATGAAATACAACAAATGGTAAAGTCAAAAGTCTACAGTCACTTCATTAATCAAAAATACTATAAATTTACTGAAAAAGGATCTTCAAAAATGATTTCTACAATATCTGTAGATCTGAATATATTCACTCAAAATTTTGTTGTCTCATTATTAATATTTTTGACCGAGCTGTTTGTATTGATTATGATTTCAATTTTACTCTTAGTCATTGAACCTTCAGGCTTTTTTTTAATAGCCTCAATAACCTTATTATTTGTATTTATTTTTTTAAAATTTTTTAAAAAAAAATTACATTCACTTGGGGAAAAAAAAGAAGTTTACGAGGAAAGGATGCAAAAAATTATAAATAATAGTTTGAATTCTTTTCAGATTACTAAAATACATAATAAAGAGGAATTTTTTATCAAAAAATTTAATATTTTTAATAAAGAATCATCTTTTTTATATGGAAAATTTATGTTTTTTCAAAATATACCAAGGTTATTTTTTGAAATATTAATAATTATATTACTTGTGGTTTTAATCTTTGTGATGATTAAATTAAATTATACATTTGATAATATCTTTATTAAAGTAGCTATTTTTTCAGCAGCCGCATTTAGAGTGATGCCATCTATCAATAGATTAACGTATACTTATCAAGGGATTATGTTTTCATCGTCAACACTTGATAAAATCTCACTTTTAGCAAATGAGATGAATGATCCAAAAACAATGCAAGAAAAAACTAATATAACCGATGAAAAAAACATTGAGTTTGAAAATGAAATTTTATTAAAAAATATTTGTTTCAATTATGGAAATAATAAAGTTTTAAAAAATTTAGATTTAAAGATAAAAAAAGGACAGGCAATAGGAATTTATGGAGATAGCGGGGGCGGAAAAACAACCTTGGTTAACTTAATATCAGGATTAATTAAGCAAGATAGTGGAAGTGTAATTATAGACAGTAAAGAAGTAAAGATTGATAATTCTGAATGGCAAAAATTAATTGGGTACGTTCCACAAAACATAAACTTACTCGATGATACAATAATTAATAATATTACCTTCTCAGATGATGATAATTATGATCCTAATTTTCTAGAAAAAATTTCAAATCAATCTCAAATATCTGATTTTATAAAATCTAATGGTAATAAGAAAATTGGTGAAAGAGGTCTTAGAATGTCTGGCGGGCAATTACAAAGATTAAGTATTGCAAGGGCTTTGTATAAAAAACCGTCAATAATTATATTTGATGAAGCAACCAGTGCACTTGATTTGGAAACAGAAAAAAAGGTTTTCAACACAATTTATTCTTTAAAGAAAGATAAAACATTAATAATTATTTCTCATAATATCAAAAATTTAGACGAATGTGATGCTAAATTTAAACTGGAAAATGGTATTTTGATTAATGTAAAGACTTAATCTATTTCACAAAAATGAAAAAAATAACCGTAATAATATTTACATACAAAAGAGCTATGTTATTGCATAATTGTTTAGAAACTTTGATTTCCAATTTTAAAAATATTGATAGTTCAATACATATAATTTATCATGCAGATAAAGCTCACGAAAGCTCTTACGAAAAATTAAAAGAAAATTTTAAAAATCATAATATAAAGTTCCATAAAAGAAAAAAAGAAAATCTTTTTAGTTGGATTTTTAAATTATTAAGACCACTAAATTTATTGTGGTTATTAAGATGGCCAATTATTTTTAAAGAAATGAATAATTTTAAAAATATTTTAGAAAATATATTAGAACAAACTTCAAATGATTTTGTAACTTTATGTCCTGATGATATGATTTATTTCGACAAAACTGTTATTCCAGAATCCGCACTAAAAAAAATATCTGAAAATCCGAGTAAATTTCAATACAGGTATTTTACAGGTGATAATTTTAAAAAACCTCACAATTTAAGTAAAAATTTAAATATAACATATTTTAAAGAGTTGAATGATGAAAATTATTTTTTGTGGTCTTTTAAAGATAGACATGCTTCAGGAGTTTGGAAATATAGATTCACAATTGAAGGAACTGTATATGAGAGGAGTGCATTATTAAAATTTCTTAGACCATTTATTTATCATAATCCAATTACACTCGAGGCAATAGGATTGTGGGAAGCAAGGTTTAGAGATTTTTTTTATAAAGGATTGTCATCATCAAGAAGAACTGCAGCTACTTACCAAGTAAATAACGTTCAAACAATTGTAAACACACCCTCGGCTAATTTTGACGCAAATATACTAATGAAAGCATATATTAACAACTATAAACTTCTATACGAGAAAAACGATTTCTATAAAAATGAACATGATACAACACCTGAAAAACTAAAATTTATTAATACACATAATTTAGAAGAAATTGATTATAAAAAATTAAAAGAAAAGTTTAATAATTAGCCATATTTTTTTTTATATATTTATCTAAAATAATTACACATGAAGATAAAATCAAAAAGTCTAAACTAAAAACTGCATGTGAATTTTCAAAAAAAGATCTCATTCCAATATAAATAAGAATTAAAAAGATCGAATTTAAAAAAAGTTTATCTTTGTGTGTATAAATTTTTTTCTTAAAAAAAATATATATCAAATTTAAGATATAAAAATTTAAACAAATAAAAAATAATAAACCAAAATAACCCCCACATATAAATGAGTAAAAAAGACTACTAGATGAATTAGTCATAAAACCACTATTTTTTTCGTCAATTTTTTCCTTTAATAGTTCAAACCTATCAGCTTGAGGGCCATAACCAAAAATTCTTTTATAGTCGTAATTTTTTATTATTTTTAACCAGATTAAATTTCTTGCGGATGTAATAAATTCTAGTTCTTCTTCTTCAATTTCTTTGTCAATTACTTTGTCTAAAACTTCTTCTATCCTATTAGGTTTATTTTGAATATAATTTTCAAATTCAATAGATTTTAAAATATCATCTTTTTTTAATATTTCTAATTTTAAGTATTGAATGCCTTTAAAGCTATAAATTGAACTACAAATAACTATTATATAAATTATTAAATTTTTAAGAAATATTTTTTTTGAAAAAAACGTTAAATTTAAAAACATTATTATCAAAATTGATATTAGTGAAATTCTTGACTGCAAACCCCAAATATTACAACCGACAATAATTAACGAAAAAAATATTAAAATAAAATTCATTTTAGATAATTTTTCATTCAACTTTATTATTAAGACTATAAATATTAATGCTAAAATCCTAGCAAGTCCTGTAACACGAATTATAGGATCATCTATAAATGTTTGGCTCCATGTTTGTGTATTGTACAAGAATAAAAAGCTAGAATTAAAGTAGTCTTTATAAATTACCGGTAGGTATATAATTGAAATAATAATTAAAAAAAAAATGTTTATCAGAAAAATTTTTTTTAATTTTTCAAAATCTAAAATATTAAATGCTATAAATAAATAAAGTATTGCGACTAATGCAAAAATAGGTAGAAAAACTCTGTCAAAATTAAGTTTATTTATATCCAAAAAAACAAGTCCTAAAAATTGGCATATTACATAAATGATATAAAAATTGATAAATAGGTTTTTCTCAAATTTGATGTTTTTATTTTTAAAAATTGATATTACTAGCAAGGTAAAAATTAATAAGGGAAAATAAAATCTTAAAAAATTTAGCAATGTTATTAGATCGTTTTTAAAGTTACTTGATTGCTTTAAAACATTAAGAATTGTGCCAATACCAATTGGGTATGTATTTAAAGAAGCCCAAATTGAAACCCAAAAAATTAACAACAAAACCATTAATTTATGATTTTTGTATAGTTGTAACATATTAATTATAGGTTTTTTAAATAACTCAATAGATATATATATACTATTCAATTTTATAAAATATAAAATATCATTATGAAAATTTTAGTGACTGGTTGCGCAGGATTCATAGGATTTAATGTCGCTAAGAGTTTACTTGATAAAAATTATGTAGTTGTTGGCATTGACTCTTTAACCAACTATTATCCAGTAAAAATCAAAATATTAAGAGCTAAGATTTTAAAAAAGTATAAAAATTTTATTTTTATAAAATCAGACCTAGTAAATAAAAAAAAATTAGATCTAATTTTTAAAAAGCATAAATTCAAAAATGTTTTTCATTTTGCTGCACAGCCTGGCGTTAGAAGATCAGTTAAATATCCACAAGAATATTTTGATTCAAATATTACAACATTCTTTAACATATTAGAATGTTCAAAAAATTATAATATAAAAAAAATTTTATTTGCATCTTCTAGTTCAGTTTATGGAGACAACTCAAATTTTCCACTTAAGGAAAGCAGTTTTAGGAAACCAAAAAATTTTTATGCCTTAACCAAATGTATTAATGAGGATATGGCAAAATTTTATAGTAAAATATCAAAAATAAAGTTTGTAGCATTAAGATTTTTTACTATTTACGGACCTTATGGAAGACCAGATATGTTTATTTGGAAAATGTGTGAAAACTCAATACATAATACAAAAGTAAAAATTAATAATTTTGGAAATCATGAGAGAGATTTTACTTATATAGATGATGCTATAAGAATGATTATGAGAATATATAAAACGAAAAAATTTAAAGACTATGAAATTTATAATATTTGCTCAAATAATCCTGTCCAATTAGATAAAATTTTGGAGATTTTTGATCAATTTAAAATTAATAAAAAGACAAAAAATATTTATTTTCAAAAATTCCAATCAGGAGATGTTTTGAAAACTCATGGATCAAATTTAAAATTAAAAAATATAATTAATAATTTAAAAATTACTGATATAAAAACTGGTATTAAAAATACTGTCACTTGGTACAAAAATAGTCATTTTTAAAAAATAAAATATTTAAAATGTGTAGCATTTTTGGGCAAATAAGTTTTAAAGAAAAATTAATAAATAAAGAGAATTTCATAAAAGCTTCAAATCTATTACAACATAGAGGACCTGATAAAAAAGGATATAAATCTGATAATATAAATTATCAGTTTGCATTTAATCGTCTTTCCATAATTGATCTAAATGAAACAGGAGATCAACCAATGGTATCTGACTGTGGCAGATTCGTATGTATATTCAATGGAGAAATTTACAATCACAAAAAAATTTTCTCAAATATTAAAAAAAATTTTAAATGGAGAGGCACCTCAGATACAGAGATATTAGTAAATGCATGGTCTTTATGGCAAAAAGAAACTCTAGATAAAATAGATGGCATGTATGCATTTGCGATTTGGGATAATGAAGAAAAAAAAATTATAATTGCACGAGATAGATTTGGAGAAAAACCTCTCTATTTTATGTTAGATAATAATAATTCTCTGTTTTTTTCTTCTAGACCAACTCCAATTATTAAAATATTTCCTAATTTAAAAAATAAATTTGATGAAAATGGATTAAAGTATTTTAATGATGCTGGATTTTTTCCAAAAAATCAATCTGTATACAAAAATATTAAAAAATTAGAACCTGGCGGTATTCTTGAATTTAAATCTAATGAAATTTTTATAAATAAATATTGGTCCATAAACTCTTTTAACACAAAAAATTTAAAACAAAAAAAATTAAGCCACTATGTCAAAGAACTGGAAAATCTATTAACAGAAAGTATTTCAGATAGGTTGATTAGTGATAGGCCTGTTGGATTCTTACTATCTGGAGGCGTAGATAGTTCACTCATCACTTCAATAGCTGCAAAAATAACAAATAAGGACAACATTAAAGCTTTCAATCTAGGTTTTGAAGATCAAAACTATGACGAAAGTAAGGATGCGGAAATGGTTGCAAATTATTTAAATATTAAATTAAATAAAAAAAAATTATTACCTTCTCAATTAATAGACTTATTACCAGAATTTTTTAATAAATTTGATGAACCTTTTTCAGACCCTGCTAGTTTTCCGTTAATGGCAATATCTAAATTTGCAAAAACTGAAGTTGATGTAGTATTAACGGGGGATGGAGGTGATGAATTATTTGGAGGATATAATAATTACACTTACATGGCTTTGCTAAAAAAATTCGATATTATATCAAGTTTACTTAAAAAAACATTTCTGCCTAATTTATTAAAAAGATATGGGAACCATAAAATTAGACTGTTAGGCAATCTTTTTAATTATAATGATAATATTTCTAGATTTGCATTTATTAGAAGCGCAAGAAAAGATTTTATGACCGTTTACGATAATTCAAATCAAACTGAAATGATAAATTCGTATTTAAAAGATGACATCGATTTATATAATGAATTTGATTTTATGAATAAGATTATGAAATTAGATATAATAAACACTTTAAACGACAATTATCTTCAAAAAACTGATTTATCTACTATGGCATACTCCTTAGAGTGTAGGTCGCCTTTTTTAAGTAAAAAAATAATTGAATGGTCATTAACTATCCCATCTAAATTTAAGGTTAACTTTTTCAACAAAAAAATTATTTTAAAAGAACTAGCAAGAAAATTTCTTCCAAACAGTATTTTGATAAAGAAAAAACAAGGTTTCGAACCACCTATAAAAAATTGGCTTAAAAATGAGCTAAAACAATGGTCACTTGATATTATAAATAATAAAAAAAATTATGAGAATCTTAAGATAGATAAAAACCGATTGTTAAATTTGTTTAATTTGCATTTATCTGGAAAGAGAGATTGTCATCCTTATTTATGGGCAACTCTAATGGTATTGAAGTTTAATGAGCAAAAATAAAAAAATTGTTACAATAATAATACCAACAAGAAATAGAGTCGCTTATATAAGAAAAATAGTTTCTGAGATTGAGAAATTTAAAAAAAATATAGATATAATTATAATTGATGATTTTTCCTTAAAATACCAAAGAATAGAATTGTCTAAATTTACTAAAACAAAAAAATTCATAAAACTATTTTTATTAAATGATAATAAGGGCCAAAGCTATGCATGCAACTACGGACTATCTTACGCTAAAACAAAATATGTTTGGTTTTTCGATGATGATGATTATTTAAAAAAAGAGACACTTTCAAAAGTTATTAATTATTTAAAATTATTTTCAGTTGATGGATTACTGATACCAATGAGAAGAATTTATGAAGATAAAATTTTGAATTATACTGTACCTAATAAAAAAGATCATACATTTAATGCTTTAAAAAATTCACCGCAAAAAGTTAGTACATCATGTGCAATTTTCAAACTTGTTAAAATAAAAAAAATTAAAGGTTGGGATGAAAAATTATTTGGTGGAACAGATACAGATTTATTTTTAAGATTTTCAGAAAAAAATAAATTTTCAATTTTGAAAACCTATCCTGTTATAGTAAATTTTTCAGCACCTGATCGCGTAACTAATAAATTTCTGAGACAGCAAATTGCAAAGATATACTTTTTAAATAAACATTGGGGAATTCTTACGTTGAAAAGAAGAATCTATTATATTATAAGTTTTATTTTATGTTTTCCGATACTAAACAGTTTAAAATCAAAATTAAAATTATTTATTTAGTTAACTTAAATGAAAAAATTCAAAAATAAGAAAATATTGATAGCTGGTGGAACTGGATCATTTGGAAAAGCTATGGTTCAGAAAATTATAGATAAAAAAATAAATTTTTCAGAAATAAGAATATTTAGTAGAGACGAAAAAAAACAAGATGACTTAAGAAGAAAATTGAATAATAGTAAAATAAAATTTCATATTGGTGATATTAGGGATATTTCTAGTATCGAAAATGCAACTAAAAATATTGACTATATTTTCCATGCTGCTGCATTAAAACAAGTTCCATCTTGTGAATTTTATCCATTAGAAGCAGTTAAAACAAATATAATTGGTACAAGAAATTTAATAGAGGCTGCTGAAAAAAATAATGTAAAAAAAATAGTTTGTTTGAGTACTGATAAGGCAGTTTATCCAATCAACGCAATGGGTATTTCTAAAGCGATGATGGAAAAAATTTCTATATCAAGATCATTACAAAATAACAGTACAACCAAAGTATGTGTTACAAGATACGGAAATGTAATGGGTTCAAGAGGATCTGTAATACCTTTGTTAATTGAGCAAATTAAAAATAATAGACCATTCACTATAACAGATCCTAATATGACAAGATTTATGATGAGCATGGATGAAGCATTAGATCTAGTAATTTATGCTCTTGAGAAAGGTGAAAATGGGCAGATATTTATAAAAAAAACTGATGGTTCGAATTTAAAAACATTAACTAATTGTTTAAGTAATATTTTTAAAAAAAAAGATCACCCAATTAAAATAATTGGTGTGAGGCATGGAGAAAAATTACATGAAACTTTAATGAATAGAGAGGAAAAATTGTTTGCTTCAGAAAACAAAGGATTTTTTGTTATTTCCCCTGATGTAAGAGACTTAAATTACGATAGATTTTATTTTAAAGGAGAAAAAAAAATTTCTACGTTAGATGATTATACATCGCAAAATACAAAACAATTAAAAGAAAACGAATTAAGGAAAAAAATATTGAAAGTATTAATGTAAATTATTGATTTAAATGAATATACTTATTACTGGTTCAAATGGATTTATTGGTAAAAATTTTAAATATTTTTTGAGAACAAAAAAAAGAATTAATATTTTAGAGCATAAAAGAAATAATTCTAAAACTTTACTTTTAAAAAAGTTAAATAAAGCTGATGTTATATTACATTTTGCTGGAGAAAATAGATCTAATAAAAAGGAAAATTTTTTAAAAAATAATTTTGAATTAAGTAAGTTAATCTCAGAGAATGCTAAATCTAACTCTTTAATTATATTTTCTTCAACAACAAAAATAAATGAAAATACAAATTATGGGATCTCGAAGATAAAAGCTGAAAAAATCCTTAAAAAAAATAAAAAAAAAAAAAATTACAATTTAATAATATTGAGATTAACAAATGTATTTGGAAAATGGAGTAAGCCAAATTATAATTCAGTAGTTGCAACTTTTTGCCATAACGCAAGTAGAAAAATTAAATCAAATATATTTCAACCTAATGCTAAATTAAAACTTTTATATATAGACGATCTTATCAATCAAGTAATGTCAATTATAAAAAATAGGAAGTACGAAATGTATCCTAAAATAAAAAAAATAAATTCAATTAAATTAAAGAGTTTACATAATAAAATTTATTCCTTTAACCAACAGAGAATTAATTTAAAAACAGACGTAGTAAAAAGTCCATTAGATAAGAAAATTTATAGTACTTATTTAACTTTCGTACCTACAAATAGATTTATTATTAATTATAAGAAAAATGAGGATAAAAGAGGAAATTTCAGTGAACTTTTAAGAAGTAATAATAACGGCCAAGTGTCTTATTTCTCAATAAACCCAGGTGAAACTAGAGGAAACCATTTTCATTATACAAAAGTCGAAAGATTTTTTCCAGTTTCTGGAAAAGGGACAATTATTTATAAAAATATTCAAAATAAAAAAATTAAAAAGTATAGTTTTAACTCAAAAAAACCAGAAATATACGAGACAATACCAGGCTGGTCTCATAAACTCGTAAATAAAGAAAAAACGGAAGCAATATTTGTGTTATGGACTAACGAAATCTTTGACAAAAAAAATCCAGATACTTACTATTACGATCAATGAAATATAAATTAATGACAGTTGTAGGAACTAGACCTGAAATTATAAGGCTTAGTGAAATTATTAAAAAATTAGATATAAGTTTTAATCATGTTTTAGTTCATACAAATCAAAATTTTGATAATGAACTCAAAGATGTTTTTTTTAAAGAATTGAAATTAAAAAAACCTAAATACGACCTTAATATTAAAGAGAAAAATGCCATTTCAACCATTGCAAAAATATTAGTTAAAATTGAAGAAGTTTTAAAAAAAGAAAAGCCTGATGCATTTTTTGTCCTTGGTGACACAAATAGTTCTTTATCTGCAATAGTCGCTAAAAAATATAAAATACCAATATTTCATTATGAGGCTGGAAATAGGTGTTTTGATCAGAGAGTTCCAGAGGAGATTAATCGAAAAATTGTTGACCACATATCTGATTTAAACTTAACTTATAGTAATTTTGCTAAGGAAAATTTAATTAAAGAAGGTTATCCAGTAGATAGAGTATTTAATATAGGAAGTCCACTTGAAGAAGTTATAAGCAATAACTTAAATAGAATTAATAGTAGCCAAATATTAAAAAAATTATCTTTAAAAAATAAAAATTATTTTTTATTTAGTTTTCATAGAGAAGAAAATGTTGATGATAAAGATAGATTAAAGAAATTTATTTTAATTCTTGGCAAAATTTTAAAAGTTTATAAAAAGAAAATAATTGTATCTACTCATCCCAGAACAAAAAAACAAATTTCAAAAATGAATATAGTAAAAAACAAATACATAATATTTTCCAAACCTTTTGGATTTATAGATTACCTTAAGCTTCAAAAAAATGCATTAGCGGTTATTTCTGACAGCGGCAGCATATCTGAAGAAGCCTCTTATTTATCAATAAATGCCATTAGTTTAAGAGATACAATTGAAAGACAGGAGGCAATGTCAGAGTCAGCTGTATTAATGTCAACATTGGAAGAAAAAGATTTTTTAAATAACCTGCATTTATGTATTAAAGGAAAAAAGACTTATGAAATAATTGAGGACTATAAAAAGACTTTAATATCTGAAAAAGTTGTAAGATTAATCAATAGCTATATTCCTTATATTAATAGAGAAGTCTGGAAAAAGTATTAATGAAGATTTTGGTTATAAGTCAATACTTCTGGCCAGAAAACTTCAGAATAAATGATTTAGTTCTTGAATGGAAAAAAAAAGGATTTGATGTTGAAGTTTTAACTGGAGAGCCAAATTATCCAACTGGAAAAATATTTAGTAATTTTATAAACAATCGAGAGAATTATGAAATATTTGAAGGAGTTAAAGTCAATAGAGTTAAAATTTATGCAAGAGGGAGTGGGTCTAAATTAAGTATATTTCTTAATTATTTATCCTTTTTTTTTAATTCATTATTGTTTTCAATTTTTAAACTTAGAAAAAAAAAGTATGATATAATCTTTACATTCGCAACATCTCCAGTAACAATAGGATTAGTAGGTATAATATTATCAAAATTTTCAAAATCAAAAAATGTTATATGGTTGCTAGACTTATGGCCCGATATACTGTTTGAACTACAAATAATAAAAAATAAAAATATATATAAACTAATTTCGTTTATTATTAATTATATCTACGAAAAAAGTGACCTCATTCTTGCTCAATCTAAATCTTTTGAAAAAATAATTTCTAATAAAATTAAAAAAAAAAAATTGAAGTTCTTTATTCATGGCCAGAAAAAATAAATTATGATTTAACCTATAAATCTGATGAACTTGAATATTTACCAAAAAAATTAAATATAATTTTTACAGGCTCAATAGGCGAAGCACAAAATTTTGAGGATATAATTAATGTATTTAAAAAAATTGATACTGATGATGTTAGACTGATAATCTTAGGTGATGGTAGAAAAAAAAAATGGCTAAAAAACGAGATATCAAAAAATAAATTAAAAAATATTATTCTAATAAACAATAAACCGTTAAATGAAGTTCCTAAATTTGTATCTCATGCAGATGTCCTTTTTATTTCCCTTAAAGCAGGTATATTTGGTTCAAGTACTATACCTGGAAAACTATCTACATATCTTAATTTTAACAAACCAATTTTGTGCCATGGAAATGGAGAAATAAAAAATATTATCGACGAAAATAATTTTGGACTAACATCATCACCAGGCGAAGTTGATAGTTTATTAGAAAATATATTTAAATTTAAAATTTTGAAAGATACAAATAAATTAAATAATACGTTTACTAATTCTAGAAATTATAAACACTTTGATTTTGATCAATCTTTTGTAAGATTAAATAAAAGTCTAGAAAAAATATTAGATAAAAATTCATATAATAAAATAAAGCTCATTAAAAAGGTAGAAGATATACCTTACTCTAAAAATTTTATATTATGCGCTTTAAATTTAGCGTTTGTTGGCTATTTAAAAACTAAAGATGTCAAAGTAAATAAAAACGTATATCTATGGCCAGACGGAATTTTTGCAAAAAGATTCTTTAAACAGAAAATCAACAAAATTTCAGGAAGGAAATTAGTATCAAATTTAAAAATACCAGAAAATTTCAAAAAAATTCATGTTATTGGTAATTTACCTATTAACTCTAAAATATATCTTGAAAATAAATTTAATATTTCAGTAAGACACTCTGAAATGTCTATAAGTAATGTCGAGCAATTAAAAAAAGAAATACCAAGAATTTACAATGATGAACTTATATTGCTTACGTTACCAACTCCCAAACAAGAAATAATTGCATTAGAAATTAGTAAATTAAACGATGAATACGCTATAATTTGTATTGGCGGGGCTTTAAATATGCTCGGTGGATCAGAACCTCCACCTCCAAAAATTTTAGAAAATTATTTTGAATTTATTTGGAGACTAAGATTTGACTCTAAAAGGAGAATAAGAAGATTATTCAGGTCAGCTATTTATTATTTGTTTGGAGAAATTTCGAATGAATATAAGAAATACGATTGGGAAATTTATAAAATTGAAATTAAGAATAGCACTAATTATCTTATAAAATAAAATTATAGAAATTTAATTTAAAATTTATATAAGATTTTATATGTCATCCAAACCAGAGATTACTAATTTTAAATTTTATAATCTATTATTTTTTCCTAGCATTTTATTAGTACCAGCTTTGATAGCCGGGCCATTAATTTCAGAGATAATTATTTTTTCATTAATATTCTTTTATTCATTCCTATTCTTAAAACATAAAAGTATTTTTATAAATCCAGGAAAAAAATTACTTATTTATATAATATGCTTTAATTTATATTTAATATTTAATGCTGTTTTTATATCTGTATCTATTGAATTATCGTTGAAGAATAGTTTATTCTATTTTAGATTTTTTTTCTTTTCATATATTTTCTTTTTATTATTAAATATTAACGAGGATAAATTTTTTAAATATTATCTATATATTTTTTCAACTATTCTTATCATATTTTTTGTTGATTTAATTTCTTTAACTTTATTTGAAAGTTCTTTGAGTGGAAATAAATTTGTAACTCAAAGATTTTCAAGCCTTTTTGGTGAAGAACAAGTAATGGGAGGATTTGTTTTAAAATTATTGCCAACTGTTCTAATTTGCTTAATATTATCAGAAAAAAAAAGTTATCTTTATCTATTTTTATTAATTTTAATTTCAGGCATATTGATTGTTTCAAGTGGAGAAAGAACATCTTTCGGTCATTTTATAATTTTCCTTTTTTTTCTTTTTATACATAAAAAATTTTTTAAACCTATATTAATTGTTGGATCAATATTTTCTATATTATTTATAACTTTATACTTCTTAAAATTTTATCCAGTAAATAGAATTGTAAAAGCAACTTTTTATGAACTATCAGTTGATGGCAGAAAAGATTTAATACTTTTTAGTGATGTCCACGAAAATATGCTTCTTACTTCTTATGAAATATTTAAAAAAAATATTATATTTGGTGCAGGACCAAAAACGTACAGGGCTATTTGTGGTCAGGATCAATATGCAAGTAACGTTAGAGAAAAAATTATAAAAGAAACAAGATTATATGCCGAAGATGATGGATATCTGTTTCTAGAAAAAAATAAAATGGTAAACCCGGTAACATTAGACCCATATGAAGCCTGGACGGCTAAAATTTATTATAAAAATATAGGGGAGAAAAATTTAAATTTGTATCGTTATAGAAGAGATCTGGGTGCAGTAGGGAAAGGTCTTATTGTAGAAAACATGATTGAATATTACCCGAAAGTAAATTTCCAGAAAGATGATTTACTAGCTCAAATGAGTTATGAAAGAGAAGATGGTTGCGATACCCATCCACATAATTTAATAGCTCAGATAGCCGCAGAATTAGGCTCTATAGGTCTAATATTTTATTTATTGTTTTATTTTTATTTAATCAAAGAGACAATAGTAAGCTTACTTAGGTTTAGTAGTAAAAATTACCTTGCATATTATATATCAACAATTTCTTTACTAATAAATTTTTTCCCTTTTTTACCTAGTGGAAACTTTTTTAATAATTGGTATAGCACATTACTATATATTCCGCTTGGTTTCTTTATGTACTTTAAATTTAAATTAAGAAGATAATATTTTTAATTATTTAAATATTGTAAATGATCTGATAGTAGGTATTTATGAAAATTTTTTCCAAAGTTGAGCCAGAAAAAATTCTACTAAGTATATTAAAATTTTATGATATTGATGATAAAAGGAAAGATATAAGTCCTGAAACCGAGTTTATTCAAACATCTGGTCGAAAGCTGAATAAAGATTTTAAAGTTAAAGCACACAAACACAATTATTTGAAGAGAAGTTCAAATATTACACAAGAAGCTTGGATTATTTTAAAAGGAAAGATAAATGCTAAATTTTATGATCTTGATGATAAATTTATTTATGAAACTGATCTAGAAAGTGGAGATTGTGTCACAATTTTTAGAGGTGGTCACGAATTAAAAGTTTTAGAGGATGATACATATTTTTATGAAGTAAAAAATGGTCCTTACCTTGGAGTTGAAAAAGATAAAAAAAATATAAGTGAGTAAAAGTGTAAAAATATTAGACCTCGGCATTCATCCTTTTGCTGATACATTTATAAAAAAAAAACAACTCAATTTATCAGAACCAATCTTCCCATTAGAATGTTACTTAGATACTTCATCTTTTATTATATATAATTCAGTTAAAACTAACGAAGTCCAGAGATACAACCTTTATGATTATTCTTATACATCTTCAAATTCTTCAATATCAAAAAAATATTGGAAAGAGTATTTTAAAGCTATTTTAAGAAACTATGAATTGAATACAAAATCTAAAATTTTAGAAATAGGTTCTAATGATGGATATTTAATTAATCTTTTTAAAAAAAAAACAAACAATATTTTAGGTGTTGATGCCTCAAATCATATGACGCAAATTGCAAATAAAAAAAAAATTAGATCAATAAATATGATATTTAATAATTTAAACTCTAAACATATAAAAAAAAAATATGGTGAGTTTGATCTCATCATAGCAAATAATGTGTTAAATCACTCAAACGATCCATTTGATTTTGTAAAAGGTATTGCAAATATTTTATCTAAAAATGGCTGTTTTATTTTTGAGCTACCATATTGGTATGAATTAGTTAGATCAAAAAGATTTGATCAAATATATCATGAGCATGTCAGTTATTTAACTGCAAAATCATCGTATTACTTGTTAAAAAAATATGGTCTTCAGATAGAAAAAATTGAAATGACTCCCTATCACGGTGGATCAATAAGAGTGCATGCTAAAAAATCAAAAAAAATTAAAAAAAAAATTTTCTTGAAGAAAATAATTTTAATAGAGGAAAAATCAAAATTATTCGAAATTAAAACTTATAAAAACTTAATGTTAAATTTACAAAAAAAGAAAATCAATTTTCTGAAAAAGATTATAAATTACAAATCAAAAAATTATACTATAGTTGGAATAGGTGCAGCTGCCAAAGCAAATACTTTTCTTAATTTTATTGGCTTAAATAACTCGATTATCGATTTTATTACTGATGCATCAAAGTATAAAATTGGTAAATATACTCCATTAACAAGAATACCTATTTTTTCAGATAAAAAACTTGGTACAGTAAAAAAAAAAATATGTGCAATTCCACTAGCTTGGAATATAAGTAATTTGCTTAAAAATAAAATTAAAAAAATTAACAAAAAAATAAAATTTATTAACTTTTAAATGAAATTAAGAAATATCTTTAAAGATAAGAGTAAAATATTACAAACTCACAAAGATTATAGAGGGGTAATATCTGACATTTTTTACAAAGCAAAAATCCAACATGCAGCACTAATTGAAAGTAAACCAAATGTTATCAGAGGTAATCACTTTCATAAAAAAACTACGCAGCATATGATTATGACACAAGGTTCTTTAGAATATTGGTATAAAAAGTATGGAACGAAAAGTAAGGCAAAAAAAATTCTACTTAAGAAAGGTGATTACATTACTACTCCACCATACGAAATACATGCTTTAAAAATAGGCTCAAAAGGAAATCAATTTTTAGTTTTTTCAGAAGGTTTGAGGGGTGGTCTAGATTATGAGAAAGATACTTTCAGAGTCCCATCAATTATTAAATAAAAAAGTTTTAATACTTGGGAAAAATAGTACTCTATCAAAATCCATATATAAAAAAATCAATAAAGATAAATTTACCGTATTAAGAATTGGAAAAACTGAATTAAATTTTTTAAAAAGTAATTATAAAAGAAATTTAAAAAAAATTTTAAAAACATTTAAACCAGATATTATCATAAATTGTATTGGAAAATTTTCTTTAAATAAAAATTCCAATATGGATTTATTTCAAATAAATTTGTTACCCACTTGGGAAATCATTAAATTCTATTTAAAGAATAAAACAAATAAAAAAGTTAGAATATTAATCATTGGTTCTAGTTCGTACTCATCCCCTAGAAAAAAATATATGTTATATGCATCTAGTAAATCTGCTCTCAATAGTTTAGTGAATAGTGCCATTGAATATTTTGATAAATCAAAAATTCATCTAAAAATTATAAATCCTAAAACATTTGGAGGAAAACACCTTGGCAAATATAAAAAAAAAGTTACTGAGGATATAAATAAAGTTGTAAAACTTGTAGATAAATATATTAGTAAGATTTAATTAAATAACACACAAGATGAAAAAAAAAATTGCATTTATAACTGGAATTGCGGGCCAAGATGGAAGCTTTTTAACTGAATTACTTCTAAAAAAAAATTATAAGGTGTACGGAATAATAAGAAGAAATTCTGTTGTAGAGCATCAAAGAAATAGGATAGAGCACCTCTCAAAAAATTTAGAGTTGTTATACGGAGATTTATTGAACGAAAGTTCACTATCTTATTTGTTAAGAAAAATTAAACCAAATGAGATCTATAATTTAGCTGCTCAGTCGCATGTAAGAATAAGTTTTGATATTCCAGAATTTACAGCAAAAACAAATGCAATCGGGGTATTAAACCTTTTACAAGCATATAAGCGTGAAGTACCTAAAGCTAAATTTTATCAAGCATCTTCATCTGAAATGTTTGGGAGATCAGTTGATAAAGATGGTTATCAGAGAGAAACAACTAAGATGGAACCTACAAGTCCATATGGCTGCTCTAAAGTTTTCGCGTACAATTTAGTTAAACATTATAGATATGCTTATAAACTTTTTGCATGTAATGGAATTCTTTTTAATCATGAGTCTACAAGAAGAGGTTCAAATTTCGTAACAAATAAAGTTGTAAAAAACTCAGTTAGAATTGCT
>MDTD01022983.1_pt1 | contig 32419 bp, 26 predicted proteins | sample 811221 | NCBI WGS metagenome assembly MDTD01 (sample SAMN05326646, study PRJNA326480) | marine metagenome | isolation source: seawater | place: Pacific Ocean: South West | collected 2011
GCTGGCGCGCGCGCTCGAGGCCGGCGCGGACCCGATGCACGCGGCGCGACGCGTCGTCGCGGTCGCTTCCGAAGACGTCGGGCTGGCGGACCCGATGGCGCTGCAGGTCGCGATGGCGGCGGTCAGCGCCGTTCAGTTCCTCGGCCTGCCTGAAGGCCGCTTGCCGTTGACCGAGGCGGTCGTGTATCTCGCGGCGGCGCCGAAGAGCAACGCGGTCTACCGCGCCATCGCGGCGGCGCAGCGGGAAGTGCGCGAAGGGTCGCAGCACCCCGTGCCGCCGCACCTCCGGAACGCGGTCAGCGGGCTCTCGCAGGATCTCGGGCACGGCAAGGGCTACGTCTACGCGCACGACACCGAGGCGGGCGTCGCCGCGATGGAGTGCTTACCGGCGGCGCTGAAGGACGCGCGCTTCTACGTGCCAGGTGGCCGAGGCTTTGAACAGCGGATCGCCGAGCGGATGAGCGAGCACGACGAGCTGCGCCGGCAGCGGTGACGCGCGGCGTCGGCGGCTCCGAATCGAGGTGAAACACGCCACGCCAGGCGTTGTCTTGCGCTGAAGGATCGCGTGTCGCCGGGAGGATGCTCTCGGTGTCCTGCTGACGCGACACCTGTCGCGTAGCGGCGCCGCGGCTCCCCGTGACAGCGGGGCCATGGAGGCCTCCCGGCGGCACGATCCTTGCTCTAGGAACCTCGCTTCCCCCGGAGACAAAACAATGCGCTTGCCAACCTGGATACTCCTCTCAGTAACCCTGCTCTTGTCCGCCTGCGGCGGCAGGTCCCGGCGCGCGACGGTGGTGGTGGTCGAACAACCCCGCCTCACCTCGGTCCTCGTCGAGGTCTACGACCCGGTCACGAACCTCGCGTGGGAGAACGTCTCCGTGCGCGTCGTGGAGGCGGACCAGGAGTGGTCGGGCTGCACCTGCGTCAGCCCTTACTTCGACTGGTTCCTAACGGACAGCTCGGGGCGCGTGCTGATCGACGAATACTTGCTCGCCGACGCGGAGGTCGGCTTCTTGGAGGACAGCACCGGCGCCGCCGTCATCGGCCCTGAGTTCTACGAGGACGAGGTCCTGGTCGTGCTTGAGATCGACGCGGTCGGCTTCTCGCCGATGTTCGTGGAGGTGCCCTTGAGCTGGGACCAACCAGACGTGTTCGTCGAGGTGCCGTTCTTCTAGCGGCGCGGGCGGTCTCGGCCGTCTCGCCCGCGGTCACCGGCTCCGCCTAGCGGCGGATCCGGTCACGGCGCCCTTGCGCCGGCGCGCGGCGAGCGGGGAAACTCGGCCGCCGTGAGTCGAGACGCTTCTCTGGATCCTTCTCTGCATCGCGCGCGCCGACAGCGCCTGCTGAACACCCTCGGGGACGGCGTCCTGATCCTGCCCGGCGCGCCGGAGACGCTCCGCAACGGCGACGTCCTCAACGACTACCGTCCGGACTCCGACGTGCTTTACCTGACGGGCTTCCCTGAGCCCTCGGTCGTGCTGGTGGCGTGGCGGCTGGACCGTCGCCGACATCGGGCCGTGCTGTTCGTTCGCCCGCGCGATAAGACCCGCGAGATTTGGGACGGGCGGCGCTTCGGCACTCGTGGGGCGCAGCAGCGCTTCGGCGTTGACGAGGCCCGCCCGATCGATGAGCTGTGGTCAGACCTGCCGGAGATGATCTCGAACGATGGGTCGCTGTGGCACACGTTCGGCCGCGACGCTGATTTTGATCGCCGCCTGTTCGAGGTCTTCGGGGCCGTCGCGCAGCGCCGCCGTAAGCGACGTCTGCCGGCGCATCCGACGCTGCGGGATCCCCGCCCCGCCCTCGCTGCGCAGCGCCTGGTTAAGGACGCGGCAGAGCAAGACGCGATGCGGCGCGCCGCCGCGATCACCTGCGCCGGTCACGTCGCTGCGATGACCGTGACGCGACCGGGGATGTATGAGTACGAGACCCAGGCGGCGTTAGAGAAGGTCTTCCGCGACGCCGGCAGCCCGCGTAACGGCTATCCGTCGATCGTCGCGAGCGGCGCGAACGCGTGCGTGTTGCACTACCACGAGAATGATCGTCGGATGCGCAGCGGTGACCTGCTCCTGATCGATGCGGGCGCTGAGATCGAGGGGCTCACCGGTGACGTCACGCGGACCTTCCCGGTCAACGGCGTGTTCTCTGACCCCCAAAAAGCCGTCTATCAGGTCGTCTTGCGGGCGCTCGCGGCCGGGATCCGCGCGTGCAAGCCCGGCGCCGCGTGGGACCGCCCGCACCGCGCATGCGTGCGCGCGCTGACAAAGGGCCTCGTCGACCTAGGCGTGCTGCGTGGCGATCCCGCGTCGCTCGTCAAAGCCGACGCTTATCGCCCGTTCTACATGCACGGGACGAGCCACTGGATCGGGCGAGACGTGCACGACGTCGGCGGCTACGAAGACGCGCAGGGCCGCCCGGTGACGATGCCAGTCGGCGCTGTGCTGACGGTCGAGCCGGGGCTTTACTTCGCGCGGGACGACCGCGACGTCGCGCGCGAACTCCGGGGGATCGGCGTGCGGATTGAGGACGACGTGTTGATCACGAAGTCAGGGCCTGTCGTGTTAACCGCGGCCGCGCCGAAGGCGGTGCGTGACATCGAGGCGTTGATGCGTCGCGCGCGGTGACCGCGCGCGCCGTGACTACATGCCGGTGCCGCTGAAGACGACCCGAACGGTCTTCAAGATCAGCTTGATGTCCAACCACAGCGACCAGTTGTCGATGTAGAAGAGGTCCATCTCGACCCAGCGCTTGAACGAAACGCGGTTGCGTCCGTAGACCTGCCAGATGCAGGTCAGACCGGGCTTGATCGAGATGCGCCGGCGCTGCCACCAGGCGTATTTTTCGACCTCGCTCGGCATCGGCGGGCGGGGGCCCACCAAGCTCATGTCGCCCTTGAGCACGTTGAACAGCTGCGGCAGTTCATCGAGGCTGAACTTGCGCAGGACCTTGCCGACCCGCGTGACGCGCGGGTCGCTGTCCAGCTTGAAGGCCGGGCCGTCCTGGATGCTCTCGGAGCGCAGCAGCTCCTGCATCTCTTGGGCGCCGACGTGCATCGTGCGGAACTTCAGGCAGCGGAACGTTCTCCCGAGCCTGCCGACCCGCGTCTGGCTGTAGAGGATCGGCCCGCGGCTGTTGAGCTTGACGATGAGGGCGCATGCTAGCAGCACGGGCGTCAGCACGACGATGCCTGCGGCGGCGCCGACGACGTCGATGAACCGTTTGCAGGCCGCTTCAAAAGACGTTTTGCCGACCGTTTGGACGTTGAGGCCGGGCCGACTCGCGCTCCACGTGATGCCGACACGCATGTCTGCGACGTCGAGGAAGGAAGGGAAATACTGCGTTTGGATGCCGAGCGCCTCACACGTGTCCATCACTTGGTGGACCTCCCGGGTGACAGCGTCGTCCGAGGGACTGACGAGGGCGACGTCTACCTTGTGGGCGCGGATCAGGCTGGACAAGTCTTGCAGCGCGCCGAGCTGCTTAAGGTGGGGCATCTGCTTGGGGTCTTCGCTCGCGAAGGGGACGAAGCCGCACAAGTGGAAGGCCCCTTCCGCGTCTGAAGTGGAGGTGAGCGCGCGCGCGCTCGGGCAGCTCCCAATGACGATCGCACGAGCGCGCCCAGCGAGGCGGCCTACCTGACTAAAGGAGGTCGCGAATCGCAGCGCGCACAACATGGCGGCTCCGGCGAGCAGCGCGAGCCAGACCTGGAAGCCGTCAGGCGCGATCGTCGTCACGGCGAGCAGCCCCGCGAGTCCCCATGTCGTCGCCCATGACTCCATCGTGCGCGCCACCGAGTAGGCCAGGTCCCTCGACGGCGAGACCGCATGTGCTCCGAGGCGGCGCGCGACGAGGAGCCAGCCGACGTGAAACAAGGCGACCGAAGCCAGCGAGGCGGTCAGCCAGTCGCTCGTCGGCGACTCTGTCCCGTGCGACCAAACACCCGCCACGCTGAGCGCGGCGAGAATGCTCGAATGCTCGGCTACTGCCGAGAAGAGCTGTCTGGTCGATGCTGATTTTTCGGCCAAGCGTGTTTCGGTCGGGGGGGGCGGCTGGTCGAGGGCTATGACGTCACCGGACATATTACCGGCTACCTTCCTGCTGTCGGACGTGCAATCTACCTTTGCAAGCTGCAACGAGAACGACGTATTCGGTCTGCACGAATCATGGATAATCGGTCGGTCGATTCGGACTTTCGTTCGAGCGCGCCAAAATCGATCGATGGGGGCGTTTGCGGCGTTCTGATTCGCCTCCAGGGCGCGGCGATGTCGACGCCAATCGGTTGCAGGACCCTTTTCGTAAATGACTTGCGATACCCCGACCTGGAGACGCGGAGGCCGTTCCGGGGGCGTTCGGTTGGCCGGTCGGTGCTTCACGGTCTAGAGTAGCCCCCGCATGAAGATCTCCTGCATCGGTGGTGGCCCGGCGTCGCTCTACTTCGCGATCCTGCTGTCCAAGCGGCTGCCGAGCGCGCAGATCGACATCTACGAGCAGAACCGCGCAGACGACACGTTCGGCTGGGGCGTAGTCTTCTCGGACGAGACGCTGGGCAACTTCGAGGAAGCAGACCCGGAGAGCTTCCGCCGAATCCGCGACGAGTTCGCGTATTGGACGGACATCGACACCTTCTACGCCGGCGAGAAGGTCACCAGCACGGGCCACGGCTTCTGTGGCTTGGCGCGGAAGAAGCTGCTGTTGCTGCTGCAGGATCGGTGCCGCGAGCTCGGCGTTGGCTTGCACTTCGAGCACACGGTCGAGGACTTCGACCAGCTGGTCGCTGACTCGGACCTCGTCGTCGCCGCCGACGGCGTCAACTCACAAGTGCGGCAGCGCTTCGCCGACACGTTCCGCCCCGACCTCGATTGGCGCAAATGCAAGTTCGCTTGGTTTGGGACCACCAAGAAGATGACGGCGTTCACGTTCGTCTTCAGGGAGACCGAGTGGGGCTTGTTTCAGGTCCACGCATATCCCTTCGAGGACGGCCTCGGCACCTGGATCGTCGAGTGCCGTGAAGAAACCTGGAAACGTGCCGGGCTCGATAAGCTCGATGAAGAGGCCTCCGCGCGGTTTTGCCACGAGCTGTTCGCCGATCACCTGGAAGGCGAGCAGCTGCTCACCAATCGCTCCATTTGGCGCACCTTCCCGACCGTTCGTTGCGAGTCTTGGCGGCACGAGAACGTCGTGTTGTTAGGCGACGCAGCGCACACGGCGCACTTCAGCATTGGATCCGGCACCAAGCTCGCGATGGAGGACGCGATCGCCTTGGCCGACGCCGTCGCGGAGAACGTCGGCGACACCGCGCGGGCGTTGGAGGTCTATGAGGAGGCGCGTTTCGTCGACGTCCTCAAGGTGCAGCGCGCCGCGCAGACTAGCTTGGAGTGGTTCGAGAACAGCGGCCGCTATCTGCAGCAGGTGCCCGAGCGCTTCGTCTTCAACCTGATGACGCGCAGCAAGCGCATCACGCACGACAACCTGGAGACGCGTGACCCCGACCTCGTCGGCGCTGTCGACGCCCTCGTCGCGCGAGAGGCAGGCGCCGAGGCGGGGCTGCCGCCCGCGTTCCTGCCGTTCCCCGTCCGTGGGACGACGATCCCCAACCGCGTCGTCGTCTCTCCGATGTGCATGTACTCCGCCACGGATGGCGTCGTCGGCGACTGGCACTTCGTGCACCTCGGGAGTCGAGCTACCGGTGGGGCGGGCTTGGTCATGACCGAAATGACCAACGTCACCGCGGACGGCTTGATCACGCCCGGGTGCGCGGGGATGTGGACCGACGAGCAAGAGGCGGCGTGGAAGCGCGTCGTCGACTTCGTCCATACGCACTCCTCATCAAAGATCGGGATGCAGATCGCTCACGCCGGCCGAAAGGCGTCCTGCAGCCGGCCGTGGGAGGGTGACGCGCCCCTGACGGGTGACGACGCGTGGCCCACGATAGGTCCGTCTGCGCTGCCGTTCGGTCCCGACTGGCCGACGCCGCGCGCGATGGACGCCCAGGACATGCGCAGAGTCCTGGACGCGTTCGTGGCCAGCGCAGAGCGGTGTGTGCGCGCGGGCTTTGATCTCGTCGAGGTGCACATGGCGCACGGCTACCTGCTGTCGAGCTTCCTGTCGCCGCTGAGCAACGTCCGCGACGACGACTTCGGCGGTTCGCTCGAGAACCGTGCTCGCTTCCCCATGGAGGTGGCCCGGGCGGTGCGGGCCGCGATCCCCGACAGCATGCCGCTGTTTGTGCGCTTGTCGGCGACGGACTGGTTCGACAGCGAAGACCGCGGCATCACGGTGGACGAGGCGGTGCAGCTGTCCCGTTGGCTTAAAGACGCAGGCGTGGACGTCATCGACGTTTCTTCAGCTGGCAACGTGCCGGAGTCGCGACCGCAGTACGGGCGCATGTATCAGGTGCCCTTCGCCGAGCGAATCCGCTTCGAGGCGGACGTGCCGGTGATGGCGGTCGGCGCGATCCAGGGCCTCGATCACGCCCACACGATCGTCGCGGCAGGCCGCGCTGATCTCTGCGCGATCGCCCGCGGCTTCCTGGCTGACCCCTACATGGTCCAGCGCGACGCCGTGCGTCGCGGCGTAGACGCTCACGACATCCCGCTGCCCTACTTGGCAGCGAAGACCGTCCGGTGACGCGGCCCGCAGGCAGCTTCAAGCGGCGTCGCCCGTCGACGGGCTCCTTCGCTCACGGGGAGATCTCGACGCCGCTAGGCTCGTTGCACGCTTACGCGAGCGAGCGGGGCCTGCGAGCCCTGCTCTTCGCCGGCAGCGACGCCGCCGGCAACGGCGTCACCGGCGATGTCGTCGAGGACCCCGATCAAGAGGTGATCCAAGCGTGCGCCGCGCAGCTGCAGGCCTACTTCGGTCGTGAGCTGCGGTCGTTTGACCTGCCGCTCGATCCGGTCGGGACGGTGTTCCAAGTGAGCGCGTGGTGGGCGCTCCGCGAGATCCCCTACGGCCAGACGAGCAGCTACGCGCGACAGGCGGCAGCGATGGGGCGCCCGACCGCTGCGCGCGCGGTCGGCGCCGCGAACAGGCGCAACCCGCTAACCGTCATCGTGCCGTGTCACCGCGTCGTGGGGAGCGGCGGCCAACTCACGGGGTTCGCCAGCGGCTTAGAGAACAAACGCGCGCTGCTGCGCCTCGAGGGCGTGCAGCCGTGGGCTGGAGAGCTGCTGTTCGGCGAGCGAGCGACGTAGCCGGCGCCCTCGTTTAGAACGCGTCGGCTTCGCGATACGCGTTGATCAGCTTGAGCTCGCCTTCCTTGCCGCCCTGGGACAGGCCGTGCTCCATGCCAACGACCCCCTTGAAGCCCTTTCTGTGGATGTGGGCGAAGACGTTCCGGTAGTTGATCTCGCCGGTGTAAGGCTCTCTTCGACCGGGGTTGTCGCCGCACTGGAAGTAGCCGATCTCGGAATACGACGCGTCGATGTTGGGGATCAGGTTGCCCTCGGTGATCTGTTGGTGATACAGGTCGTTGAGGACCTTGCAGTGCGCGCTCCCGACGGCGCGACAGAGCGCGAAGCCTTGCGCCATCTTGGTCAGGTAGAGCCGCGGGTGGTCGCGGAAGTTCAGCGGCTCAAGGACCATGACGAGGTCGCTCTTGTTCTGATCGATGCGCTCGCAGCAGCGCTTGAGCAGCTCGACGCAGTTGGCGAATTGGTAGCCAGCGTCTTTGCGGGGGTCGACGGCGCCCGGCACGACCGTGCACCACGTCGCGTTGACTCGCTCGGCGACGACGCAGGCTCTGTCGATCTCCTTGAGCACGCGCTCTTGATGGTCTTTGCGCCCGGAGGCGAACGTCGGCTGCGAAAAGTCGCCGTGCGCGATGAACACGCCCATGGTCATCCCGAGCTCGCCCATCTTGGCCGCGAGGCGTCGCTGGGTCGCCTCGTCTCTGCCGGACATGCCGTTGTCTTCCCAGGCGCGGAAGCCTTGGTCGGCGGCGAACTGCAGCTGGTCCTCGAGTGACTTCGCGTGGTTCTTAAACATGCCGAAGTGCGGCGCATAGAGCAGCTGGAAGGGTTCTCCCGGGCTGGTCTGAGGGCCGCGACCGTCGGCGTGAGCGCCGGTCACGCCGGTCGCGGAGAAGGCTGCGGCGGCGCCGCCAGCGGCAAGGAAGCTGCGTCGGTCCATGGTTCAGTCTCTCGGTGGCGACGGTGTCGTCAGTTGGTTTTCTCTAGCAGCCGGAACAGCTCGCTGTCGGTGGAGAGGATCACGTTCGTCTGGTTTCCGAGGATCGCCCGGTAGGTGTCCAGGGTCTTCAGGAAGCCGTAGAACTCGCGCGCTTCAGAGCTCTTGTTGTAGGCCTCGGCGTAGATCCGCGTCGCCTCTGCGTCGGCTTCGCCTCTGAGCTCCTGGACGCGCTTATAGGCGTTGGACTCGATCTCGCGCAGGTCGCGCTCGCGGCGGCCGTTGATCCGCGCGGCCTCGCCCTCTCCTTCGCTGCGGAAGCGCTGGGCGATCTGCTCGCGCTCACTGATCATTCGGCGGTAGATGTTGGTGACAACGTCGCGGTTGTAGTTCACCCGTTTGATGCGGACGTCGAGCAGCGTGATGCCCAGCGTCGCTAGCTTGGGCTTCGCCGCCTCGAGGATGTCCGCCTGCAGCGCCAAGCGACCGCGCGCTGCGCGGCGTAGCGCAGAAGAGTCTGCGCCCTCTTTGATCGGGGTGTTCGCCGCGTTACGGCTGGTGTTGCTGCGCACGACCTCGATGAGCTCGTGGCCTGCGACCGCGGTTCGAACCTCGCTGCCGATGATGTCTTCGAGGCGAGACTGGGCGCTGCGTTCGTCGCGGAGCTTGACGAAGTAGTCTTTTGGGTTGCCGATCTGCCAGCGCGCGAAGGTGTCGACGATGACGTAGGTCTTGTCTTTTGTCGGCATCTCGGTCGCCGGGCCGTCCCACTCAAGGACGCGCTTCTCCAGCCGGTTGACGTCCTGCACGAACGGGGTCTTGAAGTGCAATCCGGGCTCGGTGATCGGCTCGCCGACGGGTCTACCGAACTGGGTCAGGATGACCGCCTCGGTCTCGTGGACGGTGAAGAACGCGCCGCCGAGGAGGAGCACGACGAACAGGGCCAAGAGGCCCAACAGGATCGAAACGATCTTCACTTGCCACCTCCCGAACCAGCGCCCTGCACCATCGGCAGCAGCTGCGTAACCGAATCGTCCACGATCCACGTCCTGTTTAGGCCCGGGATCACCTCCGTCATGGTCTCAAGGTAGAGCCGCTTCCGCGTCACCTCAGGCGCCTTCACGAACTCCGTGAGGACGGAGTTAAACGCCGCGGCGTCGCCTTGAGCCTCGTTGATGCGCTTGAGCTTGTAGCCCTCGGCTTCGCTGATCTTCTGCTCCGCTTCGCCTTTGGCTCGCGGCACCACCTTGTTGTATTCGCCGTTGGCGACGTTGATCTTCTGCTGGCGGTCTTGCTGCGCCTTGTTGACCTCGTTGAACGAGTTCTGCACTTCGCTCGGAGGGTTGACGTTCTTCAATTGCAGCTGGTCCACCTTGATCCCGAGCTGGTAGTTCGCCGCCATTTCGCGGAGTCGCTGCAGGGCCTGATCTTCGATCTCCTGCCGACCTGTCGTGATGACCTCATCGACCGTGCGGTCACCGATGACCTCGCGCATCACGGCTTCGCTCAGGTCCCGCAAGGTCTGCTCAGGAGCCCGGACTACGAATAAGAACGATCGCGGGTCGTCGATGCGGTACTGGACGATCCATTCGATGAGCGCGGCGCTCAGGTCGCCCGTGACCATGCTCTTCTCGAGCGATTGGCCCTGTCGGCTGATGTTGCGTTGGCGTGAGTTGGTCGCGCCGTCCGTGCCGAAGCCGAACTCCAGCTTCAGCTGTCGCTTGACCGGGACGGTTTGGACGGAGTCGATGCCTAGCGGGAGCTTGAAATGCAGTCCGGGGTCCTCGATCGAACTGAATCGACCGAATCGGAGCACGACGCCCTGCGAGTCGGGTGGGACGGTGTAATACATCGTCAAACCCAAGATCAGGAGGAGGGTGGCTGGGACGGCCCACTTGAGGGCGCGCAGGCGCTCCCAGTTCGGCTGTCTTCCAAACGCCAGCTTCGGTTTCGGCATACGCCTCTTTTACGATACGCCGCCTTCGGGAGAACAGTGCGTCGCCGAATCCATCCGAATCCACGGGCGTCGTCCGCGGGCGGAAACGCCCGCGTCGCCGGGGCCATCCGGCGAAGGCCAGGCGGAGCCGCCCCCGTCGTATGATGTCTTGGGCTTGGCGCGAGCTTGCTCGCTGCTACGTTGTGCGACCCCCTCCTTCTGATTCCGCAGACCCTACATATGACCAAGCACGGACACGGGTTGCCCCGCAAGCGCCCAGGCCGCTCCGCTAAGGACGCCATCGACGCACAGCTCCCGGAACTCGAGCCGCTCGAGGAGACCCCCGAGCTCGAGCCTATCGACGACATCCCGGTGCTTGAGGAGCTCGACGCAGAGGAGCTGGAGGCGCTCGAAGAAGACGAAGGCCCGGTCAAGGCCACGTGCTCGCAGAGCGACGAGGACGGGTTCGATACGGTCGTGACCGTTGACGTACCCGACATGCCGAAGCCGGAGGTCCTGGACGCCGTCCGCGGCCCGCTCGCCAGGATCGCAGGTTCGTTCTCGACGTCGCTGCGCCATCGCAGGGTTCTCGTCCGCTTCACCGGCGACGGGATGATCGGGAGCGCGGTGAAAGAGGTCGTCGCCGAGCAGCTTGCGACCGAGAAGCCCCTGCTGGTCGTGATCAAACGCGGCTACGGCGATGAGACCGTGTACGAAGGGAGCTTGCCTACGGTCGAGGTCAGCAGCGAGGCTGCAGCGGACGCGACCAAGGTCACCATCCAGACCGGCGAGTGCGAGCAGGTCGACCTGCCGACCGCGATGGCCGAACACGTCGTCGCGCTCGTCGCGGCGGCGCAAGGCGTGCGTTTTGTCTTCAAGTTCGTCGGCAGCGTCAAGCCTGATACGGCGACCCGCGAGGCGCTCGCGAAGGCGCTGCGTGACGGCGGCGCTCGGAGCGTGGCGGTCGGGGCGCGCGTCATGTTCGATCAGGACGTCGAAGATCGTGTGCAGTGCTCGGTCAGCGATGACCAGGCGACCGTCATCGTCGGGCTAGAGGGCAGCGACGAGGACGTGGTCGACGGGCTCTCGCTCGTGCTCGACGGCCGCGAATCGGATTTCGAGGGCAGCAGCGTGCGCTTTGAGTTCGCGTCAGGATCGGCCGCAGTGCAGCGTTTCTGCGTCGACTTCGCGCGCGGGGCGGGCGCGACGCTCGTAGAGATCGGCGCCGCGGACGATCGTGAAATCGTGTGGCCGCCGCTGGTCGAGATCCGCAGCGGCGAGGAGGTGTCGCTGCTGGTCACCCCGAACGGTCGGTCGAGGGGCGCCGTGTTGTCGGCGTTCGCGAGCGAGTGTCTCGGCCTTCAAGAGGCGACCGCCGGTAAAGACGTGGTGGTCGACTGGCCCGCAGGATTTGATTTGGATGCCGAAGCCGCCGCGGCCGTCGAGCGCGCGGCCGCGTCGATGGCGCCTCGCCGTCTCAGTTGCACCGTCAGCGGCGCGGACCGGGAGCCGTTCCTGCCGCCGCCCGTGCATTTCGGCGACGACGGGGACTGCAAGCTCGTGATCGTTGAGAGCGAGGCCGGTAAGCCTAAGGAACTGCAGCGCGCCCTCGACCGACGCTTGCCGGCGGCGCTCGCGGGCCTCCAGGGCGCTTCGGTGCGGATTGATGTCCGCGGCGGCGCGGCGCTGTCGCGCACGCTGCGACAGAACCTCCACGAAGCGATCGAGTCCGCGAAGGTGGCGCGCTTGGAGATCGCTGAGGGCGGCGATGTCGACGTTTTGTTCCCGCGACTGCTTGAGGTGACTAAGAGCGACAGCGGCGTGGTCATCAGCTGCGAGCTGAACGGTCGCTCGGAAGATCAACTGCCGCGCACCATCGCCCGCGAGCTTGACGGGGTCGAGCTCGCGCTTCAGCAGGTTACGATCCACGACTCCGTCGCGGCCCGCGCCGTCGCTGAGCACGTGCTGGCGCTCGGCGCGGCCACGGTGCTGCTCGACGGCGACGCGCCAGTCCGCTTGCACCCGCCGTTGCTCGAGGCGCTGGAGAAGAAGGGCAAGCGAGCGCGCCTCTGCGTCGAGTCGACCGGTGATGACGCGATGGACGCGCGCATGGTCGACGCAGAGCTCGACGACAGGCTAAAGGCAGCTGGGGTCCTCGTCGGGGTCACGGTCACGGTTGCGTGGCCTGGCGGTCACGATGCGAGCGAGGCCCTAGAGAAGATCGTCTCAGGGTTGCGCAAGAAGAAGGCGTCGAAGGTTTTGCTGGAGAGCGGCGACGGCGAGCCTGCGCAGCTGCATCCGCAGGCGGCGCCGGCGCCTGTTGAGCCGGAGCCGTCAGCTCCCGCCGCGCCGCCCGCAGACGCCCAAAGCGCCGCTCCCTCGCGCGCTGAGCCTTCCGGCCAGTCGCTGCTGCGGTTGCTCGGGGTCCGGGACGATTCTGCTCCTCCTATGGTCGTCATCGGGGTCGCCGACGGCGACGACGACAACCACATGAACGAGGTCGCCGCCGAGCTGCAGGGGTCCCTGGACAAGCTCCAGGGCCGCGCCGTTTTGTTGGTGCTGCAGCGCGACGGGCAGGACGTGCCCGTGCGTCGCGTGACTTCGCTCTTCAACGTGCTCGCGCAAATCGTCCCGCAGGCAGCGGCAGCTACGCTGGTTTTCCGAGGACCTGACGAGCAAGGGCGAGACCACTTCCAGGTCCTGCATTCGGCGGACGGCGGCTTGCCGGTCGGCGCTGCCTATGCAGATCCGCGTAAGAGCTAGGTGGAGCCGAAGCCGCTTATGCGGCAGCTTGGACGCGACGGCAGCGCGCGATAGCAGGTAAGCTGACGGACATGGATGTCACGCTCACCGCGCGAAAACTCGCGATCACGCTAGCGCTCGGCGGACTCGCCACCTCGCAAGCGACAGAAGCGGCCGGCGTTGAGGCTGTCGTCCCCGCGGACCTGCGCAAGGCCCGCGCGCGCGCAGCCGTGCACAACAAGCGGGTCCTGGTCGTGCTGCCGGGAGCTGAGGTCGACCTCGCCGGTCTTCTGCGCAGGGACCGAGCGGTCTCTCGCAAGTTCCGTTACGAGTTCGAGGTCTACAGCGGCGACGCCAAACTTTATCCTTCCGTTAAGCGTCCAGCGCTGCTGGTCGAGGACGCAGGCGGTGCGCGCTTGAAGGCCATCGCGGCGTCGTCATATCTCGTCGACGGCAAGCTCAGCGGCGAAGAGCTGCTCGCCGCCGTCGAGCCGCACTTTTGCGCGCCTGTTGACGCGGCGGCGAAGCTCGCAGCGGCCATGGTTACGGCGAAGAAGACCGGCCGTAACATCCTGATCCGCTTCGACGCCCCTTGGTGAGGCTGGTGCAAGGTGCTCGAGGAGTTCCTCGGGCGACAGGTCACCGCGCCTATCTACGGCAAGGGTTGGGTCGATCTGATGATCGACGTTGATCGGGACACCTCCGGAAAAGCGATCAACGCGCGCTACAAGGGCGAGCGGAGCGGCGGACTCCCTTGGGTCGTGATCGTCGGTCCAGACGGGGTAGAGCTGCTCAGCTCCAACGCGCAAACCGGCGACAAGAACGACGGTAAGAACGTCGGCGGTCCGGTCAGTGACTGGGAGTGCGCGTGGTTCGTTGAGATGCTCCGCCGGACCAAGGGCGAGAAGGTCACCGAGGAAGAGATCCAGAAGGTCGCTGCCGACCTTGAGGCCTACGCGGCGCCGCGCCGCCGCCGCTGAGCGCCAAGGACCGCCTGGTCAACCGAGCGCGCCTTCAATCTGGGCGACGATTTGCTGCAGCTTGCGCATCAGCTGCTTGCCAGACTCGACGGCGTCCTTCGCCGCGATCCAGCGATACACCACCAGGTTGTGAAAGTAGGGCAGCTGCAGGAGCTCTGCGTGGTTGCGCGGATGCGGGTTGTCGACGGTTGCGCCGAGCGCGCCTCGCGGCACCAGCTGCGCCAGCGACGTCTGCTGCAGCAGGAACGGTGCGTTGACGAGGTTCCACTGGTCGGTCGCCCAGCGCTCGCGGGTCGCGTAGCTGCGCAGGTTGGCGCCCCATCCGGCGAGCGCCGCGCGGAGCTCCTTGTCCGTGATCAAGCGCAGGTTGCCTGCGCCGATGAGCTCTTCATAAGCGCCGACGACGGGCTCGAACGTCGGCAGCGACATCAGCTCGAACAGCATCGCGTCCATCCGCGCGTCGGTCGGCGCTGCGTCGGCGTCGACGGCCGCAGAGAGAGTTTTGGCGTGTCCGATGATTCGCTCGCCGTGTGCGATCGTGGCCTCCATCCCGGCGCGCGTTTGTTCGAAGTCGATCAGCAACGCGCGCAGGTGGTCGGCCTCTGCGTTCCGTTTCTTAGCGTAGTCCCACCAGGCGTCGAGGCCGAACGCGACCAGGATGCTCAGCACGATGACGGCGCCTTCGGCGAGGCGGGTCGTCGACGGTAGTCTCGCCGTAGTGTTCATCGGAGCTTCTCGAACTCGTCGCCTGGTGTCCACGTCGGCGCCGCGTCGTCGTTTGAAGTGCGCGCAAGCAGCCGGAAGAGCACGCGCATGTCGCTCACCGCGCCCTTGAAGTTCCACCACTTGGCCAGCTCGTCCGTGGGTTGGTGGTAATGCACTGTGGTGTAGCTGGCCTTCATCCGCTTCCGGCCAGCCGGTCGGTCGAGGAACTCAGAACCGGCCTTGAAGTAGGCCGCGGGCACGCCGATCCGCGCAAAGTTGAAGTGGTCGCTGCGGTAGAAGTAGCCGCGGTCTGGGTGGCTGTCTGGCTTGAGCGACCTCCCGCGCGCCTCGGCGATCTCACGCGCTACGTCGCTCAGGCTGTTCTTTCCGTATCCGACGAACTCGATGTCCTTTGTCTCGCCCCAGACGTTGAGGCCGTCGACGTTGACGTTGGCGATCAGCTTTTCGCGGTCGACGGTCGGGTTTTCGGCGTAATGCTTCGACCCGAGCAGGCCGGACTCTTCTGCCGTGACTGCGAGGAACAACATGCTGCGGCGGCGCTCGCGGAGCGTGGCCGCCGCCCGGGCTAGGGCCAGCATGCCAGCGCACCCTGACGCGTTGTCGACGGCGCCGTTGTAGATGTCGTCACCGTTTCGCGGCTTGCCGACGCCGAGGTGGTCGAAGTGAGCCGTGAGCACGACATACTCGTCGCGCACCTCGGGGTCGGTGCCAGGCAGTACGCCGAGCACGTTCGCGGACGCTATTTCGCGTAGCGTGTTGTCGATCGCGAGGTCCACGTTGACGCCGAGCGAGACCGGCGGTTGGTTGCCTTGTTCGGCTCGGGTCCGAAGCTCGTCGAGGTCGTGCCCGCCGAGGCCACACAGCTTCCTCGCGGCGTCCTCTGAGCACCACGAGCGGACACCGAGCGTCGGCCGGCCGTCTGGGAACGGCAGCCAAAAGTTCTCGCGTCCGTGGCTGCTCTGGATCACCTGGAAGGGGTAGCCCGCCGAGGCGTTCGTATGGATCACGATGCATCCTGCAGCGCCACGCCGCGCCGCTTCTTCGAACTTGTAGCTCCAACGCCCGTAATACAGGCGCGTGTTGCCGGCGAATCGCGCTGGGTCGTCGGCTGGGTCATTGTTCATGACCAACAGGACCTTGCCTGTGACGTCGAAGTCGCCGAAGTCGTCCCACTGTTGTTCGGGTGCGTCGATGCCGTAGCCGACGAAGACCAACTCGGCGCGGTCCCAAGCGGCTCGCTGCGCGGGGCTGCCGGCCACGGCTGTGTAGTCGAACGGCGCTTCGAACGCAGCTTCGCCGTTTTTGCCTGCAGCGCGCAGCGGCGTCGTGACCTTCGACTGGATACCGAGGATCGGTACAGGTTGCTCCCACGAGCCGTCAGCGGCGCCAGGGACGCAACCCACCTGCTGAAGCTGTTGGGCGATGTAGGTCCGCGCCTTGCGGTCGCCGGCGGTCCCGACGCCGCGCCCTTGCAGGTCGTCGCTGCTGAGCTTGGCGACGTGCGCGCGGAGGATGTCGCCTGTGATTAGGTCCTCGGCTTGGGCGGGGCTGTTAAGCCCGCTGGTGGCTGCTTGCGGCTGGGTCGTGCAGGCTGCAGCGCCGAGGGCGATGGTTGCCGCGGCAAGCGCTAGAGAGTGGTTGGTCCGTGCCATGAGTTCGACGAGCCTGCGTTCAGGTCTCTAAGAGAAAAGATAGATCTGCCGGCGGGGTGTACTCCTTTGCAGCTGCGTCGCGGCGCATCAGCCGCGCGGCGGTCGTCCCGCGCAACTGCATGGAGGATCCTCGGACGCGGAGCATGCATCCCTCGCGCAGTCCTAGCACCGGGCTGTCGCGTTCTTCGTGGAACTGCAAGATTCGCTCTTCGCGCGTCTCGCCCATGTGTTTGCTGCCGGGGTTTGGGTCGAGGTAGTGCGGGTTGATCTGGAAAGGCACGAGCTGCAGCCCGTCGAAAGATCGCGGCTGCACGATCGGCATGTCGTTGGTCGTGCAAATCGAGAGCGTGGCGACGTTGGTGCCAGCACTGCTGCCCATGTAGGGCATGCCCGCGAGAGCGCGAGCGCGCACTGCGTCCAGCAGGCCCGTCGCCTCAAGCTGAGCGAGCAGGCGGAACGTGTTGCCGCCGCCGATGAAGACGGCGTCGTGATCGTCTAGCGCGGCCCTCGGGTCGTCGTAGGTGTGCGCTGATCGGAGCTCGTAACCGAGGGCTTCGAACGCTGGGCGAGCCTTGCGCTCGTATGCGTCGTGATCAGCCAGCGCGTAAGGCACGAACATCACTCTCCGCATGTCGCCGAGGAAGTCGGAGACCTCGTCGGCGCAGTGCTCGAGGTAGCCGCCGCCGTGCATGGTCGAGTTGCTGACCAAGAGCAGCTCGAGGCGGCTTCGATCTGGTGAGTGGGGCTGTGACGTCATGAGGTCTCGGAGTGTCCGTGAGGAGGCAGAGGGACCAAAATCTACGGGAGTATCGGCTGCAGCCTCGCGGCCAGGGCTGCCTCGCCCGCGCTTTGCAGCGCGTCATGCAGCCGGACAGCGACGCCGCGGGGCTTTCGCTGCAAGCCGTCGTCCTGGTCTAAGCTATCCGGTCGGAGGTCGGCTGCTTTGAGCAGGTCGCTGACCGCCGCCACGCTGTCGCCGCGTTCGTGTCGGATCCACGCGCGCCCGGCGAGCGCGAACACCCCATAGTGGTTGGACGACTCGGCGTAGTTTGGGTTCGACGCAGCGCTTCGGGCGAATCGTTCGATAGCGTCGGTGTAGGCGTTGTCCGCCTCGATCTTACGTTGGTCCGAGGTGTGTCGATCGCCAGCGACCAGCGCCGCGTAGCCGGCGAACCACTCGGCGGTCGCCTTGTCCGCAGCCTCGGTCGCGAACTTCGCGTAACGATGACGCATGCGCTCAGCGCCCCAGTCGATCAACATCCGGTTGCGCCAGCGGTCGTGCACAGCCGTCGACGTCGGGAAGTCGGCTGCGAGGGCCTCCAGCCTCGCGCGCGCCTCTGCGCGCAGGCCTGCGTATTCGAGGAGCCCGATCCCAGCGAGGAGCCCGCCTTCGCGCGCTGTCCCCGCCGCCTCTAGCAGCTTGAACGCCATGTTCACGCGGGCGATCTCGTCGGCGAGGCTCACCTGCGCGCCGCCCTGCGCGCGCGAATACGCGCCTTGCGCCGTCAACTGCACGAGCACGTCGAGGAAGTTGGTCGCCAGCCACGCGTCGGGTCGTCGCAGGCATGCCTTGGCGGCCAAGGCCTCCTCCGCCGCGCGCCGCGCCAGCGCTGCGTCCGACATGTACCATGCGAGCACAGACGTGAGCGCGCGCGCTTCGAAGCGCAGGTCGGGCCCCGCGACCTTCTTTAGGTTGCGGTCGGCGTCGGCGAGCCAAAACTCGATGCCGCTGCCGTTCTCCTGCATGAGCATGGTCGCGAAGGCGGCCTGCGCCATCGCCAGCTCGAAGCGGAGGTTGTCGTCGCTGGGAGCTTTGCCGATCGCCGACTCGATGCGGTCTAGCGCGCGCTCGATCCCGGCGCGCCCCTGCAGCAGCTCGCTGGTCGCCCAATCGTTGCGCCACGGCGGCGGCGCGATCTCTGCCTCGCGCGAGAACTGCTGCGCCATCCGCGCAGCGGCGGGGTCTTCACGCCCCAGCGCGCCGAGCTGTTGGATCAAGCGGGTCCGGATGCCCGCGTCCTCGACGCTGGCGAGGGCGTCCTCGATGTCGATGAGCGCGCCGCTGTTGCCGACCTTGCTAAGCGCAGTTGCCGCGAGGCCGACGAGGTCGCCGTCCGGATCCCGAAGCCCCATCCGTAGTAGGTCCACCGGGTCGTTCTTGGCCTTCGCTGCGCGCTCAAGCAGGTTTCGCCTGTCGGTCTTGTCGGCGTCGCGGTAGCGCTGCTCCAGGATCGACCTAGCCATCGCGTCGCGGCGGCGGAACATTTCTTCGACGCTCTTGGGCGCCTGGAGATGCGCCGCGGGGCGGTCGCCGCGGTTTTTGGCGACGGCGTCGATCGCGGTCTGCATGCGCCTGTCGAGGAAGCGATCGAACATGACCTCGCCGGCTGGATTGACGCCGACGTGACGCGGCGCGTTGCGTTTGCCGTCGAAGTAACGGCGGAACAGCTCGGGCTCGATGTTGATGTGCTCGCTGCACGTGCAGCCGCCAAAGCGGGGACACTCGATCCGGTTACCCAGCGCGTCATAGTCGGACTCGGTGTGGCGGTCTGGCGAGGCGATCACGCAGATGTAGCCGCGCGTCGAGGCGACGAAGCCAGGGTCCTTGTAGGTGGTCGCTGCGAAGCGATCGTTGAAGACCTCGCCGTCCATGTTGACGGCGATCATCAGCGGGAGGCCGGTCTTGGTCTGCAGCGCCAGCGCGTCCGCGAGGCTGCGTTGCCACGCCACGCGCTCCCCGGGCCGTCGCGGCGCTTGTGTTGGGGGGTCTTGAGGCGGCGGGAGCAGCGCGGCTGCGAGCACGATTGCGGCGATCATTCGGGCCTGATCCTACGGGGCGCGGCTCCTTCGGCGAAGCTGTCAGCGCGTCGATCAGGCCAGCGCGCTACCCAGCCACGTGGCGCGACGCACCCCTCGCGGGGGAGATAAGCGCGGTGCTATGGCGTCTCCGTAGGCGATTCGGACGGGACGCGGCCACAACGTAGATCTTCGCCCCTACGCTCAGCGCGGTCCGCGGCCTATGTTGTGATCGTGACACAGACGTTCGCTCCTATCCCTGAACTGCTGGAAGAGCTCAAAGCTGGCCGGCCGATCGTGTTGGTCGACGACCCCGATCGTGAAAACGAGGGGGACCTCTGCTTCGCCGCAGAGTTCGCGACGCCGGAGCTCGTGGCGCAGATGTCCCGCGAGGCGTGCGGGCTGATTTGTCTGGCCTTGGACAACGAGATCTGCGATCGCCTCGACCTGCCGATGATGGTGTCCCACAACCGCTCGCGTTTCGGCACGGCGTTCACCGTCTCGATCGAGGCGGCGGAGGGCGTGACGACCGGCATCTCCGCCAAGGACCGGGCGACCACGATCCTCGCCGCGGCAAATCCCGACGCGAAGCCGACGGACCTCGCTCGACCGGGCCACATCTTCCCGCTGCGCGCGAAGGAGGGGGGGACCCTGGTGCGGACGGGACAGACCGAAGGCATCGTCGACCTCTGCCGCCTCGCTGGCTTGCAGCCCGCTGGCGTGATTTGCGAGATCACCAAGCCGGACGGCGAGATGGCGCGTGTGCCTGAGCTAGAGAGCTTCTGTGCGGAGCGCGGCCTCAAGATGGGCTGCATCGCGGACCTCGTTGAATATCGGCGGCGACGCGAGCGCATGATCGAGCGCGTCGCCGTCGCGAAGATGCCCACGGAGTGGGGAGACTTCGACTGCCACACGTACAACAGCCGCGTCGATAAGCGGACGCACATGGCGCTGACGGTCGGCATCGACCGCGTCGGCGAGGGCGATCGCTTCCCGCCGATCGACGAGGCGATCCTCGTCCGCGTGCACTCGCAGTGCCTGACAGGCGACGCCTTCGGCTCGCTTCGCTGCGACTGCGGTCCACAGTTGCACACCGCGATGCAGCGGGTCCAGGAGGAGGGGCGAGGGGTCGTTCTCTACATCAGCCAGGAAGGGCGCGGCATCGGCCTCGACAACAAGCTCCGCGCCTATGCGCTGCAAGACGCCGGGATGGACACCGTGGAGGCGAACGTGCACCTGGGCTTTCAGCCGGACGAGCGCGAGTTCGGCACGGGCGCGCAGATCCTCCACGACCTCGGTCTGCGCCGCCTGAGGTTGCTCACCAACAACCCCAAGAAGCTCGCTGGGTTGCAGGGCTACGGGCTCGAGATCGAAGGGCAGATGCCCCTCGTCGTTCCGCCTAACCAGCACAACCAGAAATACTTGGATACGAAGCGCGAGAAGATGGGCCACCTCTACGGCGGTCCAGAGTAAGCTGGAGGGGACCTCTACGCTCCAAGCAGCGGTGCCACCGTCGCTTGCGTGCGAGGTTGATACCAATCGCGATCCGGCGGGAAGAAAGGGCCCGCCGGTGCCATCCAAGGCCTCGTGTTCGCTTTGAAGCAACGTCCCGCGACCCCTGACCGAGACCTGATCGCCGCCGTCATCCGCGGCGACGAAGCGGCGTTCGGCCAGTTGGTAGAGCGTTACAAGGAGCGCGTGTTTCGGCTGCTGGGTCGCTACTGCCGCGACGCCGTCGAGTGTGAGGACCTCGCCCAAGAGGTCTTCCTCAAGGTGTTCCGCAAGCTGCACACGTTTAAGCACGACTCACAGTTCTTCACGTGGCTCTACCGGGTCACGGTCAACGCGGCGACGGATCACATCTCGCGCGCGAGCAGCCGCCGCTTGCGGCTGGTCGAAGACACCGAGATTTTCGAGCGCGGTGACGAGGGCCGCGAGAGCCCGACGGCCCCCCTTGAGAAAGAGGAGGCAGGCAAGGTCACGCGTGAGATCGTCCAACAGCTCCCTGAGAAGTTTCGCACGATCCTGGTCCTGCGAGAGTTCGAAGGGTTCTCCTACACAGAGATCGCCGAGATCTTGGAGATCCAGCTCGGCACGGTCGAGTCGCGGCTGTTCCGCGCCCGAAAGCGGTTCAGAGACGCGTTGCTGCGCGAGCACCCTGACATGGCGCCGAGCCCGGGCGCGGCGTCGCCTGGAGGTCGTCGATGAACCCTTCAGTGGACCAATTGATGATCCAGCGCTACGTAGATGGTGAGCTGTCGGGTGCCGCCGCCGCCGACTTCGCAGCGCGCTTGCTTCGGGAGCCTGCGCTGCGCAAAGAGGTCGCAGAGCTCGAGCAGATCGCGCACAGGGTGTCCGAGGACGAGCCGATGACGCCGCCTGCGGACTTCACCCTCCGGGTGCTGAACGCGACGCGCCGCCTCCCGGGGCGCGATGAGTTGGAGCAGCAAGACGTCGCCGCAGACGCCGTGCGTCTGTGCGTGCGCGCGCTGATGGCCGCCGCGCTGGTCCTCGGTCTGGGCCTCGCCTGGCACGCCGGCTTGATCTACAGCGGGCGGGCCGGCACGCTGGAAGCGGCGCCAGCGGAGATCGAACGCGAGATGGATCGACTCGACCAGCTGGTGATGGAGTCGATGGAGGCGCCTGAAGGCGGCAAGTAGGCGTGTCGAGAACTGTGCGACTCTGGATCTTGGCTGTCGCGCTGTGCAGCTTCCTCGCGGGAGCTGTAGTCGGCGTCGCGCTGCCAGCCGTGTTCGCTGGGCCCCATGCAGAGGATGGGTCGGCCGTTTATGCCCAGAACTTGGCCGAAAAATACGGCCTCACCGGCCTGCAGCACGACCGTTTGCGGATGGTGCTCCAGGAGGGCGAGCGCCGCGAGTTGGAGATTCTCAAGGGCGCAAAATGGAGCCAAATGCCGCCGGCGCTACGCGGCGCGCGCCTAGAGGCGAACCGCAAGACCGAGCAACGGATTCGATTCGTGCTCGACGAGAGCCAGCGCGCCCTCTACGACCGCGACAGCAGACCCCCGGGTTCTGGCGCTCAGGGCGCTGCTGGACGGAGAGACAGGTGATTTCATGGTGAGGAGTATCGGCATCGACTCGGGAGACCGAGCTGTCCACGTCGTCGAGCTTGACGGCGGCTATCGCAAGACGCGGCTGGTCAGCGCTCACGCAGCGCCGATCGGATCTGGCGACGACCCCTCGCGTCCGGACATCGTCGCTGACGCTGTTCGCGAAGCGCTGGACAACGGCGCGAAGGGGGCGCTGGCGCTCGGGCATCCGTGCCGAGAGGCGATCCTGCGGACGATCGAGCTCCCCTTTAAGGGCGCCGACGCGATCAAGAAGGTGGTCAAGGCCGAGGTCGAAGGCGAGATCTACTCTCACTCTGTTGAAGACACGGTCGTGGACTTCCACGAGATCGGAGAGACCGCGACCGGCGGAACAAAGATCCTCGTCGCGTCCGTTCCCAAGCTCGGCGTCCGAAATCAACTAACCGCGATGAGCACGCGAGGGGTTGAGCCGGAGACCGTCGACTTGGACACCATGGCGCTCTGGCGGGCCGCTGACTGGGTGGGCGCGTTCGAAGGCGCAGACGACGCGAGCGACGGGGCGCCGGCGCCGATCCACGCGGTCGTCGACGTCGGCGCTCGGACCGTCAAGGTCCTGCTCGTCGAGGGCGATCACCTCGTTGACATGCGCGTGCTGCGCCTGGGTGACAACGTTGTCTGCGAGCAGATCGCGCGCACCTACGGCATCCACGCCGAACAGGCCCGCGCGGCGATCGAGGAGAGTCTCCGCACTGGCAGCGACAGCCATGTCGAGGGTGTCGAGCAGCCCGCGCTGGCCGCGCCCGCCGAAGACGCGGCCGCGCCTGGAGGTGAGGGTGTTCCGCAAGTCGGCGACGACGCCGACGCTCCTGCAGAGGCCGGCGCGGCCGTCGTCTCGTTCTCGGAGGTGAAGGCCGCGCATGCCAAATTCCTCGCGAGGCTGTCACGCGAGTTGACGCGCTTCCTCGCGGCGACGGGTTTGTCGTCGCGGATCCGCTCCGTGTGGGTCAGCGGCAGCTCGTGCCGGTCCGAGGGAGTCGGTGACATGCTCGCCGAGGTCTTTGGGGTGGCGCCGCGCGAGCTGGACGTGCTCGCGCATCTCGCGCATGACCTAGACGAGGCTGAGGCCGCCGAGCTGTCGCCGCAGTTGGCCGTTGCGGTCGGTCTGGGTCTCGCGCGGATGGGCGGCCCCGAAGGCTTCGAACTCAGGCAGGAAGACCTCGCGCAGCAGGGCGGCTTTGACGCGATCAAGTTCCCGTTGGCGATCGCTTGCATGGTCGGCCTGCTCGCGATGTTCGTCTTGGCGAACAAGAAGTCGATGGAGCTGCGTCAGCTCGAGTTCGAGATCGGCATGCAGTATCAGGACACTGCCATGTTCTTCGGCTACTTGAACCCGATCTTCTCGGACGACGAGTGGCTCCAAGACAAGCGCTACTTCGCGCGGAAGGGCAAGGACGGTCGCACGACCTACAAGTTCAAGGACCTGCTCGCCGACGTCGTCGCGGCTCCCGTTCATGAGCGCGTTGGCATTGTGCGCCGGCAGATGCGCGAGGTCGCGCGCCAAAAGCAGAAAGAGACAGGCGTCTACGAAGATGTCTCGATCGAGTCCGGGCTGTCGGTCCTCGTTAGGTGGGCCGAGATGTTGAAGGGCATTGAGCCCCAGCTTGGCCGCTACCTTGTCCCGAGCCTGGAGCTCAGCATGAAGCCAAAGTCGCGCAAGCTGCAGTTCCGGGTGGCCTTCCGCGGCGAGGACTTCCGCAGCCGGATGTCTATCTTGCAGAGCGCGATCGCTAAGGAGGTCGCGCGTCCAGACTCGCCGTTCACACAGTCTAAGGAGCCGACACCGCCTGAGCGGCTGTTCGCCGATCGCTCCGAGACCGGGGTCACGGGCGCTTACTTTGAGTTCACGATTCCTATTAAGGACTCGTTTCAGCCCTTTGGCCCCAGCTCACGCGTCGGCGCGCTCGACGCGTCTCCTGAGCTTCCGGGCCTCCTCGCGATGGCTTCAAAGCGTCAGGAGGTCGTCCGATGAGGTTCCTGAAGGAGATGGACATCTACAAGCTCATCATCCTGCTGTCGCTGGTGCTCATGCCGGTGTGCGGTTGGTGGATCAGCGGCCTCGACGATGCGATCGTGCTGTGCAACGCGGCGAAGCGCACCGCCACCAAGCGCGGGGGCTATCTCGAAGAGATCGGCAAGCTCAAGAAGCAGATCGAAGTGGTCGCGCAGAACCGTCGCTCCGAGTCCATCGAGAATCCGAGCGCGTACTTCGAGCCTCGTATCCGAGCTGCGGATCCGCAGCTCAGGGTCGACGACTTCTCGCCCAAGCAGCCGAAGGCAGACCCGGTGACTATCGGCCGGCAGAAGGCTGTAGACCAAGTCGTCGCGATCGACTGGGGGCGAGGCAGCGACCGTCGCGAGGTCTCTTTGGACTTCGTTTATGCGGTCGTCTTCAACTGTGAGTCAGGCGCTCGCGTCGGAGGCCCTTCGGGCGGGCCGCCGTCGGTCTGGCGCCTGCGCCACTTGGAGCTGGCGAACGTCACCACGTCCAAGATCTTGCGGGGTTACAAGACACCGCCCCCCGAGATCGAGGATCGCTGGCACATCCAGCGCATGGAGTTCGCCCGTCGCGAGCCTCGCGTCAAGTGAGGCTTCGGCGCTTCCGCTCGCTGGTGTCTTTGACCCTGCTGCTGTGCGGCGGGTCTTGCGCCTCGGTGGTGCGCTACACCAGCGACCTGGTCAGCAGCGAACAAGGCCGCACCTACTTCACGCGTATCCCTGCCGCGTTCGGAGGCACCGTCGGATTTGCGGCGGGGGTGCCGATTGACGTGGTGGCTCTTCCGGCGACCTTCGTCGTCTACCGGACGCAGCCAAAGGAGAGCAGAGACCCGCTCTCCGTGTTCCTGTTCCCGTCGTTCGTGCTGTGGAAGGCAGGGATCCTCGTCGGCGCGCCCTTTGACGTCGTCGAGTGGTTGCTCTGGCGATCCTGGCAGGCGCCGCCGCCGATTACGCCGGAGCAGCGCGAGGCCATCGAACGCCAGTGGGACGCTAAGGAGTTCTCGGTCTACCCCGTCACCCCGATCTACCCGCGCTGAAGTATGTTCGTGCAGCATGAGCGCTGCCTCTTTGAAGCTGAAGAGACTCCGCGAGCAGGTCCTCAAAGGCAACGGGCAGCTGCCCTTGTCAGATCTGCTCGAGCAGCTCGTGCCGCTCGATCGTTTGCGAGCGTTCGCGACAGAGTTTGGCGTAACGCCTAAGGGCGGCTTCCGCATCGAGCGCGCGCCGGCGGCGGTCCTTGCCCAGAAGCTCGCTGAGGAGCGTGATTCATCGCGCTTGGACAAGCTCCTGCACGCGATCGCGACGCCGCCGGATTCAGCAGCGACGCAGCGGCCGCCAGCGCCTTCCTCGTCTCGTGAACTAGACGAGGCCCGGACCCTCTTGACGCTGAAGGAGCAAGAGGTGCAGCGCCTGCGGGAGGACGTGGAGCGGGCTCGCCAAGGCTTAACGCGCGCCCAGGACCGCGAGCGCGGTCTAGAGCGGCAGCTGAGCGCCGCCAGCGAGGCGGCGACGCGGGCGCAGCGATCTCTGGAAGCAGCTCAGAGCTCGCAGCTGTCCGCCGCCCAGGACGTCAAGCAGGACAAGGATCTGACGCGTCGCGTCCGCGAGTTAGAGGATGAGTGCGCGTCGCTGCAGGCGGCCGACGAGGCGATGCGACGCCAGCTCGCGCGCGATCGATCACGCATGCGCGACTTGGAAGAAGAGCTCGCTGAGTTGGACGCGCTCATCCCTGCGAGCCGTCGGCGCAAGAAGAACCCGTTGCCGCCAGCCCCGCCGACGGAGCGCAGGTTCGTCGTGCCCTACTTGCAGTCTTCCTTCTACAAGTCCTTGGTTGGCAAGGAGCGCCGCTCGATCGAGCAAGCTTGGCAGGCGCTGCTCCTGTTCTGCACCGAGGGTCACAGCTACCCGGGTCTCGAGGTCAAGTCGATGAGTGGCCAGGACACCTGGAGCCTGCGCGCTTCGTTGGGTCTGCGGGTCTACTTCCGGCCCCGCGCCGACGGTGACGTGGACGTCCTTGAGCTCGGTGATCGCGAAGACCAGCCGACGACGCTCCGTCGCCTCAAGGACAAGTAACGGTGCCGGACCCGCTGAGGATGCCGACCTTCTTGTCGCCCGGAGATCCGGTCGTCTTCCCGGACCCCGAGACCTTCGACAGTGAAGGCCTCGTGGCAGTCGGCGGTGACCTGACGCCAGCGCGTGTGGTCGCCGCCTACCGCCGCGGCATATTCCCGTGGTATGCAGAGGGGTATATCCCGATGTGGTGGTCCCCGGACCCGCGAGGTTGCTTCACGGCGGACCGCCTGCACGTCGGGCGAAGCCTCGCGAAGGTCCTACGTCGAGGCGGCTTCCAATTGACGTGGAACCAGGCGTTTGGGGAGGTCATGGAGGCGTGCGCGGCGCGTCGCCGCGGCGGCACCTGGATCATCCCAGAGATGCTCGACGCCTACCAAGCGCTGCACGAGCTGGGGCGCGCGCACAGCCTCGAGGTGTGGATCGGCAGCGACCTTGTCGCCGGGGTCTATGGCGTGCAGGTGGGCAGCTTGTTTGCGGCGGAGTCGAAGTTCTACCGCCGGACCGACATGTCCAAGGTCGCGCTGGTCGCCTTGGTGCGATCGCTCGATCGCGCCGGCGTCGAGCTTGTCGACGTCCAGTTCGTGACGGATCACCTCGCGACCCTCGGAGCATTTGCGGTGACGCGTCGGGAATACTTAAAGCGCCTGGACGTCCTGCGTGATGTGCCCGTGGACCTGACCGAACTGCGGCCCGACGTCTAGTTAGCGGGGCGCTTGTGATACCTTGCGAGACCCTCTGCGGAGATCCGTCATGCGCGTTTACCTGATCTCAATGTTCACTGCCGCGGTCGTCGCCGGCGCCTCGCTGCCGTCGCAGGCGGTGCCTGCGCTCGAGCTGCCGCCAGGCTTCGATCTCAATGAAGTGCCGCCCGAGATGCGCGCCGAATTCCTCGCCGAGATGAGCAAGGCTTCTCGCCCGCGAGGCCCAGCTTCCAAGAGCTCGTCGAAGACCGGCGACCCTGGCCAAGCTGCTGCGGCGCAGCGCGAGCAGAAGCGCCTGCAGGCGTTTAAGAAGCTGGTCTTCGATCGTCGTCCGTCCTCGATCCTCAAGGCGTGGGCGCAGCCTGAGCTGAAGCCCTATGACCCCAGCGAAGAGGCCAAGAAGCCGGCCGCTGGCGACGCGCCGGGTCCAGACGCGTCAGCAGGTCGCGCGGCGCGAGACGGAGCGCGAAAGGCCGGCGGGCAGCGACCGACCGCAGGTAAGCCGGGCAGCCCTGGCGTCCAGCGCGCAGCAGCCACCCGTCTCGTCGTGATCCCGACCGTGCCGGCGCAGCCTGTTCGACCGGCGGTTCGCGCCACGACTGCTACCAAGGCGATGCGGGTGACCTCGACTGGCGCGATGAGCGCGTCACAGATCCAAGCGTTGATCGACGCCGAAGAAGGGGGCGCCCCGGCGGCAGAGCTGCAGGCGGCGGGTGAGGCGACGCCCGCGCCGCCAGCGGCGTCGGGCGTCGACGCCAGCGTCGAAGCCAAGATCCTGCAGCGTGAGCTCGAGATGTTCCAACGCGACGTCACGCTGAGTCGCTGGTCGGCGGTCGCGGCGTTCTTTGGCACGTTCGCCGAGAAGGACCGCAAGCAGGTCTACGAGCACTTCCTCAAGACGTTGCTGCGGCACCCCAACAAGCCGCCGAGTCGCTTGCCGGCAAATCTGCAGGAGAAGAACCGCTTCTCATTCGAAGAGGCGTTGATCCTCGCCGGCATGGCGCCGGGTGGGTTTGACAAGCAGCAGTGCGCGCTGCTCGCGCCGATTGTTCGCCGCGCGATGGACGGCGGCGGCGTTCGGGAGGAGTGGATCCGACTCCTCGGCGTTGAGGTAGCTAAGCCTGCCAGTGAGCACCGCGTCGACCGCCGCGAGGCGGCGCTGTTGCTCTCTGCGCTGGAGATGAATGACGAACTCGGCGGCTTCCTGCCGACGGCCGCCGAGGCAGAAAGCGCCGATGACCGCGAGGCGCTCAACCTGCTCGCGCGCCACGCCATGGCCATGTATGCGATCGATAACCGCAGCGCGTGGTTGGAGACGGCGTGGGCGGTTACTCAGGCGGCGTTGGCAAAGGGAGAGATCGACGCTGCGCAGAAGGATGAAGCCCTACGCAGAGCCGTCGACCTCGCGCCGAAGGTCCGAGCTGAAATCGGCCCAGCGTGGCTCAAGCAGTCGTTCACCGAGCGCCCCGATCGTGGCATGGAGATCGTAGCGACCATTGGCGGGCAGGTCGCGGCGGGCTTCGCGCAGAAAGCTCGTGAAGCCGGCTACCGCGCCGCCGGCCTCAAGCTGCAGAAGACCGCCGTCGAAGCGCTGTTGGACACGGCGCCTGAGCTCGCCGACGAGTGGCGGCCGACGCTGCAGTTGCTCGCAGGAGGGTGGGTGCAAGAGGCCTCTTACAGCAACAAGTTCTCGAAGACCTCGTCGGTCGGCTCCTACATGAAGCGGGACTCTTACGGCAACGTCTACTGGTCTAGCCGCCGCATGGGCGGCGGCGGCCAGGTCACGGCGATCGAGCCGTCCGACCTGCTGGATTCGCAGCCCAGCGATCGCTGGGCCTCCTTGCTCGGCGATGACATGCGCCCAAACTTCACCACGGTCTCCGCGCAGCTGTGGTTGAAGGTCAACGAGTATGAGAAGGCGTTCCCGTACATCGAGCGCCTCGCGTCGACCAATGGCCGCAAAGCCAAAGAGCTCGCCGACGAGTTCTTGCGCGTTTGGAAGAACAACAACAACCCCAACTCGCGCAACCGCGGCAGCGACTACATCTACGTCTACGGCTTCGACGACCGCGCCAATTCGATTCCGCTGACGCGCGCCAAACAGGAGCGAAACCTCGCAGAGCTCGCCGAGTATGTCGGACGCCTGCGCGCGCTGCCGATGGAGCCGGTCGATCCGCGGCTGCTGACACAGGCCTTCGTCGCGGCGCACAGCCTCGCTGAGGTCTACCAGCTAAACACCATCGAGTCTGTCTTCGGCGACGTCGCCGAGCTCGACCCGATCGTGCTCGGCCAGCTGATTGGGCGTATGCGCATGAACCTCGCCACGGTCTGGCGAGTGCCTGCAGTTCAGCAGCAAGCCAAGACCCGCCGTTCGCAGAAGGAGATGATGGCCGAGGTCGAGCGCGGCTACGCGACCGCGATCCAGCTCGCGGAGGAGTCGCTGGGCACACGCGGTCGCCACTGGTCCCTGCTCACGGCGGTCGCGACGCTGCAGCATGATCAGAACAACTTTAAGAAAGAGGTCGCGCCTAACAGTTCGTTCAGCGAGGTCCGCGAGGGCGCCTTTGAGCTGCTCGCAGAAGCGGCAGAACACTACGCGTCGACAGCGTCGTCGCTGACGCAGAACGAGGAGACGGAGACGGTCTTTACGAGCTGGTTCTACGCCGCACTCGGCGCCTCGGACCTGGGCGCGATCGACGAGTCGATGGTTGTCGCCAGCAGCCAGCTGCCCTTGATCAAGGCGGCGATCGCGGGTCTGCCCGCGGGTCATCGAGAGCGTATGCAGGCAAGGTTCGCGAACTTGCTCTTTACGCGCATGTCTTCGGTCAAACCCGACATCAAGTTCCGCTACTTGAAGGCCGGATTTGAGATCACCGGGGACCACGAACAAACCAAGGACGCGCGCGAGGTCTGGAACTACTACCAGGACCTGATCAAGGAGATTCGGCTCGAGATGGTTGTCGACGGGTCTTCGCAAGTGGGTACGGCGCCTTTCGGTGTGCGAGTAGACATCGTGCACACGGACGCCGTTGGTCGAGAGAGCGGCGGCTTCCAGAAGTACGCGACCAACCAGAACGACATGGCCTACGCCTACAACTACGGCCGGCCGACGGAGAACTATCGAGACAAGTTCCACGACGGCGCCATCGCGGCGCTGCAAGAGAACTTCGAGGTCCTCAGCGCGACGTTTAACAGTGAGAACATGGAGCCGCTACAGGGCGAGCAGCAGGGCTGGCAACGGACCCCTTACGCCTACCTGCTGCTGCAGGCGCGCGGCCCGCAGGTAGATCGGATCCCTGAGGTGAAGCTCGACCTGGACTTCAAGGACACCACCGGCTTCTTCATCATGCCCGTGGTCTCGTCGCCGGTGGCGGTCGATGCTTCGCGAGGCCCGGCGCAGCGTCCATACGAGGGCCTCGAAGTGTCGCAGCTGCTCGACGAGCGGCGGGTAGACGAGGGGAAGGTCACGCTGGAGGTGAAGGCGAAGAGCGAAGGGCTCGTCCCTGACCTCGACGAGATCCTCGATCTCGACCCGCCCGGTTTCCGAGTCAGCAAGATGGACGACCAGGGCGCCGCCGTTGTTCGCTTCGCGCCTGATCAGGACGCGATCCAGAGTGAGCGTGTATGGCTGATCGCGCTCGAGCCCGAAGACGGCGTCGCGGCGCCTGGCAGGTTTCGATTCGGCGCACCGAAGCTGGAAGGCATGACGACGACCTACCAGCGTTATGACGACGCAGATCTTGAGACCGTGGCGTCAGAGATCGCGTTGCATCGCAGGATCGACACGTCGAACCCGTGGTGGGCGTGGTTGTTATTCGCCGTCGCAGCCGCCCTCTATCTCGCTTGGTTCCTGTTCGCTAAGCCCGCTTCAGGCGAAGCGGTCATAGATGATGACGCGCTCCGAATGCCCGAGAGCGTGACGCCGTTTTCCGTGTTGGCGATCCTGCAGCAGGTCCGTAGCCGTGGGCACCTTTCTGACGCGTCGCTGGCGCAGCTCGACGCTGATATCCAGCGGATCGAGGTCCTGCACTTCGGCAAGGACCCCGGAGATCGTGAGCCTGTAGACCTCGCCAGCGTCGCGCGTCGTTGGCTAAGCAGCGCGCGTTGACCGCGCTCACGACGCAAGCGCGCGGCGAGACCACATCACAACCTTTGTCCCATGACCTCACCAGAAGCACCAGTCGCCCGTTTCACTGAGACGCGTGAGTTCCTCGATCAGATCAGGTCTCGCGTCGGCACCGTCGTTGTCGGCCAAGACGTCGTCGTCGAGCGTGTCTTGATCGCGCTCCTGACTTCGGGGCACCTGCTCTTGCAGGGTGTCCCTGGTCTAGCGAAGACGCTGTTGGTGGCGGCGATCTCAAAGACGGTCGACCTGAGCTTCGCGCGGATCCAGTTCACGATTGACCTCTTGCCCTCCGACATCGTGGGTAGCGAGATCCTCGATCAGAAGAGCAACGACTTCCGCGTACACCAGGGCCCGATCTTCACCAATTTGCTGCTGGCCGATGAGATCAACCGAGCAGCGCCCAAGGTGCAGTCGGCGCTGCTTGAGGCGATGCAGGAGCGCAGCGTTACGATCGGCGGGCAGGGCTTCGTGCTGCCCGCGCCGTTCTTGGTGATCGCGACGCAGAACCCTGTTGAACAGGCCGGCACCTTCGAGCTGCCCGAGGCGCAGCTCGACCGCTTCATGTTGCTGCACCGTCTGGAATACTTGAAGCCAGAGGAGGAGAAGGAGGTGCTGCGCCGCAACACCAAGCTCGGCGTTCGACGAGACGGCAAGGGCGCGGTGGCGCGCACTGAATTTGACGTGCTGGACGGGCAGGATAAGGGCAGCGCCGAACAGCTCGTGCGCGCCATGGAGGACGTCCAAGAGGTCCACGTAAGCGAGGCCTTCCTTGAGCACGTCATCGAGATTGTCAATCGGACGCGCAACCACCCGCTGCTCGAACTCGGTTGCTCGCCGCGAGCAGGCATCTCGCTGGTTAAGGCGTCGCGCGCGAGGGCGTTGATTCACGGCCGAGACTACGTCGTGCCGGAAGATATGTTCGCCCTCGCAGAGGACGTCATCCTTCACCGCATCCGATTGAGCTATGAGGCCGTCGCAGACGGGTTCACGAGTCAGCAGGTCCTGCAGGAGATCCTCGGCGAAGTCGCCAAATGAGCGGTCCGCAATCGACAGATCGAGCGCGACGCAGCGTCCGTGAGCGAGAAGCCGAGCTGCCTGGGATGCTGCCGGAGGTGCAGCCGTCGGCAGCGCGTAAGTTTGTCATCGCGATCCGGCGTTTAGCGAATGACTTAAGCTATGGCCTCGACGGGTCGCGCTTCCTCGGGTCGGGTATCGACTACGTGCAGTCACGCCAATACCTGCCAGGAGATCCGGTCAAGGCGATGGACTGGCGCGTGACGGCGCGCACTAACAAACACCACATCAAAGAATACGAGGCCCAGCGCCGGATTCCCGCGTGGTTCTTGCTCGACACGTCTGCCTCGATGGTCGTGTCCTCGACCGAGCGCAGCAAGTATGAGGTCGCGCTGCAAGTGGCGGGCGGACTAGCGCTCGCTTGCCTGGACCGTACCAGCCC
>MDTD01195247.1_pt1 | contig 32419 bp, 30 predicted proteins | sample 811221 | NCBI WGS metagenome assembly MDTD01 (sample SAMN05326646, study PRJNA326480) | marine metagenome | isolation source: seawater | place: Pacific Ocean: South West | collected 2011
AACCTTGATTAACTTCACCTACGACATTTTCTTTTGGTACACGAACATTATCAAACCATATTTCATTCACTTCATGATCGCCATCTAAAGTGATTATAGGTTTTACTTCAATTCCAGGAGTTTTCATATCAACAAGAATAAAAGTTATTCCTGTCTGCTTTATTCCTGAATCATCAGTTCTAACTAAAACAAAAATCCAATCTGCAAATTGTCCAAGAGTTGTCCAAGTTTTTTGTCCATTGATAACGTATTCATCTCCATCCAATTCAGCTTTGCATTTAAGTGAAGCTAAATCTGATCCAGAGCCTGGCTCAGAATAACCTTGGCACCACCAGTCATCAAAATTTAAGATTCGTGGTAGAAATTTTTTCTTTTGCTCTTCACTACCGAAAGTCCATATAACTGGCGCAACCATCTGTAGACCAAAAGGAACAAATGTTGGACATCCTTCCAGAGCTAGCTCTCTTAAATAAAGATAAACTTTAGTGGCATCCCATCCTGTTCCTCCATGCTCAACTGGCCATGAATGGCCCATCCAGCCTTTCTTAGCAACACATTTGTGCCACTCAACAACCTCATCTCTGGTGAGTTCATCACCATTGTGCATTTTCTCTCTAATGTGCTTTGGGTATTCATTTTCCAAGAATGCCCTAACCTCATCGCGAAATTCTAAATCTTCTTTAGAAAAATTAAGATCCATAATTTAACCCTTTTTCGTTCCTCAAAACCAATTTACTAGATATCATTTATGTAGTGTATTTTGAAATAAAAATTCAATTGGTATTAAAAACTTTATGCGTAATTTTTTCAAGTTTCTAGCAGTATTTCTGCCCCTCTCTTTTCATCTTGTATCTGAAGAAAAAACCGAAATAGTAAAAATAGAAGTTGCAACCTTGATTTGGAAGGACCAAGTCACCTCAGAAAAATTTAAAAAAACAGATAAAAATTTACTGATTGGTGAAGCATTATCACTTGAAAAAATAGAAGAATTTGAAATTAAACTAGATTCAATTTTTAAAACTACTAACAGTGAAGAAATGGTTTTTGATTTTGATTATCTGGAAGATATTTCAGAACCTGCAATGCTTAAAGAAATAACAGATGAAGAAGAGATTATAGAAATACCAAGTTTTTATAGAGTAATTGACCCTAAAGAACACGAGCTTAATGGAACAATGCGAAGGATATCAAATATTCCTGATTTAGATTTGAGTAATCATAAATCCTGGTATCAGCCTCTTGGGGATGAAATATCCATGCCTTATGTATTGGTCTCAGATCAAGAAAATCAATGCGTTATAAAAGTTTTTAAATCCAGATATCCTAGAGTTCATGCTAAATGCGCAATGGGTCCAGATTCACTATCAAACACCTACATTATGACTAAATCAGAATTTAATGTACGTTCTCTAATCAATGAATTTGAATTTGATAAAGAAAAACCAGATATAAGAACAATTGAAAAAGAACTCTACGTTATTGACGAGCAAAGACGAATTTCTTTAAATGAACTTCATTATTTTGATCATCCAAAAATTGGTATTTTGATCGGAGTTTACAGTTATCCAAAGCAAGAAGATTAGGTTATTTGTAATAGGCGTTATCTGTATTTGTGTGATCTGTGACGTCTCTAATACCTTTGATTTCGGGAACCTTTTCTAGCAGAGTTTTTTCGATACCTTCTTTTAACGTGACATCAACCATTCCGCAACCCTGACATCCTCCGCCAAACTGCAAAACTACCATATTATCTTCCGTGATTTCTTCTAAATGAACATTGCCACCATGAGACGCAAGCTGAGGGTTTATTTCGTCGTAAAGGACATAATTAACCTTGTCTTCAAGTGTCGCATCCTCTCCAATTTTCGGTACTCTTGCACTTGGCGCTTTAATTGTTAACTGACCTCCAAAATTATCTTTATCATAATTAACTTCTGCATCATCAAGAAATGAAACACTTCTTTCCTCGATGTAAAGATCAAATTTACTAAATTTTATTTTTAGATCTGTTTCTTGATTTTCATTTTCCTTACAAAAAGCTAGACAAGTTTCTGCTTTTGGCGTTCCAGGATCAGAAACAAAAATTCTTATATCACAAGGAAAATCCTTCTTCTCTATAAGTTTAGAAAGATATTCTTCAGCAGTTGCAGTAACGTTTATCATGACTATATATTTAAGTACTAAATGAGAATATTAAACGATTTATTAGCTCTTTTGCTAGGAGTTGGAAAGAAAGACTCACTAGAGAAGATGATACAGAATTCATCGATCCCCAGAATAATTCTTATTCTAGTGCTTTTTTTGGCTCTTTTTTTATCAACAGTTGTGTTGATTGTTAATATTATTCTCTAAAGCTTTGATTCAAGCTCTGGAAGTGCTTCAAACAAATCAGCAACTAATCCATAATCAGCTACTTTAAAGATTGGCGCCTCTTCATCTTTGTTGATAGCAACAATTGTTTTTGAATCTTTCATACCAGCTAAATGTTGTATAGCACCAGATATTCCAACAGCTATATAAAGATTAGGTGCAACAGATTTTCCTGTTTGCCCTACTTGATAATCATTAGGCGCAAAACCTGAATCAACAGCTGCCCTGGATGCTCCTACAGCCGCATTAAGTTTTGTTGCTATTCCTTCAAGTAAAGCAAAGTTTTCGGCATTTTGCATTCCTCTGCCACCTGAAATAACGATATCCGCAGAAGTTAATTCCGGCCTATCTGAGACTGTTAGCTCATTTTTAACAAATTGTGCCTTTCTTGAAGCAGTATCAGGTACAGATTTCTCAGTCACTGCTGCTGTTCCAGATCCAATAGCAGCTTTGTCGAAGGCAGTAGTTCTAATTGTTAAAGCATTTTTTTCTTGATCAGATTTAACTGTTGCGATACATGAACCGGCATAAATAGGCTTCTTAAATGTCTTGTCATCAATTATTTCAATTACTTCTGATACTTGTTGGATATCCATGAGAGCAGCAGCTCTTGGAAGATTATTCTTACCTGTAGTACTAGAACTTGCTAAGAAATAAGAATAATCATCAGCTAAAGAGACTACACATTCAGCCAAATCTTCTGCTATTTCATTGGAAAACCTTGCATCATTAAAATGTAGAACCTGTGAGACTCCTTCAACACTTTTAGCTTGATCTACAACTGTATTACATGAATCACCAGCAACTAAAATATCAATGTCTTTATCTAGTTTCTTTGCAGCCTCAACAACGCTTAATGTAGCTGCTGATAGCTCATTGTTATTATGTTCTGCTAAAACTAATGTTTTCATATTACCTTTGCCTCATTTCTTAACTTATCAACTAGCGCATCAACTGTTTCAACTTTAACTCCTTCTTGTCTCTCAGGAGGAGATTCAACTCTCAAAGTAGTTATTTTGCTTGTAGCATCTATTCCCAAATCATCAATCTTTATTTCTTCAAGTGGCTTTCTCTTTGCTTTCATAATATTCGGCAGAGATGCATATCTAGGTTCATTTAATCTTAAATCAGTTGTAACAACTGCAGGCAATTCTGTAGATAATGTTTCCAAACCACCATCAATTTCTCTGGTTACTTCTATTGTGTTCCCATTGACTACAATTTCGGAAGCAAAAGTAGCTTGTGGTAAACCTATAAGTGCTCCAAACATTTGTCCAGTCTGGTTGTGATCTCCATCAATACCCACTTTCCCCATGATAACTAAATTTGGGTTTTCTTTTTCGTAAACCTTCACGAGCACTTTGGCAACAGTAAGCGGTTCAAGAGACTCATCTGTTTTTATTAAAATGGCTCTATCTGCTCCGAGAGCAAGGGCTGTTCTCAGCTGCTCCTGATGTTTGTCGTCTCCGATTGTTACGACTACAACCTCGTTTGCTTTTCCAGCTTCTTTAAGTTTTATGGCTTCTTCAACTGCAATTTCACAAAAAGGATTAATGGCCATTTTCACATTAGTTAGATCTACGTCGGTATTTGCTTGGTTGGGTCTGACCTTGACGTTATAGTCATTTACTCTTTTAATAGGTATCAGAATTTTCATGTATTTAAATTTGATCAATTAGTAATATATATGAAAAAGATAAAAAGAAAATAGTTTGGTGGAATATATGGAAAGAGAATCAATGGACTACGATGTGGTGATTATTGGTGGGGGCCCTTCTGGCCTTTCTGCAGCAGTAAAGCTGGCTCAAATTTTCAAAGAAAAAAATATTAATAAGACAATCTGCGTGCTTGAAAAAAGTGCTGAAATAGGTGGACATATCTTGTCTGGCAATGTTTTCCAAACCACAGCACTTGATGAACTAATACCTGACTGGAAAGAAAAAGGTGCCCCATTAAATGTAAAAGTTAAGAGAGATATTCTAAAATTCCATTTGAACAAAAATATATCTATCACAATCCCGTCTTTCCTAATGCCTACAATGCAAAATCATGGCAACTATATTATAAGCTTGGGTAACTTATGTAGATGGCTTACAGAGCAAGCAGAAGCTTTGGGAGTTGATGTCTTTCCTGGTTTTCCCGCGGCAGAAATTATATTTGAAGGCAATAGAGTTGCAGGTGTTATTACTGGCGATATGGGTTTAGACGCTGATGGAAATCCTAAAGATACTTTTCAAGCTGGTATGGAGATAAAAGCTAATGAAGCAACAGTATTTGCAGAAGGATGTCGTGGTCATCTTGGAAAACAGCTTATTGAAAAATTCAAACTTGATGAAGGTAAGGATCCACAACATTATGGGATTGGCTTTAAGGAAGTTTGGGAAGTAGATAATGAACTATATGAGGAAGGTCTTGTTGTTCATTCCAATGGCTATCCTCTTCCAAACGATACACCTGGAGGCTCATATATGTATCATGCCGAAAGAAATCAGGTGTTAGTTGGTTTAGTAATTCCACTAGATTATGAAAATCCTCATTTAAGTCCATATGATGAATTTCAAAAATGGAAATTACATTCTGGTGTCAAGAAGTATCTCAAAAATGGAAAAAGGATTACCTATGGTGCTAGAGCCCTGATCAAAGGAGGTTTACAAAGTTTGCCAAGCATGGAATTCGAAGGTGGCTATATCATTGGATGCAACGCTGGCACCATGAATTTTTCGAAAATTAAGGGATCTCATACGGCTATGAAATCAGGCTTAGAAGTTGCTAAAGTCATTGCTGCAAAAATTCAAGGCGAGCATAAAAGCTTTGATGAAGAGATTAAAAATACTTGGTTGTATACAGAGCTTTACAAATCAAGAAATTTTGGACCTTTTTTTCATAAGTTTGGGGGACTAATAGGAGCAGCATTTAATGTAATTGACCAATTAATTTTTAGAGGTAATTTGCCGTTTACATTAAATCATCCCACCCCTGATCATGAGTGTCTAAAACTAGCCAAGGACTGCAAAAAAATTGAGTACCCAAAATATGACAATGAATTCACTTTCGATAAATTAAGTTCTGTTTACCTTTCTAATACTTATCATGAGGAAGAGCAGCCATGCCACCTAGTCTTGAAAGATATTACTATCCCTATTGAAAAAAATCTTGAGCTTTATGACGAACCAGCGCAAAGGTACTGTCCAGCTGGAGTCTATGAAGTTGTGGAAGAAGACGGCGCTAAGCGCTTTCAGATTAATTCTCAGAACTGCATTCATTGCAAAACTTGCGATATTAAAGAGCCATCTCAAAACATAAATTGGGTCTCCCCTGAAGGCGGCGGTGGACCTAATTATCCAAATATGTAGTAATCTATTACTACTATGAAATTCGGACAATTATTAAGCGTTGTAATTATTGCTGGATTGGTTGGAGTAGGCTCAAATATTGGATACACCTATCTCACTACAGAAAGACCTAATTCAGATGAAGTAAAGTTTAAAGAATTCCTCGAAAGCAATTGGGAAGATGGTCTTGAAAAAAGTCCAGTTTTTGCCACTTTGCTTGGAGACAAAAGGTATGATGACAAAGTTTCAAGCAATTCCATTGAAGACTTTGAAGAAGGAAAAAAGTACGATCAATACGTATTAGATACTTTAAATGACATTGATATCGAAAATTTATCAGAAGATGATCAGCTCAATTACAGACTATTAAAGCTTGATTATGAAGTCAGCCTAGAGGGCAGACAATTTCCTAGTTACTACATGAGTTTAAATCAGAGAGGTGGAGTTCAGGATTACTATGATCTTGGTAATAGACTCAATTTTGCTTCTAAAGAAGACTATGAAAATTGGTTCAAAAGAATTCAGGGTTATACAGAGAATGTAAGGAATTCATTAAAAAATAACAGAGAGGGTCTAGAATTAGGCTACACACAACCTAAGCTCGTTACTAGAGGGGTTGCCGCCCAAATTGAAGCTATGCTTAACAGAGAAATAGATGATCACCCCTATTTATCAATTTTTAAAAATGCTGCAGATGTAATGGCTCGAGAGGAAGCAGATGAATTAATAGAAAGAGTTAAAGCTTACATAGCCTCTGATTTAAATCCAGCCTATCAAGATCTTCATGATTTTTTGGTCAATGAATATTTACCAAGATCAAGAGATTCGATTGGTATAAGTGATGTGCCTAATGGCAAAGAGTGGTATGAATACTTAGCCAGATATCACACCACGACTGACCTAACACCAGATGAAATTCATGAAATAGGAATACGAGAAGTTGCCAGAATTCGAGCGGAAATGGAAGAAGTAATTGAAAGTGTTGGTTGGGAGGGAGATTTTAGGTCCTTTCTTGAACATCTAAGAACTGATCCAAAGTTCTACTATGAAACTGGCGAAGAGCTTTTACAGGCCTACAGAGCAATGTCCAAAGAAATAGATGCTTATATGCCTACCCTCTTCAATAAAATGCCTAGAGCTCCTTATGGAGTTATACCAATACCAATGGAATCAGCACCTTATACCACAACTGCTTATTACAATTCACCAAGTAAAGGTAGGCCAGGATATTACTACGCCAATCTCTATAAGCCTGAAACACGACCAAAATATGAGATACCTGTACTTTCCGTGCATGAAGCTGTACCTGGACACCATCATCAAATCGCCTTGGCGCAAGAAATGGAGAATGTGCCAAAATTTAGAAAATACCTAAGCTTTACAGCTTTTGTTGAGGGTTGGGGCCTCTACAGCGAACAATTGGGCGAAAGCATGGGAATTTATGATGATCCTTACGATAAGTTTGGTCAATTAACCTATGACATGTGGCGAGCCATTAGATTAGTGGTCGATACGGGCATGCATTACAAAGGTTGGACCAGACAAGAAGGAGTTGATCTATTCTTAGAAAATACCGCCAAAACACCCTTGGATATCAGCAATGAAATAGATCGATATATTGCATGGCCAGGACAAGCCCTAGCCTATAAGATAGGCCAACTAAAGATCATGGAATTAAGGGATAAAACCAAAGAAGCTTTGGGTGAAAATTTTGATATCAAAGATTTCCATGACCATATTCTAAGTTTCGGTTCTATTCCGCTTAATATCTTGGAAGAAAAGGTAGATGAATTTATCGAGGCCAATAAATGAGAACATTTGGACTGGTTGTCCTAATTATCGGTTTAACTATTCCATTAGTATTTTTTTATGTTTGGAATGCTGATTGGGGAGAGATTGAAACCTATTCCTGTAAAAGCACTAAAGAAGAGAGTTCAATTTTAGGCACAAGCTTTCACGATGAAACACAAGTAGAAACCGCTGACATTTTTATTAACATCACTAGAGAAAGAGCATCATTTCGCGGAGATGAGGCAGTGGCCTATGAAGAGAGTGGAAATCTGATTAAATGGCAAGATGCAGAAATACCTGAGATAAAATTCGAACTGAATAAGGAAACTTTAGAATTTATATTTTTCATGGAAGGTGTAGGAGATAAATATTACGAATGCACTAAAATAGATGTCGCACCAACATAGAAAAAATTAAAGAATATAGAGTGTAAATATATGATCATAGGTTTCACAGATAGGCTGCTAATAGAATTTGGCCTAAGTCGTACGGATTTATTTGTCATCTTAATGATTCTTGTGTTGTTCGCTTTGTGGTCTATTTCTGGCAGCATATCAGAGATCAGAAATCGTCAAGAAGATTCTATTAGACGTCAGAGACTTTTGGAGGAGCTAAAGGATTTAAGTACGAATGAAATCAGTATAAATCAATATTCGGCTGATTATATTTATCATGCAATTAAACTAGAAGATAAAGGTTTTCCATTCACACACATAATTACTGTAGCTGTTGGACTTTTTATTTTATATATTTTATATGGTTCTTTTTTCGCTTGGTGGTTGCCAGAATGGTTAGTCTACATTCTCTTTTTTATAGCACTTGTGTTATTAGTAGCTTTAGGGCAAATAATTGAGGATAAATTCGACTTTTCAGAAATCCAATATCACGAGGAAGCAAAACAAATGGCTCTGAAAAATGTTAGAGAATTTCAAGCAAAATCAAAACCAAAAAAAACTGTTTCCCGAGCTGTAAAGAAACCAAAAAAAAATTAGGATAAATAGAATTTATTGCCTGCTGATTCAAGATACATATATTCACCGTCTTTTTGAGACTCTTCCACTATCTTATAGAAGACATTTCGGCTTAATAAGCCCCAAATATGCTCTTTAAGCTTAATTTTTGGGTATGGTTGATCATTTATCGTCTCTACGCTTAAAGCGTTCTCCTGGCTTAATTTAACCCACTCTTCGGTATTGGTAAGAAAATAGTAGTCTGCACCCTCTTTTTTGTAGTCAATTATGTAAAAAGCTTCTTTTTCTATTTGCACAGGTATTTTCTCAATCGGAGTAACCACAAAGCATTTACCCTCTTCCCATTTGAGTAGTTTGGAGAAGAGCTGCACCATCTTCTTGCGATTGATTTTGGATCCATTGTAGAACCATTCTGCTTCACCATTTATATAAAATTCTACGCCTTCACAAAGTTTAGGGTTCCATTTTTCAACTGGATATTCGTCTAGAGCAAGTACGGTTTTTTCAATGTCTTTAAGATCCATAGTTTTCTAGCTAATAGTGAGAAGCAGCAGTCTATTTTATAAACTTATCTAAACATTCTATTTAATCTTCTTTTATCGCCACTCGAGTCATTCAATAAGAAATCATACAGTACTTGATGTTCCTCTTTTGCTAGGCGTGGTAAAAAATTATAAAACTTACTTCGAGGGTTAAAATTACCACTATCTGTTGATAGAACAGCTTGATAGAGGTCATACACATGAATTGCAAAAGCATAATTTAAATCATCAAAGTCACCTGTAATTTCACCCAGATATCCTTGTTCCAAGCTTGGCTGACCTATTAAACCATTAATAGCCAAAAGCTTTCCATCTTCTGTTACCAAAGGACCACCACTCATGCCCCCAGAAATTGTGCAATCATGAACAATCGAGTAATTGTTGAGCGCAAGCATACCTTCCTCATCAAATATACCAGCATTTACTGCACAGGAATCATAAAAAAGATCTCTATAGTCTTTAAGATTGCCTATAACGCTTGGAAAGCCGGCAGAATAGACTTGTTGAAGTGGATGCCATTGACCTCCAATTTCTAGTATTTGGAAGTTTTCTTCAGAATCTGATGCATCTAATGCTATGACTGCCAAATCCAAATCTTCCCAAAAAATAAAATCTTCATCAGACACATAATATTCATAACTAGAGTCAGTTGTATCAACATATATAGACTGAGAATCAGGCCAAAGTCTGTCTACACAATTTGGATCATCTGAATCTGTAAGGCAGTATTGAGATAAAACAACATGTGCATTAGTTAAAATGAAATAAGTGTCTCTATATTTATTGAAAACAATGCCACTTCCCCCAAAAACTACCTCAGCGTTATTAGTACCATAATTTTCCCAAATATTAATTCGCACTGTTGAGCTATTTAATTTTCCATATAGTTCGAAAGTATCTAGTGCAAAACTATTAGGTGAAAAAATAAAAAATATTAATAAGATAAAATTTCTAATTAGCAACTTAAAAAATCCAAAGACAGATATAACAAAACCCATATAATTCTTAATTGAAAATCTTCACATTCATAATTACATAAAAAATAATTATTTTAAATATTTTCTTTGCTGAATAATCAGAACAAATTAGTAATTTTTAATGTCTTTTAGATCCATACATAAACCCCTAAAAGCACTCCAATCACTACCAAAAATAGAGAGGATATTTTAGTAATAAGTTGCTGAGTTTTTGTACTCAAAAAACTGCTTTTACCGAGATGAAGTGAGTAGCTCAAAAAACAAAACCAAGCAGCAGTCGCTAAAAAGAAATACACAGAAATAATTAATTGGAAATTGAAGCTCATGCTAATTATTATTCCGCTAAACAGTGAGACAAAAAAAACGAAAGCTTTAACATTGAGCAGATTTACCAGCAGACCGCCAGAAAAACTTTTCCAGAACTCTAAGGGTATTTTCTCATCTTGATGTTTTTCACTTTCACTCACCTTGGCAAGTAATCCACTTAGACCTATGTAGATCAAATAAGCCGCACCAGCTGTTCCTATAACTGTGTAGAGACTAGGTATTTTTTGATAGAGAAAATCCAATCCAATGATGGCAAAGATGCATTGAAAAAAAACTCCTAAACCTATCCCTATTGAGGACACGATACTGTTTGCCAAACCTCTTTGAAAACTACTTTTCACTACATAGAAGAAGTCTGGTCCTGGAGAGATAACGGCTACAAGATGTGCAAAAGCTAAAGTTAAGAATAGTGAAACATTCATAAATAAATTGGCTCTCTTTCCAGCTTAATGCCGTAAGAGTCAGAAACTTTATTTAAAAGATAATTCTCAGCATGTTTGACATCGTTAGCCGTACATATGCCATTAGGGTAGGCACAGTTAATTAAGATCAGAGCATGCATATTTGATAGCCCAATATTTCTTAGCTGTAGTCCTTTCAGCCCTAACTTGTCTAGCATCTCACCTGCAGAAAGTTTTATGTCTCCATTATCTGAATCGTAACTTTTCAGTTCATGTAATTTAGAATTTTTCTTGTACTCTTCTTTTGTAACTGTTGGATTCTTAAAGAAGCTTCCCAAATTAGGAAAATCCTTTGGGTCTGGTATCTTTTTGTTTCTTATATTTCTGACAGTCTCTACAAGTTCGCCCTCATCTGTAAACGAATGATCCTTTAAGTCTTGATAATGTAGCTTAGGCTCAAATTTCTTTGACAGCGATAAACCAACAGAAACAATAATTAAATTATTTGATTCTTGAAAGATGCTTTTTCGGTAACCAAATTTACACTCAGATTTGCTTAATCTTACTTGGTTGTTTGTATCCAGATCGAAACACTCAACGTGATTTATAAAATTAGATATCTCTTCACCATAAGCACCAATATTTTGTACAGGTGCTGCACCAACGGTTCCTGGTATGCCTGCCAGATTACCAAGCCCAAACAAACTCTTGTTCACACAAAAATCAATCAAATCATCCCAGACTACTGCTGCACCAACACTAAGACTAACCCTGTCGCCTGCATCATTTAAAGTGAAGTCATTGTTAGTTGATCTAATAACAACATCAGAAAAATATTCAGGAAAAATTGCATTGGTACCTGAACCAATAATCTGAATACTTTTATTTTTCTTTTTAGCAAAATCAGTAATTTTATTAAGATCATCTATCGAATTAAAATCAAAAAAATATTTCGCCTCAGACTTTAAATGAAGTCCATTATGCTTGGTTAAATTTTTTGTTTTAGGATTCAATTTTTTCTATGTATTTTCTAAATTTTTCTAAATCCTCTGGAGTATCAATTCCCCATGCATCATACTCATCAACTTCTAATACATGAATAGGAAGATCATTTTCTAAAGCTCTTAATTGTTCAAGTTTTTCTGATTTTTCGAGTTCAGTCTGCTCAGCTGATGCAAATTTTTTTAAGAATCTAGCTGTATATCCATAAACACCAATGTGATGATAACAAGTGCCTTTTTCTGTATTGGCGAGCATTTTAGATCTAGAAAAATACAATGCCTTGCCCTTCCCATCAAAAACTACTTTAACCTTATTTGGATCATCGAGATCTTCATCTTCAGCAAACTTTTTGCATAGGGTGGCATATTCGTATTTATTTAACGCCATAAACTCAGCAAGTTCATTCACTGAATTAGTATCAATGAGGGGCTCGTCTGCTTGAACATTAATAATTAATGATTCTGGTGCCACTAAGTTAGATGAGGCATATTCATTTATTCTATCTGTTCCAGATTCGTGAACTTCTTTGGACAAGTAGCACTCACCACCCAAATCTGTTATTAGATCGTAGATTTCCGTAGAATCAGTCGTGACGACAACCTTTTGAGCTCTACTCTCAAGACATTTTCTCCAGGTTCTTTCAATTATAGTTTTGCCATTAATCTCCTTTAAAAGTTTTTTTTCGAGCCTAGAGGATTCAAGTCTGGCAGGTATAACTATAAGAAACTCTTTATTCATTAATCTTCTCCAGTATGAGTTTAGTAATATTGGTGTTTAGCTTGACCTTCATTTTTAAATACCAAACATCTCTACCAGTAAATTTGTCCCCCATTCGAGCAGCATCTTTCTCTGTTGTTAGTAAGGGTCTTTCGAAATCAAAATCTAGATCTTTATCCTTAAAGTAATGGTGATCTGGAAATGTTTTGTAATCGAAGTTTATTTTTAAGCTATTTAAAGTTTTAAGAAAACGGTTAGGATTTGCAATTCCTGACACAACATTTGCAGTTTTGCCAAAAGGATATTCTTCGATATTATGTCTATCTCCTGAATCTAAATTTATCCATGCATCAGGCTCTAGTTCAAAAAACTTTTCATTATTTTTGGCCCTACCACTAAAGATAAATAAATCAACATTATTGATTCTAGAAATATTATCTCTGAGCGGTCCTGCAGGTAAAAATAATTGGTTGCCAAAGTTTCTATTTGCATCCTCAACCACAATTTCAAAATCACGTCTTAGACCAGAATGTTGCAATCCATCATCTGATATTGCTATGTCGCAGTCTGTTACTCTCTCCAAATAAGATAATGCTCTAGCTCTATCTCTATCAACAACTACATTAAAACCCCTTTTAAAATGAAATATTGCCTCGTCTCCAACTTCTTTTGCTGTTGTTTCATCATCAACTATTTTTGTCCCATTATAGGCACCCTTATAACCTCTTAATATTATCCCTGGCTTGAAACCAACATTCTTAAGATCTTCTGCTATTTGGCTTACAAGTGGTGTCTTTCCATTGCCTCCTACTGTGACATTGCCAACTACAATTACAGGTATTTCATCAGCAGTAGATTTTTTTGGCTTAAAAAATAAATTTTTAATACTGCTGCCTAACCAATAAACAAAACTCAAAGGAGCGAGAGCAATGTTTCTGAAATTCATTTCGTTCCAGAAGCTAGTTTCCTCATTTATTATCGTTGGCACAAAATCATCTACAACTTCTTCTATTTTTATCTCATCAGTTAATTCAGGTTTTCCTTGCAGAGTATGGTAAAGACCCTCCTCTTTAATTAGTTCTTCATGAGTACCTATTTGTGTTATCTCTCCATTTTCAAGAACGCAAATTTTGTCTGCTTTTTCAACTGTACTAAGTCTATGAGCTATTACAAAGGTTGTTTTATTTTTCGATGCTTTTTCTATTGCAGATTGAATTTCTTTCTCAGATTCATTATCTAATGCTGATGTTGCTTCATCAAAAATAAGAATTGATGATTGTTTTAATAGCGCTCTTGCAATTGCGACTCTCTGTTTTTCTCCACCAGAAAGCAAATCACCACTATCGCCTATGACTGTATCAAAACCCTCCGGCAAAGCCATTATAAATTCATAAGCATTCGCTTCACGAGCAGCCTGAAAAACTGCTGTATCTGTAACTTCTGGCATTCCATAAGCTATGTTGTTTTTCACCGTATCATTAAATAAAGTAGGATCTTGCGATACAAAAGAAATGGATCTTCTTAGATCCTTTAGCTTAACTTTCTTAATGTCGTAACCATCAATTTTAATCTTGCCTTCATAATTGTCATAAAATCGATTCAAAAGATTAACTATTGTTGATTTACCACTTCCAGACTTTCCAACTAATGCAATTGTCTCTCCCTTATTAACATTAATAGAAATATTTTTTAAAACTGGATCACCCTCCTCAGAATAAGAAAATGAAACATCTTCAATAGAAACATCCCCTTCTAGATCTTTATTTATCTCCAAACCTTCGTTGTACTTTTCAGGAGCTCTATCAATTGCAGAGAAAATATCTTCAGCTGCAGCCAACCCCCTCTGTATAACTGCATTTAAGCTTGATAACTGTCTGATGGGCCTCGCCATTAAGCCTGCTGCAGTAAAGAATGCCACAAATGATTCAGAGGGTAGATTTAGCTCTTCTAAATTAGTAAGAGCAAGATAACTCATGGCAGCTAAGGCAAAAGCTACAAAAATCTGTATGAGAGGTGTAGTTAGATTGCCCGTACTTTCCATCTTGAGGTTTTGTTTTAGATTCTCATCGTTTGCCTCTTCAAATCTTTTTTCTTCGCCACTTTCATTACTGAACGATTTAATTTCTTTTGCTCCTGAAGCTATTTCATTACTCACTTGAGTAACTTGTCCCATAACGTCTTGAATTTTACGAGCCACCCTTCTTAATCTTTTACCAGCAATTGCCACTATTACCGCAATCAGAGGAGCAATAACAAGAATAACTAGAGTTAGTTTCCAGCTTAAATAAAGTAAATAAACAAACAATCCAATCAACAAAAACCCTTCTTTAGCAATAATTTTTAGAGCATTTGTGGCTGCTCCAGTTATTTGGTTTGTTGTAAATATTATTCTGTTAACAATTTCCCCTTTAGAAGCTTGGTCAAAGAAGCTCATTGGTTGATAGAGAAGGCTTTTGATAAGGTCTCTTCTGAGGTTATGTACAACTTTTAGACCTACGTTTGCCATAAAATAATTACCAACATAGAAGCCTATTCCTCTAATGACCGCAATTACCCCCAGAAAAACTGCCAGATAGAGTGGATTAAAAGAATTTGTACTAGTTTCATTTATATAAGCAATTACTTGTTTAAGCCATTCAACAGCTGAAATATCCGCAACTGCAAACAAAAGGAATCCACCAATACTTAAAAAGAATAGCCCCTTATATTTAAGGGTATAGCCAATAAGTCTAGAGTAGAGAGATTTCTTCATAACTAAACAAGCCCTTTATTTCTTATTTCTAGCATTTTATCTGCCCTTTTTGCAAAAGAAATATCATGAGTTGCATATATAACTAAAGACTTATTTTTACTCGCATAATTTAGTATAAAGTCTTGAATAACCGAGCTATTAAACTGATCTAAATTTCCTGTTGGCTCATCTAAAATAAGTATCTTGGGCTTTCTTGCTAGTGCTCTTGCGATAGATGCTCTTTGTTTTTCTCCACCAGATATATTTGAAGGAAACTTATCTTTTATGTGGCTTATTTTTAGATTCTTGAGAATTGTATCAATTGAACCATCATCTTTTCCGAAACAACAGGCCAGACAATTTTCAAAAACTGTTAGATTTTCAAGCAGGTAATGAAACTGGTAAGCAAAGCCAAAAAGCTTTTTTCTCAAATTGCTCTTTGCCTCAGCAGTAGCTTTATGTAATTCCATGCCATTTATATTTATGGATCCACTATTAAAGCCATCTAAGCCAGACAATAAATTTAGAAATGTTGTTTTTCCTGATCCCGAGGGCCCAACAATGCTATATGAGCCAAATTTATTAAAATTAAATGAAAGCCTACTGAATACTTCTTGCTTTGAAGATTTATCTTTATAGATTTTAGCAAGATTAGTTACTTTAATCATGAGTGGTTAATTATGTTAATCGGATTTGTATTTGCTGCCTTTCTTGCTGGTATAAAACCAAAGAGCATCAATAAAAAGAAAGTAACAACATTAATTAATAGTATTTGATCAATTTGGACTATAGAAGGAAAATAATCCAGATAATAGACATCCAGCATTGATATATCAAAAGCCTGAGATAGGAAGAGCAAAAATTCGGTAATATTTGAAGCAAACAGATAACCTAAGATGTTCCCTATTAATATACCAATCACACCCACAGTAAAAATAAGTTGAAGGAATATTTGTTGAATTTGGCCTTTTGAGTAGCCCATTGTTCTTAAAATTGCAATTTCTTTTTCATTGGTTCTAATAAGATTATTAATGGATATCAACAAACTAATAATGGCAACCAAAAGTATTAATGACATCAATAGAGACACCATTATTTTTTCAAGCTGAACAGCCCTAAATAAGCCCCCATAAAGCTGATCCCAACTTGATAGCCTTATGTATCCTTCGCTCCCTAAGCTTCTAGCCAAATCTCTTCCTGTTTCTCTAGCTGTAAGTACATCATTCACCCTGATTTCAATACCTTCTCCATTTTTTGGTTTTATTAGTTTTTTAAAGAGATTATTGTCTATAAGTGCATAGCTTTGATCTATTTCAGAACCAACTGAGAATATACCTGAAACTTCAAAAGACACTATTCTTGGGATACCAACAAGAGGATTGGATTCGTTAATATTTAGAAGTTTAACCCTATCTCCGGGCACAACATTTAAATCGTAAGCTAAAGCTTCGCCAAGAATAATGTTTGGACCTTTTTTTAAGTCTTCCATATCACCAAGCATCATATTTTGAGGGATTATTGTAATTTCAGAATCTATTGAAGTGCCTTTTAAATTTACTCCCTTAGAAATATTTCCATTGTTTATAACAATTTGAGTCGATAAATGTGGAGCAGCATCAATTACACCTGGTTGTTCCTTTAATTCTTCAACTACCTTTTCCAGCTCATTAAAACCATTTTCCTTTTCTAGTGTTACATGAGGAATTACTCCAAGAATTCTATTTTGCAATTCCCTTTCAAAACCATTCATTATCGAGAGCACAACAATTAATACTGCTGTTCCAATGCCAATGCCTAAGGTAGTAAGAATAGTTAAAGATGATAGCTTTTTGGTGCCTTTACGAAAAAGATATCTAAAGGATATTTTGTTTAAAAAAGTATTCAACTGAGCTTCTTCATTATCTTCGAGAAGATTCCAAATGCTTTTCCTCTTGGTGGACGCATTACAGAAAGTACAGCATCAGATTTTGTTTGATAATAAATTCCTCTTAAATTAGAAAAATTTAGAAATCCTTCATAACCAAAATAATAACCATATCCAGACGGACCTACCCCACCAAATGGAAGATGAGATTGCATTAAATGAAACATAGTGTCATTAATGGTGACACCTCCAGAACGTGTATTATCAATCACAAAATCTTGCTCTGATTTTTTATTACCAAAAAAATAAAGACCTAATGGATGATCGTGAGCATTTATATAATCAACAACTTCAGACAATTCGTCGTACAGCATTATAGGTAAAAGAGGTCCAAAAATCTCCTCTTGCATTACTTGCATAGAATCATTTACATTAATCAGCACTTTAGTTGTCATAGTATCCTTAGGCTCTGAATCAAAATTACCCAAGCTGATTACATCTGCCCCTTTAGATTTAGCGTCTTCGATATAAGATTTCATTCTATTGAAATGATGTTCATTCACCATTGATGTGTAATCATCTTCATTACCATTTGGATAGAAATCACCAAATACATTTTTGAGTTCATTTATAAATTGATCTTCGAGCCCTCTTTTTAAAAAAACATAGTCAGGCGATAAACAGATTTGTCCTGCATTTAATGTTTTAACAAACATAATTCTTTTTGCTACAAGGCTTAGATCTGCATCCTCAGATATGATAGTGGGGCTCTTACCACCAAGTTCTAGAGTTGTAGGAACTAAATTATTAGCTGTATTAGCTAAAACCTTTTTAGCTACTCTATTGCTACCCGTATAAAGAAGATGATCAAAAGGCAAAGAAGTAAATTCTGCTCCAACTTCCGGCCCTCCTAGAAACATTGCAAACTCTGATTTATCAAAATATTTTTCAACCGCATCCTTCATAACTTGCGAAGTACAGGGAGTAAATTCAGATGGCTTTGCCATGATTCTGTTTCCAGCAGCAAGAATAGAAGCGGCTGGATAGAATACCATTCCCACAGGAAAATTCCATGGAGCTATAACTCCTACACTTCCTAATGGCATAGGTTTCATTAAAGTTTTTGCCCCCATCAGGCCTGTTCCAAAAGATGAAGATCTTCTTGAAGGCTTCATCCACTTTTTAAGATTCTTAATAGTAAAACCAAGATTCCTTATGCTTTGATCGATTTCGGACGTTCTTATTTCATGATGCGATCTATTTTTATAATCTTGATTTAGTGCTTCTACAATTTGGTCATCATGGGTTTCAATGAGAGCCATACATCTTTTTAATCTATCCACTCTTTGGTTGTATGTAGGTTGACCATCTTTTATAAATGCTTTTTTTTGTAATTCTAAAGTTTCTCTCATCATAGTCTCCTTACTATTCCCTCAATACATTTTACCCAATTATCGTTGGAATTGAGAGATGGTACATAATCTAGCTTTTGACCACCCTTTTCAATGAATAGTTCCTCATACTCCACGCCAATTTCAAATATTGTTTCCAGACAATCTCCTGTGAAAGAAGGCGATATAACTAAAATATTTTTAGCTCCGTCTTCAGCAAATTCTTCAATTACTTTGTCAGAAAATGGCTCAACCCAATTTGAACTTAATCTCGACTGAAAGGCAGTAATCGTTTTCTCGTTATCGATATTCAATTTATCTAACAAAAGTTTTGTTGTCTCGTAACAGGTGGCTCTGTAACAATGGTGATTATCACCACTTACGCCATTTGTGCAGTTTCTATCATTGCATCTTCCCTTGCTATATGTTGCATCTAGTTGGCTCATAGGTAAGCCATGATAACTAAAGATAACTTTATCGTAAGATTCCAGATCAAATTTTATGATATTCTCCTTAAAAGCCTCTAGGAAGTCATCATTATCATAAAATTGACCAACTGTTTTAACAGATGGAATAACATTCCATTTAGATATTTTTTTTAATGCGTAGTCTAAAAAGGAACCATTTGCTGCAGAAGAATACTGCGGAAATACAGGCATTAAGATAATCTCTTCATAACCTTTCTTCTCAAAACTTGCTAGTTTGTCATCAATTGAGGGATTTTTATACCGCATTGCATATTCCACATCATGTGTGTCTTTCAGAGCATTTCGAACTTTCTCGGTAAGATCTTCCATATGAAATTTCAATGGAGAGCCTCTTTCGGTCCATAATTCTTTATAGCTCTTGGACGATGAAAATGCTCTTGTAGGAACAATGATCAAATTTACTAGAAGGAATCTTAAAAAAGATGGCAAGGAGCTTAGCACCCTGCCGTCACCAAGAAATTGACTTAAGTAACTAGCAACATCAAACCATGATGGGCTATCTGGAGTACCCAAGCTAATTAATAGAACTGCTTTTTTGTTCTTGCTCATAAATAAAGTTTATTGCTAAAGTTTTTTTATACCAACAAGCTCTTTTACCCTTTTAACAAGAGATTGAGTATGATTCCTTACTTCTTTAGCATTAGTTTGTAGAATCTCTTCAGTATCAGATTTTTTTGATTCCAGCTCTAGATATTTGTCTCTAATGGGCTTAATCAAGTCATTTAAGTCATTAAAAACAATATTCTTTGCATCACCCCACCCGATACCATCTTCAAACTTGTTCTTCATATCAGCTATTTGATTATCAGAAGCAAAAGAACCGTAAATAGAAAAAAGAGTATTCTCTTTCCAATCTTTCTTCTCTCCTGGCTCTTGAGAATTCGTTACTATTGTCATTATTGATTTTTTTAAATCTTTTTCTGAAGAAAGAATAGGAACAATGTTGTTATAGCTTTTTGACATTTTTCTTCCATCAGTACCAAGTACTGTTTTTTCTACGTTTATCACTGCTTCAGGAATGTTAAAAACGTATTCATATTTGTTATTAAATTTTTCTGCAATGTCCCTTGCTATTTCAAGGTGTTGTTTTTGATCCTTTCCAACTGGAACATGAGTAGCATTTGGTGCCAGAATATCGCAAGCCATTAAAAGTGGGTAAGAAAAAAGACCCATTGATATGCCTTCATCAGTATCTTTTTTTCCGCTAGACCTATTTGTATCCATAGCAGCTTTGTAAGCGTGAGAACGATTAAGTAGACCTTTTTCTGTTATGCAGCTTAAGATCCAAGCTAATTCTGTTATCTCAGGAACATCAGATTGTCTGTAGAAATATGTTTTTTGCGGATCTAAACCAGATGCCATCCAAGCTAATGCAATACTATGTGTCAACTGATTTAATTGCTCAGGATCTGAAACTTTAATAAGTGCATGCAAGTCAGCAATGAATAAAAATGATTCACATTTTTCATCCAATAACTCTAGAGAAGGTTTAATTGCTCCTATATAATTTCCTAAGTGAGGATAGCCACTTGGTGTTATACCTGTTAAAATCCGTTTCATTCAAATAGTATTTGTTTGAAATTATAAATAATATTCTGATAAATTTGTGGTAGAGAAGACAATTAATCTAAATCAGCAGTTAAATGAGATAGAACAACTGTTCGCTTCTGGGCATATCAAAAAAGCTCAAAAGGATTTAAGAAAGCTTAATTCGGTGTTTAGCAAAAGTAAGCCTATTCCATCAAGGTTTAAACACAAATTTCAAAGATTGAATTTTACAGCAAAGGAATATGATGATTGGGCTGAGTTTGCAACTTCAGATAAGAGAAGCGAGTTAATTAAAAATGTTAATCAACTGGCTAGCCAACAACTGGAGCCGCGAAAACTTGCAAACCAAATTAACTCCTATCAAAAACAATGGCAGAACCTCGATCAGCATGGAAAAACAGCTAGCAGGGAAAAATGGGCTATTTTTAAAGAAGCGTGTGAAAAAGCATGGGAGCCATGCAAAGATTACTTTAATGAACTTGAAAGTAAGAAAGAGTTAAACAAATCGAAGAAATTAAACCTTCTTAAGGAGATGGATGCTTTTCCAGTAGGCAAAACTGCTGAAAGCATTACTGTGATTCAAATAGTTAACTTTTTAAAAGGAATTCATGACAAGTGGAAATTATTTTCTCCTGTTCCTGATGGAGACTTTCAAGAGTTAAATAAAAGTTTTAGAGAATCAAGAAACCAGATCAATCAACTTCTTGAAGAAGTTGAAAAATTTAATAGAGGTAAGAAGGAAGAAATAATTTCTGAAGTAGAGTCTTTAAGTAAAGATGACATTGATACATCAGTAGCAAGAATAAGAGAGCTGCAAGATATCTGGAGAACATTAGGCCCAGCAGGAAAAAAGTTAGATCCACAAATTAATGAAAATTTCTCAAAAGTTTGCGATGTATTATTAAAAATAAAAGATAAGGAGCTTGATGAATCAAGAGGCTTGATGGAAACAATTATTAAGGATCTTAGAGATAAAGCAATAACACCAGGCGAAGCAGAACTCAAATTTAGCGAACTTGAGAATCTTCAAGGCACAAATGAGGAGAAAAAATTTAAAAAAGCCATTAGAGATTTTGCCATGCTTCAAAAAAATGAAAAAGCACAGGAAAAGCTCAAATCTTATCAAGAATTATTTGAACAATTAATTGATAATGGTTCTGCAAAAGTTGCAAAAGAATTAATTCCAGATTTCTTAAATGGAAAGCCAAATGAATCTATGGACCTAAATGAAGCATCAATAAGGTTTCAAATGTTTGCTGGCTTAGACCCTGTTGGGCCTAAAGAAATGGTATCACGAGTTAAATTTGAAGAACTAAAGAATAGATTTACAGAGAAATCTGTCGATTTAGGTGAAAAATTAAAAGAACACTTTACGAATCTTGTGTATTCAAAAGGCACTGCAAATAAGAAAGAATCAAATGATGTGAAAAAAGCAATGTTAAAGGCTCTAAAAAAAGTTGAGCAGCTGCTTCCTTAAATCTTTTTTATTTCCTTTATTATTTCTAGGACTGCATCTCTGGCTGCTTTTATTCTAGTAAAAGTCACAAAACCATGAAAAAGTTCTTGAAAATGTAATTGAGATACTTCGTTTCCTTGACTGATCAAGTGATTAGCGTAGTCATTTCCTTCATCGCATAATGGATCGAAACCAGCAGTAATTATTGATGTTTTTATTTGGAAATTCGTTACATTTCTCTGCTTTAGCAAATCAAATTTTGGGTCCTGATCATTATTATCTTGAGCTTTTAATTGCTCCCAAAACCATGCCATAGATGTCTTTGTTAGGAGAAAGTCTTCCTTGAACAATTCCATCGATTCAAATTCCAGAGAAGGACTAATCATGGGATAAATAAGTACTTGTGAATACGGTAATTTCATTTGTTTTAAATCAAGATAATTTGCTAGGGAGGCAGCTAAATGACCTCCTGCACTATCACCACATAGCATTATTTGTTGCTCAGAATAATCTTTATTTTTTAACCATTTATAAGCTTCAAAGGCATCAATTAGAGCTATTGGAAACTTGTTCTCAGGTGCGAGGCGATATTCTAAAGAATAAATTTTTATTCCTAGTTCTATGCACATTCGTGAAACAAAATTGTGGTGTGTATCAACACTTCCTAATACATAACCACCTCCATGAAAATAAAGCATAGATCTTTCAGACAAAATTTTATTTGGTGTGTATTCTCTTATAAATACATTTTCCGCATGATTTAAAACGTGATTTTTGGTTGTATATTTTTTAGGAGTATCCTCACTTATTTTGATTTTTAATCTACTAAAATTAGATCTCGTTCTTTCAATATTTGAAAAGTTTTCGGTATCTATTTTGTAACCAAAAACCCCAATAATTTTAATAAAAACTGCCGATTGATAATCAAGAAATTCTCCTCGTATCTTTTTTCTTTGCAAGGGCCATATAATTTTTAAAAACCAGGAAGGCAAAACATAAAAAATTGAAAGCACTAGATTTATAAAAAAATATCTCATATATCTGGTTGAAATGAGTAATTTATCTATAATACTATACCTAAAGTAGCTTTTATCATTATGCAAACATCCAATTTAATAGCGTACGCAGTCCCAGTATTTACATTCATGATTCTTTGCGAGTTTTTATATGGTTATTTAAGGAAAAGAAATAACTACCGACTTAATGATACTGTGACGAGTATTGGGCTTGGCTTAATGAGTAGGTACCCTACTCTTCTTAAATTTGGCGTTCAATTTCTTGTATATAAATTTATATGGGAGCAAAACTTTCATTTAGGCATCTTAGACTCTTATAGCCCATTTGTTTGGGTAATTGCCTTTCTTTTATATGATATGAGTTATTACTGGATGCATAGATGCAGTCATGAAATTAAGTTTTTGTGGGCCACACATGTTGTGCATCATCATGGTGAAGAATTTAACCTTTCCACCGCACTAAGACAAACCAGCACTGATTTTCTATTCAAGTGGATTTTTTACACACCAATTTTATTTCTGGGAATTCCACCAGAAATATTCGTTACAGTAGCAGGCATAAACTTAATTTATCAATTTTGGGTTCATACAGAACATATAGGCAGACTAGGAATTCTAGACTACATATTTGTGACACCATCGAATCACAGAATTCACCATGCACAAAATAAAGAATATATTGATGCTAACTACGGTGGAGTTTTCATACTTTGGGACAGGCTATTCGGCACTTTTATAGATGAAAGAAGTGATCTCAAGCCAATATATGGAACATCCAAACCACTTAAGTCCTGGAATCCATTATGGGCCAATTTAGAAGTATGGGTTCAGATCTTCAAAGATACATGGCGAACTAAAAAATGGTCTGATAAGTTAAAAGTATGGACTTCCCCGCCAGGATGGAGACCAGCTGATGTTTCAGAAAAATATCCAATAGAAAAAAATGATTTAGATAATTTCCACAAATACGATACAAAGACAAATTTATTTTCGAAGTTGTTTGGTTTTGGTCAGTTAGTATTTGTAAGCATCTATACGCAGGCAGTCCTATTCAGCCCGGATAGCATTTCCTATTTAGACAAGTTTTTGATTGGCTTTAATATTATGACCACTTTAGTATTTGCATCGATCATTTATGAAAATAAATTTTTTGGTTATCACCTAGAGTTTTTAAGAGCTTTAACTGTATTGCTATTAGTTTATTTGGGTAATTTCAACTTTGTTCAAGAGCTAGTTTTTGGGCATGCAATAATTGCTGCAGTTTTATCTGGGTTTGCAATACTAACTAGAAAAACAGAAAACACTAACGAAGCTCACGAGGCATCTTAAAGAAATCAAGTTCACAACTTTTCGTATTAAGATCTTTCCACTCATTTTCAAAATTTAAGGCTGCTAGTCCACATGTTGGATATTTTGGAAGAAAACTACCGCTGAGAAATTCAGTGACTTCATGCATTGAGGGATTATGACCAACTATCATGATTGTATTTACGTCCTCAAATAAAAGTCTAATAACTCCTAGAATATCCTCCAGATGAGCATGATAAAGAGATTTATCAAATTCAATTCTTGGAATGCTGTTATTAAAAAAATGATCTAGTGTTTCTTTGGTTCTTTTTGATGGGCTTGAAATCACAGTATCAAGATTAATTTTTTTTGAGTGGAAATAATTTCCCATCAATTCAGCATCTTGAATTCCTCTAGTAGAAAGAGGCCTATCAAAATCTTTTAATGAGAAATCAGTCCAACTTGATTTTGCATGCCTAAGAAAGAATATTTTTTTCATTTTAAAATTATATTAATAGTAATTTATCTTGATATTATACAAGTTAGATTATGTCTCTTTCTGATAAAGCAAATACAAAATTCTGGTTAAATCCTCCTTGGGGAAATGGACAAAAGAAATACCGACTTGGTCTAGCTCCAATAGAGAAAGAAAATTGGTTTGAATCCGATATATCAACAAGCTTAAAAAAACATAAAACTAAACTTCTAGAAACTCGATATGGCGACGTCATTGCCGCAACAGAAGATTCGATAGAAGCTCAACATATTCTCTCAGAAAAAATAATCGCTACTGAAAATAAATTTCCAGATATGATTGCAAATATATCTTTGTCAGTTCCTGATGATTTATGTGTTATTGAATCAAATGGAAATCAAAGATTAATCGCAGCATCTGTTTGCTCTCCTAGTTATTGGAATCTCAATAAAAAAATTGGAAAGTCACTCAAAGATATTCATAAACCCGTTAAAACTCTAAATGAAAAGATTGGTAATCCCATTGAGAAATTTATAAAGAATGCACCGCTGGAAATCCCATTCAAAAGAGAAAATTGGTTTATTCATGGAAATAATGAAAGGTTTTATTTAGAGCCTGAAGGTTGGCCTGAGGAGCCCATTGAAAAATGGTATGTGCGATCAGAGAGGGAAACTATTTGCAAGTACAGTGATGAATACTCATTGTTTGCTATTAACGTTAGATTTCAGCCATTGTGGACAATTAGAGACTATGAAAATGCAAAAAAAGGGTTAATTAATAGTCTTGAGAATTTTGATAAATATGAGATTGATTATTTTGGCGGAATAAGGAAGCATAAAGCTCTACTTAAACATTTGCACTCTTTATAGATCTCAGCTCTTTTTTTAGCCTTTTTCTAAAAGAAAAATCATCCACTGTAATCGTATGTCTTGGAGATTTAACCTGCTCCACATCTGGTTTTTTAAGCTCTAGATCAATTAATTTTTGTATGTCATTACTTGGCTTCCAAAGACCAGCTAAATGTTTTGCTGCAAGTTTTGACTGAAGTTCAGCTCCTGGCCATATGCATCCAAGAGGCTGGAACAAGCCAATAAAATATAGATTATTAATATTTGCTGGAATCATCTTATGCAACAAAGGAACAGGACCATTTTCGAAGTCTAAAAAATCCTTATCAAAGAATTTATGCTTTATTTTAAACCCAGTGCATGCAATTATTACATCAAAATCTTCATGGGTTTGATCTTTAAAATGTACTGTATTTCCATCAATTTTTTCTACATCGGGTTTAGGCTTTACTTTTCCATGCCTAATAGCATCATATAGTTCTGAATTTACGGTTGGGTGTGTTGCAAGTATGCTGTTTGTAACTTTAGGCAATCCTATGTCTTCATTCTTGCCTTGTATTAATTCGAGCATAAACCTCATAAAAGGTATTCTTAATCTTGATGGAAGCCATCTACTTTTATAGGAGAATATATCGGTTGTAAGACCAAACATGAACTTAGGAATTAAGTGATACCCCCTTCGCCAGCTAATCGTTGTTTTTTTTGAAACTCTAGCTGTTTCAACTGCCACATCACAAGCTGAATTTCCTCCTCCAATTACTAGGACTCTTTTATCGGTAAATGCTTTTGCAGACTTGTAGTCATGCGAATGTAAATATTCTCCAGAAAAATCTCCAGGATAATCAGGATATCGTGGCTCATGATGATGGCCATTACATACAACGAGAGCATCGAATTTATCCTCATTCATGCTCTCTGAATTTAAGGATCTCCATTGAATTTTCCATTTATGATTATCTTCATATTTGCAATGCAGAACCTCAGTTCCAAATTTTATAAATTTGTTGATATCAAAATGATTTGCATAGTCATTGAAGTATTTAAGAAGTTCTTTGTGCGATGGGTAGTCAGATGCATTTTTTGGCAAGGGGAAATCCTCATAAAAGGAAGTATATTTAGAGCTTATGATATGAGTTGTCTCAAATACACTTGAATGCCCTGAGGGATCATTAAAGCGCCAGTTGCCACCTACACCCTCACAACGCTCAAAAGCAGTAACTTCAAAGCCTTGATCATTAAAATTCTTTATTGCTGTAATTCCGCTAGGACCAGCACCAATGACTGCAACCTTCTTCATTTCATCTAAATTATTTCTCTATACTAGCAAAATATTCCTCTGCCTTTCTGACAGCAACAGGAGCAAGCCAAATACAAGAAATAAGTGTAGGAAATATCATCATAGCAAATGCACTATCAACAACATTGATTGCAAGATCGAATCCCCCGACAGAAAAACCAAAAACAGCACAAACAAAAATAAACTGATATACGGGTATGCCTTTTTTTCCAAATAGAAATTTAACGCATGCTGTCCCATAAAAGGAATAGGTAAAAATAGTACTCAGCCCAAAACATAAAACCACTATAAATAAAATTAGTGGCCCAATTGATCCAAGCATTACCTCAAATGATTCTGCGGTAAGAAGAACGCCTTTATTGTCTGCAGTAGGCTCGACACCACTCATAAGTATGACTAACGCAGTTAATGTACACATAATAAGCGTATCAAATATAGGTCCTGTCATAGCTACAAGACCTTGTTTAGCCGGATGAGTGGTTGTGGCAGTGCCATGAATAAGAGCCTCTGTTCCTACTCCTGCCTCATTACTAAAAACACCCCTTTTTATACCAGTGAGAATAACCATAACTAAACCGCCTGTTACAGCAGATTTAAAATTAAATGCTTCATAAAAAATTGAACTTATAGCAGGTATTAACTGTTCATGATTTAAAACGACGACTACAAATACAGCACCAAAATAAATAATACTCATGAGAGGTACCAATAATGCTGATACATTAGCAATTCTTTTTAGACCTCCAATAATTACAGCAGCAGTAATAACCGCCATAGTGGCGCCTGCTATGTAAACAAAATTTTCTACATCAGAAAAAAATAAATTTTCGGTAATTCTTACTATCTCGCTTGCTTGCACTGCTGGTAAACCAGCAATCATGCCAAAGAACGCAAACATATAGGCAAATGGAAGCATGTACTTAGGCAGTCCATTTTTAATGATATACATTGTTCCTGCATTTACAGTGCCATCAGAGTTTATCTCTCGATACAAAGATGAAAGTGTTGCAGTGAAAAACTTTGTAGCAATTCCAAAAATTGCAGTTACCCACATCCAGAATATAGCTCCAGGTCCTCCAAAATAAATAGCTGCAGCTACACCAGCAATATTACCTAATCCAATTGTTCCAGATAGTGTAGCTGTAAGTGATTTGAAGTGACTTACTTCTCCAGCACCCTCACTTGGATATTTTCCTCTTAGAACATCGAATGCATAAACTAAATATCTGTATGGTTTAAATTTGGCAATGATTGCAAAAAATAAACCTGCACCCAAGAGCAGAAGTTGCGTTGGTTGACCCCAAGCAATAGTTGCAAAATCAGAAAAGAATGTATCGATAAACCAAGGTTCAGACTGAAGATTTTTTATTGAATTCATTGATACATCTTAATTAAAGTAAATAAACAAAGAAAAAGCCGCTAAAAGCGGCTTTTCTAAAACTTAACTATGATTTAAGCATCATCTGGATCAGGATAGAATTGATAAGTATCCATTCCGTATGGACCTTCACAAGTAGCTGCCTCATCAAACATAGCTTGAATTTCACCACCATCAGATTCAAATCTTGTATATGATGCTCCTGCATCAGGGTGAGTTTGATAATAGTTCATCCAAAAGAAGTCGTAATCAGAGTATGGTTCTGGGTTTTCACCACTATGGTAATAGATACCAAAAGTGAAAGGACCATCATCTCCGGTTTCAGCTTCATCAAGATATTCATTAAAAGCTATGACAGCTGCATCTAATTTCTCCTTACCATCATCACCATTAAATTTACAGTAATGTGCATAAGAAACCCATTGAGCAGCATCTTCATCCCACTCGCCTGACGCATCTACATCTCTAGGCCAATGATTATCATATTTTCTTCTGTTTTCCCCATCGCAAGTTAAAACAGATTGATATTTCTCAGCCCATGCTGCAAATTCTTCACTTGGACCTTCAGCCCAGGCCTTATCAGCATCTTCTTGTGTGTTCCAAAAAAGTTGCCAATAGTATTTATTTTCACCACCCAGGGTAACGCTTTCTAATGGTTTATGGCCCCATGCAAAAAATCCTTCGGGAAATTCCATGTTATTCCATTCGTCAACCATCATCCTTGCAGATTCATCAGTAAAATCTACACCGGGTGTACAAGTCATATATTCAGAAAAAACTTTGTTTGTTTCTAATTCCTCTTCAACTGGCTCATCAGAGCAGCCAACAAGGAAAATAAATGACATCAAAAAGGTTAATTTTAAATAATTCATTTTTCTCCTAATATTAGATAAGAACTTACTATCTCAATAATTACTAATTTTTACAATAATTTTTAGTTAAATAGTTCGTCAGATTGATTATTTTCTATTGCTGACAATTCAAGTCTTTCAGTGATAACGCTCAAACCATTTGAGCTCTTGACGTGCTTTTTTTGATGCTTCTAATGCTCTAACATTAAGTTGTAAAGCTAAGTCTCTTGCTTCTTGAGTTGACCCTAGGCCATATATGCTAATCTTAGCTCCTAATACAGCTTGTATTGTGGCATAGCTGATTACCTGTTCGACTATCCACTTTTCTTCAATATCTTTCCCCTCTTCATCAAAATAAGTTTTTGTTATTTCTTCTATAAGCACTACTCCAAGCTTCCTGCCAATATTTCCCTGTGTAGCATCAGCCATGGCTTTTGCTCCATCCTGATCCAGCTCTATATTTATGCGAGGAAAACCATTTTCATCGTCGCTTATTGTAGCTCTAATAATGTTATCGGCCGTTACAATTACTTCATTTTCAAGAAAAACAGATCTGTCTGGATGGTTTTTAAAATTAAATTCTTTTTTTCTTAGGGGTGAAGTACGAGGTGTTGCTTCAAGTCTAAATTCAAGATTAGGGGTTTCATCAATTATATATTCTTCTTCGATGGTTTCGGCATAGTTTATTGAATATGCATTAGAGAAAAAACCTACATTCACTAGTGCTAATACAGATAATAATTTTTTGATCATATTTATTATTTTATATTTTTAATATTAATTACTTACATCAATTATTCTGCCAAATGCTGGAATTTTGATTATTTTTGCTTTTTTAAATCTCTCATATAATGCGTCTTGAAAAGGCTTATCATCATTTACAAACCGACCTTCAGTAAAGACTCGATAACCATCACCACCCTTGGCTAAATAACCAGAAACAGAAACAGTGTATTTCTTGCCTGCTATTAAACCTTTTCCATCAACTTTAATATCAGTTACACGTTTCATTGGATTGAGTGAGCTGTCATATTTTATTTCTAGCCCTGACACCTGACCTATTCCATAAGGGAGTGTCAAACTATATTCAATAAGTTCCTCAATCTGATTACCTGTCAGCTCAATCACTGTTAGATTGTCTTTAAAAGGATATACATTTATTAGTTGTTCTAATGTTACATCGCCAGTATTAAAGTCAGCTCTGATAGCACCTGAATTAAGGAAAGCAATATCACTCTGAGCTGCCTCTCTCATATAGTCAGTTAAGAGGTTACCTATATCAGATTCTTGATTGTATTTGCGCATTAGAGGCTCATTAACAGTTGCCAACACTTCTAAAAGTTCAGGGTATATCTTTCTGTAATCATTAATTAAGGCTGCTGTCTGCTTGTCTTCAGGAAGTTGGTTTGAATTTACTGGTATGAGGTAACCTTCAATAAATTCTGCGTCATGCTTTTGTGTGTCAACTTTAAATTTTGTGTAACCAAGATGCATGCCTTGACCAAAGGTAAGTCCTATTACAGTACCAGTCTCAGGATGAATAACCGGTTGTTTTAATCCATTATCGGAGTGACCACCAAATATAACATCTACGCCTCTTAAGTTACCTGCCATGGCATAATCTTCATCAAAACCTCGTTGTACCGTTGGATCGGATTCTTTATTGGTTTGCATGGGAGCTGTTCTATTTTGATGTGTTAAAACAACAATAATATTCACCTCATCACGAATTTTATCTGCCCAATACTGAGCGGTTTCTGTCGGATCCTTAATGGTTAAGCCGGTACGATGAAAGCTGGCCATAGTGTTATAAAAAGCATCAATTCCCATCACGCCAATGACACCAACTTTTACACCACTCCTTTCCAAAATTACATAGGGTTGAGCAATTAATTCTCCTGAAGTCTCATGCAGAATATTGGCATTAAGAACTGGAAAGTTAGCTCTTGGAATTGTCTCTACCAGCTTTTCCCAACCATATTCAAATTCATGATTTCCTAGAGTTAAAGTGTCGTAATTCATTGCGCTATAGAGATCAAAAGGAAGCTTTCCTTCTGATTTCTTTGATAATGCTCCAGTGAATATATCTCCGGCATCAACTAGAAAAGTGATACTCTCGCTCTCTCTTACATCACGAATTAATGTGGCTAGGTGTGAAATGCCACCAATCAATTCCATATCATTTCGCCAAGTAGCTGGAATTGGTTCATAAACACTTTCAATATCATTGGTATGCAGTAATACAATTTCTTTTTTTGAGTTTTCTTTAGCATCAGACATACAAGCCAAGAATAATAAAGAAATTAACACTGACCTGATCATGTTTAGATATTAACAAATAACTCTTGGTAAGGGGTGGTTTGAAAGAGCCACCCTTTTTTTATATGGTTGGTTTATGAATAGGTTGATAGCAGTAGTAATCGCATTAGTGCTTAGTGCCTGTTCAGAGCCAACAGACGAAGATATAAAAGCCCTTTATGCAAATGATCTAGTTAGAGATACTTTGGAGTTTTTTGGTTACGATCCAAACTACTATTATTACTACTGTTCTCATACTACGAGGTGGAGAGTACCATCATATCTCTGGGGAGAATATGATACCCCTACCAGACAACCGAGTATACAATCCCGAACCGTGAAGAAACCAACAATATACGTTCACAATAATGTTTTATATGTGCCAAATACAAAAGCTGATAATGGATATTTGGAATACCCCTACATTAAAGAAGATGAAAGGTATCGGTACTATGGTGGAAAGGTTAGATCAGAAGAATATATGTCAAGAATAGAATACCAAAAAGAAAGATCATTGATAGTGACCATTGAAAAAGACACAAATATTATTAGCAATGCTTACCCAATGGAAGATTGGGACTGCAATGTAGTTAGAGAGCCAATTGAAGAAGAACAATGGGGGATTGATCCTTGATAAGTATCAACCCCTTAGAATTGTTCTTTGTGTGTGGTAAAAGGCTTATAAACAGTGGCGGAGAGACAGGGATTCGAACCCTGGAAGCCCTATTAAGGCTTGCTGGTTTTCAAGACCAGTGCATTCAACCGCTCTGCCATCTCTCCAATGAGAAAATATTATACGGAAAATAAACAGGAAAGGTATTTTAGTATCTGAAATGTTTGATCTTTTCGCCGCTCTTGCCTATTTCAGTCATGGCTTTAATGCCAATATCTAAATGCTTTTGCGACCACTCTGATGTAACTTTTTTGTCTGATGCTTCAGTTTTAACACCTTCTGGTGTAGTTGGAACATCAGAAACAAGTAATAAAGCACCTCTAGCGATTTCATTGTAATGTCCAGCTATAAAGATAGTTGCCACTTCCATATCAATACCAATAGCAGT